>Ga0116125_1001279_pt1 | contig 11055 bp, 7 predicted proteins | sample June2015DPH_16_1_2_FD_89729 | JGI IMG/M metagenome (GOLD analysis project Ga0116125, IMG submission 89729) | Peatland microbial communities from SPRUCE experiment site at the Marcell Experimental Forest, Minnesota, USA - June2015DPH_16_10 | ecosystem: Environmental > Terrestrial > Soil > Wetlands...
CACCGGTTACATCCGTGATCGAGTTCAATGGGCCCGCTGTGCCTTCAAACGGCACCCCCAGAGCACGCGCTCTCTCAAGTCCGGCGCCATCAAGTGTCTGCGCGTAGGATTGAACCACGGCAACCGATAGTAGCCCTGCAGCCAAATGCAATCCACGCATTATCATCCACTCCGAAGCTGAGTTGCCTTGTAACGATACCCTACCAGAACAAACAAGCCGGAGAGATATGCCTCTCCGGCCCGCTGAGAACGACATTTTGCTTAGAAGAGAATCTTCAGCGCGAACTGCGTATTGAAAGGTTCTCCAGGGCCGATGCCGGGAGCGCCATTGTAGTCGCCGATGGTGTCATAGATCTGCCCAAGGCTTTGCCCGTCCGCCACATTCAACGGTGGTGCGAAGTTGTAGTGATTGAAGAGATTGAAAAGCTCCGCGCGGAATTGAACCTTGACCTTTTCGTGAATGGTGCCGGTTTTGAAGACGGAGAAGTCTACATCCTGATAACCCGGTCCGTAGATCTGATCTTTCCTCGATGTGCCGGCAAAGGTGCCGGTCGGCCCGGGACCGAATGAGGCCGGATTGATCCAGAATTCCGATCCGTTCACAAGACTATGTTGAACGCCCGCATATGGATCGCTTACCTGCACGCCGCGTTGAAAACCCTCGCCGGTTCCCGAGTTATCGGTTGGGCTGAGAACAGAAAACGGCTCCCCGCCATGAATGGCAATGAGGCTATTCAACTCCCAGCCGTGCGTGAGCCAACGCGGGCCCTCCTTGGGCGCCGGCACATCGTAGCCTAAAGCAGCGCTGAACGTGCTGCGCACGTCGTAGTCGCTGTTTCCGTAACCGCCCTTTACGTTTGTGCTGTCCTGCGGAAGAGCACTTCTGTACTGCGTTCCATCATCCAGGCTGTGACTCCAGGTATAGCTGGCCTGCGTGGTCAGGCCATGCCAAGCCTGGGTGCGAATCAGCGTCTGCAGAGAGTTGTAGTTCGAGGTGCCAATGCTATCTTCTTCGTTTATCGCGGAGTAATTCGGGAAGGAACTGAAATAGGGGCGGCTTGCCTGTTGCGTGTAGGGATTAACGTCGGCACCGGCAGGACTGAGCGCAGCCTGGTTGCTGTCGCGCAGCAAGAGTTGCTTTCGAGCGCCATTCCCGACATAGCCGATCTGCGCAATCACCTTAGGGCCCAACGCTTGTTGAATGTTGAGGCTGTAGTTGAGGCTGTGCGGGTCGCGAAGCTTCTGGCTCACCGTGTACACACCGCACGGACTCACATTGCTCGTGGTCACAACGCATGCTGTTGCAGCGTCGGCGGTGGTAGGCGCAAGCAACTGGCCGGGGACGACAGTTTGCGAGGGAACGTCAAGAGTGAGCACTGGGTTGGGTCCGGCTGGATTGGCTTGCAGGCCACCTGCACCGCCATTCCCTGGATTGTTTGAAAGGAAGACATTCAGGTTCGGCGTATCGAAATACAATCCCACGCCGCCGCGAATGACGGTACCGCCCGACGCCTTTGGCTGCCATGAGAAACCAACACGTGGGCTGAAGTTGGTATGTGGAGCCGGGTAGATCGAATCGATCCCGTTGCCCTGGAACACAAGGCCTCCCTTGCCGGGATCGAAGATTGAGAGGTTCTTATCGTTGTTGTATAGAGCGCCTTCGTAGTCGTAGCGCACACCATAGTTCACTGTGAGATTCTTGCTCACCTGCCAAGCGTCCTGGCCAAAGGCGGAATACGTGTTCAGAAGAATCTGGCGCTGCTGATTGCCTCGCGTAATCGACCCCGAGTACAGGTACCCAGCAAGGAAGTCAGCAAGGATAAGCGCGTTGGGATCGGCAGTAAGATCCGATGCTGTCGGCGCGGTCGACCACGGCCCTTCCGAGCCGCTGAAAGTGAATGTTCCGCGCTCGCCCGAGAAATAAGCAAGGTTCAGATCGAAGCGACGGTACTCGCCGCCCAAACGTATCTGATGCGGTCCCTTCACCCATGTCAGTGCATCTGTAACGTGCCCAGTTGTGTCGTTGCGCGCCTGGGGTGCAGTGAGACCCACCTGGCTGAGCTGCGATTGAGTTCCAAGCTTGATATGCGGCGCGCCAAGAACCGGCGCTCCGGTATTGAACCCAAGCGAAATAGGATCGAAGTCGGATTTGTAGTCGTAGTAATTCTGTTCAAAGTAATTGGTGCCCAACAGCACCTGGTTGGCGATGCTCGGACTGAGCTGAGTGTTGAACACTACCGCATAGTTCTGCACATGCGTCGGAGCCACCTGGTAGTACCACAGTAGGTTGGATCCGACCGGAGCAGCCTGGCTGCCCTCTCCGGAGAACCAGTGAAACGAAACGCTGTTGCGCTGGTTGATGGTGTAATCCAACTTGAAAAGGCCGTTCCAGCTATATCCAAATTCCGGATCGGGGTCGTTATAGTTGTTCGTGGCTGCCGGTCCGGTGAGTGCATCGGCGGGCCAGAGTGTATTCAGCAGGTTCTGGGTGGCAGAATCGACTGGCACATTGTGCTCGGTCAATAGAGCATTTGCTTCAGCCTGATAAGCCGTCGAAGGCATTGTCGCAAGTCCCGGAATCCCAATCACAAAGCGCTGCTTCTCGAGGGTGCCGAAGAAGAATAATTTGTCTCGAATAATTGGACCTCCGACCGAACCGCCGGCGTTATAGTCGCGCACTTTCTCCTTGGTTGCGGAGAACGGCGATTTGGCAGCAAAGAATTCGTTACGATCGAAATAGTAGAGGCTTCCGTGGAACTGATTGGTGCCGGACTTCAGCCCGAGGTTCACCGTTCCACCGGGATTGCGTCCCGCTTCCGGTGCCGACTGCGTCTGGGTTGAAAACGATTCGATGGCGTCGATGGGCAGCAGCACCCCGGCAATGCCGGAGACGCCGCTCTGATTGACCGCGGGGATGTTATGCCATGCATCGTTGTTATCTACGCCATCAATCTGCCAGTTGATCTGGTTGATACGGCTGCCGTTCAGCGAGCCATCCGTTCCATTAGCGGAGTAGCCTGCGTAGCCAGGCGTCAACGCTACCAGTTGAGTAAAGTCCCGTCCGTTCAGCGGAGCGTCTTGCACTTGCTGCTCGGCAATCACGGAGTTTTGCGTGTCCGATGTGGTGTCAAGGCTGAGCGTTGTGGCTGACACCTCAATCACCGTAGACTGCTTCGCAATGGGAAGCGTGAGCTGAAGGCTGCGTACCGAGCCGACTGATACCGTCACCTTCTCGACTTTAAGACTTTCAAACCCCGAGCTCTGAATATTGACGGTATAGGTTCCCTGCGGAATGTCCTGGAATACAAACGTACCCGCACTCGATGTGACCGTTTTCAATTTATCTTTAGTCCTTCAGAAGCAGTCGATGACGTCTACGACGGCCCATTTCACAACGTTGTGGAATCGTTAACTATAGAACGTCTATGACGTGCAGTTGGAAGTTAAGTTCTCTGCTTGCCGGAAGAAAGTAGCCCGCGTTGGCGCAGTGAGCGTAGCGAACTGCGCCAATGCGGGCTGGCGCCCAACCTCAGGGGGTAGATGTGATCAAAGTGCAACGAATCATCATGGCGGATGGCCATGAGCGCAGTTGGATCGTCCTCGACGCCAACGGACGACCTATCACAGAAGTGAGTGAATACCTACTATACCTTCACCATCTCGGGCGCTCTCCAAACACGGTCAGAGCCTATGCTCATCATCTTCAGCTCTTCCACAAGTTCTTGATAGACACACGACGCGACTGGAAGAAGCTGGCTCTGACCGATTTGGCCCTGTTCGTGGGCTGGCTACGTCTGTCGTTGGGGGAGGCCAAGGAGCCGCGGTCCGACGCGACAATCAACGTCATCCTGGCGGCAGTTGCGTCATTCTATGAGTATCAGGACAGACTCGGTGTTGAGACGGACATAAGCCGTTCACGCCGCTTCGGGGCGAAGAGTCCATACAAGCCGTTCCTTCACCACATCAATCGGACACAATCTCTGCGACAAACTGTGATGCGGGTACGAACGACGAAGCGACTGCCAAAAGTGCTGGGGGCTAATGATGTTCAGAAGTTACTGGACGCCTGCACCCATCTTCGAGATCGCTTGCTGTTGTGCCTGCTCTATGAGAGCGGGATGCGCATCGGTCAGGCGCTTGGTCTGCGACACGCAGATATCCGATCATTCGATGGCGAGGTAGAAATCGTCCCGCGTAACAATGTGAATGGGGCGCGCGCAAAGTCTCGTACTGCCTACGTCGTCCATGTCTCCAGAGACGCGATGACGCTGTATGCAGACTACCTTGTACACGAGTGTCGAGAAGTTTCGAATGACTACGTCTTCGTGAACTGGTGGGGTGGTTGCATCGGGGCTCCGATGAACTATGCGACCGTGATCGACCTGTTCCGTGCCCTCGGAAAGCGAACGGGGCTGCACGTAACGCCACACATGTTCCGGCACACGCATGCAACCGAGTTGCTGCGATCTGGTTGGGATGCAGCCTACGTGCAAAAACGCCTTGGTCATGCCCATATCCAGACCACGATGAGCATCTATGCACATCTGTCGGGGGAAGACATGGGACAGGCGTACGCACGCTACCTGCGGGAGCGTGCACGATGAGCCGACCGTGTGCGGAGTGGAATCATGCCAAGCAGCGTCGCCTTCTCGCTCAGTTGAAGGGCTTCTGGTCGAAAGATGTCTGGGACATGCAACATTGCCCCGTTGAAGGGCTATCGCCCAATGCAAGCCAACGCCGGCTGCGCTTCGGCTGCAAGTCGCGAACAATCAACGGGGAGCTCAAGTATGCGTTCTGGATGAAATTCGCTGAGCGCCAATGGACAAGTACACAAGAACTGACGAAGGTCCATCTTCTCGTGCGGTGGCTCAACAGCCTGAAGCATCTTCCCGTATCGCTCATGGAGCGAGACCTAGAATCGTGGAAGCGTTCGTACAGGGGTTATCTTCAGCGTCATGGAATGTATCGCTTGGGTACAACTCGTCGCATGAATGGCAGCCAACAGCCACAGGTCACGCCGCGTGACAGCGCCTACATCAGCACTCTGCGGCAGGCATACCTTCTTCTGAGCAACTCGTATGATGACAGGCCGGAGCAGGACAAAGATATATGGAATTTGCGACGAGTATCGATGTTGCACAACCCAACGCTGTCGCCGGGACCGCTGAACTTCCTGAAGATCAGGCAGCCCTGGCTTCGTGCTGCGGCAAAGTCGCATCTCGCATACAGTCTCGCGATCTATGCTGAGGGAACATGCCGAACCAGGCTTCAATCTCTGGTCTGCTTCTCAGAGTTCCTCGCTGCCGACAAGCCTCACGCCACGGCGCGTTCGATCACGCGTCCGTTGCTGTTGCGCTATCTGAGCTACCTTCCGAGCCGGGTGTGTACCGGCGCGAGAAAGAACCATGTCATCAATCTGCGAACGTTCCTTGAAATGGCCCATCGCGAGCGGTGGTTGCCGGTTGGTCCTGAGAGGATGATCCATGAAGAAGAGGTGCCACAACCTACAAAGCATCAGCCACGTTACATCCCCTCTTCGGTGCTCGACCAACTGAACCAGCACCTCCATGACCTGAAGCCATCGTGGATGCGGAAGGTGCTCATCCTGCAAGAGTGCGGCATGCGAATCAGTGAGCTGCTGCAGCTCCCGTTGGACTGTCTCTCTCAGGACGCGCGTGGCATCTACTATCTACGTTACCTGCAGGGTAAGGTTCGGCGGGAGAACGCAATCCCTATATCGCAAGAGATAGCGCGCGTCGTGCAGGAGCAGCAAGTGTGCGTTCGGGAAGATCATCGGGGCTTCGATCTTCTGTTCCCCAGCTTACGGGGCCGTCCGATCCGCCAGGCCAGCTTCGCGCAGGTAATCAATCAACTGGCCCACAGCCATCAGATAACGGATGCGAATGGGAGCCTTTTCCGCTTCCAGTCACACCAGTTTCGCCACACGGTGGGCACGCGGATGATCAATCTCGGCGTACCTCACCACATCATCCAGCGTTACCTGGGACATAGAGGCCCTGAGATGACGAACCGCTACGCCCACATCCACGACAACACCATGCGAGAGAAACTCTCTGAGTATCTCGCAGGAACGCTAGTAGATGTCAACGGGCAGAAGGTCGTGGAAGGCAGCGCCAATGATACGGCTGAGTTGCAGTGGTTCACCCGAAACGTACTTGCACAAGCACTGACCAACGGCTACTGTGCGATCCCTACAGTGGCCGGCCCCTGTCCGCACCCGAATGCCTGCCTGAACTGCGCTCACTTCAGGACGGACATCACCTTCCTCGACGTTCATCGTACTGAACTGCGCGAGACCGAACGTATCATCGCGAAAGCCGATGCGAACGGATGGAGTCGACAAAGTGAGATGAACGAGCGCAAACGAACGAGCCTGGTGAACATAATCGCATCTCTGGAGGAGGCACATGCGTAGAAATATAGAAGGGCTGCAACGCAGTGCACAACTCAGGCGCCACGCCACTCTGGAAAGAGCGCAAACTGCCATTCGTCGCATGCAAGCAGAAGAGATCGCAATTAACTTCCGCACAGTCGCGGCCCATGCCGGCGTCTCCACAGCGTGGCTCTACAGCACCAAACCTCTGCGCGATCGCATCGTGAAGCTGCGCGCTGTCTCGAAGACGCCTGCACACAACGATACGAACTATCGGCGCCTCATCTCGCAGGAGCGTGTAATCGCTACACTTCGACTTCGGATCAAACAACTGGAAGAAAAGAACGGAGAGCTGAAAGAACAACTGGAACGCGTTTACGGGCAGATCTCGACTCAGCCGTTAACGGTTCATAACATCAAAGGTCAAAAGAGGCACGCTTAAGGTCTTGATCGTTCGTTTTAGGCCGGGAAAGATTGTAGGACCTATACGAACCCCTTCTGATCAGTCCTGCGGTGTTGCAAATGTATCCACCGGTCACGCTGACATGTCAAGACTGATGGGGAGGAGGTGCTCTGCATTCAAAATACCTTCATCTATGTCGCCGAGTGCTTCGGGATCTCGTGGGAAGCGGGCAAAGATTGGAAAAGCGAACCTCCCGTTTTTAGATTCAAAGACTAGAGTTCGCGGCCTTGTTGGTCGCGCGGACTCACCTTGACATTCTACTGGGAAGTGGCAATACTCTTGCCTAGGATGTCTACTAAAGAGCACAACGAACGAATCGAACTGCTGCAAGGCACCTTGGATCTCTTAATCCTGAGGACTCTGCTGCTGGGACCGACACATGGCCATGCTATTGCCAAAATGATCGAATTCAACTCCGCCGAGGTGTTGCAAGTCGAGCAGGGATCGCTATACCCGGCGCTTCACCGTCTCATCAAACGAGGTTGGATCTCCGCCGAGGAAGGCACTTCCGAGAACAATCGCCGTGCGAAGTTCTACAGGCTGACGGCCAAAGGACGGCGACAACTGGTGGTCGAGACCAGCAAGTGGGATAAGCTCGCCGGAGCGATTGCACGGATACTCCGGCCCGTGGAACAGGAGAGCAAATAATGAACCGGCGCAGGCGCATGCTCAAGGATCTCGAGCAGGACATCCGCGATCACATAGCAATCGAGACGCAGGAGAACATCGAGCGCGGTATGTCGCCGGACGAAGCTCGTTCGTCGGCTTTGCGCAAATTTGGCAATGTGGTCAGAGTCAGGGAAGAAACGTGGGAAGTCTGGAGTTTCACCTGGCTGGAGCAGTTCTTCACGGACGTATGCTTTGCCGTCCGCGCATTGCGGAAGAATCCGGGATTTACCATCGTCGCCGTATTGACCCTGGCCCTCGGCATTGGCGCCAACACAGCCATCTTCAGCGTTGTGCAAGGTGTTGTTCTGGCTCCGCTTCCTTATCCTCAGCCGGATCGCCTACTAATGGTGATGGAGAGCCGTCCAGGCCTTAACCAGACGGGTATTTCCTATCCCGACTTTCAAGACTGGCAGAAAAGTTCCCGCTCATTCGCACAGATGGCAGCGCTCACGTCGCGCAGCTATGATCTGACCGCTCCGGGAACATCGGAGCACCTTGAGGGGATGGAAGTCACATCCGGTTTTTTCAACACGCTGGGAGTCAAGCTGGCTCGCGGTCAGGAGTTCTCACCCTCAGAAGATCGCCCACATGGAGCCGAGACCGTTGTCATCAGCGATCGCTTGTGGAGAGAACGCTTCGCATCGAATCCTGAAGTCCTCGGCAGGGCTCTCACCCTCGACGGTGTGGACTACACGATCATCGGAATTGTGCCTCCGAATTTTCGGATTTGGAGCGACGTCGATGTGTATACGTCGCTTGCTCAGGATGAGCCCCTGCTCTATAGCGACCGCACCATCCATTCGATCGTCTCAATCGCCCGCATGAAACCCGATGTGAGCATGGGTCAAGCACAAGGGGAACTAGCCGTCGTTCAAGCAAATCTCGATCTCCTTTACCCCGCTGCGGATCGAAACCTTGGGATCAATATCGAGCCCCTCAAGCAGTCAATTGTCGGCGATGCCGGAGAAACACTCCTGTTGCTATTGGGCGCGGTGGGTATTGTCCTTTTGATAGCCTGCACAAATGTGGCGAACCTCACCTTGGCGCGCTCCGCAGCGAGAACACGCGAGTTTGCTATTCGCTCCGCATTGGGGGCTAGCCGTGTCCGCATGATGCGCCAGGTGTTGACAGAAAGCACGCTTCTCGCACTTATCGGGGGCTTGCTCGGCTTGATCTTCGCAGTATTGGGAGTGCGTCTGCTGCTAGCAAAGTTTCCGGATGCCTTGCCGCGTAGCGAGAATATCCACTTGGACATTCCTGTCCTCCTTTTCACCTTTGGCATTTCTCTCGTTGTTGGAATTCTCTTCGGTCTTGCGCCAGCCCTCGATGGTTCGCGTGTCGATGTACAGAGTTCACTCAAAACCGGAGAGCGCGGTACTACGCGCGCCCATCCTCGCGCTCAGGGCATTCTCGTGATGATCCAAATGGCCCTGACCGTGGTGCTACTGGTGGGCTCCGGGCTGCTCTTGCGTACCATCCTCCAGCTATGGGATGTAAACCCCGGTTTCGACAGGCAGCACGTGATCACCTTCAAGGTCGGGCTATCCCCATCGCTAACGATGACAGCAGCGTCCACGCGAACGGCTTATCGGCAGTTGGTCGGCCGTATACGCGAGATACCCGGCGTACAGGCGGTTGATTTCACCAATGTCGTTCCGCTGAGTGAGCACAACAACACTGGTCCATTCTGGGTCGGCGCTCAGCAGTCAACTGCGATGCAGGACGCGCCGCATGCGCTCTATTTTGAGACAGGTCCGGAATACTTGCAGGTGCTGCACATACCACTGCTTCGAGGCCGATTCTTCGCCTCGACGGACGACTCTGACTCCGAGCCCGTGGTTGTCATCGACAGCGTTCTTGCCCACACGTATTTCCAAGACAAGGATCCCGTGGGTCGGCTCATCACCGTCGCACATTGGCGTACCGCCCGCGTAATCGGCGTTGTTGGCCATGTGAAGCATTGGGGGCTGGGTGATGACGGAACGCGAAGTCCCAACCAAATATACATTTCGTTCTACCAGCTTTCCGACGAGTGGGTGCCGGCATTTGCCCGCGATTTATCTTTGACCATTCGCACACCGCTCGATGCCGCCGCCATCATGCCTGCGATCAAGAATGTTGTTTACGGAACCGGGAAGGACCAGCCTGTATATGACGTTCAAACCATGCAGCAGATTGCGGCGGACTCGATGGCATCGCAGCGGCTCTCGATGATTTTGCTCGGAGCATTCGCCGCCCTAGCCCTCATGCTGGCGTCAGTTGGAATCTATGGTGTGCTCTCCTATTCGGTATCTCTGCGCATCCAGGAGATCGGGATTCGCATGGCCGTCGGAGCTGATCGACACCACGTCTTAAAGATGATCATTGGGCAAGGTCTGCGGCTAGCCATTACGGGCCTCGTGATCGGCGCGGGGGCCGCACTCCTACTCACCCGTCTCCTTTCGGCCTATTCGCGGTTGCTCTACGGAGTGCGTGCGAACGATCCGGTGACATTCATCGCTGTGTCGCTCGTATTGGTCTTCGTATCCATCTTGGCGTGCTATCTTCCAGCTCAACGCGCTTCTCGCGTTGAGCCTATAGCTGCATTGAAATACGAATAGTTGTCTACGTGGGTGACCTCTCGGAACATTTGGCGGCGCCGCGGCTGTCGAGATTACCGTCAACGGCGTCGATGCACTCGTCCGGCTTTGTCGAACAAAAGTTGACGCCGCTACTCTGCAATCGCTAGGCGCACAATCGTTTCCTTTTGAATGGAGTGACCTTTATAGATGGGACACATGCACGTCGTGGAGATGTCCACGACGTGCGGAATAGCAAAAGCGGAAAGAAAACTCTTGACCACTACAGATAATTCGACAAGCTGCGCCTCCAAGACTTCGGCGTCGCTCATCTGCTTGATGCGCACCGGCACGGTTTCCTGCCCGGCGATCTGCGCGGCGCGGTAGCGCCGCGCTCCGGCCACGATCTCAAAGCCGTTTTCCGTGAGTGGCCGGACAAGCAAGGGCGACAGCACGCCCTGACTGCGAATGCTGGCGGCGAGTTCTTTGAGTCCCGCTTCGTCAAAGGCGCGGCGGGGATTGGTCTTCGATTCGTTGAGCAAAGCGAGCGGAAGCTCGCGGTATTCAGTGGCATTGATAATGGTTGTTTCCATGATTCATTGCTCCTTTCGAGCGGTTAAAGAGTGAAAGCGCGCAGAGCGGAGACACGTCGGGCGTGGGTCCGCTCCGCAGGGAGCGGACTAGCCGCGAATCGACTTGTCCGTAAAGGCTTCGAGAAAACCCTGACTGCGAAGATTGCGGTCCCACTGCCGCGCAAAGGTTTCATGCTGCCGGTGGAGGTCGGGCACGAAAACATAGTTTTCGCCGTCCCGATAGCGCGAATACTGCTCGACGCCGAGATAGTCATTTCTGAAATAGAAGGCGGCGAGCGACAACTCGAAGCACATCTCCGGGTCGCGCATCAGGTCGCCGTTCTGTTCGCCGTAGTGCGCGATGGAGATTGCGGGCAGTCCGGTCGGCCCTGGCTCCGG
>Ga0116125_1001281_pt1 | contig 11049 bp, 15 predicted proteins | sample June2015DPH_16_1_2_FD_89729 | JGI IMG/M metagenome (GOLD analysis project Ga0116125, IMG submission 89729) | Peatland microbial communities from SPRUCE experiment site at the Marcell Experimental Forest, Minnesota, USA - June2015DPH_16_10 | ecosystem: Environmental > Terrestrial > Soil >...
GCGGCGCTACGCCAGTGTCTGTACTTCTACCGAATAAACCGCCGGAAGGTCCCGCACGATGGCATTCCATGAATTGCCGCCGTCGGCCGAGCCATAGACTTGTCCGCCAGTCGTGCCGAAATACACGCCGCACGTATCGAGTTGATCCACGGCCATCGCGTCACGCAGCACGTTGACGTAACAATCCTTCTGCGGCAGTCCTTTCGCGAGCGGCTCCCAATCGTTGCCGCCGGTCTTGCTGCGATAGACTCGGAGCTTGCCCTCGGGCGGATAGTGGAGGGAATCGCTCGTGATCGGGAGCACATAAATCGTTTCCGGCTCATGCGCGTGAACATCGATAGCAAAACCGAAATCTGTGGGAAGGTTTCCGCTAACTTCTACCCACGAATCACCGGCGTTATCGCTGCGCATAACGTCCCAGTGCTTCTGCATAAAGAGCACGCCCGGACGCGAAGGGTTCATCGCGATGTGATGAACGCAGTGGCCGATTTCAGCATTCGGATCAGGAATATATTGCGAACGAAGTCCACGATTGATCGGCTTCCAACTGTTTCCGCCATCGTCGGTGCGAAACGCGCCCGCCGCCGAAATGGCAATCCACATCCGCTGTGGATTGCTGGGATCGAGAATAATCGTGTGCAGGCACATGCCGCCGGCGCCCGGTTGCCACTTGGGACCAGTGCCGTGTCCGCGCAGGCCCGAGAGCTCCTGCCAATTCTCTCCGCCATCGGTCGAGCGAAATAACGCGGCATCTTCCACGCCGGCGTAAACCGTGTTGGGATCGGTGAGTGACGGCTCCATATGCCACACCCGCTTGAACTCCCACGGATGCTGCGTGCCGTCATACCACTGATGCGTAGTGAGCGCCTTGCCGGTTTTGTCGGAGCTGTCGTAGACGAACTTGTTGCTCGCGGCTTTGGGAGGACCGGGCGCGGGCGTTTCTCCGGGCGGCGTTCCCGGTTGATGCCAGGTCTTGCCGCCGTCGTCAGAGCGCTGAATGATCTGCCCAAACCAGCCGCTCGTCTGCGAAGCGTAAAGTCGATTCGGCTCGGCGGGCGAACCTTTCATGTGATAAATTTCCCAGCCCGCAAAATGGGGGCCGGAGACTTCCCAATTTTCCCGCTTGCCGTCTGACGTGAGAATGAATGCACCCTTCCGCGTACCAACCAGAACCCGTACTTTGCTCATTTTCTGTTCTCCTCGTCCTATGTGCGAATATTGAACTCGCGCCTCAGTGCGCATCTGTTGGTGCAGGTGTTCCATCTGACCACTTGGACACCGAAATGTCGAACTCTGTAATTGGCTGCGGTGAATACTGATGCACGTCCACTGGAGAGTCAGAGGCTTCAGCGCCCCAGAACATATCGTCTGTCTTGGGAAACCAAAACATCAGATGGGGATCGGCGTTCCCAACCTTGCGGCTAAAGTACTGCTGCTTCGACGTCATATAGCACATCGACCCCGCTTCCGGCAGCGGCAGTTCCTTCTTGTCGTATGCGGCTTTGATACTGTTGAACATCTGGGTTTTGGACTGCCCAGCCAATGCCAACTCTGTCGTTTTTAGGGTGAGCGGCAGGTGGGTTCGCGCGGCCGGGGGATTGAGGCAAAGGGGAAGCCGCTGATCGGGGTTCAAGAACTCCGGATCGTCGAACGGGGCCATCCACGATCGCTCGACAACGCACACCCAGCCGTTCTTTCCTTTGACCGCAGTTTCGTAACCACGGCGCCCGAGGACCAAGACCTCGGCATCACGTGAGATGGACTCCGGAGCCGCGGTCCGAGCAAGGGCTATCTCGGTATTTCGATCCGTCATCAGATACTGGTCAATCGGGGCCATGCGCTCATACAACGGTCCCGAGTCCTGCGCCTGGGCGTGCCGGCTCGCGCCCAGCAGGAAAACCAGCACGAAGGTTACTAACACGGCAATCTCATTCCTCTTTCCCTTCATTCATCGCTCCTGAAAAATAGGATTTCTTCAGTTCACGGTTGCCCGCAGTTGATCATCCAGGGGATGCCGAATTGATCAACCAGCATGCCAAACCGCTCCGCCCAGAATGTCTCCTGAAGCGGCATCCGCACCGTCCCATTCTCTGCCAGCGCGCTAAACACGCGTTCCGCTTCTGCCGCGTCCTTGGGATCAAGCTTCACCGAAAAGCCTGCGGGTTTTTCGTAATGATCCGGCAGACTGTCAGAGCCCTGCAAAAGCCGGTCGCCAACCTGCAAGCTGGCATGAACGATCTTCTTGCGCCAATCCGCGGGAACGTGGCTTGCCATGAGAGTGCTTTCGTGAGGCATCATGAACGTGATCTTGGCGCCCAAACACTTTTCGTAAAACTTGAATGCGGCCTCGCATTGGCCGTTGAAATTCAAATAAGGATTCATTTGCATCGCGACCTCCTGTCCTCAACCAGTGATTAGGGGCGGGCACTCCACCCTTCGCTCTTTCGATGGATGGAGTGCCCACCCGATTGTGAATCTGCTCTCAAGCCGCTTTTGCCGCTTGCGGACGCATTTGTTTCATGAACTCGCGCATCTTCGCAAGATGACCAGGCGAACGCTTCTCAATCCAGCTCTCATATCGTTGCGCGGCCTTTTCCAGGTGCGCCAGGAATTGCTTGTTGGCCCACCGTTCCCGGCCTTCAGCGATGGTTGGCCTGACCCGCTCCCAGACTCCAAAGAATTCTCCGCTGGTTTCGAAGAAAAGATCTTCGTGAAGCAGGCCGTAGTTCAGCAAAGCGCAGGCTTGGTCCCAATACCCGAACACCATCATCACGAAAGCCCCCGCTTCCGTTCCGGGCGTAGCGATCCGCATGGCTTCGTCCATATTTTCCGCGAAGTAGTTCTTGAAGAACCAATCGCGCGCCTGGCGCAGCCTGACTTCACGCCGCATTTCGTAGACTTGTAAGTGAAGTTGAGCTTGTTCGTGGGTAGGTTTAGTTTCCATGATCGTTATCTCCTTGATGATGTTTTAGGTTGTTCGTTGGAAATCAATGATCTTTCGGTTCTTACTCCTCGACACTTAAAGCGACGACGGACTCAGAGGTGGTATGCGAAACCCTGAGCTGATCGCTGCGACGGTGGATCATCGTAAATCGCATGGTTTCTCCTTGTCAGATAAGTCTGGCCGCGAAGTCTTGTCGACGCTATCCGTTAACCTTACCGCTCTGTCGAATGGCAACACCAACCTTCGTCCTTGGGGGCAATGTAGCCGCCCGTTGCATCGACGAAGCCGCCCGCGCCGTACTTGTCGTGATGCCTCACCCAATCGGCCAGAGTGAAGTGTGGCCCAGTTTCATTGCGACCCTTCGGCGTGATGTCGAGGTACATGTACGCGCCCAGCACCTCCTCGTTACCACGACCGTAACAGGAGTAGGTGTGGAAGATATTGCCGTCCGCATCTTTGTAGAAGACGCTCATGCCGGCAAGCTCTTCGATTGAGGCATCGGTCGTTCGGTAGTTGTAGAATACTTTCCCCGTCGCCAGTTCTTCAGGCGTGAACGAAACGTGATAATCGAAGTTGAAGTCGCTGGCATAGGACGACACCCAGTTAAAGCGCCAGCCCATGCGCTTCTTGAAAGCTTGCAGTTCGGGCAGGGGCGCGCGCGACACGGCGACGAAGGTCACATCGTGCTGCGCCAGATGTTGATTGGGGCCGTCGACATGGTCGCCAAGGAACGAGCAGCCGACGCAGCCTTCCCCGAATTCCCGCCTCCACATAAAGTGATAGACGATTAACTGGCTGCGTCCGTCGAAGAGGTCGGCGAGTGTCTTCTTGCCATTCGGCGTGTCGAAAACATACTCCTGGTCAACTCTTACCCACGGCAACTCGCGCCGCTTCGCACTCAGGGCATCGCGCGCCCGCGTGAGTGCCTTTTCCTCGGCAAGTAACTCTTTTCGAGCGGCAAGCCACTCAGCTCGCGACACAACTTTCGGATGCTCTAACGTTGTTTGCGTCATCTCGAATTCTCCTTTGATCTGTATCGTGGAAGATTGTTTCCGGACTATCCTTCGGACGAATCCTTTTCACCACGAGCCCGGTCACGCCCCCCGCTGAGCTTACGCTGGTTACGATCAACACGGCAGTTGTCACACAGACCGGACACATAATGCTGCTCCTTTCTCGCTCCTAGATCTTTGGCAGATTTGGAATCTCCACTACCGGCCTAATCTCTACCGTGCCCTTGCGTGCGCCTGGAACCCGTCCGGCAATGTCGATGGCTTCGTCAAGGTTTTTCGCATCGACCATGTAATACCCGCCGAGTTGTTCGCGGGTTTCCGCGAATGGACCGTCAGTCACGAGCCGTTTGCCATTGCGTACTTGAACGCTGGTCGCGGTCGACACCGGCTGCAACGGCGAGGACCCCAAAAACTGCCCGTTCGATTGGAGCTTATGCGCGAGCTCCGTCGATTCCTCGTAGCAGTGCTGCCGCTCAGGCTCAGTCCACGCATTTTCGTCGGCATAAATCAGCAACATATATTTCATTCCATTCCTCCATGAGTAAATCGAACGAGAGACGTCAAAATCGACAGCCTTTAATTCGTCGGCACGTAACACAGCAAAGCATTTCCATTCCCGAAGGTCCGCGTCTTCGCCAGCTTCAGGGTCAGTTTATCTTCGATGCCGTCGAACATCGTTCTTCCCTGCCCTAAAACAACGGGATTCAAGAGTATCTGGTATTCATCGATGAAACTCTCCTGCGCTAATTGTGCGCCTGAATCATTTTGACTAAAGAACTCCGTTTTTGGCTTTCATCGGTAAGTCGAACGGCGGCCGGCTAAATCGACGCCCTTCCGAAAATATATTTACAATCAGGCATGTCCCTTGATGTCACTCAAGCCGTCGAAGAAGTTTACCGCTCCGATTGGGGACGGATCGTGGCTACCCTGATTGGGCTGGTAGGTGACTTCGATCTGGCGGAAGAGGCTGCGCAAGAAGCATTTACAGCCGCCGTCGATCAATGGCGACTTTCCGGCGTGCCCGAATTCCCGCGTGCGTGGATCATTCAGACGGCCCGGCACAAGGCGATCGACCGCATCCGGCGGAAGGCGCGGTTTGAGGAAAAACTCGAATCGTACACGACTTCAGGCTTGGTGCGGACGGTCGAAGAGCCGGACTACGACACCACCGAGATCCCCGACGATCGCCTTCGCTTGATCTTCACTTGTTGCCATCCGGCGCTGGCGCCCGAGGCCCAGGTGGCACTGACCCTGCGCACCTTATGCGGCCTGGAAACCGACGAAATTGCGCGCGCCTTTCTGGTACCCGAAACCACTATGGCCCAGCGGTTGGTGCGGGCAAAGCGCAAGATTCGCGATGCCGGCATTCCGTACGTCGTGCCCGAGACTCATGACATGGCCACGCGGATCGAGGCCGTGCTGACAGTAATCTATCTCGTTTTCAACGAAGGTTATGCGGCCACTCGCGTCGGGCCGCTGGTGCGCACCGATCTCTGCGCTGAGGCCATCCGGCTGGGACGGCTGGTGAGATCGCTCATGATGCCGCAGCCTCCGGCGGAAGCGACGGCGCTGGTCGCCCTTATGTTGTTGCACGATGCCCGCCGCGAAGCCCGCACCGACGATGCCGGCGATATTGTGGTTCTCGATGAGCAGGATCGCACTCGATGGAATCAAAAGCAGATTGCCGAGGCGTTGCCACTCGTCCAGGAGGCTTTTCGGGGCAGGCCCGGTGCCTTCGCGCTGCAGGCAGCGATCGCCGCAGCGCATTGCCAGGCGGCACGAGCCGAGGATACGGATTGGCCGCAGATTGTCCGCCTCTACGATCTACTTGAGAGAGTGCAGCCGTCTCCGATTGTGTCGTTGAACCGGGCCGTAGCCGTGGCGATGGCGGAAGGACCCAGCGCGGGCCTTGCGTTGATCGACGCTCTCGCCACAGCGGACGATCTCGCCAACTATCACCTGCTGCATGCCGCTCGGGCTGACCTGCTGCGTCGACTTGGTTCCCTGCCCGAGGCGGCCGAAAGCTACACGCGGGCGCTCGCCTTGGTCACCAACGACAGCGAGCGCCGGTTTCTCGAGCGAAGGTTGCGGGAAGTTCAGCCGCCGGCAGCCTGACCTTAGAGCTGGATGTCAAATCGATGCAGCATCTCGCGTCGTCCGAAACTCGTAACACTCAACGCCCTGCTATCGAGATCCTGAACCACCCATTTTCTTTTTAACGCAATATTCAGGATTGCCGCTCCCAGCGCTCCGCCAAGATGCGGTCGGCGCTCGCTCCAGTCCACGCAAGCGTAAGCAAACCGCCGGCGCATCCCGCGTATTTGCTCGAGGTCAGCCCCGAAAGCTTCAAATGCCTTAGCCCCACCCTGCGTGAGATCGTATCCATTTTCGTCGCTCTTCCTGCTCGGCGCCAGCCACCCCATCGCCTTAAATCGGTCATGCAGAGACACGCCCATGATTCCCGCGATGTGATCGTAGCAAGTCCGCGCGGCGCGCAGCCGATGGGGTGTGTTCGGAACAAAAGGTTCGCGCGATCCGCCAGCCAGCACGCTCAACGCTTCCAGCGCAACTGCCACGTTGGCTCCTTCCAGACTGTAATAGCGATGTTTTCCCTGAGCGAACACTTTCACCAGTCGCTGCGCCTTCAGCCGTTGCAGATGAACGCTGGCAGTCGACGGAGTTACGTCGGCAACGATCGCCAACTCGGTACCAGTTCGCGCACGGCCATCGCTCAAGCAGTACAGCATCCGGGCACGTGCCGGTTCGCCGATTGCCGCCGCCACCCCAGCGGCTGCGTCGTCATGATGTTCAACATTCATACTTTGATAGTAGACGAAGTGTTCATATCAGGCAACCGCCATACTGAACCGATAGAGGCAACTGATCAAAAACCGGAGAACACGTATGACCATCACCTGCATCATCCGCTATGAGATCGATCCCTTCCAGCGAGAAGGATTCAAGCAATACGCTGAGAATTGGGGACGCATCATTCCTCGATGCGGCGGCCATCTTGTCGGGTATTTTCTTCCGCACGAAGGCACGAACAATGTAGCCTGGGGCTTGATCGCATTCGATAGTCTCGCATCTTATGAAGCCTACCGCGCCCGATTGAAATTTGATCGGGAAGCGCGCGAGAATTTCATCATGGCGCAAACTGAACGGCTCATTCTCCGCGAAGAGAGAAACTTTGTCGAAGTGGTCGATGGAACATTCGGCCTTCCTTCAACCTTCGCCGAACCGAGGTGATTCTCCATGTTGACGCAGGCAGAAAAAGGACTAACGTTTCAAGCGCTCCATGAGCGAGACGCGGCATTCATCATTCCCAATCCGTGGGACGTAGGCACAGCGCGGTTGCTGGCGCATCTGGGCTTTGAGGCGCTGGCCACTACCAGCGCCGGCTACGCCTTCTCGGTCGGGCGGCGTGATAACACGATCGACCGCGATGAAATGATGGCCCATGTATCCGCGATCGCGGCGGCGACTGATCTGCCAGTCAGCGCCGATCTGGAAAACGGCTATGGAGACACTCCTGAAATTGTCGCGCAAACCATTCGGCTTGCCGCAGAGGCTGGGCTGGCCGGAGGGTCCATCGAAGATCTATCAGGCCGCGCAGAGGGTGCGGTGTACGAGCTCGGGCATGCCGCTGACCGGGTCCGCGCTGCTGCAGAAGTCGTGCGCAACCTTCCGTTTCGTTTCACATTGACGGCGCGGGCCGAAAATTATCTGGTCGGCAGGCCTGACCTGAAGGACACCATCAATCGACTGCAGGCCTACCAGGAAGCAGGTGCCGATGTTCTCTACGCCCCGGGCCTGAAAACGAAAGAAGACATCGCCGTCGTCGTCCGTTCAGTCGATCGCCCGGTCAATGTAATCATGGGACTGCAAGGGGTTCAGATGAGCTTGGCCGAGCTCTCGGCGCTTGGTGTCAAGCGCGTCAGCGTCGGCAGCGCTCTTTCTCGTGCAGCCCTGGGTGCGTTTCTTCGTGCGGCCCACGAAATGGGCGACCACGGCACCTTTGGCTTTGCCGAAGATGCCGTAAGCTATCGCGATATCAGCGGCATATTCAAGTGATCGTTGAGAAAGAGGCCACGAACGCTGTTTTGTCTGCAGGAAACCTCTATGCAAAAGGTTTCATATTGACAGCCGCTCGCGAAGACGAGAAACTCTTTGTTGACTTGATCCTGTGGCCCCGCCTGCGGTTGACGAGTCGAACAGGTTTTTCCTCCCTCATGAACTTCTGAGTGTTTGGGCGAAAGTCTATACACGATAGGATTTCACCCAGAAAAAGCGAGGTCTTTGCGTTCCACGCTCTTGACTCAAAGCATCACAAGTGCGCGATGAAATGCGCTTAAACCTACGCCTATCCCAAGCACGGCAAGGGACGGGCGAATAGACGAAAATCTGGAGGTCCGTGCTAGCTATGCCAGGCAAGCGACAGAGTTTTGCTGATTTGAACCAGGGTTCCGGCGCGCCATGCTCCACTACTCCTTGGATCCTCGGCACCTTGCTATTCCCAAGACTCCGATCGGTATGTACAAGGCTCGTCCCGTTGATTTGCTTTACGCTCTTTGCTGCCTTGGCGAGTTCGGCCACCGACGTTGTGACCTATCACAACAACATCGCCCGAACCGGTCTTAACCCGCAAGAAATTATCCTGACCACCAGCAACGTGAATTCATCGAGCTTCGGCAAGCTGTTCACATTTCCGGTGGATGGCATTATTGATGCGCAGCCCTTATACCTTTCCGCTGTTTCAATTCCAGGCAAGGGCACTCACAATGTTGCCTATGCCGTCACAGAGAACGATAGCGTGTACGCCTTCGACGCTGACCTTGGCACTCCGCTGTGGCACGTCTCGGCACTCGAATCAGGCGAGGTTCCGTCGGATGACCACGGCTGCAGCCAGATCAGTCCGCAAATCGGCATAACCTCGACCCCAGTGATCGATCGTTCCAGCGGTCCGCACGGCACCATCTATGTAGTAGCCATGAGTAAGAACTCCAGCCAATATTTTCAGCGCATGCACGCTCTCGATATCACGACTGGGCAAGAAGAATTTGGCGGGCCCGTTGCTGTTCAGGCCAAGTATCCCGGCACCGGCGACAACAGCCACGATGGCTACGTCATCTTCGATCCCGGGCAGTACGCAGAGCGGCAAGGACTGCTTCTACTGAATGGCGTGATCTATACCGGATGGACCTCGCACTGCGACAACCGGCCGTACACCGGATGGCTCATCGGGTACAGCGAAAGTACGCTGGCGCAAACCGGCGTTCTGAACGTAACGCCCAATGGCAGTGAGGGATCGATCTGGCAAAACGGAACTGGCATCGCCTCCGACGGCCAAAGCCTCTTTTTTCTCGACGCCAACGGCTCTTTCGACACCACCTTGACCAGCAAAGGTTTCCCCAACAAGGGAGACTACGGCAACGCTTTCCTGCGGGTTGAGCCTAAGAACAACAAACTCCAGGTGGTTGACTATTTCAACATGTACAACACGGTTCAGGAATCGGATAACGATGAAGATCTCGGTTCCGGAGGCGCGCTTGTGCTGCCTGCCATGAAAGACTCGAGTGGCACGACCCGCTATCTGGCCATCGGGGCAGGTAAGGACCAGAACATCTATGTCGTCGATCGCACCAACATGGGGAAATTCAATCCTAACAACAATAACGCCATCTATCAGGAAATCGATGGCGTCCTTGGCGGAGGCGAATGGGCTTCATGTGCCTATTTTGATGGCAACGTCTACTTTGGCCCGGTCGGAAACCGTCTGTTGCAGTTCCAGTTCGCGAAAGCCCAACTCTCGACGTCGCCACGTTCGAGAAGCGCAGCCTCCTTTGCTTATCCCGGAACCACGCCAAGTGTTTCTGCCAACGGGTTAACCAACGGCATTATCTGGACGATCGAGCACAGCGACCCCGATGACGTATTGCACGCCTACAACGCCTGGAATTTGGCGAACGAGCTCTACAACTCGAGTCAGGCGCGAAACAATCGAGATAAATTCGGAACTGCCAGTCATTTCGGCACGCCGACAATCGTCAACGGAAAGGTTTATGTGGGCACGGTTAACGGTGTCGCAGTTTTCGGGCTGCTGGGAAACTAGGGAGTCGGAGAACCGCTGGTTCAATCTCAGCTCAAAACTTTCACATCAGGGCGGGAACGCTTTTCTTCGATTCTCGCCGTTGCGTTTGCCGTCCCACCAGGGCCAGCCGGCTTAGCAGCAGCTTCTCTTTGGCGAGCGCCACGGCCAACGCTCCCACTTCAACCTTGAGCGCCGACCGCAGTTCGATGATCCGGCATCCCAGCTGTACCCGCGCCCGAAGTTCCTCGGGCTGGACCGGCTTGGTCACATAGTCATCTGCACCTTCTCGGAGTCCGGCAACGATATCCGCCGCGCTGTTTCTCGCCGTGAGCAGAATCACGTAAATGCCCGCCGTTTGCCGGCGTGCACGTAACTGGCGACACACTTCGATGCCCGACAATCCCGGCATCACCCAGTCGAGAATCGCTAAAACAGGTCCGTTTTCCTGCTGAAGATTTGCCAGCGCAGTCGTGCCGTCTTCGGTCACGGTCAGGTCGAATTCAGAAGACAGTAGCTGCGAGAGAAGTTTTCGGAAAAGCGGTTCGTCTTCAGCAATTAAGACTTTCACAAAGTTGCTCCTCAGATGCCTGTTCTGTCGCCGCATTCGCTACACCGGATCGACGAGGGCGCGTCTGTTAGGAATATCGTCGCTTGCGACAGAAAACTTTAGTACCGCAACGGGCGATCAAAAATGCTCAGTCTCGACAGGATTTGCGCATCGCCTTGGTTTTGTCGCCCGATGGATCACGGGCCACGGATGGCGCCCAAGCTCCACGATCTATTTGTAAAATCTTTGCTAAAGTGTCTCTCCCGGCCGCCAAAAGGCATATACTCCCGTAAAAGGCATTAGGGGCGCGTCATGCGGACACTCCTTCTTCGTGGTTCCTTTCTCATCTTCGCCCTTACGGCTGTTGCGTTCGCTCAAGGTCGGCCCGGCGGGGGCAGACCTTCACTCGGTGGTCCGGGCTCGACTTTGCCCGGCTCTTTGCCGGGGAGCGGAA
>Ga0116125_1001283_pt1 | contig 11042 bp, 8 predicted proteins | sample June2015DPH_16_1_2_FD_89729 | JGI IMG/M metagenome (GOLD analysis project Ga0116125, IMG submission 89729) | Peatland microbial communities from SPRUCE experiment site at the Marcell Experimental Forest, Minnesota, USA - June2015DPH_16_10 | ecosystem: Environmental > Terrestrial > Soil > Wetlands...
GATCCTCTCGGATCCCGCTGATTGGGAAAGCCGGCAAAGGCTAGTACATCAGCGCTTCCGCCGCGCAGTCCGCCGCTTTCGCACCGGGCTCTGGATCTCGGCCGCGAACGCCGATTCCACTATCTCAGCCTGTTCCTCCTGGTGGCGCTTGAGCGACCCGGAGGAAGTGCTGGCGCTCTCCGGCCGGCCGATGTAGCGCAGCACGCGGCGAGACGGTTCAAGAATGGATTGCATTTGCTCCTGTACGAATCGCCACGCGCCCATGTTGCGCGGCTCCTCCTGCACCCATACAACTTCAGCCAGCGCTGGATAACGGGCCAGGATTACTTGCACACCGCTAGTTGGGAATGGATACATCTGTTCCAGCCGAGCGATGGCCACATGCTCGATCTTGCGCTCCTCGCGCGCGGCCAACAAATCGTAATAGACCTGGCCGGAGCACATCAGAACGCGCGTGACCCGCGTTGGATCGAGCCCGGTTGTATCGTCCATGATTTCATGGAAGCTCCCGGCCATCAACTCATCCAACACCGAAACCGCGCGGGGATGCCGCAACATGCGTTTGGGGGTGAAGATGATGAGTGGCTTGCGGACGCCGCGCCGATCCGGACCGCCGTGCATCTGGCGGCGCAGCACATGGAAGTACTGCGCGGGCGTGCTGGCGTTGACCACTTGCATGTTGTTTTCGGCGCACAATTGCAGGAAGCGCTCGATGCGGGCGCTGGAATGTTCGGGGCCCTGTCCTTCATAGCCGTGCGGCAGCAGAAGCACCAGGCCGCTGGGTTGGCCCCACTTGGATTCGGCGCTTGAGATGAATTGGTCGATCAGAATCTGCGCGCCATTGGCGAAGTCACCGAACTGCGCTTCCCACAGCACCAGCGTCAACGGGTCGGCTACGCTGTAGCCAAACTCGAATCCCATCACGGCATATTCGCTGAGCGAGCTGTCGAAGACGTCGAAGCGCGCCTGATTGGGCGAAAGATGACGGAGGGGGATGAAGCGATCGCCAGTCTCGCTGTCGTAAAGCTCGAGATGGCGCTGGCTGAAAGTGCCGCGGCCGCTGTCCTGGCCGCTGAGGCGCACTGGCGTGCCTTCCAGCACCAGGCTGCCGAACGCCAGCGTCTCGGCCGTGGCCCAATCCATGGGCGCCCCATTCAAAACCTCGTGCCGTTTCCGCAAGCTGACGGCCAGCTTCGGATGCACGTGGAATGCGGATGGAAATGTCGTGATGCCTTCCACCACGCGCTCGAGCGTTCGACGGTCGACCGCAGTGTGGGGACTCGGGCGCGAGACCTCTTCCGGATCCACCGTGCTCAGTTCCTGCACCTGGAACCGCTCCTTCTTCTGCTTGGCTGCCTCGTAAGCCTCGTTCAACCGGGCCGACACTCGCGCGCGAATCTCGGCCACCTGTGCGGTATCCAAAAACTCTTCGCGCATCAGACGCTCAGAATATTGCACCGCGACTGAAGGGTGCTGGCGGATTTTGCGATAGAGAATGGGCTGGGTGTAGCTGGGATCGTCGCCTTCGTTGTGGCCATGCCGCCGGTAGCAGAACATGTCGATGACGACATCTTTCTTGAACTGTTGGCGATAGTCGTAAGCTAGTTGCGCCACGCGCAGGCAGGCTTCGGGATCGTCGCCATTGACGTGGAAAATGGGAGCCTGCACCATGCGCGCGACATCCGTGGAATAGGGTGTGGAGCGCGCCTCGTCGGGATTGGTGGTGAATCCGATCTGGTTGTTGATCACCAGATGGATGGTGCCGCCGGTGGTGTAGCCTTCGAGCTGCGAAAGATTGAGGGTTTCGGCCACCACGCCTTGTCCGGCGAAAGCTGCGTCGCCGTGGATCAGGATGGGGATTACGCGCTCGCGTTTCGTATCGCCGAGGCGATCCTGCTTGGGCCGGACGATGCCTTCCGCCACGGGATCGACGGCTTCCAGGTGACTGGGGTTGAACGCCACCGACACAACAATCTCGCGTCCGCTGGAAGACTTGCGCACGCCGCTGGCGCCAAGATGATATTTCACGTCGCCCGAGCCTTGCGTGCTGTCCGGATCGATACCTTCAAATTCGGACAGAATCTCCACCAGCGACTTGTCGACAATGTTCGCCAGCATGTTGAGCCGGCCGCGGTGCGCCATGCCGATCACCGCTTCGTGCACGTTGGTATTGGCGGCGAGATCCAGAATCTCGTCCAGAATCACCATGGCCGATTCCGCGCCTTCGAGCGAAAAGCGCTTGTGACCGACAAAACGCGCGTGCAGGAAATGTTCGAACTCCTCGGCCTCGATCACGCGTTGGAGCGCGCGCTTGCGCGTGTCCGGATGGAGCGGCCAGCGATTGCCGGTGAGCTCCATACGCAGCTGCAGCCAGCGCTTCTGTTCCGGAATCTGGATGTTCATGTACTCGCATCCGATTTTTCCGCAATAGGTGTTGCGCAGGGTTTCCAAAATCTCGCGCAGCGTGGCCACTTTTTGAGGCTCGTATTCGGCCGACATCAAGTTACCGGTGAGAAACTCGCGGTCCAAGTCCCAAATAGTAAGTCCGTAGGTTGCCGGATCGAGTTCCGGGTGATAGGTGGGTTCCGAACCCAGCGGGTCAAAGTCGGCGATCAGGTGTCCACGCACGCGGTACGCATTGATGAGCTGAAGAACAGCCGCTTCTTTGGCTACTTCGTCGAGTTCGGATCCACGGCCTCCGGGCATGGAAACCGGCCGGTCTTTTTCCCAATGCACCGGCTTGTGCGGGATCTTGAGGTGCTCGAAAACTTCTTCGTAGAAATGTTCCTGGCCTTCGAGCAATGCTTGCAAGCGGCCTAGAAACATGCCTGACTCGGCGCCCTGAATCACGCGATGGTCATAGGTGCAGGTGACGGTCATCACCTTGCTCAGGCCCAGCATGGCGCGTAATTGATCGCTCGCGCCGTGATATTCCGCCGGGTAATCTATAGTTCCGGTGGCAATAATGGCGCCCTGGCCGGGCATCAACCGGGGTACGGAACCGAGCGTTCCCACGGTTCCCGGATTGGTGAGCGAAATGGTGGTGCCTTCAAAATCCTGAACCGTCAACTTATTGCTTCGGGCACGCGCCACGATATCATCGAACGCTTCGACATACTGCGCGAAATCCAGCGCGCCGCCGTTTTTAATGTTCGGGACCTTTAAGGAACGCGTGCCGTCCTTGGCGGCCACGTCTACTGCGATGCCGATGTTGATTTGATCGTGCAGCACTCGGAACGGCTCGCCGTTCATCTCCGCATAGGCGTGATTGAGAGTCGGATTGGATCTCGCGGCTTTGACGATGGCCCAGCCGATGATGTGCGTGTAGGAAATTTTGCTCTTGCCGGTGAGCGCCCGATGCTCATTTACAATGCGCCGGTTTTCGTCGATCACTTTGACCGGAATGACGCGCTGCGAGGTAGCCAGCGGGATGCTGAGGCTGGCATTCATGTTCTCGGCGATGCGCGCAGCGGCGCCACGGAGCGGGATTAGTTGCTGATTCGCGCCGGGCGAGGGCGCCGGAGGTGTGGGAGCCGGCGCACCGTTTGAAATGACTGCGGGAGCCGACGTGCCGTTCGCGCTCTTTGAGCCGCCGCCATTCGATTCAAAAACTTTTTTCCAACTATCGTCCACCGCTTTGCGGTCGTGCAGATATTGCTGATACAGCTCGTCTTCGAGCCAACTGTTGATTCCAAACTCGGGAGGGTGTGATTCGGGCATTAGGTTTCCAACTGCTTTCCAATCTTCATCATACCGTGATTCAGAAGTCATGGAACAAGAAGTACTTAGAGGCCGTAAATCTATGTAAGAAAACTAACCCGAAGAGAGTGATTTACGTCTTATCAACCGAGAGGAAAAAGAAAAATATGAAGGCCAACTTCGTGAAGATTTCATTGACACTGGCGCTGGCGGCCTTGACCGTTCCCGTATTCGGGCGAACCATCAATCCCAAGGGCGACTTGGCCGACGCCGTCCGTCATGAACTGGTGATGCTGCCCTACTACAGCGTCTTCGATGACCTCGAATTTACCGTGGATAACGGCACGGTTACCCTGGCTGGTGATGTGACGCGCCCGGTACTAAAATCGGACGCCGAAAATGTTGTCAAACGTATCGCAGGTATAACGCAAGTAGTGAATAACATCAAGGTTCTGCCGCTTTCGCCATTCGACAATCGGATTCGTGCGGCAACCTATCGGTCTGTATTTGGTTACGCAAGCCTATATCGCTACGCGATGGGTACCAATCCCTCCATTCACATCATCGTGGATAACGGGCACGTGACTCTGAAAGGCGTAGTGGCGAACCAGGGCGATAAGAACCTTGCTTATATCCGCGCCAATGGTGTTCCGGGAGTCTTCTCGGTGACCAACGAGTTGCTGGTTGCGGGAAATAGCTGAGAAAACAGAACCCAGAATTCAGGAGCCAGAATTGGAGAATTGGCCGCCGGTGGTTCGCCTTCGGCGGCTGATTTGTTTTTGAACCCTACTCTTGAACGCGGACTACCAAGACTGAGCACGGGGCATTCCAGGCGACCTTGGTCGAGACGCTGCCCAGGATGCTGTGTTTCATCTCAGTAGCGCCGCCCGCGCCTACCACCAACAGATCGTAGTCGCCTTGATCCGCCTCACTCAGAATCTCGTTGGCGGGGTTGCCCTCCCGAATTGATGTTGTCACCCCAGGATGATGCTCCAGCACACGGATCCGTGCCTCGGCCAGCAATTCCTCTGCTTCCAGCCGCAATTCGAGCGATAGTTGGTTGTTCTGAGCAGCGTCCGGATCGGGGTTTTCGGGCGACTGCTCCGCCGGGGGTTCATGCGGCAGCCAGAGCGTCTCCTGGACATGCAATAAAGTAATCTCGGCCGACTCAAGATCGAATAGGGAACTCAGGGAATCCAGGGCCTGGTCGGACCCGGCTGAACCGTCCACCGGAACCAGCATCCGCATACCTCGATCGCCGGGTGGTTCGCGTCCTACCAGTACGCAGCCCGCGGCATGTTCTACCAAGCGGCTGGCCACTGGTCCCAGACCGGCGGCCGACTGCGCATCGCGTCCCTTGGCGCCGATAACCGTGATGTCATAATCCTCCGCGTCGCGCATAATCACGTTGGAGGGAGATCCGGTCTCAGAAAGCGTCAGGGCATCGATGCCTTCCTCGGCGAGTATTCGCTTCGCTTCGTCGAGAATGCGTCTGGTCTCCGCAGCCACTCGTTCCTGCAGAGATCGGCGGGAGACTTTTCCGGATTTTGGCGCGCGAAGCTCGGGAGCGACATAGAGAACGTCCACTTTGCGATCATCGCTCGAGAGCAAACGGCTGGCAGCGCGCATGGCGGCGATAGCTTCCTTGGATCCGTCAGTGGTGAGAAGTACTCGCATAGCGACGCCCTAATTCTACGCCAATGAGCACGTTCCCGCGTTGATGCCACAACAGGGCAATACCAACCAGTTTCTTCTATGAAGTACTGAGGTAGTCGAAAAGCGAGGTCTTGGGCAATTGCGAACGGGATACCAGAGCGGCCTGCTGCGCCGTCTGCCCTTCGGTTAATTGCGTAATCGCTGCAGCCTCGTCGGCATCCTGTATCCCGCTGAGTTGGGTTTGGAGGTTGGTGATGTTGTTTTGAGCGTCGTTTGAGGCACTGGATACCTCGTCCTGAACATTGCCGTAGAATGCCAGTTGCTGGTTGAGGTACGTGTCGGCCGTTTGCACATCGGCCAATGCGGAGGTAACGGCGCTAGCTCCGCTGTTGCTGAGGAGTGCCTGCCGCAAATTGTTGATCGACGTGAAGACGTTCTGCGTTGCATCCGGGCTGTCAAAGATGGTCTGCGCGTCCAGAGACACCGCAAACTGTGATCCGTCCGAAGCTTGTATCTGGCGAGTTGCAGGCGAGCCCTGGTACGGACTGATGGGGCTGCTTTGAGTGAGATCGATACTGTAGGGTGCTTGCTGATCGTCGTCACCGCTGAAAATGTAACGCCCCCCTACGGTGGTGTTGGCCAGACCCACCAGGTTTTGGAGCACGGTTCCCAACTGGTCGGCTACGTTCTGCTGGGTGTCGCTCGAAGCCAAGTCGCTGGCGCCTTGTGTGCCCAGGGACTGCGCCTGATCGACGAGACTGACCGCGTTTTGCAGCGCGGTTTGCGCGGTGTTGGCTTCGGTTGTCACGATTCCCAGATTGGAATTGATCTGTTGAGCCTGAGACAAGTCCGCGCGAGTTTGCAGCAAGGTGGAGATTTCATCCGGCGCATCGGAAACGACGTTAATTTTCAGACCGGTGGTGAGTTCTGTCTGCGCTTGCTGTTCCCGCTGCTCGATCTGGTCCAGACCCACCAGAAAGCTCTGTGAGGAGGCACTGAGAGGGCTAATCATGCGGTACTCCTTAGGTGATGACGTTCATCAGGGTTTCCGTCAATTCGTTCAAAACGGTGAACATTTTCGAAGTTGCCTCGTAAGACTTCTGATAAGCCGTCAGGGTTTCCGCTTCCGTGTCGAGCGACACGCCGGATACTTGCTGGCGCAAGGTTTGCGCCTGGGTAAGCAGGCTTTGCTTGGTGGTTTCGGTGCTGGTGGCCGACGACACATCATTCCCTACCTGGCCGCCGATATTGCCATAGTATTCATCGAAGGTATAACCCGACACGCCGGTGGCATTGGCCAATTGGGCCAGGGCCAGGGCGTTTCCATTTCCCCCTGATGCGCCCGGCAAGGCTGCGGCAATTTGGTCGGTCGTCAACGGATTCACTGCTAATGTCTGGGCGGCGCCCTGCACCGGGTCGTAGGTGAATAGATCAGTGGTTGGCGCCGCGCCGTTCTGGTCGATACCGTTATCGAGTGTAGTATTCACCTGGTCCGCGAAGCTCTGAGCCAGGGTATTGAGGGAAGTGAGGTAGCCGGGAATTACATTATTGTTGTCATCCAGCACCGCGCTGAGTTGGCCGCCCGTAATCTGACTGGTGATGTCGGTTCCCGTGCTGCTCAGGATTGCCGTCTGAGGCGTCGAGAAGTCGCCCTGGATCGCGTACGATTGATCCCCCACCACCAGAGGCGTCTGGCCGCCCAGCAACACGGTAACGGTTCCGTCCGGCTGCTGCAGCGTTGTAAAGTTGACATACTGCGAGAGTTGTTCGAGCGATGAATACAGTTGCGCGTCCACGCCCGCATTCACAGTGCCGGAGGGATCCACTCGGCCGGCGGAATTTATCTCGGCGATGGTGGAGCCCAGTTGATTAATGTTACCGATAATGCTTTGGGCTTGCTGGTTCAAAGCGGTTCCTTGATTCAACAGGCCAGTGGCCGCGTCATTGAACTGTTGCGCCACGGTAGTCGCTGCGTTCAGCACGGCCTGCCTTTGAACCGCACCGTTGGGGTTCACGGAGAGCTGAGAAAAGCTCGAAAACAGGGCGTCCATGGCGGGTGCCACACCGGATGTGCTGGATAGACTGAAATACGACTGCACGGGCGTAAGATCGGCGACCTTTTGTGTGTAAAACCCTAGCGCCGTCTGCTGCTGTTGTACGGACTCTTCCGCATACTGGTCCCGGGAATTCTGCATCGGTCCGGCTTGGACACCGCCGACCAGCCCTTCGGACAGATCCAGCGGTTGCGCTACAAACGTTTGCGTCTGTTCCACATAGCCTGGCGTGTTCGCGTTCGCAACGTTGCTTGATACGACCGTCAGGCCATCCTCGAATGCTTTGAGCGCCGTGGCGGTGTTCGTGATCGCTGCAAATAGGTTACCCAATGGCCACCACCTTGCTGGTACGGACGGGTGCGGGCGGCGGAATGGGCATGCCTTGAACGGAATAGTGCGCCGGCGCGTCGTCAATGCCTGTGGATACCAGGCGCGCCCAGCCTTCATAGAATTTGCCGGCGTTCTGTAATAAAGTGCTCACCTCACCTAGTTCACGGCGCAGACCTGCCATTTCAAGCTCCAATAGCCGCCTCCCGGGGGGCGCCAGCCGCTGCCCAGAGCAGAAGCTAGCCTCCAGCTGCTTCAGGCACTCCACAGCCACGCCAAGTTCGGAGGCACTGCCGTCCATAGCCTGGATGGAAGGCGAGAGCAGCTTCTGGCGGACTTTCTCCAAGCTTCGTCGAGCCTGCTTGGCCTTGTCGACCCACTTCGAATCGGGTGTGGTGTCCCAGCGTTTCAAACGTAGTTGCCGCCACTCAACTGCATGTGGGCCTCGATAACACTGTTGCTCAACACGCCTGCCTCCACGTGATACGAGCCACTCGAGACCGTGGCGCTCAGCGAAGACAGCTTGGCAACATGGTTAGCAGCCTGGATGGGAGAATCATCATAAGAAGCTGCCATTAGCGCTAGGTTAGATAGCTGCACTCCATCTGAGGCGGACGCATCCGCCGCTGCTACTGACGCACCCGCTGGCCCAGCCTTAGCCGCTGGTGAGATGCCGGATGCCCCTCCTACCGCATTTGTTCTACCGCTAGCATCACGAATCTTCATGGCTTAATCCACGATGAATCCCTGCTTCATCGCCACGCCTACTTTCCCTATCGGCGAGGGCCTGAGCGTTTGTAGGGGGTAAGTTAATGCAGTCTTGGGTGGTATCCACTACCGTCGCTGAGGCAACTGCCCTCCCTTGGAAGTAGAGCTACTATCCGGATCGATGCCGCTGTGCCTCAAACAACCTCAAAACAACCGTTTTTTCGGTCTTCTCGATAATTTTCCCAGAACGAATTGCGGCCTACTTCCCGTATCATAGGGAGAGTAGTTAGGGAGGCTGTGAAATGCGATTACTGGGATTGTGTCTTAGCTTGGCTGTCCTGGCGCTAGCGGCTACTGCGCCGCCGCCCGTTACATTCTATAAGGATGCGTTGCCAGTCTTACAGAAGGACTGCCAAACGTGTCACCGGCCGGGTGAATCCGGGCCGATGTCCTTCCTCAGCTACGAGACCACACGGCCTTGGGCCAAGGCGATCAAGACCGCAGTGTTGACCAAGAAGATGCCACCCTGGTTTGCCGACCCGCATTTCGGCAAGTTCTCGAACGACCGGACGCTGACGCAGGCAGAGATAGATACGCTGGTTTCCTGGGCGGACACCGGCGCCCAGGCGGGCGATCCGAAAGACGGACCGAAACCGATCAACTGGGTGGAGGGCTGGCGCATCGGAAAGCCCGATATGGTGATCTCCATGCAAGCGGCCTTCCAGGTGCCTGCATCCGGAACGATCGACTATCAATACATCGTGATTCCGACTGGCTTTACCGAAGACAAGTACATCCAATTGTCCGAGGCGCGTCCCGGCAACCCGGCGGTGGTGCATCACATCATCGCGTTCATACGCGAGCCGGGCAATCCCTGGCTGAAGGAAGCTCAACCGGGCGTGCCGTTTGTTCCCCGGGAACGGGCCCGCCGCGCGGAAGCTGAACAGAAGAACGGCGACAAACCGAAGCAGGGCGATGGCGGCGGGTTTGGCGACTTCCTGGCAGGCTACGCTCCTGGAACTCTGCCCAATATCATGAAACCCGGACAAGCCAAGCTGGTGAAGGCCGGTTCCGACATAGTTCTGCAGATGCACTACACCGCCAATGGCAAAGCTACCACGGATATTTCGCGAATCGGCATCGTATTCGCGACCACGCAGCCAACCGAGCGCGTCCTGACCATAGCTGCATCGAATGCGAGCTTCGCGATTCCGCCCGGCGATTCGAATTATCAGGTGGATTCCAAGCTCACCCTGCAGGACGACGCTATGCTCATCGACTTCCTGCCGCACATGCATTTCCGGGGCAAGAGCTTTGAATATCGCGTTACTTATCCGAGCGGGGAGAAGGAAACCCTGCTGGAGGTCCCGCACTACGATTTTAACTGGCAGCTCACTTACGAGCTCGCCAAGCCCAAGCTTTTGCCCAAAGGCACGGTCATCGAGTGTACGGCGCATTTCGACAACTCGCCCAATAACCCCTACAATCCCGATCCCACCAAGGAAGTTCACTTCGGTGAGCAGACCTGGGAGGAGATGATGATCGGATTTATGGATGTTAGCGTCCCCATGAACAAGACAGCCATGGATTTGATGCGGCCAAAGAAAGCAGCAGCACAATCCGGCCCCAGCCTGTAGTTGTAAGCCAAGGAGAGAAGAGCCATGAAGCTCAATTTATTCGCACTGACACTGGCGGCAACTGTTGCGGCGACGGCCGGGACGGTTACGAGCACGCCCACGTACTACAAAGACATCGCGCCCGTGCTGCAGAACCGCTGCCAGGAATGCCACCGGCCGGGCGAAGCGGCTCCCATGAGCTTCATGAGCTACGATCAGGTTCGCCCGTGGGCCAAGGCCATCAAGACCGCCGTACTCACCAAGAAGATGCCGCCGTGGTTCGCCGATCCGCACGTGGGCAAATTCTCGAACGACCGTTCTATGTCGCAGCAAGAAATCGATACGCTGATTGCGTGGATCGACGGAGGTGTTCAGGCCGGCAATCCGAAAGATGCGCCGGCGCCGCGCCGATTCGCGGAAGGGTGGACCATCGGGCAGCCGGATGTGGTGTTTCAGCTGCCGAACGCGATCGACGTTCCCGCCTCGGGCGTTGTGGACTACACCTATGTCGTGATCCCCAGCGGATTCACGGAAGATAAATGGGTACAGTTTGCCGAAGTTCGCCCGGATGCTCGCTCGGCCATACATCACATCATCGCTTTCTTGCGTCCCCCCGGATCGCGCTGGCTGAAGAATGCCAAGCCCGGCATTCCGTATGTTCCGGAGGGATTTAAGGGACGCACCCAGACGGGCGAATCCAGGGAACCGCAAGGTAACCTCGAAGACCAGATACCAGGTGAGTTGTTGGTGGGTTTTGCGCCCGGCCTGCCGCCTACCCAATGCAAGCCCGGAGAAGCCAAGCTGATAAAGGCTGGGTCCGACCTGGTGCTGCAGCTACACTACACACCCAACGGGAAGGCCACAACGGACCGATCCCGGGTGGGCTTGATCTTCGCCAAAGAGCCGCCCGAGCGGCGTGTGATGAGTATGTTGGCCATGAACGCTTTCCTGAAGATCCCCCGGGCGACGCGAACTATGAGAC
>Ga0116125_1001287_pt1 | contig 11031 bp, 15 predicted proteins | sample June2015DPH_16_1_2_FD_89729 | JGI IMG/M metagenome (GOLD analysis project Ga0116125, IMG submission 89729) | Peatland microbial communities from SPRUCE experiment site at the Marcell Experimental Forest, Minnesota, USA - June2015DPH_16_10 | ecosystem: Environmental > Terrestrial > Soil >...
AACAGGGCCAGATGCGCGGCGTGACCAAGTCCGAACGCACCTGGGCTAACCGGCTCATCGAGGAATTCATGCTGGCGGCCAACGAGTGTGTGGCCACGTGGCTTGAGGACATGGGCGTGCCCTCGCTCTACCGAATCCATGAAAAGCCAGAGCCGCGCCGCGTGGTCCAGTTTGAAGAGTTGGCAGCCAGCTTCGGCTATACGCTCGGGCTAGGCGCTCTGCCGGTCAAGCGCATTCAGACACGCGGAGACCGTCGCGATGCGCAACGCACCGGCCGCAATTCACGGGTGCACGACGTGCCCGAAGACATCCCCGTCACGCCTCGCATGTATCAGAAACTTGCCGCGAAGATTGAGGGCAAACCGGAGGAGCGGATTCTGAGCTATCTGATGCTCCGCTCGCTTAAGCAGGCGCGCTACTCCGAGATCAACGAGGGCCATTTTGCGTTGTCCGCTCCGACCTACACCCACTTTACGTCTCCCATCCGCCGCTACCCCGATTTGATCGTTCACCGCATCACCAAGGCGCTGCTCGGTGAAGGCGTCAGCGGCGAGGGCGCTGTGGCCGAGGGCCGTCACAGCTCACCCTGGACCCATCCCAGCGAAGGTTTTCCAACCAGCCGGGTGCCCCACCCTCGCCGCGCCTCTGTTTTTGCGGCTAGGGTGGGAATCATCGAGCCGCCCATTCCCGAAGCCGAGTTGGCGCAGATCGCCGAGGAGACCAGCCAGACCGAGCGCCGCGCCGCCGAGGCCGAGCGCGAGCTGGTTGAGTGGAAGAAGGTGCGCTTCATGCAGGATCGCGTCGGCGAAGAGTTTGCCGCGCTGGTGCTCAACCCGGCCAAGTACGGCCTCTTTGTCGAGCTGACCGACCTCTTTGTCGAGGGACTGGTGCCGATCGATTCGCTCGCCGACGACCGCTACACCTGGCGCGAGAATACACACGAGATCATCGGCGAACGCACCGGACGCCGTTTCCGCGCCGGCGACCATGTGCAGGTGATCCTGGACCGAATCCTGGCACAAGAGCGCAAGCTGCAGTTCTCGATTGTCGAGGAGGGTCTGGCGCTCACCGGGGTTGCAGAAAAGAAGGCCACCAGCTCCCGCCCGAAAGCCAAAAAGAAAAAGGCAACCAGCGCACCGGGGCGATCCTTCAAAGCCAGAAAGAAGCTGGGCAAAAAAGGCAGGCGGCGATAACAGCTATCGCCCTTTATCGATTGGCCTGCGTCTCGGCAAGCCCGCCGATGATCGGCAGTTTCATGCGCTTGCCGTTGAAGGCCTGCACAAAGACGATCACCAGAACGACAAAGAAGGCGAGATCGACAAACTGCCATAGCGACAAGGTGAGGAAGACGACGCTGGGGACGAGATTCTGCACGATCCCCACCAGAATATGCACCACCGCCCAGGCGACAAAGAAGAAGATCGATTGCCAAGCCTGGAATCGAACATACGAGCTTCGTTTGAAGGGCTCGACGATCAAAAATGCGATGGCCGGGACGATCGTGATGTAGGCGATGCCGCCTGCTGCGTTGTCTGACAGACCGGAGGGATTTGAATCGGACATGGTGGCTCCTTTGGGGACTTGGCTGCCCGGTCGGACGTGGATAGCGGTTGGAATGCCGACAGTGCACTAAAAGGATTGTGGGCGCGGTCGCTGCAAACCGGCAGCTCACAATTGCTCAGGCAGTTGCGGATACAATAGCTCCAGGAGCACATTGGATGGCACACATGGTATTTTGCGTTCGTTACAAGAAGGAAATGGAGGGCCTGGAAGAGCCGCCCTTCGACTCGGAGTTCGGGCAGAAGATCTTCAAAAACGTCTCCAAGGCAGCCTGGGGCGAATGGGTTGACCGGCAAAAGATGCTGCTGAACGAGTATCGGCTGCAACCCTGGACCCCGCAGGCGCAGCAGTTTCTGGTCGAGCAGATGGAGGAGTTCTTCTTCAGCGAGGGCTCGGCCCTGCCCCAGGAGTTCGTTCCGCCGTCTCAGTAAGAGGCCGGGCTTGCCGGCGGTCTGCGCAAGATCGGTGTCAATTGGCGTCCGCAGCGCGAAGGATCCCGGAAAGCGATGAATTCGAATTCCCCTCCGGCGCGCAAGCGCAGAGGGTCTGCCTCGTGTAAACTAGTCAAGACCCCAAAAGCCGGCTCCCACGAGCCGGCTCGATTGTGTCGGGACGTGGCTCAGCCTGGTAGAGCACTCGCTTGGGGTGCGAGGGGTCGGCAGTTCAAATCTGCCCGTCCCGACCATTTAGAATCAATAACTTACAAGGTCGAGATGAAGTGTAAAACGATGTGACTGTAGCCGGAACTGTAGCCACCCTTCGGGCTTGTAGCCAGATTCGCTCACTGTACTGCCTGAGTAGGCGTATCCAGCGAGGCCAATGCCTGACGCTGCGCTTCCTGGCTGATGTGGCTGTACAGTTCAACCATCTGCGCGGTCGTGTGGCCGGAAATCGCTTTGATGGTCGATTGCGCGATTCCCTCCTCTGCAAGTTTGCTCACGAGCGAGTGTCTAAGGTCGTGCATCCGGCATTCGACTTTGGCATGTTGCTTTGCCGACGCCCAGGCCGTCTTCCATGAGCCAAGAGGCTTGGAGCGGTCAACTGCGTATCCGGTCATCGAACCGCGCTCGGCTGCGCCCTTCCCTTTGAAGACGAGTTTCTCTGTGGGAAATACGTAGTCTTCGGGTCTGGCATTAGGCCAACGTGTTCGCCATACTGAAAACGCCCCCAGAGCCGCTGTATTAAGGGGAACAATCCGTGATGCGCTGGCCTGTGTCTTCGCTCGCTTGGCGACCTGAAAAGTCTTCTTAACGAGATCAACCTGTGACCAAGTGGCACGACGCAATTCGGAGTTGCGCAAACCTGTGTTCGAGAATATGACCACGGCTGTAAGCAGCGAAGGTTGCGGACTCTTGGCACAAGCCTCAAGCAGCCGACTGTCTTCGTCCGGCGTCAATGCCCTGCCGACGTTCTTATCTTCGGTCAGCATATGTACGTCGTCTTCAATGGCTCTCCACAACTTCGCCGCCTTCAAGATCATGCGCAAGGTTCCGATTTCCATATTGATTGTCCGATTGCTGGCCTGCTCGTCCTTGCGTGTCGCCTGGTATTTGCCGATACGCTCGGCTGTGATTTCGGTCAGCAGCATCTTGCCGAAACACTTGTTGAGATGTGCAAGGTTGTAGCTGTGAATATCAGTATTGGCCTTGCTCCACCGCGCTCGGCTCGCTTCCATCCAATCCTTCGCAGCCACCTGGAATGTAGTCGGCTTCCTCTTGGACGGGAGTTTGTTCCGGCCCTCATCGAGTTCGGTTAGCATCCGGGCCTCTGCCCTGATTGCAATTTCCTTTGACCGACTGCCGGTCGATCTTTGATATCGGCTTCCATCTCGTGAAAACTTGAACCACCAAATTTTGCCGCGTTTGAATACGCTCATTTTCTTTCCCTCACTTTCTTCGTTGACGGCTTTTGCAGTTCATTGCTGTTGACCCACCGAGTCAGAGACTTCACTGTCACGGGGCGAGGTTCCGGCTGATTGTTTTTCTTAATCCAGCTTGCCTCCTGTTCGTTGATGTGACGGAGTGTCCAGGACTCCCATCCCTCTACTCGCGTCTTGGATGACCACGTTGTCATTGCTTCCCGCGCCCAATTGATTCGGCGTTTATGGGCGGCCTCCCTTCTGTCTTCCGTCGATTGAATAGCGGCAGGAGCACTTGCAAGCGAAGCGCACTTCCTCGTGCAATACTTCGTCCGATGCCGCGTTCCTTGTTTCCAAAATCGGCCACATATCTCGCACGGCCCGCCTACCTTGTCACAGTCTGGATGCAGAACGAACATTGCGAATTTCGACCGCGCTCTGCCGACTGGAGTGTCATAGTGATCGCCGCTTCTAGGTAGCGGTACAAGGTATGCCCTTGCACCGCCCGAAGGAAACCACTGAGCAAAAACGGCCTCTTGCAAGTCCCTCCAAAGTTCCTCATCTGAGTGGCACATCTTTTTCAGGTTCGGACCGGAAGCCCTCAATCGCGCAAAGAGCTTCCTCGCTTCCTCGCTTTCCTCGTCCGTTCCGTTCAACGTGTCCACAAATATATCGATGTCCTTGCGGCTCGGTCCGAAGGGGTTTTGCAAGATGGTTGGTTTGCGCTTTTTCATTTATGTTAAGTCAATCTTACAAATATAACCGTATCATATTTCCGTAATTCGGCGCAAGAAAGCGGTCTAATTGGACAAAAGGAGTAGATATGCCATTCGCCGACAAATTACTGGCTGCATCGCACACCGCCGCAAATACTGACAGGCTCCTGAGCGCGGCGGAGGCCGGAAACCTACTCGGATTGCAAGCGAGCACGATCTATGACCTTGTTCAGCGGGGTCAGCTTGAGCATGTTCGGCTCTTCGGTAAAACTGTGCGCTTCAAAGAATCTGTAATTCTCAAGATCATTGAGGATTGCGCAGTGCAGGCTACAAGTCCGGCTACAGTCTCCGGGGCTTTTGAGCGTAAGCGCCACAAACCAAACGGCAAAGCGACACCCGACCCATCGCAGCGCAGGCGAGGACGCGGCCCGGAGGCTGTGAATTGAAGGCCGCGCCGATGCCTGCGCTCCCGCCGGAGATCGCCGCCGCCGCTGCGCGTGGCTGGCGCTTGTTTCCTGTGGAGCAGCGCGGCAAAAGACCACTTGTGGAGGAGTGGCAGAAAATCGCTACCAGTGACCTTACGCAGCTACAGGCATGGACGCAGATTTATCCGGGATGCAATTGGGGCTTGGCAACGGGAACCGCTTCGGGCTTAGTGGTCATCGACGTTGACGGCGCGGAAGGCCGCGCATCCGTAGCGGACCTGGAGCGGCAAGGCATGACTCTACCCGCTACGCTGACAGTGAAGACGGGCCGCGGGGATGGAGGGACACATTTTTATTACCTGATGCCGTCCGGCGTCGATATTCGCAACGATCAATCGGGCAGGATAGGGCCGCACATCGACGTAAGGGGTACAGGCGGTTTCGTTGTGTGTGTTCCAAGCGTTCATGCGAGCGGTAATCGTTATTGCTTTGTTGATTCCGCCGAACCAGTGGCAGACCTGCCCGCCTGGATAGTCGAGCGACTCACAGTGCGCTCGTCAAAGCCCGCCGCAACTGCACAGGCAAGTCCGCGAACTGTTGGGAAGGGTGAGCGCACAAAGAGGCTTGTTAGCCTTGCAGGCACCCTACAAAGGCGGATGGCCGACCCCGCCACAATCGAAGCGGCACTCATAGCCGAGAACGCGACAAAATGTGACCCACCGCTCGCAAAGTCAAAGGTTGTATCAATCGCCCGCGACATACCAAAGCGGTATCCAGCCGGTGAGTCTGCCGCCCCCATTGTTGCGGCTTCGTCGCCCATGTCACCGGAAGAGGCTGTCAGGATCACGGCTGAATTACTCGACAAATGCAGCGCATGGATTCGCCGGTTCGTCATTTTGGGCGAAGCCGAAATAGTGATTTTGACTTGTTGGCTATTGCACACATGGGCATTCGCCGCAGCGGTGGTGACACCATACATTCACATTCGCAGCGCGGAAAAAAGTTCCGGCAAGACAACACTCATGCTGGTTCTGAAAGCCTTGGCACATACTGCGAGATTCTCAAGTGGCATCAGCGCCTCAGCGTTAGCACGTGTCGTCTCAAAATTTGCGCCAACGCTTTTTCTCGACGAACTCGACGCACAAATGAAGGGAGACAAAGAAAAAGCGCAAGACATTCGGGGTGTACTCAACGGCGGATTTGATTCGAGCGGCACTTATACCAGATGCGTTGGGAAGGATTTCGACGTAGTGGACTATCCCACCTTTTGCCCCAAGGCTCTCGCAGGAATCGGCGAACTCTGGGACACAGTAGAGTCGCGTTGCATCATCATCGAAATGCGCCGCCGTCTACCAGTTGAGAAGGTTGAATCCTTCCGATTTCGACGCATCGAAAAGGACGCAACTCCGATTAAGGATGCCCTTCAGAACTGGAGTGACGGCGAAGTGGCGAAGTATTTGGAAGGCATCGAAATCCCCGACATCCCTGGTCTAAATGACCGGCAGATGGACATTAGCGAGCCGCTGCTACAGATTGCGCAGCTTGCCGGGGATGCATGGTTCCAGAGGCTCACGGAAGCCTTGCAAACAATCTTTGTGGCCGCTAGTGCGGAAGACACATCCATCGGCGCTACCCTACTCACCGATGTACGAACCATCTTTGACGAACTGAAGACAAACCAGATTTCGTCGAAGGTCGTGGCAGAACAGCTTTGCGCAACCGAAGGCCGCCCCTGGGCGGAATGGTCCAACGGGAGAGGGCTGTCGGCAAACGATCTTGCGCGCCAACTCAAAAAGTTTGGCGTCTACCCGCATACGATCCGGGTTGGGGATGAAACACCAAAGGGATACCGCCGGACAGACTTTGAGGATGCTTGGTCTCGATATTGTTCTGTTCCCGCCATCGAAACCGCCACACCGCCACAATCAGCATCGTTATTCGCTGAAACCGCATTTTCAAACCGCAACACACGACCCACTGTTGCGGTTGCGAAAAGTGGGTTAATTCCGCATCGACAAAAGAGTGTGGCGGCTGTTGCGGTTGAAAACGTTGGGTTGGCAGAAAAAGGAGGATTGCTGGTATGAGCGCGGCGCTGGAACTCATTCAAGCAGTGGAGGCAAATGGCGGACGCCTCGTGATCGAAGGCGATTATCTGGTGGTCTACCCATCTGAGGCCGGAGAACCGCTGGTGGAAGAATTGCGTCGGCATAAGCCCGCGATTATCGCCCTGCTCTTGAGTCGCACGGCGGACCCGGTAGACGATCAGCTTGACGGTGAATGGATGTTAGAGGAGTGCACCTACGTTGACCGCTGGTGGGGCGGGATCGGTGCGCTATACCTTTCCCTGGCTCACTGGCTTGCCGAGCACGGGCGGCCTGTGCCAGCGTCACGGACGGCCTTTGTATCTGCGCTTCAGAGCGAAGGGTTTCAAGTTACCAGTGATGGGCTTGTCTACGGTCTGGCTCTCAAAGAAGACTGGCTCGCTCACTGCGCATTCCAGAATCGGCCCGCACTGACCAAAAGGCCGATTTCGGGCAAGACGCGCTACAAATCCAGCTACACTCCCGCAAAGAAAGACGCATAAGTGTATGAATGTAAATGCTTTCCAATCAATAGACCTATCGCCGCTACAGCGTGAGTCCGGCTTTGGGGAGACGCCAACAGGTGCCAATGGATGACAGCGGCAAGCAAATCAAGGATGCGGGAGGCCGCGATTCAGGCCCTCTTGACCACGGCAACGATTGTTGAAGCTGCTACGAAATGCGGAGTGAGTGAACGCACGTTGCAGAGATGGCTCACGGAGCAAGAGTTTTGTTCGGAGTATTCCGCCGCAAAGAACAGGTTGCTCGAAACCACTATCAATCGGCTGCGCAGCATCGGCCTTGATGGAGTGGAGGCACTGCGGCGAGTGGCCGTCGATAAGAATTCGCCCGCTGGCGCAACAGTGAGCGCGGGCCGGGGAATCCTGGAAGTGTTGTTGCGGGCTGTCGAGGTGCAGGACTTCGGAGCGCGACTAACCGAACTCGAAAAGAGCATCGCAAAGGATGCCCAATGAACGCGAACCTGGAAAGGCGACTTGCCGCGCTCAAGGCACAGATCGGCGGCAATCCGGTTGTGTTGCTCATGGCGGACGGCACACAGCGGACCATTCGCGGTGACATCCGAAACTACTTCAGGCTTGCCGCGTTATTGGATGGTGAACCAGAGAGCTACATCGATGATGCCGAGTTGAACGCGCTCAAGAACGCCGTCCGCATCGACGAAGAGGGCCAGCGATATGGGCTGTTGGGCATCATGCTGCAAGGTCCAAACGAAGACACAGAGGAGCCGCGATGAAAAGCTATCCGCCAATCATCTTGCGAATGAAGGACGGCAGTACCCGTAGCATTTCCGCAGGTGTGCGCGAACTCAGGTTGACAGACAGAGCGTTCGAGCAATTCCGGTCAACTATTCAGGGGGTCCGCATCCGGCCCGCTCCCCGTTTGGATTCCGAGTTGGCTTGGCTGCGCGACTGCGTTTCAGTTGAAGAGCCGGACGGCGACACAGCTTTCAGCGAATTGAAAGCCTTCATTGAAAGACTCGACAAAAGAGCAATGGCAAGGACAAACCAGAGGAGGTAAGAAACCGTGACCATTACCACACCCCGCGCCGAAAGCGAAGAGATGCCAGAGGCCGGAAGTCCAATTCTTCGCATGACCATGAACGGACGACCACTCAATGACGCCGCGCCGGTCACAGTCTCAACAGTCATCAGCCCAAGCCCCGCCGCTGGCGCAAGCGCGTTTCAAAGTGGGTTTGATCCTATCCCTGAAGATGGAGGCAACCATGAATAACTCAGTATCGACGCCGATTTTCACTCGCAAGCCGTGGGGCTTTGACGATGGCTCCCCGATTCTTGTTGACGGCACTCTGCTCAAAGATCGCGGTTGCGAATTCGCAATCGACGCCGCGCCCAAGCCAGAGCCGAGCATGATGCCAGTGATCGAGATGGGCACGTTCATAACTCTCCAACCGAGCGCCAAAGCGATGCGGGAAGCCGCCCTGATCGCCAGCTTTTACGAAGGCGTTCCACACGCAATCGGCAAGACGAAGCATGACGCCTATCTCTTGCGCAAGGCGGAAAGGAGCCTAGCCCATGACTGATGCAGAGAGATGGCAGTTATCCCGCGAAAACGTGGCGCGCGCTGACCAAGAGCAAATAGAGGCGCGGGTCGCTATAGAGTTTGATCGACTCCAAGCCGTCGAACGGTACGCCATAGCCGCAGAGGGAGCTGGGAGACATAGCCGCGCCATGCGGGAAGAGATGGAAGCCGAGAACAGCGGCACTCCGGTCTGAAGTTTGCGCAACGGTGCATGGGCACGGCCCACATGAGCCGGGTATCCAATGAGGCCACCACAACAGCCCATTCCAGCCCATGCTGATTGCGCTGGGAGTGGTGATTCACTCCCTTTTTTATCCGGCTTGCGTGCCGAGCGCGGCGAAGGATCACGCCGTTTCTCCGTGGAGTCTTGGGACTCCATCAGCCCGGACACGCAAGGGCAAGGGGGCAGAGTGCGGGCATTCTCTCCCCTTGCTTCAGCTTGCGGGGCGTCAAAGCCGCTGTACAGGGAGCAGAGGAAAGGTATCGCCCCATGCCTTCCCTCGTTTTTTCTCAAGGCTGAGTTGGATCTTGCGGTAATCGTTGGGTGGGAGCTTCCGACGGCGAATTATTCTGTCGCGAGCAATTCTTCAAGATAACTGAGTAACCAGAGGTGCCATTAAAAGGACTGGTTACCAGATTCCCTTTTCCGCAAGTGCAGACCAGAGTGACAGTCTCGCCCACCCTCAGAGGGTCGCTAGCTGCAAGTGTGTTACTCAGGCCAAAGAAGGAGCCGTTCTCGGAATATGCCACGATTTCATCAGGTGGAATTGGAGTCCCTGGGTACTCAGGCGTAGGTCTGTTCATCGTGACGTAGGCATCAGCTTCGTATCCTTTTGCGGCCATTCTCATAGACATCGCAATCGACGGAACAAACACTCCTGACAGGACTCCCGTGATTGCGACCTTTCTGTCCTCGTATCGTGTGTTTGCCGCTTCCTCGTTTGCTTGATATTCAGAAAAAAAGGTGGGTGCCTCGACGCTGATCGGCTCCACGGTTCTTGATGATGAAGTATCGACTGAAGCAGCGGTCGGAACCGACACGGCATTTTGCTCTTCTGAAGCTTGAGGAAGATCAGATTCGACCGGATGGGTTTCTGTGGGTCGCGAGTACGAATGGGGGTAAAAGAGCGCAATCGCACCAAGGCAGCCAAGTAAAAGAAGCACTGGAAGAGAGGATTCTGAGGAACGGATGGCACCCGCGCTAATACCGCACACAATGCATCTCTTTGGGTAGAAGGGGATCAGTAGTAACCAGAATCCTGCGGTCAGCACGATCATGATCAACGTGCCAATACCAAGATTTCGCTTGAAGCCTGTCAGCCGGACGCAGCCGGGGCATTGGTTCATTTCCATGTTATTTGGTCCTGTGTTCGCCGGTCACACTTGCAAGCCTACGCGGGCTTTCTCGGCCAAGGTGTGAGCCGGAACACAGTGAAGTCGAGGAGGTGAGTACCTAAGTTTTGTAGACAAACAAACGGATTCAGTACGCGGAGAAACTGTCACGGACCCAACAATCGAGCATCCATTGACTACAAGGACTGTAGCCAAAACTGTAGCCAGTCCCACCGAAAACATCGCAACAAACGACAACACAGGACGACACACGGCGTAAGGGAGTCTACATCCTCATCTTCCGTAAACCACTATGGATATTGACGATAAGGCACACGATGGCAAGTTTCAACACACGGCGTAAGCATCAGGCAAAAGAAAACCCCTCGCTTGGGGTGCGAGGGGTCGGCAGTTCAAATCTGCCCGTCCCGACCATTAATCTCTCTTCGAATCTCATCTGCTCGTGAACCAGGCGGCAATTTCTTGCCGACCCACGAGCACCCAAATCTGTCATGCGCCCCTGCGCACGACACCAACATCGCCTGCGAGGGGTGCGAGCCGTAGGCGAGCCATTCGGCAGTTCAAATCTGCCCGTCCCGACCATTTATTTCTCTATGTTTCTGTAGTCTATGCCGACGTTTATCGTCGGCATTTTTCTTTCCTCTCATCAACGGGAACAGCAATAATCTCATTGCCGTCATTTCACGCCTGCCCGCCATCCACAGTCTCAAAGACCGGCAGAAACCCCAGCCGCCGCCAAAACCGCTCCACCAGCGCCGCTGTCTGTGGAGCAGTCCTCGACGTGGTCCGCAGCAGAATCTCCCGTCCGCCAGCCTGCGCATCGGCATCTCCCGTCAGGCTACTGGCCTCGGCGGCGATGGCGATACATTTTTCCGGGCGATAGGTACAGTTGGCCAGATCCGCGATCGACAGGCGCGTCGTCGGCGTGGCCAGCACAGTTCGCGGCGGAGCCATGCGGTCCAACAGCCAGAGAATCT
>Ga0116125_1001291_pt1 | contig 11002 bp, 8 predicted proteins | sample June2015DPH_16_1_2_FD_89729 | JGI IMG/M metagenome (GOLD analysis project Ga0116125, IMG submission 89729) | Peatland microbial communities from SPRUCE experiment site at the Marcell Experimental Forest, Minnesota, USA - June2015DPH_16_10 | ecosystem: Environmental > Terrestrial > Soil > Wetlands...
CAGGGTTTGCAGCTTACCGCACAGGTTTTGCTGGATCCGGAAGACCGGGTCGGAATAGAAGAGCCGGGCTATCCCAGCGCACGACAGGCCTTCATAACCGCTGGCGCTCAGTTGATTCCAGTCCCGGTGGATCAGGAAGGGATGAACGTGCCCGAGTTCATTCGTCGTAGCCAGAAGGCGCGTGCCGTCTATATCACGCCGTCGCATCAATATCCTCTCGGCATGACGATGAGTGCCACGCGCCGTATGCTTCTCCTGAGTTGGGCCATTCGCAACGGTGCCTGGATTATCGAAGACGATTACGATAGCGAGTACAGGTTCGGAAGCCGCCCGATTGCTTCGCTGCAAGGCCTGGACACAGACGCGCGGGTTATTTATGTCGGGACCTTCAGCAAAGTCATGTTTCCCGCCCTGCGCCTGGGTTACGTGGTTGTTCCCAAGGACCTCCTACCGGCATTCTGCGCCGCTCGGGACGCCGCCGATGTCTTTTCATCGACGCTCTATCAGCTGGTCATGACCGATTTTATCCGCGAGGGGCACTTCGCTCGTCACATACGCCGCATGCGAATGTTGTATATGGAGCGTCGAAAAGCACTGGTAAAGGAGATCCGCACCCAAATGGGGGATACGCTCGAGGTGATCGGCGCTGAAGCGGGGATGCATCTGGCGGCATTGCTGCCATCCGGCACCGACGATGTGGCGGTCTCGAAAGATGCTGCCCGGAGGGGAATTTCGGCAACGCCCTTATCGACCTGCTATTTGAGGCCGCCAGCAAAGGCCGGTGTCATTCTTGGCTACGGTGGCACCAACGCGAATCAGATTCACGAGGGAATACGCAAGCTGAACATGAGTGTACAAGGCCTTCGGGTTTAACCGTCGCTCGAGCACGATTACCGGGGACACGAGCCGAACCCAGAGATTCGTGAACAACCTCCTACCGTCTGAATCAGAACACTGTGGTGCGGCCTACTGCAACAATTTGCGGCGTGCCACATTCTCGACGCCTTCAGACCAAAAATAGCTCCATGTACACATCGGCCCGCTCGTACGGAGAGGGGATTATTCGGCTCGGATCGATGTGCTTGAATCCCACGGATTCATACAGTCGAATCGCAGGCGTCAGCGTATGGTTGGTTTCGAGATAAAGCCTTCGTGCACCCGCATTTCGTCCCTCTTCGATCGCCGCTGCAAGCAGCCTGCGACCGATTCCCGCTCTCTGATATGCCGGCTCGACAGCCATCTTCGCCACCTCGAATTCTTTGTCTCTGATGCGAACCAGCGCACAGCAGCCCACACAACGTTCGCCGGCAGTCGCGAAGAAAATCCTCCCACCCGAGTCCAGAATCGTTGCCTGCGGATCGGCCAGAACCGGCATTTCCTTCGGCTCTACGCGGAAGAAACGGGTGATCCATTCCTCGTTGAGCCTTCGGAATGCGGCCGCGTCCCCCGGCTGAAACTGCCGGATGCCGATTTCCGCCGCCGAGGACTGTTCTTTGGCCAGACTCATGTGCATAACCCCTCCTTGATCCTCCACGATAGAATCTGGGTAAAGATATGTCCAATATCTGAATTGTCTATAATAAGACGACCTGAATATGAAACAAGAAATCGAATTCAGACATTTACGTTACTTCCTTGCCGTCGCAGAAACCCTGCACTTCAGCAAGGCCGCGGCCCAGTTGGGGATGGCGCAACCGCCGCTCAGCCAGCAGATCAGGAGTCTTGAACGGATACTCGGGTATCCCTTGTTCCAACGCACAACCCGCGGGGTTCGCTTGACCAAGGTCGGAGAGTATTTCAGGGAGCGTGCGCGGAATACCGTAACCAAGATGCAGGACGATGTGGAAATGGCACGACGCTTGGGAAGCGGTCATGAGGGCGTTCTGACCGTGGGATTCAGCGGTTCCGTAATGCTCACCACACTGCCCAAAGCCATCGAACGCTATCGCCGCCTGTATCCAAAGGTCGAATTACGATTGCGAGAGCTGGTCACGGCTGAGCAAATGCCCTCTCTGCTCGATGGAACGCTGGATTTGGGTTTCCTTCGCGACGGCGAACCGCAGGATGGGCTGGCGCTTGAATCGATCTTACGGGAGCGATTTATTGCGGTCCTTCCCACTCGGCACAGACTCGCCAGTAAAGTCACAATTCGTCCCGGAGATCTTCGAAACGAGCCGTTTGTACTTTTCGCGCGGCGGATGGGGCCTCTTGCTTTTGATCGGACTATCGCATGCTGCGAAGCCGAAGGGTTCCGGCCAAATGTCGTGCAGGTGGCTCCGCAGTGGCCCACCGTAGTGCGCCTGGTCGCCGCCGGGTCCGGTATATCTTTAGCTCCCGCTTGTGTGGCGAATTTCGCCATGCCCGGAGTCCTCTACAAGAAAGTGCGCTCTCGCCATTGGTCGTCGATTGACATTGGGTTGAGGCCGAACCTCGACAATCCCGCAGTCGAAGCTTTACTGAGCATTGTGCGCAGTCAATTCTCGAAGCAGAAGGTGGGATCTGCGCCTCGCCGGACAGGGGAGTAAGAGATTGACCCAGTCCGGATCTGGAAGTGAACAATTACCCGGCCTGATGCGTATCAAAAGACAGTCAGGCGGAGGTGCGCGGGCTGTTACCTGACTCCGAGGATGCCATGATTTTGGCAAGGATGTTTACGATACTGTACTGGGCTTGGGTCGCGTCCGAGGTTTTGCTCCAGGTGGTGACGCGCACCAGCCGCGGCAAGGGAGAGCTCAAGGACCGCGGGTCGCTCCTGCTTCTGTTAACGGTGATCTTCGGCTCCATCTGGGCGGCTACGTGGTACCGCGACACCCACGGACCAACTATGTTCGTCGGCGCGCATTGGCTCAGGATAGCGGCGTTAGCACTTCTGGTCGTTGGGCTTGCGATTCGCTGGACAGCGATCCTCACTCTCGGGCAATCGTTCAGTACGAATGTGGCGATTCATGCGACCCAGACCGTACACAAAACCGGTCTCTTCCACTGGATGCGGCATCCCTCGTACACCGGGATGCTGCTGATCTTTACGGCCATTGGCTTAAGCCAGCGCAATTGGGTGAGCCTCGCGATCATGCTGGTCTTTCCCACGGCGGCCCTGCTCTATCGCATCCACGTCGAGGAGATGGCGTTGACCGAAGCGTTTGGTGAAGATTACTTGGAGTACAGCCGAGTCACGAAGCGACTGGTGCCCGGGATCTACTGATGAACCATCCGGCTTAGGAGTCGCTCAGGCCGTCTGTCCAGCCATGGCATGGAGAGACTCAGACTCCGGAACCTGTTGCTCCTCCATCGTCGTCTCCTCCCACAACGTCCGATCACGCAGCAAGCGGGACACCAGGGCCGTGTGCATGGCGTGGCCGGCCCGGTCGGCAACCACGTTGCCAAGAATCTGTTTGCCCAGGAGCGCGAGGTCACCAATGAGGTCCAGCACCTTATGCCGGACGAATTCGTCGGCGAAGCGCAGGGGCGGATTCTCGATACCATCTTTCGTCAGGACCACGCAGTTCTCTCGCGAAGCGCCTCGAATCAAACCCATATTGCGCAGCGTCTTTTCGTCCTGGCGAGAACCGAAGGTGCGCGCCGCCGCAATTTCGCGGAAGTAATTGCCGTTCGCCAGCTCCACGCTCAAGGTTTCCTTGCCGATCAGTGGGTGGGGAAAGTCAATGGTGTAAGACACGGAATAAGTATCTGCTGGATATACCGCGATGAACTTGTCGCCTTCGCGCATCTCGAGCCCGTGCCGAATGCGAAGATAAGTTCGAGGACGCCGCTGCTTCCGGATTCCTGCCTGCTGAATCAGTTCCACAAAAGGCTGCGCGCTGCCATCGAGAATGGGCAGTTCCAAGTTGTCGAGCTCGACGATGGCATTATCGATGCCCGTGCCGATGAACGCGGAAAGCAAATGTTCGGTGGTGGAAATCAGCACGCCCTTCTTCATCAGACTGGTGGCGTAGCTGACGCGCGCGACGTTCCGGCTGACGGCCTCGACCTCAAAACCGTCCAGATCGACGCGGTGAAATACGATGCCAGACCCCGCGGGTGCAGGCAGGATTCTCAAGTGGACGGGAGCGCCGCTGTGCAGACCTACCCCGGCGCATTCCACCGCCCCACGAATTGTTTGTTCGTGTTTCAGCCTTCAGTTCTCTTATCTGTTGTTAGATGAAGAGATTACAGCCCGCAGCCACGAGTCTGGCTGTGGCAATTTAGCCACACTTCGTGGGTTTTACCCGACGAATGTCCCAAAGACTTGGGGGTAAACCTAGCATCAGCAGGAACTTAGCCTGTGAAAAACGCAATCCGAGGGTGGTTAGTTTTTGGATGCGGGTTTGTTTGGATCGTAAGTAACATCCGCCGAGAACATGGAATCGCTCAATCCTTTGTTGTAGCTCACCGAGTTCATGAAGCGCTGGTTGGCCATATCCCCGTTATAAAACCGGGTAACGCTGAACGGGGTCATGACCCCCTGTACCGGGCGGTAGTTGTCGTAGACCTCGTCTTCGATGTTGCGCTGCTTATCGGTCGGATCGCGCCAGGAGTAGGTCTTTTTCACCGGCAGATGCGAACTCGAATCGATGCATAAGGTCACGCTCTGATCGTTCGCAGTCATGATCGTGACTTGTTCCGCATCTTTCTGCGCGGCGATGGTATGCCCTTCGTAGAACAGCGCAACGCCCGGTTGGGATAGCCATTTGCGAATTACCCAGTCCAGCGAATATTGACGCCGCCGCACATAGTCGGTGACCGCTTTAGGATCGTCGGTGCGGGTGCCTTTGTATGTGATCTCGAAACCCTGATCGCCTCGGTACACGTACGCCACATCGCGCTTCTTGGTGAGTTCGACGCGGTCCCGGTCAGGGTATTTGTAGAAGCGCCAGAAGAGCACTCCAGTTCCCTCTGATTCTCCCAGATGAAAACTGTAAGTCCGGCCTTCCTGGCTGACGTCTTCGATGTTGAGGTAAGCATTGCCCCCCAGCGCATCCAACATTTGATCAAGCAGAGCCTTGGCCTTGCGGGCATTCCCCTGGTCAACCGGAATCGATTGCGCGGTAGACGCAGGAGCGGGTGCGGGCGAGGTCGCTTGCCCAAAAACGAACGCGCTAAAGAAAAATACGGATAGAAGGCGCTTCATGTTTGCCATTAATTAGACGCCGACATCGCCATTGTAGCTGCCCGTCTGTCCAGTGTGGGACGGACGCGTTTGGCTCGCTTCCTCATCGAACTGCAGCCACTATCCTGCCAGCACGGCCCCGCCGTTCACATTGAAAACTTCCCCGGTAATGAAACCTGCTGCAGGTGTGCACAAAAACAGGATCGGCGCCGCGATTTCTTCTGGTTTCGCAACTCGTCCCAACGGAATAGTCGCGAAGATCGTAGCCCGGCTCTTCGGATCATTCAGCGCGGCTGCCGACATATCCGTGTCCACCCAGCCGGGAGCTACGCAATTCACATAGATGCTATCGCGCGCCAGTTCGGTGGATAGCCCTTTCACCATGCTAATCACTGCGCCCTTGGTAGCTGCGTAGTCGCAATGAAAAGCTTCGCCACGCTGTCCGGCGGTAGAACTGACCAGCACGATGTGACCTGCCGCGCGGCCGGATTTTTCTTGTTTCTTCATTTGAGCAACGGAATGCTTAATCAGCGCGAAGACGCTGTCCAGGTTAACCGCGAGCGTGCGTCGCCATTGCGAATCGTCCATCTGATCGACAGGCACGTCTTGCGCTGGCCACACACCGTGATTGGCAATCAGGATATCGAGCCGCCCGAAATGCTCCACCGCGCTTGCCACCAGTGCGCGCGCCGTCTCGGTTCCAGAAAGATTACAGGCGACCGCGGCACACTTGTCCCCGCCGCCCAACTCCTTGACCAGTTCATCCGCCTGCGCTTTCGACTTCTCGTAACTGAACGCCACCCGCGCACCCGCAGTCACGAACATTCGCACCGCGGCCGCGCCGATGCCGCGCGAACCGCCGGTGATGAGAGCAACTTTGCCCGACACCGAAAGATGCATGCGCCTAGTTTCAGGGTTTAAGTTCGAACTTGCAAGCGAGGGAAAGGACGATATGCTTCAGTAGAGTGATGAACTCAAAATTCGCGCCAGTGATGACCCACCCAGCCGGGCCGGAGCACAATGCTCCAGCCCGGCCAGGAAATTGAGTCATCCAACCTAACTTGTTATTTCCCCCGACCGAAATCGAACGCGCCGAACAGGTCAGAAAGCGCCGGCCCGTTAACGGGAACGTAGGGGTTGCCCTTTTTTGTGATCGGGTTGGGGAAATTATCCCGGCTGCGGTAGCTGATGGTTCCGATGTTCCAGTTCCGCTCGATGAATTTGTCGATCGAAACGTGGTCGGCATAATCGTGGTTGACATGGCCGCCAGTGGAATACTTGGAAATTACCAGCAGCGGGATTCGCGTGCCATCGCCGAAGAAGTCCACCGGCTGCACGTAGCCTGAGTCGTAATAACCGCCGCCTTCATCGAAGGTGACGAAGATCGCGGTATCGTCCCAATACGGCGAATTCCGGACCATATCCACGATCTTCTGCGTGTACAACTCAAACACGTTGAGCTTCGAGGAAGCGGGATGGCCATCGCTATAGCCGCTTGGTTTGGTGATCGAGACGGCAGGTAAGCTCCCGGTGGCAATATCCGAGTACAGGTTAACCACGTCTTGGATATGTTCTTTCACCTGAGCCGGATTCGACATGATCGCCGTGTCGTACTGGAACGGGTTGCAGATGTTGCAATATTCATCGGCGTTCGGCCCGTTGACTCCATAGTTCAACTGGTATGGGTCGGGGACGTAGTTGTTCCAGTGATCGCCATAGTACTTCCAGGAAATACCGCTGGCGTTGAGGTTGGTGCCAATGCTGGGCGTCGAGGACGGCGGAATCGTGAACGGCGTATTGGCTACATTGTGATCAATGTACGCATTCTTGCCGTTGCCGAAAAACCCAGGGTTGTAATTGTTCAGCAGGTAGTAGTGGCCGGGCTCACAATGTGGGTCGACGCCGATGGACTTCAGATAGGTGACGACCGGTCCGACGCCGGGCTGTGTGGGATCTGAGCAATCGCTGTACGACCCGCCGCCGTAAACCGCGGAACCGTAGCCGCCGCCTCCGTAACCATCTTCGCTGTACCAGTTGTTGGTGGTGGATGCGGGATCTGGATCTTCGACTTCAGCGACCACGCCCGCGTTTTTCGTACCCTTCCACACTTCTACGTTGTTCGGTGGTTGGGCGGGAAGGCCCTGACTATCGCTGAACCAGAGGGCATCGGCGTGACCGAACATGATGTGATTGGGCCCAGTGCCTCCAAGGAAGGACTGGTGGAAGTTATCGCTGATGGTGTACTGATCGGCGAGCAGCTTGAAGTAGGGAGCATCGCCGGTCTGCACATTGTAAAAGGCGAGCGAGGTCGATCCTTCGCCGGTGGTTTGAGCGGTAGGAACGTTGGGCAAGTAATTGTAGGTGAAGCAGGGAGGTTTGTTGCCATTGTCAGAGCAAAGCGGCGGTTGCGTGGTGCCGTTCGTGCCCGCTCCAACCGTGACTTCCACATAGGAAAACAGTTGGCCGTTGCAACCGGAAGGGTTCTCTTGGGTGACGTGCGACAGGCTGCAGTTCAACTGCTGCTGCATCTGATAGAAGCGGTGAACCGGACTGGCCGCATACGCGTTGTAGGGGAAGGTCGTGGGGTTGGTGATCTGGAACGGTCCGGCCGGCAACGACGTGACGTTGTCAATACGTTCATCGGGCGTGCGGGACGTTTCTCCTGTACCGCCGCTAGCCAAGGCTGCGCCCTTACCTGCCGGCAATCCAGGTTCCGAAACCTGAGCGCACTGGGCAGGAGTCAGTTTCGGCTGCGACGGGCAAGCGGGGGAGCCAGAGAAATAACCATACTGGCCGGAAGGACCGCCGACCAGCGGGGTCGGCAGGACGTTGTTGGTATATTCCTGTGTCGGCGGGGCGAGCAGGAAGGTATCGGTGTCGGTTGCGAAAAACTGTTGGGCATTGTTGAAGTTGGGACCGGGAATCGCGTTCTTGTTGGAATCCAACTGGATGATACCTTCCGAGAGGAGGTTATTTATTGAGTCTCCACTCTTCGGCACATAGGTGGCGTAGACGTGATCGAAGCTGCGGTTCTCGCCAATGATGACGATGACGTGCTTGATCGGGGTCACGGTCGTGGCGTCGGCCGGTTTCACTGGTTTTGGTCGGGAAGCTGCGTTAGCAAAGGGAGCGGCGATTGCGAACTGGAACACAGCAAGAGTTGCCAGTCCCAGGCGCAAACAATGCACCCCTTTTGATGCCACAGAAGTGAGACTCATTTTTCCTCCGTTATCTTTCGGTTGGGGCTGCTGTTGGTTTGTCTTGGACCAATTCGCTTCGATCCCCGGGCTCAGCGCTCAGGGTTCTACGCGAATCAGGCCCATCATTCCTCCGTCTTCGTGCTCCAGGAGGTGGCAATGGTAAAGAAAGTCGCCAATCGTGTTCGGATCACGAAAATCCATCCGAAGTGTGACGCTGGGAAATGCGAGAGCTCTGTTGTCGTAATATGGGACGTTGATGGTATCGCGAAGAAAGGGCTCGTTTACGGGCTTGCCGCGATATTCCAGCAACATGAAATGCAACTGATGAATATGAAATGCATGAAGTTCGCTGGAACGGTTTTCGATGATCCAGTCCTCGACTGTTCCCTGCTTCACAACAATGTTGGGAACGCCTGATTTTGGATCGAACTGCATGGGGGTTTGGCCATCGACCGTGAGGTAAAACTCGGTTGCGCTGTTGGGATTGTTGGGCTCAAGAAGCTTTTCAGAAAAGTAAAGCCTGCGCGTTCGCGCCGGAGTGACGCTTCCCAGCCACGGTAATGGCGAAGGTGGAAGCGGCTGGGCTGAAGGTGGAAGCTCTGAGGGTGGCTTCGGTGCATCCTTCGAGGCGGTGATTATCGCCAGCGCGCGGTTGGGATCGTTCTCCCCGCCAGCTCCGGTGTCCACGGTTCTCGTGACCAGCAGTCCCGATTCACCGGCAGGTGGTCCCTTGATAATGAATTCCACTCTGGCTCCCGGCGGCACCGCAAGATGGGTTTGCCAATCGACAAAGTCTCGCGGCATCCCAACCGTGTTGAGCGGCACGCCATCCATGGCTACAAGGCCGAGTGGCTGCGGTTTGTGACCGAACAGAACTGCCAGATTGAGGTAGGTAATTCCCGATGCATTCACCACCCGCCAGAGCTGCCGTTCGTCCGGCTTCATCTCCATTTGAGCTGGGGGGTAGTCCGGGTAGGGCACGGGCACAAAGTTGATCGAGAGATCCTTCGCCGGCTTACCAAATCCGGTGCCGGTGTTGGCGGCGTCTCCATCCCGATCGAACAACATCTTGGGAACAACTGGCTCCGATTTCGAAGGTGGCGCATTCGGATTCAGCAGGTCTTGATCACGAATGACCAGCACCCTCTCGGACAGTCCCGAAAGCGCAGTGTCAGCCCGCTCAATTCCTTCGACGATGAGGGCTCCCGACGCACCGCCGAGCACCTGCTCTTTCGTGAAACCGTGGATATGGGGGTGGTACCAATACAAACCGGGGGGCTCGTTTTCCGGAACACGGAATCGATACTCGAACGGCGGGTCCTTGGGCTGAATTGACGTGTGTAGGACATCGTCTTGATGGCAGACGGGCGGAATGGTCAAACCATGAAAATGAAGGTTCGTAGAATCGTGCGCCATCACGCCGCTGGTGCATGAATGAGCTTCTTTGCTGGCATCTGCATTCAGGTGAGTGTGAGCAGCCGCCGGGGAGCCGGAGCCGAAATCCTTCAGATCATTTTTCAGTGTCAAGATGACGAGATCGCCAGGATTCGCGCGAAGCGTGGGTGACTCTTTGCCGTTTTCATCGAAGAAGCAGTAACGAATGGATCCGTCTGGCTCCTTTGCATTGTGCTCGATGAGATTAACTTTCAGCACACCGTTGTGGCTGCGCAGATCTTCCGGTTCGGTGACAGCGCTGCCGGGCGAAGGACGCGGGCAACTCTCGATCGCGCCTTGAGCAAATAGCGCCGAGGGGAGTTCGGCAAAGCACAGGCATAAGAAGACGACGGAGACGCTCCTCAACGTCAGCTGACGGCCGCGATGTGAACCTGGAAGTATCAGTTTCGTCCTCAGAGTTCCAAGACCATGGTGCAAAAGGATGATGCGCAACGGTTTCAGCGTTGTGATGGAGCGCCTAAGAGCAGTCGATTTCTCCGGTCGGAAAATTTCGACCTTCGATTCCCCCACACCGCTTAAAGGTTGCCATCAGAACAGTTACAGCCAGATGACCCATGCGTGAATGTTTGTTTAAAAATTCGCTACAGCCGTGACACAGAATGCTGTGGAAAAAATGACCGCGGATTCTTACCGTTTGTCACAAGCTCGCTTTTTCCACAGGCCGACTATGCTCAGGATCAGCGCTCTTAAGTCCTTTCGACCAAGCGTTCGCACTCCAGCAGATTTTTGAAGCTATTCTGAGCGCAACTGGTCCAATTTCTCGCGGCTCTCTGCGACAATGGTCCCGATCTCTCAAAATGGATATCGCCCATTCATGAGGAACAGATGAACCGCAGACAATTCTTAGAATTGATGGGTGGCGCGGCGTGTTGGGACGCAGCGTCGCGTCTGGCGGCTCAACAATCGCCGCCACTCTCCCCAGCCGATTTCACGCTACGCATCTCGCCGGTCGAGCTCGAGATCGCACCCGGCCGGATCATCAAGACCACTGGATACAACGGCTCGTCGCCGGGTCCGGTCCTGCGTTTGCAAGAAGGCAAGCCCGTCACCATAGAAGTTCAGAACGAAACATCCGATCAGGAATTCGTGCATTGGCACGGTCTCTTTGTACCCTCCGATGTGGACGGTGTCGGTGATGAGGGAACGCCCGCCATTCTGGCTCATGGCAAGCAGCGATACTCGTTTGTGCCGCGCCCTTCCGGAACCCGCTGGTATCACACTCACGTTTCTGCGGGGCGCG
>Ga0116125_1001294_pt1 | contig 10962 bp, 8 predicted proteins | sample June2015DPH_16_1_2_FD_89729 | JGI IMG/M metagenome (GOLD analysis project Ga0116125, IMG submission 89729) | Peatland microbial communities from SPRUCE experiment site at the Marcell Experimental Forest, Minnesota, USA - June2015DPH_16_10 | ecosystem: Environmental > Terrestrial > Soil > Wetlands...
CTGTTGCTGGACGGCATCCCGCTGGAAGCGGGGAATGCGGAGCGCAGCTTCGCCACGCTGTTGAGCACGGCCGGACTGGCCAGCCTGCATTTCTCCAAAGATGTAACGGAGGAAGACTTTATTCGGCTGGTGCGCGCGTTCACGGTGGCCGGATCGAAAGCACAGGATGTGTCGAAACAGATCAAGGAAGCGCTGGCCGGGAACAAACACGGCGGCACGATCAAGATTAATGAAGTGAAGTTCGTAGCCGCCGATCCGCTGACCGGCGATGTGAGTATTGCAGCGCAGATTGCGGCGCAGACGTTGGGGCCTGAGTTTAAGCAGTGGCTGAACGATCCGCAGAAACTGTTGCAGTTAATTGCAGCGGCCGAAGGCGCGAACGCTGGCGGCGGCGGTGGAGGAACCGGGCCGGGTGGAGTTCCGATGGTCCCGCTGGGAAGCGTGCCGAATGCTCCGCGGGGCCAGGGCAAGGGAAGGTGGGTTGCAGACGGCGATCCGACCGGTGCAGCGGGCGGTGCGGCCGCCGGGGCGGCTCCGGCGTGGACGGGCGGCATGGTACCGCTGCAGGAGCAGGAAGTGATTCAGGCGATCCGGCTGCTGACGCGGTTTGGGCAGGTGCAGCAGGATCCGAATGTTAAAGAAGAAGACATCCAGAAGGAACTGATTGAGACCGATCCGAATACCCGGTTGAACCTGCAGCAATTGCTGGGAAGTTTGGCGGCGAAAGCGACGTCGGAACAGCAAGAAGACACGCCTTTATTGATGAAGGCGGCCGAGCACATGGCGATCCGCTTCGCGCTGGAGCGGTATCAGAAGGGCGAGGTCAAGGTCAACGCGGTACATCAGATGATGGAGCACATGAGCCGCCAGATGGACTCGTTGCGCTCCATCCTGAAGCTGCAGGAAGAGAAAATGAGCAAGGCCGGGATTCTGGTGGAGTCGCACGCCGACATCCTGGACCGCATGTTCTGGGCGGAAGTGCCGGAGTCGGGCAAGAAAAGCGTGCTGCTGTCGCATGAGGCGCCATGCGTTCCACCGCGCAACCTGCGCCAGTTTGTGGAGGTGCTGCTGGACCGCGACGATAAGCAGAGCGCGACGGAGATTCTGAACAACTATTCGGGTTGCCTGGGTGCGAAGGACACGGAGCCTCGCCGGCGAACCGCAATTGGTCTGAGCCAGCTGGCCGACCTCTACGCGCGGCTGGGCGGGCAGCCGATGGGGCAAGCCATCAAGAAGCTGAGCGAGCAACTGATTGCGGAGAAGGACGCGGAACTGCAGAGCCTGCTGAGCGCGGCGTTTGTGCGGCTGAGCCAGGAAGCCAGTTCAGCCAAGAACTATGCGGCGGTCAACGAAGTTTGCTCCGGCATGGAGCACATCAGTCTGGAACGGCCGGTGCTGATGAGCGACCTGCGTCCGCGCGTGGGAGTGGAGAACCGGCTGCCGGAGTTTATTGAGGAAGCAGTGCAGCTGGAGCCGATTCCGGCGGAGCTGCTGGCGGTACTGCGGAGGACGACGCAGTCGGGAGCGGAGCATTTGGCGGACCGGTTTTTCCGCTGCATGCGGCGCGATGAATGCGATCGCATGATCGAAATGGTGAAGCAGCTGGGGTCGCCGGTGCTGCTGCAGTTGCGCGAGATTCTGCGCACCGGGCAGCCGAGGCAGGCGTCGGGTGCGGTGGGGTTGGTGAGCCGGCTGGATGTTGGAACGCTGCTGGAACTGTTGCCGGTACGGATGCCCGAGTGGAACCGCTTTTATCACGACATTGTGGTGCGGCAGATTGCGTATGGAGCCGCTGGCGATCGTGGGCGCACGCTGTTGGAACTGGCGGAAATTTTGGATCCGCTGGTGCTGCCCGAAGCAGTGGACGAAATTGGAATGAGTGGCGACCTCACCGCCACGCCGCCGCTGATTGCGATGGCGCGGCCCGGGGAAGCGGCTTCGCGCTCGCCTTACATCCAACTCAAGGCGATTGAGTCGTTAGGGCGCTTGAAGGATGTGGAAGCAGTGGCGACGTTGCGGGACATATTGGAAGCCAAGAAAACGTTTGGCTTCGTGCATCACCGCGAGTTGAGAATTGCGGCGGCGCAGGCTTTGTCAAAGACCGATCCGCGCTACAGTTCGCAGGTTCTATCGGACAGCGGTCTCGAACCGGCGGAACTGGCGATCGCGCCGTTGGATATGGCTCCGGCATGTCCGTGGGTGCGGCAACGGCGCTACGAGCGCCTTGTGCTGGCGAAAACGGTGACGGGAACGATTGGCAGCTCATGGGGCAAGTCGCGGATTCAGATTCGCGAATTGAGCCTGGGCGGCGGCATGGGGACGAAGGAAGACAACCTGCGTATCGGCAGCGAAGCGGATTTGGAAATTGCGGTGGGCATGCGGGCGAAGATTCGCGCCCATGTGCTGTTGCGGCGGGCGCGCGTGAACGAAGTGGGATTTGAAATTGTGAATATCGATTTGGAGAGCCGCTATCGGCTGCGCCGGTTGCTGGTGGACGCGCTGAACGCTGCGCAGAACAAGGGCCAGGAGTGGAGCGGGGACCGGAAGGTTTAGAGATACGGGTCGGTTGATGTGGTGAGGAACAGCAGGTTCCTCGTCGCTGCGCTCCTCGGAATGACAAACGGTTTAAGACAGAAAGCCTCTGCTTGCGCAGAGGCTTTCGTGCGTTTAAGCGAACCTCTTACTTCACTTTCAAGAAGATGATCGCCAGGGTGTAGAGCGCCAAAGACTCAATCAGGACCAGGCCCAGAATCAGCGCGAACTGAATGCCGGGGCGGGCTGCGGGATTGCGAGCCAACGATTCGGTGGCGGCGGCGACGGCTTTGCCTTGGGCAAGGCCGCAGACGGCGGAAGCGATCGCCATGGAGAATCCGGCGGTGATGGCGACCCAACTAGCGTCACTCATTCCGCCGCCCTGCGCGAACGCAGGCATGGCAAAGCACAGCGCGGATAACGTCATAAACAGATAACTCAATTTACGCATGGTTGTTTCTCCTCGTATCAAATTGCCGCCAGTGGGTGGTTGACGCCATACCTTGCAGACGCCCTCACGCTTGCGGCGCAGTTGCTAGCTCCCAGTCGGCAGTTCCCAGTTCTTCGTTCCTCAGACCTTTCGTTTTACAAACTGGCAACTGACATCTGGCAACTGACAACTGACAACTTGTTTCTAATGCTCTTCTTCAATGCTCGTCGGCGACAGCGGCCGAAACGTAAATGATCGACAGCAGCATGAACACGTAGGCCTGTAACACGGCGACCACGATGTGCAGGCCGCTGAAGATGATCGGAATGCCGATCGGGATCATGGAAAAGAAAACCAAGGTGATCAGATCACCGGCGAAAATGTTGGCCCAGAGACGAACCGTAAGCGACAGCAGGCGCGCAAAGTGGCTGACCAGTTCGATGGGAAGCATCAGAGCTGCCAGGAGAATCCGTGCGATGAGCGGCATACCTTCCATGGGCGGCCCAAAAAAATGCAGGAGATATTTTGGCCCGGCATGTTTGAAGCCCTGCGTGTGGTAGTAAAAAAATGCGCAGATGGCGCAGCCCAAGGGCACGACGGGGACACCAGTGGGCGATTCAAAACCGGGAATCAGGCCGATCAGGTTGCAGATCAAGATGAAGACGAAGACGATGGCGAAAAAGGCTGTGTATGGTTCGCTGTGATGGCCAATGATTTCGCGGCTCTGGTCGAGCACGAAGCCCTCGAGGGCTTCGAAGGAGTGCTGCAGGCCTCCGGGAGAGTCAACCGACAGTCGCGATCGCACTAAAAGAAACAGCACCAGCAGGAACCCGAAGACGAGCAGTTCCATAGCAAAGGAATTGGCAATGGGATATTGCGGGTATTTCGGTTCGATGTGGAGCGTGCGCAGAAATGACGTGACGGGACTGGCAAACAACCGGTTCAGAATCGCGGTAAACCAAAGTTGTTCAGGCATGGCAGCTTTTGGCTCTTAGCTCTTGGCTTTTAGCTTGCTTCCTTGACGCGCACACTTTTCGGTTCAGGCATTCCGCCTTACAGCCGCATAGAGTTCGTAAACCGCTTCGCAGGCGATCCCTCCGACGGGCAGGAACAAGCCCGCCAGGAGCCCACGAAGGCTTGCGGGAAAACTGGTTAATATACCATACGCGGCGGCCCCTAACAACACATAGCGGAGGAGGAAGCGGGCGACGATGCCGAAGCCGGACTGGGACTTGCCGGTGTCGGTGACGCGGTCGGCAAGGCCAGAGACGCCGTTCTTGAGCCAGTTGAAGTTGAGGTAGGCGATGATGCATCCGCCCAGGAAGCCGAGAGCGGAGGCGCGACCGAAGTCCCACCATGCCGCGATCGACAAGACCAGGGCGAGGGCGATCATGGAATGGCGGATGCGGTCGAGGGCGCCGGAATAGAAGGCGTCCGGCTCCATGGGAGCGTCAGGATTGAGTTGTTCCTGGTTCATGTTGAGCTGCTTGATTGACAATCCTGCTAGGTACCTCGGGGGCTAAAGCCCCAGCGAAAGACAGACTCTATCGCAGCGCTGAAAGCGCTGCGCCACCCAAAGCCAAAATCTAAAAGCCAAAAGCCGCCTCCCGTGCTCGTGATCTTACTTCGAGTCGCGGAGGACGGTGCGAATTAGTTCGAACATACCGGCGGCGATTCCGAGGAAGAGGCCGACGATGCTGATCCAAGTAGTGTGCAGCCAGCGATCGAGCGCGGAGCCGAGGAGCCAACCGGCAACCGTGCCGGCGGGGAGCATGAAGGCCAGCTGGCTGTAGCGGCCGACTTGCACCCAGGGGTTTTTCTTGTCGGGCGGGCGGTTGTCGGGGGGATGAGTGGGCGGCATTGGTCTGAGCTCGGCAGCAACGATTCTAGCTCACCGCAGTAGGGGAAGATTCTGCCCGGCTTCGCCCCTTCGGCTTCACTCAGGGCAGGCCCAGGCCAGACGGTCGAAGGCGACCGTCGCCACATGAGCATCTTCGCATCGGCATCATCAGGCGAGCAGCTTAGTGAGTCAGCTTTGCTACTGCGGGGTTTTGGGCGATGCCTAGGGCCCAGTTCACCAGTTCGATGAAACGGTTGGGGAGGACGCCGATGTAGAGCGTGGCTAGGGCGGTCAGGCCTAGGGCAGCGCGCATGGTGAAGCTGATGGATAGTTTCTCCTCGCCTTTTTCGACTTTGCCCATGAGCATGGCGTTGGCGATTTTCAGATAGTAGTAGAGGCCAAAGACAGAATACAGAACGCCGAGCGAGGCCAGTGCGTAGTGGCCGGTTTCGACCAGGCTGAGGAAGATGAAATATTTGCCCCAGAATCCGGCGAGCGGCGGGATGCCGGCCAGCGAGAGCATGAAGATCAGCATGAGGACGGCTTCGACCGGAGCGCGGGAGTAGAGGCCGTTGAGGTCGTCGAGTTCGTCGCCGATCACGTTGCGGTGCCGCAGTGAGGTGATCACGGCGAAAGCTCCGAGGTTCATGAAGGTGTAGACCAGCAGGTAGATGAGGATGCCTTTGAGGCCATCGGCGCTGAGTTGGGTCGCAGTGCCCGCGATCAGGCCAAGCAACATGTAGCCAACGTGAGCAATCGAGGAATAAGCCAGCAGCCGCTTGGTGTTGGTCTGGGTGAGCGCTGCGAAATTGGCCCCGGTCATGGTGGCGATGGAGACGAAGACCAGGAGCGGAACCCATACCGGACGCAGAGACAAAAGTCCGCACAGATAGAAGGGACTGCCGATCAGGATGCGCAGCATCATGGCCCATCCGGCGGCCTTGACGGCGACCGACATGAACCCGGTGATGCTGGTGGGCGCGCCTTCGTAAGCATCGGGCGCCCACTGGTGGAACGGGATGGCTGCGATTTTGAACAGAAGGCCAGTGAGGGTGGCGATGAGAGCTACGATCGCGATGGGCCTGTAGTCGCTGTTGATCACGCTCTTGAGAAGCACCCGATGAATGACTGCGAGATTTGTGCTGCCGGTTAAGCCGTAGAACAGGGACAAGCCGTAAGCGAAGATGCCCGAGGAGAATGCGCCGAGCAGCAGATACTTCAACGCAGCTTCGTTGGAGCGGCGGTCGCGGCGCAGGAAGCCGACTAAGACGTAGGTGGAGATGGCCATCAGTTCGAGGCCGATGAAGATGAGGACGATGTCAAAGCCGGCGGCCATGCACATCATCCCGGCGACAGAGAGCAGCATCAGGGCGTAATATTCGCCGTGATTTTCATGTTCAGTTTCGAGATAGCGCACCGACATGAGGATGGCGATGGCGGTGGCTGCAAGGAATAGATAGAAGAAGTAAATGGCGAAGCGGTCGACCAGCAGGGTGCCCAGCATGCCGGCCGCCCCGGTCGGGACGGTGATCTGAATTTTGTAGACACCTGCGGCAGAGAAGCAGACGCCGATGAAGGCGGTGACAGCGTTGGCCCACTTCATCTCCTTGGGGAGCATGAGGTCGATCAGAAGGATGCCGAGCGCGAACAGCACCAGCAGCGTGATCGGCAGAGCCAGAAGATAGTCAGTCCAGACCACTAGTTCTTTCCCTTCATTTCTGTCGGCGCGGATTTGGCCGCGGTCGGCGGAGCTGTCGTGGATGACGGAATATCTGTAACAGGAGCGAGCAGCGCGGGGGGTAGCACGGCGGCATTAACCGCGGGTTGCGGATAATCAGGCCGCGCCATCGCCATCGTGTGGTTCACCGGCTGCTCGAGAATCTGGAAAAACGGTTTGGGATAAAGGCCGATCCAGAACGCCATGATCAGGAGCGGGACGAAGGTGGCAACTTCGCGCGGCGTCAGGTCATGCAGCTTTTCGTTCTTGGGATTGGTGACCGTGCCGAAGAAGACTCGCTGGTAGAGCCACAACAAATAAGCAGCAGCGAGCACGACCCCAGGGACCGCCCATGCGCCCCAGCGCCAATTTTCCATGAACGTGCCCTGAAGGATCGTGAACTCGCCGACGAAGCCGTTGAGCAGCGGCAGGCCCATCGACGACAGGAACATGATCATGGTGATAGTCGCGTAGATCGGCATGACGTTGGAGATGCCGCCGTATTCGGCGATTTCGCGAGTGTGGCGGCGCTCGTAAAGAATTCCGACAATCAAGAAGAGCGCGCCGGTCGAGATGCCGTGGTTGATCTGCTGCAGAACCGACCCGCTTATGCCGAGGGGCGTGAGTGCGAAAATCCCCAGCGTGCAGAATCCAAGGTGGCTGACGGAAGAGTAGGCCACGAGCTTTTTCATGTCCTTCTGCATGAGCGAAACCAGCGCGCCGTAGATGATGCCGACGATGGAAAGGAAAATCATCCAGCCGCGGACGGTCATGCCGAGGTGGGTGGTGGTATCGGCAAGTACCTGAGGAAAGAAGGGAAGCGAGAAGCGGATGAAGCCGTAGGTTCCCATCTTCAGCAAGACGCCGGCCAGGATGACCGAGCCAGCAGTCGGCGCTTCCACGTGCGCGTCGGGCAGCCAGGTGTGGAACGGGAACATCGGTACTTTGATGGCGAAGGCGAAGAAGAAACTCAGAAAGAGCAGTGTCGCGACACGCGGGCCGTAGTCGGAATAAATGCGCGGCGCGGTGTCGTAGAGAGCCTGCAAAGCGAATGTGTAAGTGCCGGTCACGTGTTGATGGTGGAAGTAAAGGAACAGGATGCCGAGCAGCATCAGCACGGAACCGGCCAGAGTGTAGAGAAAGAATTTAATGGCGGCGTAGAGTTTGCGGGGACCTCCCCAGATACCGATCAGCAGGTACATGGGCACGAGCATGGCTTCCCAGAAAACGAAGAAGAGGAAGAAATCGAGCGCCATGAAGACGCCGAGCATGCCGGTCTGCAGCACCAGAAACCAGATGTAGTATTCCTTGACGCGATTCTCGATGGCGGTCCAGGAGGAAAGGATCGAGATCCAGCCCAGCAGCGTGGTGAGCATGATGAGCAGGAACGAGATGCCGTCAATGCCGAGCACGTAGCTAGCGCCGATGGATGGGATCCAGTTGCCGGGCGCGCCTTCGATGAACTTGAAGCCGGGCTCGAAACGCTGCGCCCAGAACCAGGGGACGAGCGGCAGCGAGACCAGAAGACCGGCGAGCGCGAAAAAGTTCGCAATCCAGCGGATAGCGTCTTTGTTCTCCTTGGGAACGAAAAGAAGAACGAGCGCGCCCACGAGCGGCGTGAAGAGGATGATGGATAGGATGTGGTTTTGCATAAGTCAGCTTCTAGCTACTAGCTTCTAGCTTTTGCCCCCTAGTTACCAGCGTTTTGCTAGAAGCTAGGAGCTAGCAGCTAGAAGCTGCCCGTCAGTGATACACGTAATAAAACACGAAGCCTACCAAGCCCGCGGTCATAACCAGGGCATACCATTGCACCAAGCCCCACTCGAACAAGCGCGCGGGATAACTTAGCATGCGCGCCAAAATCGCAGGGCCGTTGACGCCAATGCCGTCGATGATCCACCTATCCCACCAACTGGAAAATGTTGCGGTCAGGCGAGTGATCCGGCCGGCGCCGTTGACCGCGCCATCGATCACGTGGGAATCGAACCACGAACTGGCCTCGCCGAGACCGAGCACGCCGAGACGGACGTTGCCGATTTTGCGGCGTCCGGTGAAGACGTAGTCGTAGCCTTCGTCGACGTAATACTTATTCAACAACGTGTCGTAGACGAGCGGCGCCGCGGCGGCGATCGGTTCGGTGTAGCCTTTGTCGGCGTGGCGATAGCTTCGCCAGGCCATGGCCCATCCTGTGAACGCAGCGGCCAGCGAGAGGCCCATCAACAGCCATTCGGTGCCGGTATTGTGTTCCTCTTCTTTTTCGGCTGCGGCCAATTGTCCGGCCTTGCCCTCCGCGGTGAGGGCCTGAGCTTCACCGGCGAATACCGGCTCCAGAAATTTCGTGAAATGGTCGGAGCCTCCAAGGCTGTGCGGCCATCCCAGCCACCCGGCGCCAACTGCGCAGATCGCCAGGACAACCAGTGGCAACGTCATTGATTTCGGCGACTCATGAATGTGGTGTTCAATCTCATGGCTCATGCGAGGATGTCCATGGAACGTCAGGTACATGAGGCGGAACATGTAGAACGCTGTCATGAGCGCCGTGGCATAACCGACACACCAGAGAATCCGATAAGCGCCGCCCTCACGCGACCAGGTTTCCCAAAGGATCGCGTCTTTGGAGAAAAATCCGGCGAAGGGGAAAATGCCGGCGATGGCGAGCGTGGCAATGAACATGGTCCAGTGCGTGACGGGGATGCGCTTATGCAGGTCACCCATATTGCGCATATTTTGTTCGCCGCTCATGGCGTGAATCACCGAACCTGCCCCGAGGAAAAGCAGGGCCTTGAAGAAGGCGTGAGTGAAGACGTGGAAGACGGCGGCAGAAAAAGCTCCAACGCCGAGGGCGAGAAACATGTAGCCCAGTTGCGAGACGGTCGAATAAGCGAGCACGCGCTTGATGTCGTTCTGCACCAGGCCAATCGATGCGGCGAATACGGCGGTGAGTGCGCCAACGATCGCTACGACCAGCATGGATTTCGGGGCCAGCACGAATAAAGCGTTTGATCGCGCAACCATGTATACGCCTGCCGTGACCATGGTTGCGGCGTGGATCAACGCGGAGACCGGCGTGGGACCTTCCATGGCGTCGGGGAGCCAGACATAAAGAGGAATCTGGGCGGACTTGCCGCAGGCGCCGACGAACAGCAGCAACGTGGCCGCGGTGACATACGGATTTCCCATCAGACTGGCGGCGTGTTCACGGGCGAATCCGGTTACGTCCATGAAGCGCAACGATCCGCAGAGCCACGCAATGAAGAACATGCCAAGAATAAATCCGGCGTCGCCGATGCGGTTGACGATGAAGGCTTTGTTTCCCGCGTCAGTGGCGGACTTGCGATGGAAATAAAATCCGATCAGCAGATACGAGCACAGACCTACGCCTTCCCAGCCAACGAACATCAACACATAATTGTTGGCGAGGATCAGCGTGAGCATGGAGAACATGAAGAGGTTGAGGTATCCGAAGAAGCGGTAGTAGCCGCCTTCATGCGCCATGTAGCCAGTGGAGTAAATGTGGATCAGCATGCCGACGCCAGTGACGAACAGCAGCCAGATGCTGGAGAGCGGATCGAGAAGGAATCCGGCATCGGCCTGAAGCGAGGCCGAAGAGCCGTCGGATTTTTGATAGTTCAGATGCCCGGTGTCAGTGCCGAGCCAAGTATAGAGGATCGTCTGGTAAGGCTGGTGCAGGTGCTCCGGGGTCGCGGACCAGTTGGTGTACTGCCAGACCGCGCCGCAGGCCATAAGAAACGCAAGGACGATGGTGCCAACGCAAACCGCGCTCACCGTGGACTTCTGCAGCCTGCGCCCGAAAAAAAACATGAGCGCCGCGCCGACGGCGGGGAAGAGCGGGATGAGGTAGATGTGGTCTAAAAATAGCATTCGGCACTCAGCATTCGGCACTCAGCCCGTCAACGATTCATCAGCTCGCCACGAATCTCGAGTGGCCGAATGCTGAGTGCTGACTGCTGAGTGCGCCTTACCACTTCAACAAATTCACTTCGTCCACGTTAACCGTCTCCTTGTTACGGAAGAAGGCGATCAGTATGCCGAGGCCAACGGCGGCTTCGGCCGCGGCGTCGGTGATCACGAAAATCGCAAAGACCTGGCCGTGCAGGGCGCCGGGACCACCGCCCAGGCGGGCTGGCATGCCCTGCCAATAGCGCGAGAAAGCGACCAGGTTCAGGTTCACGGCATTTAAGATTAATTCAATCGACATCAAGACGATGACCACGTTGCGGCGCGTCAGCACGCCGATTACGCCTAACAGGAACAGCGCCGCGCCCAGCACCAGGTAGTGCAGCGTCGTGATGTGGAGTAAGGCGTCCATTTGAGCTTCCAGATTCTAGCCTTTGGCACTTAGCAATTAGCATTTGGCCGTTCGCGACCTTAATGTCCTCACATAGAACATCGCTGGCTAAATGCCAAGTGCTAACTGCTAAC
>Ga0116125_1001297_pt1 | contig 10957 bp, 9 predicted proteins | sample June2015DPH_16_1_2_FD_89729 | JGI IMG/M metagenome (GOLD analysis project Ga0116125, IMG submission 89729) | Peatland microbial communities from SPRUCE experiment site at the Marcell Experimental Forest, Minnesota, USA - June2015DPH_16_10 | ecosystem: Environmental > Terrestrial > Soil > Wetlands...
ACGCGTCAGCGCTGTCAACGGGCTCTTCATCGGTGCGTCCAACGAAATCGGCCAGTTCGAATCCGGCCTCACCGCGCAATGGTTCGGAACCGTGCCCGCCGTAGTTCTAGGCGGCGCTGGAACCATTGCAATCGTGCTCCTATGGGCCTGGCTTTTCCCAACGCTCCGCCGCGTCAACGAGCTAGTCCCGAGTCCCTAGCCCCCAACCCCTCGGGGGGTTCACTCTTCCCGCAGTGCCTGAATCGGATCGATCGCCGCTGCCCGCCGTGCCGGAACCAGTGCTGCAGTCACGGCAACCAATGCCAGCGTCGCAACCACGGAAACCAGTGTCACGCCGTCAGTTAAGCGAACGCCGAACAGCAACGATTGGAGCGCCTTGGTATTTAATGCCAGCACGGCAAGCACGGCGCCAACGCCCAGCCCCACCAATACCGGACGCGCCGCCACGAAGATCACGCCAGCCACAATTCGGCTTGGCTGCGCACCCAGCGCCACGCGCAGGCCGATCTCTTTGGTCTGCGCCGTCACCGCCAGCATTACCAAGCTGTATAACCCGACTGCAGCTAACGTCAACGCCGTCGCAGCGAAGAGCGCCAATACCTGCGCGCTCAGCCGCGGCGTGTCCAACGAGCTAGCTACCACTTCTTCCACTGTCTGCACTCCGAAAACTGAGCGATTCGGCGCGACGCTTCGCACCACTTGCCGGATGGCTGAAAGAATCTGCCGCGGATCTTGAGACGTGCGCACCACGTAATCCGGATCCGGCCACGACCCTCCCGCAAGACACATGTAGACGTATGGATAAGGCGGTACGTCCAGTCCGTCCTCCTTCGCGTTCGCCACCACGCCAACAATCCGAGGCGCATTCAGCAAGGAGCCGCCGAAGCTAATGTGGCGCCCAATCACGGGACTGCCGTTGCCGTATTTCTCAACAAAGCTTTGATTCACAATCGCGTTGATGGGTGACTTGAAGTCGGTTTTTAGCGCTCCGCATGCTTCGCCTTGAAGCAGTGGCATGCGCAACGCCTGTAGATAACCACCGCCCACGGTTCGTTCTCCCACTAACGTCTTGCCGCTCTCCGCATCGCCGCTGGACCCTTCCATCACGGCTTCGAATCGTAGCGTGGCTCCGGTAGCCGGCAGGAAATTCGTGGTGCCCACTGCCTGCACACCCGGCAAACGCCCCAGTTCATCCAGCAACTGCGCCTGCATTCTTCCCAACGCCGGCCGATCCTCGGACCATTCCGCGCCCACGTGGAATGTAATCACATTTTTTGTATCGAACCCGGGTTCTACTTGGTTGAGTTTCGAATAACTGCGAACCAACAGCCCCGTGCCCAGCAGCAGAACCAGCGTCACGGCGAATTGCGACGCTACCAGTGCCTGTTGCAAGCGTCGGCGTCCGCGAGCTTGCGTGCGCGTGGCCTGGTACAATCGTCCGCTCAGCTCGGTCCGCAAGGTTTCAAAAGCCGGAGCCAGTCCAAACACCGTCGCTGCCAACACGCTAGCGCTTACGGTGAACAGCAAAGCGCGCCAATCCAAACGAACCTGATCCACGCGAGGGATGGTAAGGAATGCAGCGCGGATAGCGCTCACGCCCCACACCGACAAAGCGAATCCCAGCGCGGCGCCCGCCGTCACCAGTAACAAAACCTCTCGCAGAATCACGCCAACAATTTGGCTGCGCGTCGCACCCAGTGAACTTCGAATTGCCAGCTCCCGCTCGCGCCGGTGCAACTGCCCCAGCATCAGGCCGCCGGCGTTGGCGCAAGCGATTAGAAGTAGCAGCACCACCGCCCAGAACATCAACGACAATGATGCGCTGTGTTCTCCCACTCGCTCGTCCTTCAAGTCGTGTACCAGCGCCGACCAGCCTTTGTCGGTGGCCGGAAACTGGCGCCCCAATTCCGCTTGGACGCGCGAAAGCTCAGCCTGCGCCTGCGCGGGATTTATGCCGGCCCGCATGCGCCCCACGCCCGAATAAAATCGTGCCTCCCGTGCTTGCATCAGCCCGGGATTTAATTGCGCGGGCATCCACAGATCAATAGCCGCGGGCGCAAAACCATCTGGCGTCACTCCTACGATTGTGTAGCCTTTGCCACTCATCACCAGCCGCTTGCCGATTACTCCCGGATCGCCGTGATAGCGCCGCTGCCAAAGCCGGTAACTGATCACCGCCGCGAGCGGACCGCCGAACTTGTCTTCCTCAGGCTTGAACACGCGCCCGATCACCGCCGGCGCTTCAAAAACTTGGAAATAGCGCGGCGCTACGCGGCGTCCGGCCAGCCGCTCCGGCTCACTGCCGCTCGAGTCCGTGACGTTCTCCGAATAAGCGCCTGAGATGACCTCGAAACTCTGGCTGAGCCGGTTCCAATCCTCCACTCGAGCCGGCGCAATCAAACTGGTGTTCTGATTCTTGGCCGGATTCGCCTCCATTATCGAGACCAGCCGCTCGGGATTCGGATAGGGCAGCGGCTTCCACAAAACCGCGTCGATCAACGAAAACAGCGTGGTAGTGGCGCCGATCCCCAACGCCAATATCAAGATAGTTGCGGCGGCGAAAGCCGGCCGGCGGAGGAGCGACCTGCAGGCGGATTTCCAGTTGGTCATGCGAATTGGACGAAGTTTCCACCGCCACGGTTAGGCGTGTCAATTGAACCCCAGCACCATCTGCCGCTACGAACAAGTAACCGGCCAGGCCAACCTAGGTTCGGAATCCACCAGGAATCTTGAATTGATCACAGCGCATGTGGAACGCCACGTTGGTCCCGTGGCCCAGGTGATTCATGAAACCGCATTGCAGTTCGTGCATGTCGATATCCTGCACGTTTTGCCGTCCGCGAAGAGCGACTTCCATGTACTGGTCACCAGCGGTATGAGTGACCGGGCAATGAATGTTCCTGAGGGTTGCGACGACTGCCGCTTCGCTGAGTTATATCTCTGCCGCCGGCATCCTGGCCGCTTGCCACACAGAATTTCGATAATGAACGCAATTACTGGCCCGTCCGTCTGCTGCAGATGCTAGCCAGATTCCCGCATGTTTTTTCGGCCTGGCTCTGGATTTACCACACCGTCCCCAACTTCGATCCGCCGCAACCGTATGCGGATAGCACCAGCCTGTGCGGAGCGATGTTGGGCCTGCCCATCTCCGTACCCATGGATTTCGCCAGCCTCAAAGTCCCTGGCTCGCCGGCCATTTACTTTTTCAGCGTCCTGCCGCTCCATCAGGAAGAAATGGATTTCAAGATCAAGAACGGAGGCGAGCCGCTGATGGCGAATCTTTTCAAGCAGGGCGTGATCGCCGATATCGTGGATCCGGCCAGAAAAAGTATGATTCAGAAAAAGCGCTCCGGGCTGTTTTAATCTCGCCGCACCATGCGCACGAAGTAAGCTGAGAGAAGTGAGCCATTCTGAATTCGGGGACGCGAAGCGGCCCCTCCTGTCTCCTGGATTCTCGGGCGCGGAAGTGCCCGGCGGAGCTGCAAGCTCCGCTATGACCGGCTCCATCATCCAAATCAACATCTCCGCCGGTGGCATCCCCAAGCGCCCCATTTTCGAAGCTGTCGTTACACCCCAAGGCATCCACGGCGATGGATGGTCGCATCCCGATATTCACGGTGGGCCCAACCAGACCCTGCTGGTGATCACGTCCGAGGGAATCGATGAGCTGATCGCGCAAGGTTTCCCGCTATTTCCTGGCGCGTTGGGCGAGAACCTGACCACTCTCGGGCTCGACCGCTGTCAATTCCGCGCCGGCCAACGTTACCGCGCCGGCGAAGTCCTCATCGAGCTGACCAAGCCGCGCGCTCCATGCGCCACGCTCAACGTCTATGGCCCGGCAATCCAACACGCCATTTTCGACACTCAAGTCCAATCCCGCGATCCATCCAGTCCACGCTGGGGTCTCAGCGGATTCTATGCGCGGGTTCTTAGAGGCGGCTCGATCCGGCCGCGGGATCCGATCGCGTTGATCGAGCAGTTGGTTTAGCAGCTATAATTGATGTAGTAGACCACGTCGTCTAACGCATGTCTAGCTTGCTCGAAACTATCGCGTTCCGCCAGCCCCGGCGCGCTCAAGGTGAGATCGCGACTTTAGCCGGCGACCTTCCTTCCAGCACCCAGGCTCAGATTGAGGCACTGCTGGCATCTGCAGCCGATCCCGACGCCGCGCTCCACTACCTGGCCAGCCTGAAACACCAACATCCCGATGCCTTCAAGCGGCTGGTGCAATCCCAAACGCACCTGCAGGAATTGATCGCTGTCTTCTCCTACAGCCGCTTTCTTTCCGACGAAATTCTCCAGAACCCCCAATGGATTGAGCAACTGGCCGACCTGGACCGCGTCCTGCTGGAGAGCGAGTACAAGCAGCGCCTCATCATATTTCTGAGACACCAGCCCGCAGGAACGCCTGAGGTTTTGTCGCTCGCGCTATTTCGCCGTCAGCAGATTCTGCGGATTTTGCTGCGTGATATTTTGGGCCTGTGCGCGCTCTCGGAAACCACAGAAGAGCTCTCCAACCTGGCGGACGCCATCCTGGACGTAAGCTATGAACGAATCCGCGCGGAGTTGGTCTCTAAGCACGGCGTTCCTCGATACCTGGATGAATCCGGGAAGCCGCGCGAGTGCGGCATGTCGGTGATCGCGCTTGGCAAGCTCGGCGGCCGCGAGCTCAATTACAGCTCCGACATCGATCTGATGTTCGTCTACACCGCCAGCGGCGAGACGGACGGCGCGAATCCTATCTCGAACAAAGAGTTTTACAAGAAAGTCGCGAATCAATATACAGAGCTGCTGTCTACTTACACTGCCGAGGGCCTGTGTTACCGCGTGGACCTGCGCCTGCGGCCCGACGGCAGCCTGGGCGAAGTGTGCATTTCACTCGACGGCGCGAAAAAATACTATCAGACGCGCGCGCGCGATTGGGAATTGCAGATGCTGATCAAAGCGCGCGTGGCCGCTGGAGATCCTGACACTGGCCGCGAGCTGCTGGATTCAGTAGAGCCGCTGATCTATTCCACCACGCTCGATTTCTCGGCCGTGGAAGCTGTCTCCGCCACGCGCGAACGCATCAGCGAAAAACTGAACCGTCGGCGCCTTGGAAAATCCGCATTCGATGTCAAGTTGGCGCCCGGAGGCATCCGCGATATTGAATTTTTGGTGCAATGCTTGCAGCGGCTGCATGGCGGGCGTGCGCCCTGGGTGCGGCATGGCGGTACAATGCTGGCCCTGGCGCGCCTCAACGACAAAGATCTTCTTTCAGCCGCCGAATATGGTCGGCTGGTATCCGCCTACCGTTTCCTCCGCAACCTGGAACACCGTCTGCAGTTCGCCGACGACCGCCAGACGCACACGCTGCCTTCGAGCGAGCGCGACCTGGATCTGCTGGCCCAAAGAATGCCCACCGCGCAACTCGGCAGCGCACCCTCGCGCGAAAAACTGCTGCAGGAGCTAAATGCGCATCTGGAAGCCGTGCAGGAAATCTACCATCGCGTGATCCACGCGCAGCGTCCCAGCTACTACAACAGTTACTACAACCTGGCCCCACCCGCTCCCGCCGAGGTGGAGCGGCCGGAAACAGTTGAAGCCGTGACCACCAACCTGGTCCGATTCCTCGCCGAATGCGCGCCAGAGCTTGCGGATCGAGTTGCGTGCGCGGGATTGCGGCGCGGCGCGGGCGCGTTCGAACATTTTCTGGAAAAAGTTGTCCCGAATCCGGAGTGGTTGTCGCTGCTCAATTCCAATGACACCGTGGCGCGCTACACGCTGGATGTTTTCGAGCACAGCCCCTATTTTGCCGAAGAATTGATTAGGAGCCCCGAGTTGATGGAGGAGCTGACGCACCTAGGGCCCGCGAATGCAATCTCGTTCGCCGAGGTGGGTGGACTGTTCGAAGATGTCTCCGATTTGCGCCGCTTCTTCCGCCGCGAAATGTTTCGGATTCAGGGCGCCAGTCTGTGTCTGCGGTTGCCGGTCTTCGAGACGCTGGAAACTACTTCGGACCTGGCGGACGCCGCTATTGCTGCCACTTACCGTATGGCGCTGGAACAGGTTGCGGCATCGCATCCTCCAGCCGCGCCGGCATACCAATTGCGCAACCAACTGATGGTGATCGCGCTGGGACGCCTGGGCATGCGTGAATTCGATCTGGCTTCCGATGCCGATCTGGTTTTCGTTCTACCCGACGAAGATCATGACGAACATCTGTTCTGGACCCGCGTAGCCGGCCGCATGATCGACCTCATCACCGCCTACACCGGAACCGGATTGATGTTCTCCGTCGATACTCGCTTGCGCCCCAACGGAAGCGCCGGCGCACTGGTGCAGTCGGAAGCTTCTTACAAGGACTACTTCTCGAAGAACGCCGAAGCCTGGGAAGGCATCGCCTACATGAAGGCCCGCGCCGTGACGGGCGACACCGAGCGCGCCACCAAGTTCTTGAATGACCTGCAACAAGTGGACTGGCGCAGATATGGCCAAAGCGGCCGCTCGAAAAAAGACCTGCGCCAGATGCGTTTGCGCCTGGAAAAAGAACAAGGCGCGGGTCATCCGCTAAAGGCGGGCTTGGGTGGTTTCTACGATATTGACTTTTCGCTGCTGTACCTGCGCCTCAAGGCCGCCGGCATCTTCTATAAAGTATTGAACACACCCGCGCGCATCAACATCATCGAAGCCATGGGCCACCTGGAGCGAGCCGACGCCGAGTTTCTACGCGACGCCGCAACTTTTTATCGCTCGATGGATCACGGATTACGGGTCTACTCAGGACATGCCGAAGGCAGTCTGCCAAACTCCGAATCGCAGCTGGAAGTCCTGACCGACCTGGTACACCGCTGGACCCCCGACCATCTAAATCATCAGCCGCTGAAGAGCGAGCTGTCCAAAATCCAAAACCGGACGAGAGAAATCTTCGACCGCCTATTTTCTTAGAGAACGCCGCAAGCAACCGAACCGAATAACCGAATAACTGAACAACCGATGAACCGCGAGCGCCAGCTACGCCCGTTCTTGCGCTATCTGTTCGCGAGCGATCCGAATCGCTTCGATAAACTGCCTGGCGCGATCCTCGAACACCTCATGCCGCCCGGCGCGAATATTGGGGACATCAATCAACTCCGCACCCACCGCTACCGCGCACGCGCCGGCTCGCAGAAAATCTCCGATGGTCTCCAGATTCACTCCACCAGTGGGAATCATTTCGATCTGTGGAAATGGCGCTCGCAGCGCCTTGATGTACTTCGCGCCGCCCACCGCGCTGCACGGGAAAACTTTGACTGCATCGGCGCCCGCCTGCCACGCATTCACCACCTCGGTGGGCGTCAACGCTCCAGGCGTTATCACCTTCGAGTAGCGTTTGCATATCTCGATGGTCGCCGGGTTGAGGTTCGGAGTCACAATGAATTGCGCACCCGCCAGCATGCAGGCGCGCGCCGTCTCCGGATCCAGCACCGTCCCCGCGCCCAGCACAATCTGATCGCCGAATTTGTCGGCCACCTTTTCCAGCGCCCGTATCGCACCCGGCACTGTCATGGTGATTTCGGCTACCCGGATTCCTCCGCGATAGACCGCGTCGATGGCTTTGATAGCGCCGTCCGCGCTTTCGGTTCGGACTACTGGGACAATGCCAATCTCGAGGATGGCAGATAGAATCTGATCTCTAGTCATGTCTTAAGTGATGTAACCGTGTGCGCGGAACCAAGCCACTTCATCCCGCACCGTTTCCTCAAACGGCCGGAACGTGGCACCCAATTCGCGCACAGCTTTTGCGGAATTCACCGCCACCTTGGCGTGCATAATGCGAAGGCCCGCAACCGTCAGCAGCGTCGGAGTGCCCGTCACACGCGCCCAGGCTTGCGATGCGGCGCCCACCGCCAGCGATAGTCCGTACGGAATCTTGCGCGTCGGAGCAGGCACGCCCGTGACGCGCTCAAGCGTCGCGAGGACTTGCCCCAAATCCGAATACTGTCCACCCACGATGTAGCGCTCGCCGGACTTCCCGCGATCCATGGCGTTAATCGTTGCCTGGGCGACATCGCGCGCGTCCACGATGGAACAGCCGCCATCCAACACGCCCGGTATCTTCCGGTTCAGAAAATCCAGCACCAGCTTTCCCGCCGCGGTGGGAGCCGAATCGCTTGGTCCCCACATCCACGAAGGCAGGATCATCACTACAGGAAGCGTCCTCTCTTTGAGAAATCGCTTGATAGCGAGCTCGGTGTCGATCTTGCTCGCGAAGTAGAGGTTGGACGCGGCGTGATCATCCGGTAGCGTGTTTTCGTCGCTAAGCGTGCCGTCCGGCTTCTTGCCGATCACGCCCGCCGAGCTGATGTGGATGGCCTTCTGGACACGCTGCTTTTCCGCCGCAATCAACAGGTCTACTGTGCCTTGCACGTTGATCTTTTCGAGCGAGGCCTTGTGATCGCCCGGCTGATAATATTCCCGGAAATACGCCGCCGTGTGCAACAGAACATCGCAGCCGGCCAGACTCGCGGCGAATCCAGCCACGTTGCCCATGTCACCGGTGACGAAATCGATTTTGGCGTTGGGAAATACTCGCTGAGCTTTTTCCTTTGATCGGACCAGCCCTCGCACCTCGTGGCCTTGATCGAGCAGGGCCTGAACCAAATTGCTGCCAAGCAGCCCGGTAGCTCCAGTAACGAACGCGCGCATACGCTAACGAGATATTACAACATTCCGCGTGGCGCAAACTCTCAGTTTGCCGCGTTCACACTCGTGTGAACGCAAGTTTGCACTCGAACGATTGGGTGCGCCGCGTTATGGCATCATGGTGCTGGACTAAACCATGAGTCGCCTATCCATCTGTCTCTCTCTCTCGCTGTCGCTGACCGCGCTCGCCGCAGACAAAAACGTCTGCACTGGCGACCCCGATCAATGGAAACAAATCTTCGACGGCAAAGACCTCACCGGCTGGCAACATGTTGGCCCCGGTAATATGACCGTGGAGGACGGATTGATCCACACCCACGGCGGCATGGGCCTGCTCTATTGGACCGCCGGCCCAATCGAGAATTGCACCCTCCACGTGGTCTTCCGCATGCGAGATGAAAACGACAACTCCGGCGTATTCGTCCGCATTCCGGTCGAGCCGCGCGAAGAATGGATGCCGGTCCACTACGGCTACGAAGTCCAGATCGACAATCACCCCGAGCGTGGTGAGGATAAGGAAGACGACACGCATTCCACCGGAATGCTCTACTCGCTCACCAAGCCGCTCGCCAAGGCCTGGAAACCCGGACCGGAATGGAACACCATGGACATCACGCTCGACGGCCCGCGGACCATCGTCACATTGAACGGCGTAAAGGTTACCGATTACAAGGAAGGCGATACGGTGCCGCCGCGCAAATTCGATTACGAGCCGCAACGCGGACGGCGCCCCATTCTCGGCTACATCGGATTACAGAATCACAGTGACAACGACATTGTGTTCTTCAAAGAAGTGGCCATCAAGCCGCTCAAGAAATAGTTGAGGAGGTCAATCCTATGAACTCAAATTCCTCTCGACGTCAGTTTTTGCGAGCCGGCTCCGCGGCGGCCGGTGGATTAATGGCTGCCAAGACCGTTCTGCTGGACCCGCGACCCCTAGGCGCGGCGCAAGAAGCTGCTTCATCCGGAAAGAAGCTTCGTTTCGCCATTGTTGGTATTGGCATGGAAGGGTCGGGTGTTCTTGCCACTGCGATCACGTTGCCGAATGTAGAATGCGTGGGCGCTGCAGATTTATACGATGGCCGTCACACCTTGGCGCGAGAGATCACCGGCAACCAGAGTTTGCCTGTCACGCGCCGTTATCAGGAACTGCTGGATCGCAAGGATATCGATTGCATCCTTGCCGCTGTGCCCGATTTTTGGCATAAGCGCGTTGTTGTGGATGCGTGCAACGCCGGCAAAGACATCTATTGCGAGAAGCCGATGTCTCACACTGCTGCCGAAGGCTTTGAGATGGTCGACGCGGCGAAAAAGAATAATCGCATCGTGCAGATCGGTGCACAGCGGGTCAGCTCCGTGCTGTGCGCGAAAGCTCGCGAGCTGTACCATGAAGGCGCCGTCGGCGAAGTGGAGAATGTCGAGCTCACCTTGGGACGCAATGATCCCACTGGTGCTTGGGAGTATCCGCCGCCGCCCGATCTTTCTCCACAAAACCTCGATTGGGATACGTGGTTGAATGATGCCCCGAAGATTCCCTTCAATCCCGAGCGGTTCGCGCGCTGGCGCTGTTGGAAGGAGTATGGCACCGGAGTTGGCGGCGACTTGATGGTCCACTTAATAAGTGGGATGCAGGTGACTCTCGGCTGGAATGAGCCGCCCCGTTCGGCTTCCGCCTTGGGAGGGGTTCTCCGTTGGAAGGACGGCCGGAACATGCCCGATATTCACACCGTGCTGTTTGATTACCACGGGATTCCCGTTTACGTCCGGCTTGGATTAGGCACCGAATCGCCGGAATCGGCGCGCTACTTCGGGCCCAAAGGCATTCTCGACACCGGCGAGTTCGAAATCCACCACAGCCGCCAGAAAGGCGTGGACGTCTCGCCCAGCTATTACACATCCAGCTACCCGCAGAAGATGCGCGACGAATACGTCAAGCAATGGCACGAGGAGCATGACGTGCCGCCCGGCCAGGAACCGATCTCGAGCGATACATCTTATCGCGGGGACGATTGGGACGATCTTCGTCCGCATCTGTCCAACTTCTTTCAATCCGTACGCACGCGAAAGCCGCCGGTGGAAGACGCGGTCTTCGGCAATCATGCCGCCATCGCCTGCCACATGGCCAACGAATCGTATTTCAGGAAAAAGACAGTCTACTGGGATCAAGCCACGCGCAGCATCGCAACGTAACGTGGGGCAGGCGCTTCCGCCTGCCAATTGCTTTGTTGGTCGTGGTAGGGACGGGCAGATTCGAACTGCCGACCTGTCGCTTAGGAGGCGACCGCTCTATCCA
>Ga0116125_1001298_pt1 | contig 10952 bp, 8 predicted proteins | sample June2015DPH_16_1_2_FD_89729 | JGI IMG/M metagenome (GOLD analysis project Ga0116125, IMG submission 89729) | Peatland microbial communities from SPRUCE experiment site at the Marcell Experimental Forest, Minnesota, USA - June2015DPH_16_10 | ecosystem: Environmental > Terrestrial > Soil > Wetlands...
CTACTATAATCACGGATGATGAAGGCACATGTCTATGTCACGCTGAAGACTTCGGTCCTGGATCCGCAGGGCCAGACCATCCACAACGCCTTGCGCAAGATCGGATTTGCGGATGTAACCGCAGTGCGGCAGGGCAAGTACTTCGAGCTTTCGCTTGATGGGAGCCTCTCGGCCGAGGCCGCCACAGCTCAGGTCGAGCGTATCGCCCGCGAGGTGCTCACCAACCCGGTGATCGAGGAGTTTACCTACCGGATTGTGGAATAGCGAGCCTCGGTTCAGGCGGGTTGCGGCTAAGAGGGCGCGATGGGGACTCTGCGCTCATCGAGCTTACGCTCGGATTCTTTCTCCCACCTTCAGGCAGGTTTCAGGTATACTTGCGGGGGATTCGGAGGAAGCATGACGATGCGCACTTTCCTCAGTGGGTTCTTTCCATCTCCTGAATTTCGCCTCACCGCCGTCTTGCTAGCGGCGCTAGCCTGCGGCGCTCCCGGCCTCTGCGGCCCCATTCATGAAGCGGCTGAGCAAGGTGACCTGCCCAAGGTCACGGCGTTGCTCAATGGCGATTCGGCTCTGATTTCCAGCAAAGATGTAGACGGTGCGACGCCTTTGCACCTGGCGGCGCGCATGGGCCGCAAAGACATGGCGGCATTGCTGCTGGCCCGCAGGGCCGATGTCAATGCAAGGGACAACGACGGAAATATGCCCCTGCACCTGGCGGCGCTGGGCGGCCACACGGACATTGCTGAGTTGCTGCTGGCTCATGGGGCCGAAGTCAATGCCAGGGACAACAACGGCGACATGCCTTTGCACCTGGCGGCGCGCATGGGCAGCCCTGATGTGGCGGAATTACTGCTGGCCCACAAGGCTGAAATCAATGCCAAAGATGATGCAGGCTACTCGCCTTTGCACCTTGCTGCAGTTGACGGCCACACCGACGTGGCGGAGTTGCTGTTGGCCCGCAAAGTTGAGGTCAACATCAAAAACGCCGAGGGCAATACGCCCTTGCACCTGGCTGCGCAGATGGGCGACAAGGACATGGCGAGTCTGTTATTGGCCCACAAGGCCGAGATTAATGGCAAAAACAAAGACGGTGACACACCCTTGCATCTGGCGGCGTTCAATGACCGGGTGGATGTAGCGGAGTTGCTGGTGGCGGGCAAGGCCGACGTCAACGCCAGAGACAACCTCGGCAACACACCTCTAAAGAGCGCCGCCCTTAAAGACAACAATGATGTTGTGGAATTATTGCGTCAGCATCACGGCCGCTGATGAAAGCGTTTTCTTGGGCATAGTGTGAACCCGACCAGGGTATCGTGGGCGATGCTCACTCAACCCCGGGATCGAAGATCTGTCCTCGGGGCTCCAGCTAGGCCAGATCTCTCGCTTGCCTGCCGGGATACCCGTCGCGCGGTTTTTTGCGCGATACGGGTGGAACGCCGTCCGCCTGAGTGGTCTTAACAGGTGTTAGTTCCCCGCCCCGGCCGTCGTTTTGACCAGCACTAACTGCTGCTGGTCGCCGGCGGCGATCTTCTGGTAGTAGTCGCGCAGGGCGGGGTATTGTTTGGATTCGATCAGAGGGACAAAGCTGGCAAAGGTGTGACGAATGTCGATGGATCCCGCACTGGGAGTGGTCTTCACCACCAAGGTAGCGTGGTCTGGCCAGGGCAACTGAATCGGTTGCGGAGCGCTCTCGACTGTGAATCCGGCTGGCAGGTGGTAGACCGCGTCGTCAATCACCTGCTCGGCATAGTGCAGATCGACCGCGGTCTCGCGCTTCTCTTCGCTCACAAACTGCCGACGAGCACCGGTCGAAAAGAAAAAACCGGGAAGCATCAGGCGCTTGGCGGTGGAACTGCCCGATTGCCCGGAGACCCTGGCGGAGATCGAAAGATAGCCGGTTGAAGTCTCCAGCCCCTGAATCTTGTCTACATCTCCGCTGATTCCCTGCGGCAGCAAATCGTGCAGGGACTCGTTGAGCTGCTTCTTCACTTCATCCGGGTCGGAGGTGAGGTTAAGCTGGCGCCAATGCAGGGCCGCCGGGCCGTTCATCAGGATTTTAACCGTGCCACTGATCCCGCCTTGCGCGTCGACGGTTAGATCGGCGGCGTGCGCGGTGATGGCGTCTTTGACGTTATTGGGCGGCGTGTAGACCGGCGCCTTGGTGTTCTCCTGAATTCCTCCAGCCAGCGTATGGGACCATTTCAACTGGCCAAAGGGGCAGAGCTTCTCGCCGGGGTCAACGTAAATGTCTTTGCCGTCGATGTGAAGCACCACCAGCAGGGAATCGAATTGGTACAAAGAGAGATAGTTGGGATCGAAGATGCGTTGATTGCGGTCGGCCACCTTCAGCCCATCCGCATTGAGTCCTACAGCGCGGGCCATTGCCAGATAAAGGGCGGCAATGTCATTGCCCGAACCGCTCTTCTCATTCCAAACATCCTGCGCTTTCTTCAACTCCTTTTTGAGATGAAGCTGCTTGCGCTCCTCTTCGGTCTTGGCGCGAGAGAAGTCGGTGTTGTCTAAGGCCTGCACGGCGTCATAGAGCTTGCGCGCCTTGGCCTCGGCCGTATCGGCGCCCGCGGTAATCTGGCTGGCCGCATCCCTGACCGTCGAACTCTGGCTGGCAAACTCGTTTAATTGTCCCGACCAGCGCTTGATCTCGTCTTCCCAGTAAAGATCCGCGGTGTTATAGGGGGTGTAAAAGAAGCGTACATGGTAATGCAAGGCATTCTCTGGAGGAGCATTCGCCTCGCGAACAAAAGCCGGCACATCCTGAATGTCCAGAGTGAAGTCGCCCTTGGGATTCCTGGTTGTCGTGAATCCAGCAGGCAGGCGTTGCGTAAAAAGTATGTAGTGGGCGCGTTCTCCATCGACGTAATGATCCACACCACTTCCCAGAACATTCGTCTCCAAGTCGCTATAGGGATTCCAATAGAAATGCGCCTTGTGGACATAGATCGACTGCTGCACGTCCCAGTCGGGAACCGAACTGGCCAACGCACTGGAATAGTAGTCTTCATCTCCTATTTCAACCCCGGTGACTTTGCCCCCGGTCAGCGAAATGCTCCACTTGTACTCCAGGATGCTGCCCACCTCGACACTGGGCAGATTGAAAACGGCAGCCTTCACGTGGTTGTTGTGATTCTTGAAGACCAGCAGGTCAGAGGCTTTGCCGGCGAGCGGAATGACGGTGCCGTCGGAATGAATCGTGCGCCCTTCGATGACAGGCATCTCGCTGGCGCCGGGAACGTAAGGCACCTCGACAGTAGCCCACTCCTTGCCCAGCTCGGTGAGCACCTTGATGCGCGCATAGCTGCTGATGTAATGGTTGCGGTTGTCGCTGGTCTCCTCGCGATAGAGAAAAACGGCAGGAGCGCCCGGAGCCTTGGGGTCCGAGGTCATTTGCAGCTCGTCTTTTGTCGCTTCCTGAAACCTTTGAGCCGCGGCCGCAAGAGGCAACGACAATGCCGCTACGGTCAGCACAACACCCGCATACCAATGAAAACGCATCTTCCATCCTCACTATGCGCGAAATCCCGCGCCATACAACGCTGGAGATTGAGCTACAAAGAATGTGCCTTTGATCGCGCAGCCATCATATCACCAAACCCGACTGCCTAAACGCCGAGCGGCCTCACGCCAGGTTGCGTGAGGCCGCTCAGGTGTTTCAGTTGTCCGCCAGTCAGGACCGGTTTTGGATTGACGACAGAAATCAGTTGCTTTCCTTGGTTTCAATTCTCATGCCATAGAACGATCTGTGCACAAAGAAGGCCGAAACCAGGAAGAATGCGACTGCCAGCACGTGTGTGAGCAGAGGGTTGCTGGCAGTGAGCGTCACGGCCAGCTCGACCGCCAGTAAACCGAACAAGGTGGTGAACTTGATGATCGGGTTCATGGCCACGGACGAGGTGTCTTTGAACGGATCGCCGACGGTGTCACCGATGACGGTCGCGTCGTGCAGAGGCGTACCCTTCTGTTTCAGGTCGACCTCGACGACTTTCTTCGCATTGTCCCATGCGCCGCCTGCATTGGCCATGAAGATCGCCTGATACAGGCCGAAGATCGCGATCGAGAACAGATAGCCGATAAACAGGAACGGCTCCATAAACGCGAACGAAAGTGTCGCGAAGAAGACAGCGAGGAAGATGTTGAACATACCCTTCTGCGCGTACTTGGTGCAGATCTCGACCACCTTCTTGCTGTCTTTAACCGAAGCCTTCTCCTCGCCTTCCAGCTTGATGTTGGCTTTGATGAATTCAACCGCGCGGTAAGCCCCAGTGGTGACGGCCTGCATGGAAGCACCGGCGAACCAGAAGATCACCGCGCCGCCGCAGATCAGCCCGAGCATGAAGGGCGCGTGCAGCAGGGAGAGCTTATTGACGTCCTGGGTCAGTCCGTGGGTCAGGGCCATGATGATCGAGAAGGTCATCGTGGTAGCGCCGACCACGGCAGTGCCGATCAGCACTGGTTTGGCAGAAGCCTTGAAGGTATTACCGGCTCCATCGTTGGCTTCCAATAGGTACTTGGCGCGCTCGAACTTGGGGTCGATGCCGAAGTCCTTCTTCAACTCAGCTTCGATCCCAGGAATCGTTTCGATCAGCGACAGCTCGTAGACCGATTGTGCATTGTCGGTCACCGGGCCGTAGGAATCCACCGCGATCGTGACCGGCCCCATTCCCAGGAAGCCGAAGGCGACCAAGCCAAAGGCGAAGACCGCGGGAGCCAGCATCATGACATCCATGGAGCCGCCCAGGCTGCTGAAGAAATAGCCCAATCCCATCAACGCAACCATGCTCAGTCCCAGCCAGTAGGCGGAAAAATTGCCGGCCACGAGTCCCGACAATATTCCCAGGGACGCGCCGCCTTCCTTCGCCGAAGTGACGACTTCCTGCACGTGAGCTGAATTGGTGGAAGTGAAGACCTTGACAAACTCGGGGATGATCGCGCCCGCCAGGGTTCCGCAGGAGATGATCGAAGCAAGCTTCCACCACAGCGACCCGTCACCGAGGGTGGGGATCATGTAGAAGGAGACGACGAAGGTAAGAATGATCGAAACAATGGAGGTGATCCACACCAGCCAGGTCAACGGCGTCTCAAAGTCCATTTCGTCGGCATTCGCATATTTCGCGTTGGAGATCAAGCCGTTGAGGAAGTATGCGCCCGAACTAGAGACCAGCATGGCCACGCGCATGACAAAGATCCAAACCAGCAACTGCACTTGCGTCTTGGGATCATGAACAGCCAGCAAAATGAAGGTGATCAAGGCCACGCCAGTAACGCCGTAGGTCTCGAATCCGTCTGCGCTGGGTCCAACCGAATCGCCCGCGTTGTCGCCGGTGCAGTCGGCGATGACGCCGGGGTTGCGGGCATCGTCTTCCTTGATCTTGAAGACGATCTTCATCAGGTCTGCGCCAATGTCGGCGATCTTGGTGAAGATGCCGCCGGCGATACGCAGAGCAGCCGCGCCCAGCGACTCGCCTATGGCGAAGCCGATGAAGCAGGGACCCGCGTAATTGGCCGGGATGAACAGCAGGATGAAGAGCATGATGAGCAGCTCGACAGAGATCAGCAACATGCCGATGCTCATGCCGGCCTTCAGTGGAATCTCAGAGATTGCAAAAGGCTTGCCGCGCAATCCGGCGAATGCGGTCCGTGAGTTGGCAAAGGTGTTGACGCGAATTCCAAACCACGCTACACCGTAGCTGCCCGCAATACCGACCAGACTGAAGCCCAGGATGATAGGCAGGGTAACCGCGACATTTCCCACTGGCGCCAGCCAGCCGAAGTACGCCGAGATAATCACCGCAATGAAGGCCCAAAGCCAAAGAATGAACTTGCCCTGCGTGTACAGATAGGTTTTGCAGGTCTCATAGATCAGCTCGGAGATGTCGCGCATCGACTGATGAACCGGCATATTCTTCAACTGCACAAAGATCACCAGACCAAAGAGCAGGCCGGCGAAGCAGAAGATCAATCCGATCTCCAGAAGGTTATGTCCATTTATGCCGAAGAAATTCACGATCGACAAATCTGGAAGGGTCAGGCTGGCCTCGCCTCCTGCCTTTTCCTGCGCGCCGGCGAGTGCGGGAAGCAGCAGCGCGCCCATGAGAGCTGCCACGGTCTTCGACTGATGTTTCACAAATGCCAAAGCGCCGATCATCTGGCGTCTAGTGATGAAGGCCATGAGCAGCGCAAGCGCGCTGACGGCCAGAAAGATACACACCCAATACTGTGCAGTCACAAATCCTCCCAAGCTGATTTCAAGCTGAATTGCTGATGGCTTACCGCGAACGGAACCGGAAAACACGAGAATTTTCCGCAAGAATAGTCATCCGAAGGCTATCATCCGGTCCCAGCACTGTCGAGTGACTGCAATCACAACGATTCACATAGGATTCCGGGAATGGAATGCTTCGCCCCAAAATGGCTCTCGCGCCGCTTCTTCTCTCTACTCAAGGGGAATCTCGATCTTGTCGCCGGGAAGCACGATCTGCAGGTTCTGATCGCCTTGATCGCGCTCCTGGCCATGGGGAAGAGGATGCAGCTTGAAGAGCACCAGCAGGTTGCGCCCCGGGTCGTCGAAGGCGCGGAAGCTGGCTACCTGTTCGAGCGAAAAGTGCTGGTGAATGTCGGCCAGAGTGCCGGGGTCGAAGTCGTTCCACGTCGCGTACCAGCCTGGCTGATAGCGGGCCATCTTCTCTGCCAGATCCTGCGTACCGAAGTCGTCGCATAGAGTGGGCAGGTGGGTGACAAGGGTGATCTGGTCGCTGCTGATCGTCAACAGCAGCCGGTTGCCGTTTGGGTGGGCATCAATGTATTGGGTAAGCCGCCGGGCCGCGTCGACAAAGGTGTACTCCGGATGGGCGGCGTAGTTCAGCGTTTGGAAACCATTAAAGGCCGAAGTCAGGACCGCCAGGGCGACAACCACCGTGCCAAAGAGCCGTTTCGGTGAGAAGCGCGGGCTCGTCTCAATGGCCGGAATGGCGTCGCAGAGCAGCGCTCCGGCCCCTTGCGCAACTACGAAAAAGCTGAAGACGGCTACCACGGCAAAATAGCGCGGCTGAGGGTGATTCTGATAGGTCATGAAGCAGATATATCCGGCCACCGCCAGGAGCGAGGCGCCAAAGACAGGGTCCATAAATAAAGTACGGGCCCACAGACCGCGTTGCTGCGACGGGAGGTTTGACCGGACCACGCCCCGAATTGCCACCACAAATGCAACCAGGGTCACCAGGCCGGCCAGTGGAATCAGGATGCGGCCCACCCACAGCCCGCCATGAAAGGACCACCAAAGGCTTACAAGCGGCCAGATTAACTCATTCGGCTTGGCGTATTTATTAACAAAGAAAAGATACTTATAGTCGGCGTAAAAGCCCGAGTGAATGATCAGCGCCATCCAAAGGCCATAAGCAGCGGAAAATGCGCCGGCGGCAGCCAGGGCGCAGCGAACGATCAGCTTTCGGCGATCCCAGAGCGGCAGAAGCATTGCCCAGCCCAGCGCCGGCAAGAGAAAGACGGCGGTGGTCTTGGTGAGCACCATCAGCGTGAAGAGCAGGCCAATTACCACCGAAGCGGCCACGGGGCGGCGCATCCGGGGCAGGCGGACGGAGAGATTGAGGGCTGCCAGGGTGAGGCCAGTCAACAGCGGCTCAAGAATCGCGAGCCGGCTGAAACAATAGAGAAAGGGGCTGGTGACGATCAGCGTCAAGGCAAGCATCGCCACCCAGCGCGGACCGCGCGCCCTCAGCAAGATATAACTCAACAGCAGATTGCAGCAGAAGATTGCGACGGCCAGTCCGCGTGCCGCCTCCACCGTGACCCCGGTGAAGAAGAAGAGCACCCACTCAAGGAACGGCCAGAGAGGCAAGGCAGGAGCGGGATTGAAGTCCCCCGCGAGATACCAGTTGCCGAAGAGATGGGCTCGGATGGCGGCGTTGCCGTACCATCCTTCGTCGGTATACTTGGCCCAATCCATGAACCACGGCGTGTGGTTGGGAAAATCGGCGCCGAGATGCAGGGCATGGAGCAGCGCGAACGAGAAGATGAATAGCAGCCAAAGGGCGGTCAGCCAGCGCTTATGCGAGATCGTCAACCTTTGTTTCCTCACGAGAAGAGCACAACCGCATTTCGCTCGTCAACCAGGCGGTGTCCCGATGCAGGCGCGCGTCCGCAAAAGCCGAAATCAAGCGCCTCAAAGGGGATATGTAAGTATATCCCGGCGGATGCATGACTCGTTACTGCCGCGAATCTCCATTCCACGGGTTGGGAGTAAGTGTCACTTTCAGAATTACTTGGCGTTGTATTTCAGAGTTATTTGGCGTAGCGTCGTTGCATGCAAGAGTTGAGCGGAGTATCCGAAGCAGCTCGGGATCTTGCGATGTCGCGTTTTCGGCAGATCCAGCCATATCTGGAACAGCGGCGGTCCCTCCAGCTAGTCGCAGCCGAAGCAAAACTCTCTTTTCGGACCGTCCAGCGGTGGGTAAGCCAGTATCGGAAGCTTGGGCTTGTAGCGCTCGTACGCAAGTCACGCGAAGATCGCGGTGCCCGCAGGGTGGTCTCGCCAAAGATCAAGGCGGCGATAGAAGGACTTGCTCTTGAGAGACCTGCCTTACCGATCAGATCCATCTGTCGGCAGGTTCGACAGTTTGCGGAGGCTACGGGCGAGCCCCTTCCACGCTACGGAACCGTCTATGACCTCGTCCGTGAGATCCCCAACGCGCTGCTCACTCTCGCTCACCACGGCGGCAAGGCATATGGCGAAGGCTTCGATCTCGTTCACAGACGTGAGGCACCGCGATCAAACGCCATCTGGCAAGCAGATCACGCGCAGCTGAGCATCCTCTTGCTGCGGGAAGGCGGGCAGGCTGCTCGACCTTGGCTGACCATCGTAATCGACGACTACAGCCGCGCCATTGCCGGCTACTATCTGGGCTTCGATCCACCTTCTTCGATGAGAACAGCCCTCGCGCTTCGACAAGGTATTTGGCGGAAGGGGCATCCTCATTGGCATATATGCGGCATTCCAGAGGTTCTCTATACGGACAATGGTTCCGATTTCACCTCGAAGCACATAGAACAGGTTGCCGTCGATCTCAAGATGCGCCTTGTGTTCTCGACTCCAGGCAAACCTCAGGGACGTGGCCGGATCGAGCGTTTCTTTCGGACGGTGAACCAGATGTTCCTTTGCGAACTCGACGGTTACATCAAGAGGAAACGACATAAGCCCAGCCTCACACTCGAACGGTTCGAAGAGCTATTTCGAACATTCCTGCTTGAGACGTATCACCGCCGAACCAGCGTCGAAGGAAGGCCGGTTCCTTCGGAACGCTGGGAAGGAGGCGGATTCTTACCGCGCATGCCTGAATCGCTTGAACAGCTTGACCTTCTGTTAATGCAGGAAGTCCGCGCCCGCAAAGTGCGTCGGGATGGCATTCACTTTCAAGGTTTGCGATACCTGTCACTCACCCTTGCCGCTTACGTCGGCGAAGATGTGACCATACGATTTGATCCAAGGGATATGGGCGAGATCCGCGTTTTCCATAAGGATCGTTTCCTTTGCCCAGCCGTTTCCGCAGAGTTGGCGGGCGAGACGATTCCGTTGCGAGATATCATTCGCGTGCGCAACCAACGTCGCCGCGAACTGAGCTCGTTGCTGCATGATCGGCAACAGGTGGTCGATTCACTTCTGCAGTTGAAAAGAGGCACCGCTCCCAAGGAGATCCATGCAAAAGCCGCCGTCTTACCCGTATCCGAGGTCCGCATCAAAAGGTACCGCAACGAGTAGCCGCGCGTTTGTCGAAACGATCGAATACAGCAGATTTGTTGAATTCTGCGATGCCTGCCGCCACTTTCGCTACATCGGGCTATGCTACGGACCGCCAGGTATTGGAAAAACACTCTCCGCCATGCGCTACAGTCGAGCGGACCAGATTGTTCCACGTGATCGCTGGACGAGCGAAGTAAGCGACGATCTTCCTGTCGACACACTGCTTTACACGACTTCCGTGATCAACACTCCATCCAGGGTCGAGAATGACATCAATATGGCTCGCGAAAGAGTGATGAGCATCGTACTCGACCCGCTTCGGCGAGAGGAGCTGATCGTTCTCGAGGAGATCAGAATCAAAGACGAGAAGAGACGAAGAGAGATTATGGAAAGGCCAGGCTGCTCCCCATGTGACCGCCCGGCCGTTGATCCAATCTATTTTGAAACTTACAAGCGATATCAAGCCAAAGAGCGAGCGGTCTCGGACCCGACGACTCTAATCCTCGTGGACGAGGCCGATCGTCTCCAGATGAACAGCCTCGAGCAAATGAGATCCATCTTCGACGAGGGTACTGCCGGTATGGTTCTCATCGGCATGCCGGGTATCGAGAAGCGCATCGCCCGCTTTCCTCAGCTCTACTCGCGCATCGGGTTCGTCCATGAGTTTCGCCCTCTCGATGCGGCTCAAGTTCAAGAATTGCTCGAAAGGCGATGGACCCCAGCCGGCGTTACGCTTCCGGAGGAGCAGCTCATCCCGGAGGTCATAGCGAGCCTCATACGGATGACCGGAGGGAACTTCCGACTCCTGACTCGCCTTCTCACTCAGATCGAGCGGGTTCTCAGCGTCAACGACCTTCATCTAGTCTCGACCTCAGTCGTCGAAGCGGCGAGGGACAGCCTCGTCATCGGACCCGCCTAGAACCAGATACGCCAAATAATTCCGAAACATTACGCCAAATAGCGATCAAAGCAACAGTATAGTCCTTGGTGGCGCTGGCGCTGGCGGTCATCAGCTGTGCCTGCTCCAGCACCTGCCGCCGGGCGTCGTCCATCAAGAAGTTGTAGGCGTAGCGAGAGATGAGAGCGATCCCGCATCCGAAGATCAAGACCAGCACAATGTTGAATCTTAAAAGCAGCTTCACGAATACCCCCTGAGACAGACAATCATATTACCCGAAGACCTGAC
>Ga0116125_1001304_pt1 | contig 10925 bp, 10 predicted proteins | sample June2015DPH_16_1_2_FD_89729 | JGI IMG/M metagenome (GOLD analysis project Ga0116125, IMG submission 89729) | Peatland microbial communities from SPRUCE experiment site at the Marcell Experimental Forest, Minnesota, USA - June2015DPH_16_10 | ecosystem: Environmental > Terrestrial > Soil >...
CACATCAGCACTCTTCCCGCGAACGTAGAAGCCGAGCGCTCGATTCTGGGTGCGATCCTGCTCGATAACTTTGCTTACAACCAGGCGGCCGAGCATTTGCGCATCGAGGATTTTTCGCTCGATTCGCACCGGCGGATCTATGGACGCATGGTCGATCTGCAGGAGTCGTCGCGGCCGATCGACATGATCACGTTGATCGAGGAACTTGACCGGCACAAGGATCTGCAGGCGATTGGCGATGTGGGTTACGTGTCGAGCCTTCTCGATGGCGTGCCCGACCGGCCCAGCATTGAGCATTACGTCAAGATTGTGCGCGACAAGGCGCTGCTGCGCGGGCTGATTCATGCAGCGAATACGGCGATTGCGCGGGCGGCGGATCAGTCGGATGCGGCGGAGGAAGTTCTCAGCGACGCCGAGGCGGCGATCTTTCAGCTCTCGGAAAAGCGCATTGGGCGCGGCTTCATGGGTATTCAGGAGATTGTGCGCGAGTCGTTCGGCTCGGTCGATGCGCTACTGCAGCGCGGGCAGCGCATTACCGGATTGGCTACGCACTATACCGACTTGGACGAGATGACCAGCGGACTGCAGCGATCGGATCTGGTGATCATTGCCGCGCGGCCTTCCATGGGAAAGACGGCGTTCGTCATGAACATTGCCGAGAATGCCGCGATTGAGGATCAGCAGGTGGTGGGAGTTTTTTCGCTGGAAATGTCGCGCGAGGCGCTGCTGATGCGGTTGCTCTGTTCGCAGGCGAGAGTGGATGCACACAAGATGCGCACCGGCTCGCTATGGCAGGACGACACGCGCAAAGTTGTTCGCGCGATGGAACAACTGGCACATGCTCCGATCTTCATCGATGACACGCCAGGCATTACCTTGAGCGAGATGCGCGCCAAGGCGCGCCGGCTGAAGCAGTCGCAGGGAAAGCTGGATTTGATCATCGTGGATTATCTGCAGCTGATGTCTGGCGGCAGCAAGCGCTACGAAAATCGCACGCAGGAGGTATCGGCGATTTCGCGCGGGCTGAAGGCGCTGGCGAAAGAGCTCGCCGTGCCGGTGATTGCGCTTTCGCAGTTGAGCCGCGCGCCGGAAAGCCGTGGCGGGGATCATCGTCCGCAACTTGCTGATTTACGCGAGTCCGGATCGATCGAGCAGGATGCCGACCTGGTAATGTTCATTTTTCGCGAAGAGGTTTACAAGCAGGACGATCCTGACCTGCAAGGCAGGGCTGAGATCATCATTTCCAAGCAGCGCAACGGCCCCATCGGGAGAGTGAACCTTGCCTTCCTGAAAAGCTGCACCAGATTTGAGACACTGGTGGAAGGTGGAATCGCGCCGGAAGAGTAATTGCCGAAGTACAGGAAGCGCTGTAGTTTTGCCGGGTAACTACCTTAAGGAATTCAGGTTGCGGGTTTGGCCCGCTCTGTGGAAAGCTTGTGGAATTGCTGCCGCCTCGGAGAATACCTCTCGGCAAATATCGGTGACCGGGCTCACCGGGCTTCGGTTTTCCGCCCCTAAGATTCTGAATAGTAACCAGTTATACAATTCACTTGGCATTAACACGATTTGGACCTGGCAAGACCGGGCTTTTTCCCGATTTAGAGATTTGCACATTTCCGGTTTGAAACGGCTAGGGGATAGCAAGTTTCCGGGCGCGCGAAAACCACGTCGGCTTCAGTCGCTGTCCTCCCCGACTTTCAGGACGGCCAGGAAAGCTTCCTGCGGAATATCTACACGGCCGATCCGCTTCATTCGCTTCTTGCCTTCCTTCTGTTTTTCCAGCAGTTTGCGTTTGCGGGAAATATCGCCGCCGTAGCATTTCGCGAGCACGTTTTTGCGCATGGCGGAAACGGTTTCACGGGCGATGATCTTCGCTCCGATCGAGGCCTGGATCGGGACCTCGAACATCTGCCGGGGGATGAGCTGTCTCATTTTGCTGACTAGGAGCTTGCCGCGCTCGTAGGCAAAGTCGCGATGCACGATGATGGATAGCGCGTCGACCGGCTCGCCCGCAACCAGAATGTCGAGCTTGACCATCGGCGACTCCCAATAACCGGCCAAGTGATAGTCGAGTGAGGCGTAGCCGCGGGAGACCGACTTTAAGCGATCGTAAAAATCGAGAACAATTTCATTCAGCGGTAACTCATAGTGCAACATCACGCGCGACGAGCTTACATATTCGAACGTCTTCTGCTTGCCGCGTTTCTCTTCGACCAACTTCAAAATTCCGCCGACATATTCCTCGCCGGTTAGAATTGTGGCCAGAATCACCGGCTCGTTTACTTTTCCGATCTCGCTGGGATCGGGCCAGCGCGAGGGATTGTCGACCTCGATTAACTCGCCATCCGTCTTGGTGATTTTGTAGCGCACGCTGGGCGCGGTCGTGATGAGTTCGAGCGCGAATTCACGTTCAAGGCGCTCCTGGATGATCTCCATGTGCAGCAGGCCGAGAAAGCCGCAACGGAAGCCGAACCCAAGGGCCGCTGAGCTTTCCGGCTCGAAGAAAAACGATGAATCGTTCAGACGCAATTTTTCCAATGCTTCGCGCAGGCGCGTGTGCTCGTGCGAATCGACGGTATAGAGTCCCGCGAACACCATCGGCTTGATTTCTTCAAAGCCGGGAAGGGCTTCGAACGCGGGGTTGGCCTCGTCCGTGATTGTGTCGCCGATTTTCGTGTCAGCGACGTTTTTTATGTTCGCTATAAGAAATCCGGCCTCGCCGGCTTTTAATTCGTCTATTTCCACCGGCTTTGGAGTGAGTACGCCGAGCGACTCTACGTCGAACACACGATTGTTCCACCACAGGCGAATCTTCTGGCCTTTGCGCAGCGTTCCTTGAAAGACGCGGGTGAGGACAATTACGCCCCGATAGGCGTCGAACCAGGAGTCGAAAATCAGCGCCTGCAAGCGATTGTCAGGATTCCCCTTCGGCGGCGGGACGCGCTTCACAATGGCTTCGAGCACGTCCGGCACTCCTTGCCCCGTTTTCGCGCTGATGAGCACAGCGTCGGTTGCATCCAGGCCGACCGCGCCTTCGATCATTTCTTTGGTGCGCGGAATGTCGGCGCTCTGCAAATCGATCTTGTTGATGACCGGAATGATTTCGAGGCCGTTGTTGATCGCGAGGTAAGCGTTAGCTAGTGTTTGCGCTTCCACTCCCTGTGAGGCATCGACCACGAGCAGCGCTCCTTCGCACGATGCGAGCGCGCGCGAAACCTCATACGAAAAATCAACGTGACCAGGAGTGTCGATCAGATTGAGCTGATAAGTTTGGCCATCCTGCGCGGTATATGTCATGCGAACCGCGTGTGCCTTGATGGTGATGCCGCGTTCGCGCTCCAAATCCATGGAGTCGAGCACCTGCGCCTGCATCTCGCGCGCGGTCAGCGAGCCGGTCAGCTCCAGCAACCGGTCGGCCAGCGTGGATTTGCCGTGGTCGATGTGCGCGATGATCGCGAAGTTGCGGATGTTGGAAGCGTCCATGGATGAGGGCTAACTTTCGATTCTAGCAGGGGAACTCACTCTTCCCGTTCCGGGCCTGGCGGTTCTATGAATGTGACATGTGAGCACGACGTCTCGTGGTTTGAAGACGAAAATCTTGCCGGGCCCGTGGTGTAACTGGAAACACAGCACCTCGCGATGGCCGCAGATGCGGGTTCAAATTCCGCCGGGTCCACGCTTAGGATGCGAAGCGTTGGTTCTGTGGGGGCGAAACGCGAGGATAAGCTCCCGACAAAAGTAACTTGACCCAGCGCGTTCGCGCCGCTCATACTGGTCTTGTCGCGGGGTGCCGTGTTTCACAGCAAAGTGTTAGAAGGCCTCGAAGAAATCGAGGCCTTTTGCTTTGTTGCTCGCCGATTTCTGCCGACTCTTCGGTTTTCCCGCGCCAACAGTCTCCATCCGTTACAATCGTCCCGCTTCTGAATTCGTACTAGGGGGCGTCTCATGGCGAAGTATTCGTTTGCGATCATGATCTCATTCTGTGCCACTTTTGCATTTTCCCAAGCGCCATCCCCGCAAATGAAAGCGTTTGTCAAAGTGGACGCGCCGACCATCGCTTTGACCCATGCCCGCGTAATCGACGGAACCGGCGCCCCCGCGCGCGAAGATCAGACGATCATTCTCAGCCACGGAAAGATCGAATCGATTTCCGATTCTGCGTCAGCCACCGCGCCGAAAGATGCGCAGGTGCTCGATCTGCATGGCTACACTGTGATTCCCGGCATCGTCGGCATGCACGATCATCTGGTCTATCCCATGGGCGATGGCATCTTCGGCGAGATGGCGTTCAGCTTTCCGCGTTTGTATTTGGCAGGAGGCGTGACCACGATCCGCACGACAGGGGCGCTCGAACCCTACACCGACATCGAGCTAAAGAAAGAAATCGATGCCGGGCAAGCGCTTGGGCCGAAGATTCACGTCACCGGGCCTTATCTCGAGGGCAAAGGATCGTGGGCATTGCAGATGCGTCAGCTTACCGGGCCCGAGGACGCCACACGCACGGTGAACTATTGGCTGGATGAGGGTGTCGACAATTTCAAAGCCTACATGTTCATCACGCCCGACGAGCTGGCCGCGGCAGTGGAGGCGGCACACAAGCGCGGCGCAAAGGTTACCGGACATCTGTGTTCGATCGGGTTCACGCAGGCGGCCGACATTGGAATTGATGACTTGGAGCATGGCATCTTTGTCGACAGCGAATTCCTGGCTGGATTCAAGCCGGGAACATGCGGACAGAAGCCCGATGACGTGGAACAGATGAACAAGCTTGACATGCAAAGTGGCCCGGTGCACGACATGATCGTTCATCTCGTGAATCGTCATGTTGCGGTTACTTCAACGCTGCCGGTGTTCGAGATGTTTGTTCCGGGACGTCCGGCGATCCAACCTCGTGTTCTCGACGCACTGTCGGCTGAGGCTCGCGCCGCGTTCCTCGCCAACAAAGTTCGAGCTGAGAATGACGCGCGAAACAAAAAAGTGTACGGAGCCGATGCATCACCCTGGCCGGCTGCGTTCAAGAAGGAAATGGAATTCGAACACGCGTTCGCGCAAGCAGGCGGACTACTTTTGGCGGGACTCGATCCTACTGGGATGGGCGGAGTGATCGCCGGTTTCGGTGATCAGCGGGAGGTCGAGTTGCTGGTGGAAGCCGGATTTACTCCAGTGGAGGCGATACATATCGCGACTGCAAACGGTGCTCAGTATTTAGGAGAACTGGATCGCATCGGCACAATTGCTCCCGGCAAGCAGGCTGATCTCGTGGTGATCAAAGGCGATCCGTCAAAGAATATTGTGGATATTGAGAATGTGGAGACCGTGTTCAAAGATGGCATCGGCTACGATTCGGCGAAGCTTAGTGAATCGGTGCGCGGCCACGTGGGCGTGAACTAGAATCACGAAGTCATGATCGTACTCGCTTCCGCTTCGCCGCGCCGCCAGGATTTGCTGCGCAGCGCGGGAATTGTGTTTACAGTTCAGCCCGCAGACATTGATGAAACTCCGCTCGCGAACGAATCTCCGCGAGACTGCGCCGAACGGCTGGCACGCGAGAAAGCTCTCGCCGTTTCCCAGGCGCGGACGCACCATTGGGTGCTCGGTGCGGATACCGTGGTCGTAGCCAACGGCGAAATTCTGGGAAAGCCCAGAGACAACGAGGATGCGGCGCGCATGCTGCGTTTACTCTCGGGGAAAAAACATACTGTAATTACGGGAGTCTGCTTGGTTGCTCCAAACAATTGCGGCCCGATCGTGACGACAGTGTCGGAGTCCACGCTGGTGAGCATGTCCGAAGTCTCGGACGACGAGATTCAGCAGTACGTCGCAACCGGCGAACCGATGGACAAAGCCGGCGCCTACGCGATCCAAGGCATCGCGTCGCGCTGGATTCCGCGAATCGAAGGCGATTACAGCAATGTGGTGGGACTTCCGGTCGCGAGGGTTTATTCGATGCTGAAAAGTTGCGGAGTGAAGCTGGCAGATTGAAATCGCTTATGCTTTCTTTTCCTCTCCTTCTTCTTTCTTGGCTTCCTTCTTTTCTTCCTCCGGCGTTTTCATCGCGGCTTTGAAGTTGCGGATGCCTTCACCCAGACCCTTGCCCACGGCAGAAAACTTGGTGGTGCCGAAGAGCAGAAGTGCGATTCCAATGACCAGCAGCCAATGCAAAGGCGAGAACTCACCCATAACTCCTCCGTTGCGGCGGTTGGAAAACTGAAGCTAAACCGGCCAACCCGACACGAAAAGTCTAGGCTATGGCGGACACGGAGTCAAAAGGCTTTAAGCGCCGCAAAGTTCGACCCAGCCGCTTACGTCGCCATCCGGTTGAAGTCTATTCTTAAAATGTTCGGCACGGGAGGCTAGCTTTGAAACTCAGTTGTCGTGTTGTTCTTCTCTCCGTATTCCTTTCTTTTCTGGAGCTTTCTCCAGTCATAGCGCAAGCGCCGCCCCAGGCCCCTCCGCCCAGCGAGCACCGCAAAACCAGCGAGCCCTACACCGGCGATCTTTCGATTTTTGATTCGCCGGGAAGGGATGAACGGCTTCAGATCAATCGCGTAATGGATATCCTCGACGTGGCTCCCGGGAAAACCGTCGCGGATATTGGGGCAGGATCTGGCTGGTTCACAGTGCGGGCGGCGAGACGAGTAGGCGAGCAAGGTGTAGTGTATGCGGTCGACATTAATCCGGAATCGATTCGCTACGTGGAGGAGCGCGCGCAAAAAGAGCACCTTCACAACGTAAAGACCATCTTAGGAAAACCCGACAACCCGCTGCTCCCGGCGGACAGTGTCGATGCGGTGCTATTGCTCAAGACCTATCACGAGATCGCCGAGCCGGTCGCGCTGCTTTCGAACCTGCGCGCGGCGCTGCGGCGCGGCGCGAAAATCGGAATCATCGATCGCAATGGAAATGGGGAAAATCATGGCGTCGGCAAGGAAGTTGTAATCCGCGAGGCCAGCCAGGCGGGTTATCGACTGCTGGCGCAGTACGATTTTGTCAAGGGCGACAAGATGGATTATTTCCTGGTTCTGGTTCCGCGCGAGTAGGCTCCAGGGTAGGTCCCGCGCAGCAGGTCAGACGCTTTCGATCATCCCGGCCAGCAGCAGCGCACGCCGCGGCAGTTCAGAAATCACAATATATTCGTGCGCCGCGTGCGCACCCTCGCCGACACCACCCAATCCATCCAGCGTCGGAATGCCCAAGCCGGCCGTAAAGTTTCCGTCGGAGCCGCCGCCGACGGCAGCCTCATCGAGCTTCCAGTCGATCTCGCGCGCTATTTCCTGAGCTTTGTTGTAGAGCGCCGCGACGCCGGCGGTTCGCTCCATGGGCCGGCGGTTGATTCCGCCGTCGATCGCCAGCTTGCAGTGCTTATCGAATGGTTTAAGCGAACGCAGCTTGAGGTCGATGCCGGAGGCTTGCTTTGCGCGTTTGATGCGGACGTCGATATCTGCAGAGGCTTCCGCCGCAACGACGTTGGTGCGCGTTCCGCCCGCAATCACGCCGGGATTGACGGAGATTCCCTGGCGCAAATCATTGAGTTTCGCGATCACGGCAAGCTGACGCGCCAGCTCCAGAATCGCGCTATGCCCTTTTCCGGGATCGAGTCCGGCATGAGCCGCTATACCTTTTACGTGCAGAGTATATTCGCCCACGCCTTTGCGCGCAGTCTTCACCGCGCCACGAAGGCCGGCAGCAGGTTCCAGCACCAAAACTCCCGCCGATTTCTTCGCCAAGTCCTCGGTGATCTTCCGGGAGGAATAGCTGCCAACTTCTTCGTCGGAAACCAGGAAAACGGTGATCGGCCGCGGAGCCGCGCCGTGCCATGCTTGCAGCGCCTCGATGGCATGGAGCATGAGCGCGATTCCAGATTTCATGTCGAGAACGCCGGGGCCGCGCAGGCGTCCGTTTTCGATTTCGCAGGGCATCTTCGCCAGCGTGCCGAGTGGATAGACCGTGTCGTAGTGCCCGAGGACCAGAACGGGCTTGCGCGTGGAGTCGGCCGCGAAGTCGATCTGCAGACTATCGCCGAACTCGCTGGTGCGATGGAATTGCGTCTGCCCACCAAGCGCTTCAAATTTCGCCGTGAGAAACTGCCCGATGCGGTCGACCGCCGCTTTATTGTCGCTGGGGGACTCGATTTCCACGAGTTCGCGAATCGCCTGAACCATCAACTCCCGACGTTGTTCGAAGTAGCGCAGGCGGGCGTTCCAATCGATTTGCGGCGCTCCGCCGGGTGCGGCGGCTACATTTTTCTTAGATGGCACAAATACCTTTCAATGGAGAAGGCCGTCGCGGCGTTGTCAAGCTGACGCGGTACAGTATAATCGTCGTTTTGTCTGAGACGAACTGATGACTGAGAGCACTTCACCGGTGAGCGAAACGGTCGCCGTTAAAACGGCGCTCGATATCCACGACATCCTGAAGATACTGCCGCATCGCTATCCGCTTTTGCTGATTGATCGTGTGCTTGAGCTGAAGCGGAAAGAAAGCATTGTCGCCATAAAGAACGTCAGCATCAACGAACCTTTTTTCAACGGACATTTTCCGGGACTGCCCATCATGCCCGGCGTTCTGGTTGTCGAAGCCATAGCGCAGGCCGGAGGCGCGCTTCTCTTGACTGAGGTCGAGGATCGCACTAATAAGGTAATGGTATTTACCGGCATCGACCGCGCCCGGTTCCGCCGTCCGGTAAGTCCCGGTGATCAGCTGCGCATTGAGGTTGAGGTGAAAAACTGGCGAGTTATGCCCAGAATGACGGCGGCCAAGATGCATGGCGTGGCATACGTCGCCGGTAAGCGCGTGGCGGAAGCGATTGTGTCTTGCCAGTTGATCGATAGTTCGCGGGGCCGCGGCGATGGCGGCGATAGCAACGCAAGGACGGAATGAATGTGAGTTCCGACCCTGTGCGCAAGAATCTGTCTTCCGATAGTCTGTCCTCCGGTAAACTGTCTTCCGATAAACTAGGCATGACTGTTCATCCCACCGCGATCCATCCGTCCGCAATAATCGATCCGCAGGCCAAAGTTCCGGCGTCATGCAAGGTCGGCCCATATTGCGTGATCGGGCCAGAGGTCGAGCTTGGGGAGAATTGCCGTTTGGTCTCTCACGTCGCTATCGAGGGGCCGGCGAAAATTGGCAGCGACAATTCGTTTTTTCCCTTCGCGGCCATCGGCATGGATCCTCAGGACGTCACTTATAAAGGCGAGCCGACGCGCCTCGAAATCGGCGACCACAACGAGATTCGCGAGTGCGTTACCATCAGCCGCGGCACCATCAAGGGCGGCGGCGTGACCCGTATCGGCAGCCATACGCTGATCATGGCCTACACCCACATCGGGCACGACAGCGTGATCGGCGACCACTGCATGTTAGTGAATGGCGCGACGCTGGCCGGTCACGTTACGGTGGAAGAGTGGGCGGTGGTGGGAGCGCTATGTCCGGTGCATCAGTTCGTCCGCATCGGAGCGCACTCCTACATCGGCGGCGGGACGACCATCACGCAGGATGTACTGCCATTTTCCATGACCTCGGCGGCCCGCGACACGCACGCGTATGGAATGAATAAAGTTGGCCTTGAGCGACGCGGATTTTCCAGCGAGCGCATTCGCAAGATTCATCATGCTTACAAGATTCTGCTGGCTTCGAAGATGAATACTTCGCAGGCGCTGGAGAAGATGAAAGCGGAGGCGGATAACGGTGAGGATGTGGAGATGCTGATTCGGTTTATTGAGGCTTCGGAGCGGGGGATTATTAAGTAAGGAGCGCTACGGCAACCATCGATTAACGTCAAAAGGACCGTGCCCAACGAAGCCGGGACGGGGATCCCTCAAGGGGATCATCGTTGTCGGTACGCAAGGTAGGGCGTAAATCTCTTAGTTGAAGAGTCTGGCATCAGGTCCGTAAGGGCCGCCGGTCCTCAAGGACCAGTTCTCGTCCTCCAGGCGTATTCGTTTTTTGAAGAACGCTTCTCGGACCCAGTCTTGATTACCAGACTCGACGCGCTCCGCGCCTAGCTCCTTATTGTTTATGTAGGTTGCGAACTCGAAAACGAAACCTGAGAGCTCGCCACCGTGCCGCCTGCGAATTATTAGATCCGTAAAGTCTGGCCCTTTTTGATACCTACGGGCTACTACAAGAGTGCAATTCTCAGTGCTCATATGACCTCCGCGACCCGAGCGCTCCGATCAATGATCATGGAAAAAATCATCCGCCAACACTAGTATCGAGATTGATTCCGGCGGCTGTCCCGAGCCAGCCCCTGACAATGGGGTGGCTAAATCCAGTGGGTCAGTGTGAAGATGGCCACGACAGCGGTGACAACGGTGACCACCATTGTGATAGTTTCGAAACCGATCCCCCAATCCTTTTCTTCGCTCACCGCCCACCAGAGCAAGACGATGCCGAAGAGCGTGGCCGAGCCGCCATTTACGATTTTGAGCGTGATTGGATTTTTGAAATCAGGACTTGGGCCGAAAGCGATGCAAGCTCCCAATGCTAGAAGAGAAACGCTCAACGCGAACGCCAGATACACTGACCCCTTTTTACGTGGTCCTGCCATAGAAGGCTACCTCCGGTGAGGATCATAAAGCACATCGGCGACGGCTGCATCCATGACTAGTAGGACGGAATCCGAAATTCGGGATCGAATCGTTGGCACGTGGCAACTCGTCTCCACGGAAGAGACCTTGAAGGACGGCACCACTCGCTCCTTTCCTGCTTTCGGGCCGCGCGGCAAGGGCATCCTGATTTACCAGCGCGATGGTTACATGTGCGCCGTCATTACAAACCCTGACCGCCTCAAATGTTCCGATCCGGCCCACAGTACGCGGGAGGAAAAAGCGGCTGCCGCCGATGGCACCTTTTCTTATTGTGGCCGGTATGAGATCGACGCGAAGCACGAGACGATTGTTCATCTGCCGGAGGTGGCTAGC
>Ga0116125_1001307_pt1 | contig 10911 bp, 11 predicted proteins | sample June2015DPH_16_1_2_FD_89729 | JGI IMG/M metagenome (GOLD analysis project Ga0116125, IMG submission 89729) | Peatland microbial communities from SPRUCE experiment site at the Marcell Experimental Forest, Minnesota, USA - June2015DPH_16_10 | ecosystem: Environmental > Terrestrial > Soil >...
CACCATTGAAGACCGCAGCATGATCAACGCTTTTTCTTATGGCCTGCAGGCCGTACTGGGGCTGATCGGAGTGTGCACGCTGGCGGTGGGCGGCATCGGCGTGATGAACATCATGCTGGTGTCAGTGACCGAGCGGACGCGGGAAATCGGGTTGCGCAAAGCGATTGGAGCGCGGCCGCGGCACATTTTGATTCAGTTTCTCCTGGAAGCGCTGGTGCTCACATTTGTGGGTGGCTTGATCGGGATGGCCGTTGCTGAATCATTGACCTGGGCGATTCCTCCCATGCCGCTCTACGACGAGTTCTACAAGACCACCGACCATGAGGGTGCAATCTTCCTGCACGCTTCGATGAGCGTGATGATTATCTCGTTCATGATTCTGTCGCTAGTGGGGATTGTGTCGGGATTCTTCCCTGCCCTGAAGGCGGCGCGGCTGAATCCGATTGAAGCGCTAAGGTACGAGTAAGGCAATAGCGCAATCGGCGTCGACGAGCGTAATGCCTTGCTTACGCCAATTGACTAGCAACGTCTCTAGGGGGTGGGGGCTCTCGTCTTGAAAAAATCAGGTCAGCATGAGTCTCGCAGGTCGCGGACTGGCTTTGTTCTTTCCATTGTTTTTGTACTGCTTTCGGCTTCTTTCGCGCGAGAACGAGGACCACTGGTTGAGGCGGTATGCCCGTCACCACCCGTTGCGGTGACGATTGGCAAAAATAAAGTCCTGGTCTACGAGCTTCATCTCACAAATTTTGACGTGGTGCCCTTGACGGTGAAGCGCATTTCAATCTTCGCCGCTCACGACGATCCCAATCCCCTCGCTGCCCTCGGAGGCGAGAAATTATCGGCTGCGATGATCCGCATTGGAGCGCCCACGATGATGTCCGGCAGTTCGAGCTCCGGCAGCGGTAACACGCGAACGCTCGATCCGGGCGGCCGCAACGTCGTCTTCCTGTGGATCGAGTTGGCGGCGAATCAATCTGTGCCTGCGAATCTCAGGCATCAGCTGGTTTTTTCGTCGACTCCCACGGGAACTGATAAACCCAGAGATGCAACGCTGGAGGATTTTGTGGTCCCTGTAAATCAGGATCCGGCCCTGATGCTGAGCCCTCCCTTTGACGGGGGAATCTGGCTTGCTGGGAACGGTCCGGCCAATGATTCGGACCACCGCCGCGGTTTGTTCGCGATTGACGGGCAAATCTACTCGCCGGAACGCTTCGCCATTGACTGGGTCAAGGTCGGACCGAATGGCGACACGCGCCATGATGGGACAAGCAAGAACGAGAATTGGTGGGGCTGGGGAGAACCCGTTCTGGCCGTAGCGGATGGGGAGATCACAGAAATTGTGGACGAGTTTCCCGACAACACTCCACGCGTTCTGCCTGCTGTCACTCTCGACAACATCGCCGGAAACCACATTGTTCTTCAGATTGCGCGAAACCGTTTTGTCATGTACGCCCATCTGCAAAGAGGAAGCATACAGGTGCGAACCGGCGAACACGTTCACCGGGGGAAGGTGCTCGCGCTCCTTGGCAATAGCGGGAACTCAACCGGCGCCCACCTGCACCTGCAAGTGACCGATCAAAAATCGGCGTTGCAGTCGCAGGGAGTTCCCTTCGTATTCGCCGCTTTTACCTATCTTGGGCCGGGATCTGACTATCCCGAAAAGCAGGTTTCGGAGCCGTGGGTCGACTCAATCCCGCCCGGCGATGGAGTGCTTAAGTTCGTGGCCGTGAAGAGGTGACACAATCCCAGTGGGTTGGGCTGACACCGCTATATCACTTATCGAGAAGCAAGAGGAGCAATGAGTCCTGCGTTTTACACGGACAGTCCCCTGGCAGTGCTCAGCAATGACAGCCCCGTTCATGCGAGGATACATAGCCTATGGCAGACTGGTTCGCGCGCCCCGTGCTACACGTGACCGACGTTGAGGTCTCGCTCCGCTTTTACATTGACCAGCTCGGCTTCACGAGCCCCTGGCGCTACGACGAGGAAGGCAAAGCGCATGTCGCACAGGTCGACCGGCAGGGCTGCGCGCTTATCCTGGCCGCCACATGGCCGGAGAAGATTGGCAAGGGGGTGATGTTCATTTCCCTGAACGTCGAGCCGGCGACGCGCGAAGCCGCGACCGCCGCGGTGGACGCCCTGCGCGCGGAACTCGAGGCCAAAGGCGTTCCGGTCAAGGAGGGGTCGTGGGGCTACCGGCTTCTAGTCGTCGATGATCCCGACGGAAATCAACTCTTCTTCAACTATCCGGCTTAGACTGCATCCGGCAAGATTGCGGAGAGCCCAGTGTCATGCTGAGTGGCGCCGTTTGAATTGATCAATCCTGGCCTTGGCTTTGTCTTTCGCGTCGTCCACGGACTGGCTGATCTTCTCACGGCTCTGGGCAGCCTTCTCGGAAGCGGCTTGCTTGTGCGATTCATGAATCTGGTTCGCGGCGTCCTTGGCATCGCCCCAGGTTTCCTTCGCCGCGCCCTTGGCCTGGTTGACCACACCTTTGTTGGCCAGCTTTTGGCTGCCCACTCGTTCTCCAACGCTCTGCTCCACTTTTCCCACTGCCTGAGCGATCTTGCCAGCTATCTGATCTTTATTCATTTTTGAGTTCCTCCCCATGCCTTCACATCTATATCCAATTCACGCTTTCTTGCGGGTTTTTGCCGCTATCTTGCTTGTGATCCGTGGCTTCTTGCGAGCTACCACGACAGTTTTTCTTGTTCTTTTCTTCCTGGTTACGGCTTTGACTGGAGGCAGCAATTCCAGCTTTGGCTGTTTCGCCATGCGATGGTGACCATGCTGCAAGGGCTGGATGCGCGCGGCTTCTTCTTCCGTTCGTTGCTGAGTGTCTGCGGCTTTTTGGCGCTCTTCTTCAAGATATTCTGGAATCGTTTGAGCTGTCATAGTTTGCAGTGTGGCAGAACCATCTCCTTTCAGGCTGTGCAATTTTGGCCACTCCGGGACAATGAGTACACGACAAAGCGCGACGGTCCGCGCCACATCGAAGTCTCTGGGCCTATGAAGATTGCAGGCCGGCTGAGTCATGCCGTTGGGAAAAAGGCTTCACACGCGACGCGCGAACCACACAATCACCAGAATCACAATAATTGTTCCAAGCACACCCATACCTAACATAGAGCCTCCACTCGAACATGTAGGGCATCGAAATCACCCATCCAGCCATGATGCGGTTAGCTTCCGGCTTTTGTCTGAGCAAAACTAAACACTAGCCGGCGTTCGGGTAATTTAACGGGGCCTTGGCGGAGAAACATCGACGGAACACGACAACTCTGGGCGTGATCATTATCTCGTTCATGATTTTTTCCCCGTTGGGCGGCGGGGCTGAATCCGATTTGAGGCGCTAAGGTACGAGTAGGCCAAGCTGGAACCGGGTTGCGACTGCGCTCACTTCGCTTGCACGTTCGTCGTACCCACGATGAACGCTGCCACATTGTTGTGCAGGTCTTTCAACGAGGCCTCGTGGGCGTAAACCATGTGCCCGGACTCATAAAACTTGAATTCGATATTCTTTTGCAACTTGGCGGGAATCGGCAAGTGCTGCATTTCGAAGATGCCTTCATAGAAGGGCGTGGCCAGGTCGAAATATCCCGCGTTCACCATGACTTTGAGGTCCGGGTTGTATTTCATGGCGCCGGCCAGATCGACCATGACGTTGGTAGCCTGCGGAATGGGTATGGGAACGCCCGGAGGCTGGTGCAGAAAATTCCAGTTTTTCTCGACATCAATTTCCGGCTTGTACTCCCGGTTCTCGCCAAACTTCAAATCCTTGCGCACGTAGTCGTTGAAGGCGGAAACGTAAGCCGATCCAATGGCCGCCGATTGCGGATCATATTCCGCTTCGCGGCTGAGCGGGTCGAGCGTCGGCCCGGAGAAACGGGTGTCGAGCCGGCCCGTCGTCAGGTCAGTGTCGGCGAAGAGAGTCTTCTCGAACTGTCCGGCATTCACGCGCAGATCCGATTTCTCGATGTAGTCCGCGGGCAGGCCGGTGTAGCGATGAAGTTTCGCTACGATGGCCTGGCGCTGGTCGGGCGGCAGCGCCGACCCGGCGCCGAGCGCCACGGCGTAATCCGTCATCGCGAAGTGCTCGACCTCGGCCAGCAACGGCGCCAGTTCCATGGGAGGGTCGGGCAGTTTGTGGTGATACCAGGCGGTCGCCGCGTAAGTGGGCAGAGCCAGTTGATAGGGCAGGTCGATGCCAGGATTGAACTGCGGTGTATCGGCGTTGATGTCGTAGCACAAGACCTGCGAAAGCAGGATCACGCCGTTGAAATCGATGAGCCGGCCTGTCTCCAGAACGTTGATCAGCGCTCCCGATCGCGTGGTGCCGTAGCTTTCGCCAAACAGATATTTCGGCGAATTCCAGCGCCCGTATTTCGCCAGGAACTGAGCAATGAAATCGGCGAAGGCGTCAGCATCGGCATCGGTGCCATAGAACACCTTTTCCCGGTCCTTTCCGGCGATGCGGCTGAAACCGGTTCCGGGAGCATCCACAAAAACCAGGTCGCTCACATCGAGCAGACTATGATCGTTGTTCACGACCGGATAGGGCGCGGCCGGTGTGTGGGAATCGTCGAGCGTGACCACGCGTTTGGGCCCGAATGCTCCCATGTGAAGCCAGACGGTCGACGAGCCAGGGCCGCCGTTATAAAAGAACGTCAGCGGCCGCGGCCCGCTCTGGTCGCCTGATTTGAAATATGCAGCGTAAAACATGCTGGCTTCCGGCGGCAGGCTCTTGTCGTCTTTGTCGCGGTTCTCAGCGACGTCGTCCCAACCCTTGGGATGCACGACAATGGTGCCGGTAAAAGCGTCATAGGGAATCGCTTTTCCGGAGACCGTGACCGACCCTTTGCTGGCTTGCTGCTCGGGCTTGAAACCCTCGGGCTTCGCGGCATCGTGTTTGGCTGGCGCGTCATCGTCGTCCTTCGCTTGAGCGCGCGCCGGGGTTTGAAACAGACAGGATCCCAGAATGATGACAGCGACGGAGGAAACCAGAGCGATTCGCATCGAGGACATTTCCTTAAACCGGCAAAGTTCGGACCCTCTGCAAGTCAGGCCCGGTGCAGCGGCAATCATGCTAAGGGTGCAGACCGGACAAGTCAAAGGATGCGGCTCTGTCGCTGGTGGGAATCGTGTCGGGATTCTTCCCGGCGCTGAAGGCCGCGCGGCTGAATCCGATTGAGGCGCTAAAGTACGAGTAGGTAGTATGCGGAAGGCGTCGTCCCCCAGGCGATGTGAGTACAGCACTTACTTGGATGCACCTGCCTTCGAAGGGGAAAGCTCAAAAACAACACCTCCGCCCAGGCCCCGCCCGCCGGACAACGTCGTGCCGTACAGATTGCCCTTGGCATCTGAGATCAGTCCTGCCGGAAAAGCGCCATCTCCGCCGGTAAAGTCGTGGAGAATCGTTTCCTCCCACTTGCCACCTTTGCGCGAAAGCTTGAACGCCGTGCCACAGCCACTGGCAGGTGGGACGACGCAATCATCATAACCGCCGCCCGAATTCGTGGTTCCGTAGAGGTTACCGGCAGGGTCCATGATTAAGGCGGCCTCGGGAATCGCACCATCAGAGCCGGCGCCGGTGAAGTTGTACAAAATGCGGAAGCCCCATTTCCCCGAGACGAGCGGCATCTGAAATACCTCGCCCCACCCGTCCGTACCTCCCAGTGCGGTCGTGCCGTAAAGATTTCCGGCCGCATCCATGAGCAGCGGCGCATCCGGGAGCGAGCCGTCCGTGCCGATAAAGCTGTGAAGAACTGCTTCGGTCCAGTGACCCGAGTGGTTTGTCAGCTCGAACACGACCCCGCAACCGCCGCTGCAGTTAGTGCTGAAGCCTCCTTCCGTAGTCGTGCCGTAAAGATTACCGGAGGTATCCATGATCAGGCCGCCCATGATGCCGTCGTCAACTCCTACCCCCACGGCGCCATTCTTGCCACGGAAGTCATACAGATCGGTCAGGGACCATCCACCTCCCGCGATAGGAGAAAGTTCAGCAACGTATCCAAAGCCGTACAGCCCTGCCCCCGCGTCGATGGCGTAGAGATTGCCCGCGCCGTCTATGATGAGGTTACTGGCGAGCCCGTCTAAGACGTATATCGTGGAAGAAGTAAAACCTCCTGACCCGTCGGGCGAGTACTCCACGACAGATGCCCAATAATTTGACGTGTAAAAGTTGCCAGCCTTGTCCATCACCATTGGGCCGTACGCGTAAACAAGGCCCGAGCCGAGATCCGTATAGTTCCAGCCTGCGGAGCCGTTGGGGGTCAACTCGAAAAACGTATCGGCAACGCCATACAAATTGCCGAATTGATCCATGGTCAGGCCGCTGTCGGTGGCACCGCCGCCGAGGTTGTGGAGATCAGTTTCTTTGTATTGCATCTGGGCGCAGACAGAGGGGCATATTGCGATTAAGAAAGCGGCGGTCAGCGCTGTTGCAGTTACGATGCGTGATAACCTCATACGATGCCTCGATGGAACGGACGCTTGGTGGTCCGTTCCAACCATTTCTTGGAACAAACTCTCAGCAAACGGCTCAGTCTCTGCGGCTCATCTTGCGGCCACGTGCATCACGCAGTTGGCGGGACGGCTTAGCGCGCCGTTTTCGACGCGAATCGTCCGTACCTTAGTCCACGGTCGAAGGGCTGTCAAACAGACTATCGTCTCTATGCACAGTCTTGCACACAACCGCAGAAGTCCCCAGAATGTGACGGCCTGTGGGACAAGAGTCCTTGACGCAAAATCTCTATTACGTTCATTGGCGCTACCTTCGCCCATTACCTCCGTGCCTTGACTCGCACCTTCCCTGCAAATTAACTTCGCTGTACCTATAATTTTGTCTTCGGGGATTTTGTCTTCCAGCGAGGGAAAGTTGCCACATCGTCCGGTTATCACTCTTACTACTGATTTTGGGACCAACGATCATTATGTGGGTGCGATGAAGGGAGTCATTCTCGACATCGTGCCCGAGGCGGCGATCGTGGATATTTCTCACGCCGTGCAGGCCTTCGACGTCCTCGACGGCGCACTGGCGATTTCGCAGGCCTATTCGTATTTCCCCAACGGGACGGTCCATTTGGTTGTGGTGGACCCGGGGGTGGGCACGGTGCGGCGGCCGATTCTGGCTTCGAGCGACGGATACCACTTCGTCGCGCCCGATAACGGCGTGCTCTCGATGGTCTATGCCAAGGAAGAGCGCATGCACGTGCGGCACATCACTTCCGACCATTACTTCCGCATGCCGGTCAGCCAAACTTTTCACGCGCGCGACATATTTGCACCGGTGGCGGCGTATCTGGCGAAGCAGGTCGATTCCCACAAGTTCGGAGACGAGATTGAAGATTATGTCCGCTTCGCCGCGCCTCGGCCGAAAGCTACGGGCGAGAACCGCATTCGCGCCGTGGTGCTGAAAGTCGACCGCTTTGGCAACCTCATCACCAATGTGACGCCGGCGGATGTGCCCGCGCTGTTTGCGGCCAAGCCCGGGGCATTCAAGATAGTCGTAGGAAGCCGCGAGATTACCGAGATTCGCGCGGCCTACGCTGAAGGTTCGCCGGGAGAAGTGTTCGGCATCGTCGGGAGCATGGGATACCTTGAGATCGCGGCTAACCGCGCGGCCGCAACGCAGGTCACCGGCGCCGGCAAGGGGAGCGAGGTCAGCATTTTTCTGGGCGAGGCAGCGGCGGCGGGTAAAGGGGCGTAGTTTAGTAGCGCCCTTATTCCAAGTGCCCCGACAGGGCCGCTGCAAACACGATGACGTTGAGAACGAAAGCCACTGAGACGGCAATCAGTACTCCCTCGGGGTAGCTCGATTGGTTAGCTTTTCGCAGCGCCACCATGCCCGAAGCGACCAGTGCGATGGCATTGAGCAGTGAAAACATCCAAGCATGGCTCAGTCCGAGTGCGGCTCCCGCAAGGACTGAGAGGAACGAGCAGCCGATGCAAAGAAGAATGCCCAGAAAAAATCCAAGCGCCACCTGAAGAGTTGAACGTGGCTTGATTTCGGACGTTTCCGACATACGGATTCTCTCAGAACTGATCCTAACCAACTTACGAGCTTTTCGGCTTCGGATGGACCCAGCGTTCCATATCGCTGGTCCACTTGAGAAAGCGCCACAGTTCTACGCGCTCGCGCCAGATGAATTCCCAGAACTCCAGGAAGCCGATCTGCGTCATTTTTACGCCGGTGTAGGTTTCGATGCGCCACAGCAGATAGGGGCTCCGCCACGGGGCCAGGCGATGGCCTTTGGTCGAGTTCCAGAGAAAACGGAGCTTAGTGCGCATGGTGACATCATAGCGACAAAGCCGTGGAGCGTACACAGAGGAAAAGCCGCCGCGCTGCGCCCGGCGGACAGCCGGGGGCGGCTGTCCCCACATTTTGCATGTTAGAATCCAAGCTCTGCCGGGACTTCCACGAATGTCTGACGCTAACGCCCGCCAAAAGGCCGAGGACCTTTACTACGCCGCGCTCGATCTGATGGCGGAGGGGCACCTGGAAAAGGCTGTCGCTGCCTATCAGGAGTCGCTGGCTGCCGACCCGACGTTTACCGATGCCATGCACGGATTGACGCGGGCTCTGCAGGACTTGCAGCGCTACGATGACGCCATTGCCGTAGCGCAGCGGCTGGCGGAGATCGATCCCGACGACGTTCTTGCGCATACCAGTCTGTCGGTGCTGTATCAGAAGAAAGGGATGATTCCGGAGGCGGAGGCGGAAGGCGCGAGGGCCCGGGTGCTGGGGTGGAAGCAGCAGTTGAAGAAGAGCTAGCTTTTGGCTCTTGGCTCTTGGCTCCTGGTTTAAAGCCTTCAGCTTGGCGCTTGTCGCGGAGGAGTCTGTGTCATAGCTGCTCTTACGCCCCTTCGGTGCCGGCGAATCTCCTGCTCGCCACCTACGGCTTACGCCGTGGGCTGTAATCTTCCGCCGCTTCGCGGCTTGAACGGGTGCGCCGTCTATTTCCTAGATTTGTCGACTGGCGACACAAACTCCGCCGGGACCGGCTTCAACCTAAAAGCTAAGAGCCAATAGCTAAGAGCGTTCTTCCTTACAAACCGTACTTCTTCATCAAATGGCGGAAGGAGCGGTAGGAGACGCCGAGCACGTCGGCGGCTTTGGTTTGCACGCCGCCACTCTGGGTGAGGGCGTTTTGCAGCAGCGAGCGTTCGATGCCGGCCACGTAGGTTTCCATGCCAACGCCTGCGGGAAGAGTCAGGTCGGCGCCGATTTCGGGCAGACTTCCTCCGTCGGCGGAGGCTGCGGCGGCGCGCGCTTTCGGGCGTTCGGCGGGGAGTTCGACGTGGAGTTCGTCACTGGTTTCGAGGGCAACGGCGCGCTCGACGGTGTTTTCCAACTGGCGGACGTTGCCCGGCCATTCGTAACCGCACAGAGAATCGAGCGACGGGGCATTGACGCGGAGAATGCTGCGTCCGGCGGCGCTGGCGTACTTTTTTAGAAAGTGATTCGCCAGCAAAGGAATGTCTTCGTGGCGCTCGCGCAGCGGGGGCACGCGGATGGGAATCACGTTGAGCCGGTAGTAGAGATCTTCGCGAAACAGGTTTTCGGCGACGGCCTTGTCGAGATCGCGGTTGGTAGCGGCGATGACGCGCACGTCGATCGAGATTTCGCTGGTGCTGCCCACCGGACGCACGGTGCGCTCCTGCAACACGCGCAACAGCTTGACCTGCATCGCCAGGGTCATTTCGCTGATTTCGTCGAGGAAGATGGTGCCGCCGTCGGCCACTTCGAACAGGCCGCGCTTGTTCTGGTTTGCGCCGGTGAATGCGCCTTTCAGGTAACCGAAGAGCTCGCTTTCGAGCAGAGTCTCAGGGAAAGCTCCGCAGTTGACGGAAACGAAAGCGTCGGTGGCGCGCGGCGAACACACATGGACGGCGCGGGCGACGAGTTCTTTACCGGTGCCGCTCTCGCCGTGGATGAGGACGGTTGACGCCGTTGAAGCGACGATGCGAACCGTCTGCTTGAGCTTCTCCATGGCCGCGCTGGAGCCGATGATGTTGTCGAGCGAGTTGCGGGTGGCGGCGTCGCGGCGCAGCGCGAAGTTCTGTTTGCTGAGAACCAGTTTCTCGAGAGCGCGGTTGATGGCCAGCTTGATTTCGTCGACCAGCCCGGGACTCTTGCGAATGTAGTCGGTGGCGCCTCCGGCTTTTACGGCTTCGACGGCGGCCTCGTAATCGTCGACCGCGGTGATGAGAATGACGGCGGAGTCGGGCGAAACCCGGTGAGCGTGGCGCAGCACTTCGATGCCGTCGATGTTCGGCATCTTGATGTCAGTGATGATGACGTCGTATAGTGCGCCGTCAATCTTGTTCTTCGCCGTCTGTCCGGCTTGCACGGTCTCGACGCGATGTCCCTCGCGGCGCAGGGAGATGTCGAGCATTTCGCAGATAGAGCGTTCGTCGTCGCAGACCAGGATGTTAGCCATGCAGTCTTCCTCCTGCTCCTGCTCCTGCTCCTGCTGCCACTGCCACTGCCGCTGCCGCTCCGGCCGCGGGCCCCGCTCCGACCAGCACACGAGCCTTCTCTGCTACGCTCTCATCGCTCGAGGCTGAGCGCTCGGCATCGAGGCGGCGCAGGCGCAGCACGAACGTGGTTCCCTGCCCCGGCTTCGACCGCGCCCAGACCTTGCCTTCGTGCGCCTGCACAATCTGGTAAACGATGGCCAATCCGAGCCCGGTGCCACCCTCGAAGTTCGACTGGAAGGGCTCAAAGATTTTCTCGATCTGCTGCGGGGTCATGCCGGTTCCGGTGTCGATGAATGAGACTTGCCAATCGTCGCCCAGAGATTCGACCGCGGCCGTCAGCGTGCCACCCTCTTTCATGGCGCGGACGGCATTCTCACACAGGTTCCAGAACACCTGCTTGAGCTTGTCGCCATCGGCGATGGCCAAGGC
>Ga0116125_1001313_pt1 | contig 10891 bp, 10 predicted proteins | sample June2015DPH_16_1_2_FD_89729 | JGI IMG/M metagenome (GOLD analysis project Ga0116125, IMG submission 89729) | Peatland microbial communities from SPRUCE experiment site at the Marcell Experimental Forest, Minnesota, USA - June2015DPH_16_10 | ecosystem: Environmental > Terrestrial > Soil >...
GGCAAGTTGAAAGATTTTACGGCGCAGGAGTTGGGCGCGGTTGCCGGCAAGGGAGCGATCGAGCGGGCGGGTATCGATGCCAAAGAGTTTGATCATGCGGTGTTTGGCAACGCGCAGCAGACTTCGGGCGATGCTTTGTATGGGGCGCGGCATGTGGGATTGCGGACGGGACTGCCGATTGAGACTCCGGCGCTGACGGTGAACCGGCTGTGCGGGTCGGGGATGCAGGCGATTGTGAGCGGGGCGCAGATGATTCAGCTCGACGAGGCGAAGATTGTGCTGGCGGGCGGGATGGAGGCCATGTCGCAGGCTCCGTTTGTGATTCGCGGGCGCGACGGTTTTACTCTGGCTCCGGGCGGGAAACTGGAAGATTCCTTGATGGTGGCGTTGCTCGACAGCTATTGCAATTTATACATGGCGAACACTGCGGAGCTATTGGGCTCGGAATTTGGCATTACGCGCGAGATGCAGGATGAGTTCGCCCTGCGCTCGCAGCAGAAGGCCGATGCGGCTTATAAAGAGGGACGCATTCAGGAGGAACTGGTTCCGGTGCCGCTGAAGAATTCCAAAGGTGAGGCTACGGGAGAGTCGCTTACCGAAGATGACCACCGGAGGCCACAGACTACTTTGGAAGGCTTGGCTAAGTTGAAAGCTGCGTTCGGCAAGAACGGAACTGTCACAGCGGGTAACGCGAGCGGCATCGTGGATGGCGCGGCGGCCGTGGTGTTGATGTCTTTGGAGGAAGCGCGCAAGCGCAGCATCGAACCGCTGGGCCGCATTGTCAGCTGGGGCATTGCCGGAGTTGAGCCCAAGGTGATGGGGCGCGGTCCGGTGCCGGCCACGAAGATTGCGCTGCAGAAGGCTGGGCTCTCTCTGGACTACATTGACCTCATCGAAGTGAATGAAGCCTTCGCCGCGCAGTATCTCGCCGTCGAAAAAGAATTGGGCCTCGATCGCGATAAAGTGAACGTGAATGGCGGGGCGATTGCGTTGGGGCATCCGCTAGGCGCAACCGGGACTCGGCTGGTGATTACTTTGCTGTACGAGTTGCGGCGGCGGAAGAAGAAGTATGGTCTGGCTACGGCTTGCATAGGCGGCGGACAGGGCATCGCGATGATTGTGGAGAGCATGAACTAGGCCATTTGCCGCGGAGGATCTGCTGCAGGCAATGTCGAAGACAGCGAAAAAGGTCGGCATTCTCGCCTTTGGCACGTTCACGGCTGCAGTTGTTCTCACGCTTTGCCCATTCTTCTTGCCGCTCGCGTGGAGAAGGGTCGACGCGTTCTTAGACTGGCCTATGCTGCTCGTTGATTGGAGGCACGCGGATTGGCTTCCTCGGAATGCTGGGAACAGAGTAATTACTTTGTTGCTGATCAACGTGACGGGGTGGGCGCTGTCCTTATCGGTCGTCTGCGGTGCGGTTATTTGGGCTCGTCAGAAAGAACGAGCCCGCGAGTAACTTTTTAAGATCGATATGAATAAAGGAAAGCAATAACGGAAATTAAAAAGGTTGGCGTACTAGGTTGTGGTCTGATAGGTTCCGGCATCGCACAAGTCTGCGGCGGTCAGCGCAATCAAAGTCGTGGAACTATAAGACGAGCACGTCGCCGCTTCGGGTCTGAAGGGCTCGATCAAAGGTGACCAACTTTAATCCGGAGGCAGCTGAGAAGGCGAGGAGGTAGGCATCGGCCCAAAGCTTGGGGGATCGGCTCGAAAACTTCGAACGCGAACGAAATTCCTTTTCGAGATGGTCAGGCTCAGGCAGAAAGGCGATGCGCGGGTCGGCCCACACGCGGTCCCACAAGACCCAGGCCTCAGACATGGTTTTGGTTTCTTTTGCCATGACCGATTCGGTGGTGAGTAAGCGCAGAACAGTGAGCTGAGTGAACCGGCAGAAGAAGAATTGTTGCTCCGCTGCGTCTGCAAACCAGGAGCGAGCTCTTTCGGAATGAATGTGCCGGCTCCAGATCAGAGCCAGCCAAACGTTGGAATCAAGGAAATTCAACGTGTTCATACATTTGCTCGTTAGTGAGATCGACCTTGGGACCATGGGAGACGATCAGCGGGAATTGCACTCGTTTCGGCCGCGGCCGCCGCGCTTGCAGCAGGACGCTCTGCACGCCGGCGAGAACCAGTTCGCGCACCGAGCGTCCGTTTGCGGCGGCTTGCGCTTTGAGCCTGCGGTAAAGCGGAGCGGGAATGTCGACCGTGGTGCGAATGCTTTCCTGCTTCATAAAGGTTATTATCCCATGTGTGCCATAAATATGGAACTAACGTTTTTTTAGCAGAAGCTGGCGTTTAAAAATACGAATTAAATTAAGCGAGATTTCTTATGGAAATTAAAAAAGTTGGTGTACTCGGTTGTGGTTTGATGGGTTCCGGAATCGCGCAAGTTTGCGCAACGGCCGGATTCGACGTAACTGTCCTCGAAGTCGAGCAAAAATATCTCGACAAAGGCTTTGCCGGGATCGAAAAATCGTTGGCGAAGTTTGCCGAGCGCCCCGTCGAAAAAGGCGGAATCACGGCGGAGCAGAAAGATGCGATCCGTGCGCGGCTTAAGGGGACGACGAACAAGGCCGACCTCGCCGATTGCGACATTGTCATTGAGGCCATCATCGAGAACGTCGACGAGAAGAAGAAAATGTATGCGTCGCTCGATGGCATCGTGAAGAAGGATGCGATCTTTGCTTCGAACACGTCTTCGATTTCGGTGACCGAGCTTTTGACTTCAGTGAAGCGGCCGGAGCGGTTTATCGGGCTGCACTTTTTTAATCCAGTGCCGCTGATGAAGTTGGTGGAAGTCGTTCGGACGATCGCCACTGCTGACGACGTTTACCAGACGGCCTACGAATTTGGGAAAAAGCTGGGCAAAGTTCCGGTGCGAACATCGGACAAGACTGGATTCATCGTCAACCGGCTGCTGGTGCCTTATTTGCTCGATGCGATTCGCGCCTATGAAGAGGGCGTGGGCTCGATTGAAGACATCGATAACGCGATGAAGCTGGGCTGCGGCTATCCCATGGGGCCGTTTACTTTGCTGGATTTTGTGGGGCTCGACACTACTTACTACATCACGCATGTGATGTTTGACGAGTTCAAGGAGCGGCGGTTTGCCTCGCCTCCGCTGCTGAAGCGGCTCGTGATGGCGGGGTGGTACGGGAAAAAGACTGGCAAGGGGTTCTACGATTATTCGGACCCGAACAGTCCGAAGGCGAATAAACTGTAGCATCGACCTTGCGGGTGGAACCAGCTAAGATCGAACCAGTTAAGATCGAATCTGTTGAGATCGAGTTAGCCAAGATCCAATCAAAATGTTCAAACGCAGAAAAACCGATCGAAAGCCGGATGGGGGCAGCCCGCAGGATGTGGCGACTTATCGCCGGGCGTGGCACAGCTACGTGGCGCGGCGAAATCTAGTAGTCGTGCTCTTTCTGAGCTTTATTTTTTTGGGCTTCATGATCGGGAAACTGAAGCTAGGAGAGCCTGCTGACTTCGCAATTTTACTGGGCTGGATCGGCGTTTACCTGGCGGGCGGATGGTGGCTCACGGAGTGGAAATGTCCACGATGTGGCAAAGTGTTTGGGCACCGTCTGTGGACGCAGCGTTGCATCAGTTGCGATCTGAGTAAAGACGAAGTGGCGGCGATGGCGCGGGGGAAGTAAAACCACTTGCACGCATGCATGCGGACCAAAAATTGATTCAACGCTTGTATATCTCGCGTCGATGGCCCACTTGAACCACGATCACGACCAGTCGGTCTTTCCTGAGGGAACAGATCAGGCGGTAGTCTCCGACGCGGTACTTCCAAAACTGCCTTAGCGGCCCGTGGAGGCGTTCCCCGATGCTAGAGGGATCGTCAAGCGGAGCGACTCTCTCGCGCAGGAACTTAAGGATTCGGTCTGAGATAGACTTGTCGAGCTTTTCCAGTTCCCGGCGGGCGTCGGGGTCAAATTCAATACTCCAGGCCATGTTGGCGCATAATTTCCTCGAGCGGAATGGTCTTTACTCGGCCCGATTCGATCGCTTCCATCCGCTTCTCGGCCAGATAAACATCCTCCAGATCGTCAAGGTGCTTCAGGATGGCCTCGCGCGCGTAGTATGTTTTGGTGCGGCCGGTGCGCTTGGCGAGGCGGGCCAGGCGCTTTTCGATCTTATCGGGAAGCCGGATGGCAAGCATAAATTACCTCGTGCTATACAATTATAGCAGGAGCGCTATTCGGAAGCATGCTGCGTTTGCACTTAAGGTCGAGCGTTGTTGCCGTGGGCTGTTGGACTCTGCTGTGCGGGTCGGCGGCTTTGGCTCAGGCTCCGAGCCACTGGCCTTGCATGGATGAGGTCGGAGGTGGCGCGACTCGTATAAGCTCCGGGGTCTCAGGCCGGTTAGTCCAGAACAAGTTCCTTCCTGACATATCGGATATAAAAGAGAGGAAGCTTGACTCGATTGTTGTGGTCAGGGTTGTCGTGGATATAAAGGGGAGTGTCCGCTGCGGTCGGGGTGAACAGGGCGGCGACCCAGATCTATTTCCTCGGAGTGTTGCGGCGGCAGAGAAGTGGCGGTTCAAGCCGCTCCTATTGAGTGGCGAGCCCGCAGCTTTCGAGACGGAGATCCAGTTCAGGTACAAGAAGCACAAGGTCGAAGTCTTCGTTCCAGACCGATAGGAAACAGTCTATGAACTTCGAAAACATACTCCTCGAAAAGAAAAACTCCATCGCCTACGTCACCGTAAACCGCCCCAAGGTTCTGAACGCTCTGAACATGGCTACCATGGAGGATCTGCGGGCGGCGTTTCATGACATAAAGAATGATGCTTCGATTCGCGTCGTCATTTTTACCGGCGCAGGCGAGAAGGCATTCATTGCCGGCGCGGACATCAGCGAACTTGCCAAGCATGACGCGGTCACAGGCAAGGAATATACGCATCGCGGGCAGAACGTTCTTAACCTCATCGAGAACCTGGGCAAGCCGGTGATTGCCTGCATCAACGGATTTGCGCTCGGCGGCGGATGCGAGATTGCCATGGCTTGCACCATGCGGCTGGCCAGTGAGAATGCGAAGCTCGGGCAGCCGGAGGTGAAGCTGGGGATTATCCCAGGCTATGGCGGCACACAGCGCCTGCCGCGACTGGTGGGCAAAGGCATTGCGATGCAAATGGTGCTGGCGGGTGAAATGATTTCGGCGCAGGAAGCGCATCGCATCGGATTAGTGAATGAAGTTACCGTGTCGGCGGAGTTAATTCCGCGCGCGGAGGCGATCGCGTCGAAGATTATCGCGAATGCTCCGCTGGCCGTGCAGTATGCGATGGAGGCTGTGAACAAGGGCGTGGAGATGACTTTGAGCGAGGGATTGTATCTGGAGGCAGTTTTGTTCGGCGTGGCTTGCGCTACTGAAGATAAGAAGGAAGGTACTACGGCGTTTCTGGAGAAGCGGGCGGCTCAATTCAAAGGCAAGTAAGTCTTCACCACAGATTTTCACGAATCCGCACGGATTAAGAACGAATCCACCACGGAGACACAGAGTCACGGAGAAAAAAAACAATAAGGAGTTTTTGGTCGAACCCCTTCCCGAGCCCATCGTGCCTGCTCTCGAGGGAAGTCTGAACGCTGCGGGTAAGCGTTTCGCCATCGTCGCCTCACGTTTCAATGCGTTTATTACCGAGAGGTTGTTGATGAGCGCGATCGACGGACTGGTGCGCTCCGGCGCGGAAAAAAAGAATATTGATCTAGTGCGAGTGCCGGGGGCGTTTGAAATTCCTTTGGCGGCGCGGAAGTTAGCCGAGACTGGAAAATACGACGCGATTATTTGTATTGGATGCCTGCTTCGGGGCGATACGGCGCACTACGACGTCATCGTCAACGAAGTGACACGCGGGATTGGGCAGTCGGCGCAGGAGACTGGCGTTCCGCATGCTTTTGGCGTGCTCACCTGCGAGACCCTGGAGCAGGCCATTGACCGTGCTGGGCTGAAGATGGGCAACAAGGGATTCGAGGCGGCGCTGGCGGCAGTGGAAATGGCGTCATTGAGAGAAGCTATCAGCTCTCAGCCATCAGCAGTCAGCAAAACCAGGATTCCTCGCCTCGCTCGGAATGACAAGACGAATGCTCGGAGCGACAATCCCAAGCAGAAGGGTCAAGCCGCGAAAGCCAAGCGCAAATAAATCCTTCCTGCAGTAAACTGACAACTGGCAATTGGAGACTGGCATCTGCCCTATGGGTACACGGCGAAAATCCCGCGAACTGGTTCTGCAGATGCTTTTCCAGGCGGACATGGGCAAGCAGACCCTCGATCAGGTGCGCCACACATTCTGGGCAGAGAACGGTGGGGCCAGCGCTGAGGTACGAGGATTCGCGGATGACTTATTTCGCGTGGCGACCGATCGCGGTGCGGAGATTGACAAACTGATTGAGGGCCACGCGGAGCACTGGCGCATGGATCGCATGGCCGCCGTAGATCGTAACCTACTGCGCGCGGGAGTCGCGGAATTTCTCGGCTATCCGGACACGCCGCGGGCGGTGGTGATCAACGAAGCGCTCGAGATTGCGCGGAAGTTCTCCAGCCTGGAATCGGTGCAGTTCGTAAATGGCGTACTCGATAGCGTGGCGAAGGACTTGGGTAAGACGGCATAACGGTCCGCTGTCTCCCCACTCGTGGTAACAGTTCGTCGTAGAAAGAACGTGTAGGGATGGGCGCCTCGCCCGTCCAGGCCTGGGCGAAGCCCGGCCGCACGCAGTCCGGGATTTAATGCCCGCCTCGTCCACCTCGGTTACGGTTTCACCACCAACAGGTTCAGATGGCAGTCCTGTCCGGTGAAGCAGAAATCGTTGGTAGAGTTCGGGAGCGGCACAAACGAAGTCTGGTAGAAATCGATGCCCAGAGTGGTATTGAGTTGGTGGAGCAGCCCATCCGAGCCAGCCACGTAAATCAGCGTGCCATCCACGGTCATATCCGCAGCCACGGGGCTCGCGTCATTGACGAGGCCAATTTTGGCGGACACAGCGCCCGTGCTGAAGTCGTAGACCAGGACTCCTAAATTGCTGGTGACGATGTAGGCGCGGCTGGTATCCGGCGACAGGAAAAAATTGATGGGGTTCAAAGTGCCCTGATTGAGATTGATATGGACCGGCGGAAATGACGTGCTCGCCGTCGTCTCCGCCAGCGTGATTTGCTGCGGACACAGCGCGGTGAGTGCGGGCTGAGAAGAATTAGTGGCGATGATGTCGATGCCCGTGTCATCGAGGCCGAAGAAAAAATCAAGGCCAGCCGGTTGCAGTTGGAAATTGAATGTGTCGCCGAACAGGGTGCTCAGGGAAATGTTTCCCGCGGGGACCATCTTCAGGAACGTCGGCGGACCGGGCAGTTGCGTGGCGGCCAGCGCTGGAGTCACCGCAGAACTGTCGCAGGTGTTGTAGATGGCAAGAGTGCCAGGGGCGCTTCCACCGGAGAACAAAGCGAACGACCCGGTAGAGTTGAAAGCAATCGAACTGGCGGGCGCAGGCAAGGCAACGCCCGGCTGCAAAGTTTGCAGCGGCGAATAAATATACAAGGTGTTGCCGCCATCGCCGAGAATAAAAGCTTTCAATCCGTCGGGCGAAACCGCCGCTGCGATCGCACTATTAATGTTCAACGCGGTAGTGGTGGACGGGCCAGTGGTGACCACATACACCTGATTGGGAGTAGACACCGTATCGGAGAAGACAACGACGTGGCCACTCAGTGCGACCGCCAGCACCTTGCCGGTGACCACGCCACGTGGCGTACCCGGAGCGGCGAGGGAGCTATATGGGTTGGAACTTCCTCCAGTGAGGCCGCCCGGATTGACGACCAAAGCGCCGGTTTCGCTGCCCATGAAAGCTGTGTCCCCCGCGGGGTCGAACATCAGGGAATTCGGCTGAGTGGGAATTTCACTCGCACTCCCCGGCAGGTTGGTGGTGGTGGGAACGCTATACAAGGCAACCGCGCACAGCGGATCGCTGTAACAATCCTGGCTGCTTACCAGTACGCTGGAGGCAGTAGGATTGCCGGTAACCAATCCCGAAATAGCAGTGACAGGATAGACCGGCTGCGGCTTGTAAGGCGCAGCGAGATTCGCCGGATTCAGCGGGAAGCCCACGTTGCAAGTTGGCGGCGTACAAGACGCCGAGATGGCAGCCACTCCCGGCTGAGTTGTCGATACCGCACAGGTTGTGCCGCTGCAGGAGGTGCTGGTGCCCGGCGCGAGCGCAGCCGGCTCGGACGAAACCCATGTGAGCGGCGGCTTCGGCACAATGCAACCTTGCACATCCACCGCAGTGGCGAGCAGCGTTTCAGAGGTTCCTTTGCTCACCACAAAATTTGTCTCGTTGGAGTATTGGCCGTTCACGCTGAGCTGCATCGCGATGCACTGCACTGGGCAAGTTTCAAAGTAGTAGGGCTGGCTGTAGACTCCCGAGGCTGATGCGATCAGGCCAGTCTGGCCCGGCGTTGCGCCGGGGGATGCGGAAGCTTGATTGGTAGCGACGTTGAATGTGGGGTTGACGATGGGAGTGACGGTGGCTACGCCGGCCGTGGCTTGGGTCCAGGTAAAAGGCCCCACTGAGGCTGTCACATCCGTGCCCCGGCTGTAGGCCGTGGCTTGGAGGGTCTCGACCTGATTCTGCGAAAGGCAGGTATTGGAGGCCTTCCCGTTGAAGGGAAGATTGCAGGCCGGCGGCAGGGACTGCTGGGTGGGGCACGCGGGCGGCGGTGAGTTGACGGGAGGAATTACGCTGATCTGAATGTTATCGATTGGTCCATGCACAAAAAAGTAAGTGGGCGCGCTGGTCTCTCCCAGAGCCGATGCAGTTACTTCCACCAAACCGATGTTGCCGGGCGTGCAGATCGTGTATGCGGGGGCGTTCCACGTGCCAGCGCAGGCAAATCCATTGGGAGCAATATCGAGCACGCCGGCAGGACTGTTCGGAGTTATGGAAAACGTGAACGCCGGCCGGATGCCGGTGTTCGAGCTGTTCTGCGCGCTCGCCGTTAATCCCAAGGTCGTCCCCACTTGCAAGGAATAGCTGGGGCTGGGATTGAGGGTAATCTTCGCCGGGAATGGCGATGGACCGGGAGGCTTGTGGCCGCCGCAGCCCGGCAAGAACGTGAATAACAGGAATAAGAAGATGGCGGCGACCAGCCGCGTACACCTACCGAAACGCAAACTACCCATGCACCCTCTCGTCGCCTCACATGGTTTCTGATGGGCGAATCTTGAATAGAATGGAAGACTGTTAGTGTAGAGGTTGGAGACGGATTCAGCAAGCGGCCCGCGCGAACCGTAGTGGCTGATTTGAATCTATTCTCCTACGAGGCCGTCACCCCGAAACGCGGCGTACTTCAGCCGCACTGACCCCAACTGTAGGCCAAGAAATTCAAATTGATGCACCACTGTGTAAACTTGATCGAACATCCGCTCAGTGCAGCTTGACCACAATTCTCCAGTCTTCAGAGTGGGATGCAAAAGTAGTGCCGCAGTTTGGATCAGGGGCCAAAAAATGAACAGCCCTGAGATTCTTCCTTGGTTAAGTGTCCTATTCCAGTGTCATTTACTAACGGTCTCAGCATCCTGTAGGGTATCCCTAGCTCGGTTGTTTTCTACGTCATAGGCTAACATCGTGCCCGATCACTTCGAGTGCTAAATCGCTCCAGCGCTCGTTGGCCCAGAAAAAGATACGGGCGGCCCTTGCGGGCCGCCCGTTAAGTCATTCGACAGCAGTTGCGAGCTACTCTGGTTGCGCCTGTGGAAGTTCCACGACCGCGGCCCCCGCCATCAACGGAGTACTGGTGATCGGGTTCAGGAAGAACAGGCCGCCCGTTACCAGTGGGATCTGTCCGCTGGATTGCAGGGCGGTCAAGCCGGTCGTGTTCACGAACAGGGTAGCGTTGCCCGTATCCACCGTGAGCGGCCCGCCGCCCAGCGAGTAGCCGATCAGCCCGTTGTTCTGCATCTCGAAGCTGCCGGCGTTACCGTTGACGATGTTCACGCTGCCCGATGCCAGCATGCCAGAGACACCCTGGAAGCGCAGCGAGATCATCTGCGGAGTGAAGACGTTGCTGGAAAAGCTTCCGCCGACGAAGATGCGCTGGCCCACGATGACCGATGAGTCATTGAACAGCGCGTTAGTGAACAGATTATCGAAGAAGCAGATGTCATACTGAGTCACCGCGCTGACATTGATCGTCTGGACGGAGTCGACATCGGTGACCGTATCGGCGCTGGTTTCGCCCACCCACATCGTGATCTGCTGCACCGGCCCAGAGGTTGGGTTCACAGCCAACACCCGGCCGGAAAGGAATGACTTCGTCGTGCTGATTACTTCGACATCGCTCGCCAGCACGGTGCCATCGCCCTGGAAGAATCCGCGGACTCCAATAAATGCCGGAGTCGCCAGATCGTTGATGTTCCATCCACTATTGAACTGAGTGCTGTTGTTCACATCGATGGTCAGCTGGCGGCCGTACGGACCCTGGATGACAAACGAATTGTTGCCCGCATTCACCGAAACCAGTCCGCCGGTAAGATCGGTGACCTTGCCGGTCGGATCGGCCGACGTAACCATGTTGGCATGAATGGTTGGATTGACCATGCCTGTGATCTGGCCATTACCATCGACGGCAACCGATTGCCTTATGTCAAACTCCATGCGAAGGCCAGCCAGGCCGCTGTTGGTAACGACCTTGGCGGTCGGAAAATTAACCGTGACCGTGGTCTGCGTGGGCGAACCGGTCGTGGGGCTGAACGTTCCGTTCAGCGTGGTCAGCGCCGGAGGGTTCGCGGTCATGTCGACGTATTCAATGACCGGATCGGATATTGCAAAAGTTGCGCTGGCGTACGTGTCAGCGGGAACAGTGTTGAAGGAAAGCGGAGCCCGCAATCCC
>Ga0116125_1001318_pt1 | contig 10864 bp, 3 predicted proteins | sample June2015DPH_16_1_2_FD_89729 | JGI IMG/M metagenome (GOLD analysis project Ga0116125, IMG submission 89729) | Peatland microbial communities from SPRUCE experiment site at the Marcell Experimental Forest, Minnesota, USA - June2015DPH_16_10 | ecosystem: Environmental > Terrestrial > Soil > Wetlands...
ATTATTTTGCGGACCATTCTCCGCAGCTGCCGGCCTTCTGCCTCCATCCGCTGGAGCCGCGCCCGGCGCCGGACTGGCCTGTTCCGAAAGCCCTCGTTCTCGCTCGGACTTCTCCAGTGAAAAGCTGCTGATCGGCTGTGGCCGGCGTTCATCGAACAGCAGGAAGTCCTTCCTGCCCAGACTTCCGACTGCGTCTCCGTTGGTGTCACGCACCACCACGCTCACCGGCACGAGTTTCACGCTCACTTTGAAAATGGTTTCGGGCGGGTTCTCGGAAGGCGGTGTAGCACGATTGGCGCTGGCGTTGGCGTTGGCGTTGGCGCTTTGCTGCCGCTCGGCATTGCTCTGCCGTTCTTTTTCCAACGCGGCCATTTTCCAGATCGCTCCCATAGTGGCCGAACGCAGGTCCGATTCTTGTTCAGCCTCGAGCCGGGCCTCGTCTTCGCGCACGGCCCGCTCGCGGAGGATGGCGTAGATTTCTTCATCCTGTTCCGCTTCGCCCCCCAGAGAGTCTGCGGAGCTCGACTCGACACGACCCGACTCGACCGAACTCGCCCCCGGCGGGAGGTTCAACACCATGCGGGCTTTGGCGCGAAACCGGTGGCAGCCGCTGAACTGCACTACGTTGCGGGTTGACTCCATGCCTTGATATTTGGTCGCAACGCTCGATTCCACCGGAAGCACGAACGCCGTTCCGTCGCCAAAAGCGACGTTGTCATAGTCGGTGAGGATCTCGGCGCTCTGCATGGGAAACGACGCGGGCAGGTCTTTCGCCGCAGACCGGAACCGCAGAACGGCCCCTGTCTTCTGATCGATCCACAACTCTCCTCGATAAGGCGGAGCGGACACCTGATCCTGGCCCCGCAGCTCCCACAACGGTTCGTTCTGCCGTTCGATTTGATAGGTGAAGACCCAGACGGCGTGCTCACCGATTTTCCTCTCGATCTTGTTCTCCCCGGAGAACTCAAACACGGCGTGGTTGCCGGAGTGAAAAATAGCGCGCAGGTTGCCCTCAAACTGTCCGCTCGACCAGAGCCCGGCGGCTTTGCCCTCGGCGTCCGATTCCGCCTTACCATTCACGCGCAGGTCACTGTAGGATTCGTTTCCATCTTCATATCGAACAGTGGCCGTGATCAGGTCGGTCGGTATGCGGTTGTGGCCTTCATAGCGCGACGTCTCCTGCCGGCAAACAAAGTTCGGCATATCTCGCGGCAGGGCGATGGCATATTCGCACACTCCGCGCAGCGCGTCGGCATGAGGAATATTCGTGGGCAGCCATGCGCAGAAGTCGGAGCCGGAATAAAATTCGCCTTGTTTGACAGGGACCGGCTCGGCTGCTGGAGCAGCGGCGAGCGCTACGTTGTGGCCGTTCTTGAGATCGCCCGTGATCTTGCCGCCGATGCGGTCGACCGCCTGCAAAATCGCATCCCGGGAAGACAGCAAAGCTTCGCTCTTGGCTATACCGATCGAGTACGACACGCCATCGATGGCACGTCTTAATTGGTACTCCACGGTCGCCGTTGCGACCGCAATGTTGTCGCCGGGTGATCCGTTGGCGGCCTCAAACCTGTATGAGGCCTCTACCTGCTGCAAATGGGTGTAGAGCACGAACTGGCAGTTCTTTTCCTGCGCCTCGGCGATGGCTTTGCTGCCGGGCGGCGCCTCCAGCGCGACCGCCTGCAGAGACAGTTTCAGTTTCTTATCGACCTTGCGCTGGTTGAGCGCCTTCACCAGCCGGTCTCTCGCCTCGGCGTCCCTTACGTCCTTCGCCCCAGCGCTCGACATGGCGACGCCAATGCGCACCACGGTCGGCTCTTGAGCGATTGAAGAAACACACGAGAAGCACAGCAGAGAAATCAGCGCCAGTGGAGAGGTGAATCGCATGCAGAACGCTCGCCTAAAAAGAAACCGGCGGCCGCGGCCGCCGGTCAGGCAATGCAGGTGTTAGTTCGACGAATCGTCGCGCCGCTTCAGGGTCGGACGGTCGTCGTCGCTCTGAGTGGTAGAGCCGGTGTTGTCCGAGGTGTTCGACGTCCGCCGCAAACTGGGCTTGTTCGCGTCTTTCTCGTCAATCACCTTATGCTTGTTTTCGATCGCCGCCAAACGCGCCTTGACCTCGTCGAACTCCGAAGTGGTCACGATGTACTGCTGTTTGGCGGGGAGAATCTTTCGTATCTCTTCCTGCGACTTCTCGATTCGGTCCGGAGTCTGGGGATGGGTGGAGAAGGCTTTTGACAGCGTCCCCGGCTTCTTCTTCTCCATGGCCTGAATCTTTTCGAAGAACGATACGAAGGCCGACGGATCATACCCGGCTCGATACATGTACTGCACGCCAAGGTAGTCGGCCTGAGCCTCGAAGGTGCGGGAGAAGTGCAGGTAGGTCAGCGGAATGCCGAGACCCATGCCCTCATAAATCCCGTAGCCGATCGCGCCGCCCATGAAGATGGCGGGCAGCGAGGCCAACTGGAGGAGTTGGATGCGGGTCATTTCGCGTCCGTAGTGGCAGGCGGCCACGTGGGCGATCTCATGCGCCATCACGCCGGCCATCTCGGCTTCTTCATCGGCCGCCAGAATCAGGCCGGAATTCACATAGAAAAATCCGCCGGGCAGCGCCATGGCGTTGACCACGTCGGAGTCGATAACTTTGATAGTGAAGGGCACCTGGGCGTCCGAGTTGCGGACGATGTTCTGGCCCACCCGGTTTACGTACTCGCTGATCACTGGATCGTTCACCAGCTTAATTTGCGATTCGATCATCTGCGAGTATTTGCGACCGTCGGCGACCTGGTGCTCGACGGTGTACCAGTTGCCCACGCCGCGACCGCAACCCACGTTGCGGTTGCCGACGGCATCCACGTCGGTGGCCCCGCCGTCATGCTTGATCTGGCTATCGTCGGCCGTTGGCAGCGATGCGGGCTTCTGCGCGGGCGCATTCTGCACATCGCCGGATTTCGGCTGATCTTTATCTTGATCGGAAACTTGCGCAAACGTCCAGGGTCCCACGCTGAACGCCGCCAATGCCATCGCGATTGCCGGCCACCTGAGTTTCATAGGGTACTCCTTAACGGAGATTATACGCCCGATCCGGAAGACACCAAGGCCCAATCTTGGTCCGTGAAATTAGACGCGGCCGACCCCTTGTTGGGTTATCCGGGGAAACGGGATAAAACAACCGGGTCGGAAAAAAGTCGCCGCCCCCCCGCCCACACCCTCACTAATCTCTGCACCCACGGGCGGCATCTCACCGGATGTGTGCTTACGAACCAGATTGCCGGTGGCCAACCATCCCAGCGATTCCATGCGATTGACGCCACCACGCGAAACCAGTCAAAGTAGTGCTGACGGATCGCCGTCAATACGGCCCCTGATTCAACCAAGGGGCTGGGAGTGATTCTTGCGTAGAGCCGACGACACATCGGTCCAGAGCTACTCCTGGTGGACATGCATCCGCGCAGCCATCCGGCACCGGACGCTTCCTCTCGTTTTCGTCCTTTCGGTGGTCCTTGCGGCTGGCTCCGCTTCTCTGGCGCAGGCTTCCGGGCAGAACCCCCTGCCCGACGAGCAACCGGCCACCGTTCGCGGTACCGTGGTCAACGCCATTACCAATGCTCCGATTAGTCGCGCCCTCGTCTATTCTCCCGACAATCGCTTCGCCATGCTGACGGATAGCGAAGGCCACTTTGAGTTCACGCTTCCTAAAGCCAGCGGGGACCATGAGGGTAGTGTCTTTATGAACCCGCCGGGGCACATGTGGAACGTGGTTGGCCTGGAACAACCCTTTTGGCTGATCGCTCGCAAGCCAGGCTTTCTGGATAATCCAAATGATAGAAGGCTGGCGGAGGCAATTCCGGCTAATGAGATCACCATCCCGCTCATGCCCGAGGGGTTGATCAAGGGACGAGTGATCATTTCCGAGGCCGATCCGGCCACCGGCATTACTGTACAGCTCCTCGCCAGGCAGGTGCAGGACGGCATGCCCAAGTGGGCGCAGACGGGCTCAGCGCGAGCAAACTCCGACGGGGAGTTCCGCTTCGCGGAATTGCAGCCCGGGACTTACAAGCTGGGCACGAGCGAATTGATGGATAACGATCCGGTCGCCATGGTTCCGGGAGGTCAACCGTACGGGTTTCCTCCGGTCTACTACCCGGGCGTCTCGGATTTTGCCACGGCCGGCACCATTCTACTCACCGCCGGACAAACCGTTCAGGCCGACCTTCCCCTGACTCGCCAGCCCTACTATCCGGTGAGGATTCCGGTAGCCAACCCTGACCTGAATGCCAGCATGAACATTGCCGTATCGGTGCTGGGACACCGTGGCCCCGGCTATCGGCTCGGCTACAACTCGGAAAAACAAACAATCGAGGGATCCTTGCCCAACGGAAATTATCTCGTGGAGGCAACCACGTACGGGCAAATTTCGGCGACCGGGGCGGTGAATCTTGCGGTCGTCGGGGCGTCGGCGGAAGGCCCTAGTATGACCCTGACTCGCGCCGGTTCGATCAGCGTGCATGTCACGGAACAGTTCACTTCATCCGAGGAGCGGGGCATCACGACATGGAACACGGGTGGGCGCTCTTTCGAGGTGCATGGCCCCCGCCAATATCTCCAAGTCAACGCCGAGAGCAGCGACGATTTCGAGCAGCGCCCCGGCGCTTCCCTCCGTCCTCCCACCGGACCGGACGATGATTCCCTGGTCCTCGAAAATCTCGTCCCTGGGCGATACAGGATGCGATTCTATTCGTCCCGCGGCTATGTGGCTGCCGCGACCATGGGCGGAGTTGATTTATTGCATGAAACTCTTGCGGTCGCGCCCGCGTCGACCACGCCGATCGAAGTGATTGTGCGCGACGATTACGCGGAAATCGATGGCACCGTGACGGGCTTGACCCAGCAGTCAGCGCTGGCCCCAGGATCTCCCGGCCCAGGATTCTCGCCGCCAGTCTGGGTGTATTGCGTTCCATCGCCGGACAGCCCTGGGCATCTCCAGCAGCTCGCGGTATCGCCGGACGGGAAGTTCAATTCGACGACGATGGTGCCGGGCAGTTACCGTGTATTGGCGTTCAGCAGACAGCAATCGAATCTTCCCTATCGCGATGCTGAAGCCATGAAAGCTTATGACAGCATGGGCCCGGTGGTGCACCTGACTTCCGGGCAGAAAGCCAACATTCAGGTGCCGATTTCGAGCAGCGAGTAAACCATGATGACTTGCGCAGCCTGGGTCCGTTCTTCATTCTCGCTATTTTCGCTGGCGGCACTCTGTCTGCTCGGGGCGCAGCCACGGGCCATTGCCCAAACGGCAACCGCCGCCCAGGCCAGCACACCCAGCAACGGCTACAGAATCGCGGGAACGGTAATCAGCAAGACGGACGGCCATCCACTGGCTCGCGCCCGCATTACGGTCAGGGACGTGAAGGACTCGCTGAAGTTTGAGTCGCTGGTCACAGCGGAAGACGGTAAGTTTGAGTTCACCGGGGTTCCTGCCGGGAAGTATTCGCTCAGCGGAGCGAAGCGCGGATTCATTACCGCATCCTACGACCAGCATGAGCAATTCTTCACCTCGATCGTCACTGGCGCCGGGCTCGACACCGAATCCCTCGCTCTGCGCCTGGCGCCCGCGGCGGGGATCGCCGGCAAGATCCTGGACGAATCCAGCGAGCCGGTTCGGCACGCTACGGTGACGTTGTATTACGACGATCACAGCAGCGGTGTGGACCAGATTCATACCATGCGCATGGCCCGAACCGACGATCAAGGAGCCTACGAGATTCAATCGCTGACGCCCGGCACGTATTTCTTGTCGGCGACCGCTAAACCCTGGTACGCCCTTCATCCGAGCTCGAACCCGGCCAGCTCGAATCCGCCGGATCGTCGGCGAAAGGAACAACCCGCGCCCAGCGAAAACTTCGACCGATCTCTGGATGTGACCTATCCCCTGACCTACTACTCCGACGTGACCGACAGCGACAGTGCAACGCCGATTACGATCCGCGGCGGCGAGCAGGTGCAGGTGGACATTCACTTGAATCCGGTTCCGTCTCTCCATCTCCTTTTTCGAGTGCCGAGCAACGGCAACAATGGCTTCGCGTTCCCGCAGCTTGAGCAACCTTCTTTCGATGGTTCCACGTTTCTTCAGGAAGAGGGCTCAAGCATGGTTTCGCCAGGACTCGTGGAGGTTACCGGCATCCCCGCGGGCCGCTACAACGTCCATATCAATATGAATGGGCCAGGAACCGCGACTGAACTGGACGGAATCGACATCAACAAAGACGGCGAAGAGATCGACACCTCCCGCGCAGAAGCGCTGAGCACCGTCAAAGTCTCGGCGCAAGTTCCAGGAGAGACTACCCTTCCCGCACGACTTGGGGTTAGCTTGCTATCCGCACATGGACATGGAAGATTTGGGAGCTCGAAAATATTCGATGCCAAGGGAGAGGCTGAACTCCAGTCAATTCCTGCAGGCCGGTATGAAGTCGTAGTGTTTGGTGGGACCAAACCCTACTCCATCGCCCAAATCTCGGCCGAGGGAGCGACGGTCTCAGGCCATTCCCTGACTGTGACCGCCGGCTCCTCCCCTTCCGTTTCTTTGATCCTGGCAAGCGGCAGCTCCAACATTGAAGGAACGGTAAAACGCGCGGGCCAGCCTTTCGCGGGAGCGATGGTCGTTCTGGTCCCGAAAAATCCGGAGATGAATCGCGAGCTGTTTCGCCGGGATCAAAGCGATCTGGACGGCACTTTCAGTTTGCGGAATATCGCTCCCGGTTCCTACACCGTTCTGGCTATCGAGAATGGATGGGATCTCGATTGGTCCCAGCCGGCCGTGATTGCAGCGTATTTAAAGCATGGGCGGACGATCGCTGTCGGCAATCCGGTCGGTCGCACCTTGAATCTCCCGGAAGCCGTCGAAGTTCAGTCCAAGTAGAGCGGCCAGCGATCGCTGCGCCTGCTCAAATTCGAAGCCGAGCGCCCCCTTGGTCCGGGAGCGTGGGTCCGAAGTCATCCCGTCCAACTTTTTCCCACGAAAGGACAACCAGCCGCCCTGAATGCCACGCTGGGCCTGCTTTTCCCTTGACACCCAAGAGGCTCGGGCTGAGAATGGACGACGGTTTGCCGGACCTTCCCCCTTCTTGAGCCGGCTTCGCTTCTGGCCATTCCATAGTTGTTTAAATTGGGTCGATCTCGTCATGTCTTGGGCGTAGCTCGGTCTTTAATCCTTGGGAAGTGAGTCCTCAACGCATGGGCGAGGTTTCGCCGGCGGTCTTGGTGCGGGTTTAACGAGATGGAGACAACAAAAATAATGAAAAACGTAATGCGTGGCGCTTTGGCGGCGGCAACAAGGTTTGCTGGCCGGAAGTTTGCTGGTTTGACCTTTGCTGGTCTGATCTTTATATGTCTGATCATATGTCTGATCTTTGCCGGTCTGGGAGCGCAGGTAGCATCCGCTCAGACCTTCGGGTTCCCGGCTGCAACCGGATTCACCACGACCAACGTTTGCGCCAACAGCGCCACGCCGCCTCCCGCCTGCCAGGTTTTGACGGTTGGTTCTCCGAACCAGCCGCAGGTCATCACGGGCGGCATTTTGCAGCTGAACACGGCCAACCAGAATCAGCACGGCGCGGCCTGGTACTACCTCCCGCAACCGATCTCCACCGGATTCACTACGGCCTTCCAATTTCAGATTACCGGCACGAATGCCTGCTTCTCCTGCACCTTCCCCGCCGACGGTATCGCGCTCGTCATCCAGAATGATCCGGCCGGCACCGGCGCGCTCGGCTATACCGGGGACGGGCAGAACATGTCCTACGGCAACAACGACGTCTCCACCGCCAGCGGCCCCGGAAACGCCATCACCAACAGCCTTGCCGTCGAACTCGATACCTTTCAGAACACCAATTACAGCGACCCCAACGGCAACCACATCGCCGTCCAAAGCTGCGGGCCCAACAACCCCAGCACGCTCACGCCCAACAGCGCGGACCACGACTACACCTGCCCAGACGGTAACCTGGCGGCCATTGCCTTGGAAGAGCTGCCCATCGGCCTGTCGTTGTCCGACGGCAACCCGCACACCATCACCGTGAATTATCTGCCGCCGGGAACCTGCACCAGCGGGTGCAACAATTTCTCGGTTTACATGGACAGCACCCTGATCCTGCAGGCCACCGTGAATCTGTCCACCCAGCTGAGCCTGACCGCGAACGGCAGCGTCTACATTGGATTAACGGCCGCGACCGGGGGATCGGTTGAAAACAACAACATTCTGAGCTGGTCGTTCAGTTCCCTGCCGCTGGCGCCCATTACCATCAACCAGCCGCTGCAGCCCACGCAAACCAACTTCAACTACACGCCAACCCTGAGCGCGACCGCCAACTACTCGCAGAGCGGACTGGGCAGCGGCGCGTTCAACGGCGTAGTGATGCAGGGGACGGTGCAGACGATTACGTCTCAGCAATTCACGACCCTGGTGCAAAACACTCCGTTCCAGGGCACTACCTGCCAACTCCAGGACACAGGCGGCGGCAACTACGGTTGCGTGCTCACCACGGACCTGTGTACGACTTCCACGAGCTCAACCCCGAGCGGGGCGAACTGTCCGAACACGGGCACCAGCGCCCTCATCCAGGTCTCGAACACCTACAACATCGATCCGACCCAGAAGCCGATCATCAATCCCGGCTACATTATGGGTTCGGACAACGCCCTGACCTGCGAAAACCAGGACAACACCTGCAAGGGACTGGTGAACATCTTCACCGGCATCAGCGGCGACATTGCCACCACCAACGGGAAAACCAACAACTTCAATTCCACGTTGTTTCCGATTCTCGGCGTGGTTCAGCCGAGCACAGGCGTCACCACTACTCCGGCGCTGAACCAGGGTTGGACGAACCAAAGTGTCACCCTCAATTTCAACAGCACCGATGTTGTCCCCAGCAACAACACCAATCCGCCGTCGCCGCTGCCGACCGTGACCAGCATCAACTACTCGGTCGCGGGAGCGAACCTGCCCACGCCGGCTTCGGGAACGATTACGGGACAAACCGGATCGATCGTCATTCCCAACACCGCTCAGGGCGCGACGGTAGTCACGTACTACGGTACCGACAGCGCGGGCACGCCGGAGAACACCATCACGAATAGTAACGGTCAGGTAAGCAGCGCGAGTCCCACATTCACCGTTCAAGTCGATACCATTCCGCCGACGGTGAGTTGCACCCCGCCCGCTCCCGCGTGGCAGGCGACCGATGTCGTGGTTCCCTGCACCGCCAGCGACAATGCCGGGGGTTCCGGGCTGGTGGGTCCGGCTTCATTCAACCTTACGACGAGCGTACCGGTTGGAACGGAAACCAACAGTGCCACGATTGCGGCCGTCACTGTTCAGGACATCGCGGGCAATACCTCCGCTCCCCAGGGCCCGTTCGGCCCGTTCGAAGTGGACAAGAAGGCTCCGGTCATCAACGGCCCGACTATCTCGCCTGCGTCACCCATCTACGGGCAAGCGGTGACCGCCAACTACAGTTGCACGGACGGTGGTTCCGGGGTGGTGCTCTGCGGACCGACGGGTACAGCAACCACTGCTCCGACTGGAAACACAGGGCCGCTCAGCAGCGCGGTCTCCGGTGCAACTGGTTCGCATACCGTCACCATCAATGCGCAGGATGCCGTTGGCAATCAGAGCATTCCAAGCATCGTGAACTACACGGTGGGGCAAGCCACGCCGATCATCACCTGGACACCGCCCGCCGCGATTACTTACGGTACGGCGCTCAGCGCCACCCAACTCGACGCCACGGCAAACGTGCCGGGAACGTTCGTCTATTCTCCTGCCGCGGGAACGACTTTGGCCGCGGGCAGCCAAACCCTGACGGTGGCCTTCACGCCGACCGATACGACTGACTACTCCAGCGCGGCCGCCAATGTGACGTTGCAGGTGAACAAGGCGACGCCGACTATCACCTGGCCCACGCCCGCCGCGATTACCTACGGGACGACTCTCAGCGTGACGCAGCTCGACGCAACCGCCAGCGTTGCTGGAACGTTCGTCTATTCTCCTGCCGCGGGAACCTTGTTGACCGCCGGCAGTCAAACCCTGACCGTGAGCTTCACGCCCACCAATACCACCGACTACTCGAGCGCCGCCGCTAACGTGACGTTGCAGGTGAACAAAGCCACGCCGACCATCACGTGGTCGACGCCCGCTGCCATCACTTACGGCACGGCTCTCAGCGCGACGCAGCTCGATGCCACCGCAAACATTGCGGGAACATTCGTCTATTCTCCGGCGGCGGGAACGACTTTGACCGCAGGGAGCCAAACCCTGACAGTGGCGTTCACGCCCACCGATTCGGTGGACTATGCGTCAACGGGCACCGCCGTAGCATTAGTGGTGAACAAGGCGACGCCGGTTATCACCTGGCCGACGCCGGCGTCCATCACCTACGGCACCGCGCTGAGTTCGACCCAGCTCGACGCTACCGCGAACGTGCCCGGAACATTCGTCTATACCCCGGGTTCGGGCACGGTGCTGGCGGTTGGGAATCAGACGCTGTCGGTGACCTTCACTCCGACCGATTCGGTGGACTACAACTCGGCGACCAAACAAGTGACGCTGGTGGTGACCCAGCCGGCGATTACACTCTCCCCGGCCAGCTTGAATTTCGGGAGTGTGCCCCTTGATGGCGCAGGACTCCTTACCGAGACGGTCACCAACACAGGCACGACCACATTGAAAATAACCAATGTTTCAATGACCTATGGATCGGGGACGACCTGGGAGACCTTTCCCTTCTTGAGCCTCTGCCCACCCAACCTGTCTCCCGGCAGAAGCTGCGACATCTTCGTCAGCTTCCTTGCCACGAACCTGGGG
>Ga0116125_1001319_pt1 | contig 10863 bp, 8 predicted proteins | sample June2015DPH_16_1_2_FD_89729 | JGI IMG/M metagenome (GOLD analysis project Ga0116125, IMG submission 89729) | Peatland microbial communities from SPRUCE experiment site at the Marcell Experimental Forest, Minnesota, USA - June2015DPH_16_10 | ecosystem: Environmental > Terrestrial > Soil > Wetlands...
CGGTTGTTCGGACCTCCGACCACCGTCACCATCATCTCGCCGTCCTCCCACACCTGCGCATTGCCCACCGGCGGCTTGAATTTTTCTTTGTTCTCTTCGATCCATGCCTGAAAATTGAACGCCTTCAGGTTTTTGATGGACGGCATCGCGCCTCCCTTTGTTCATTTTTCCGGTTTGTACGCCATCGCCCGGATCTCGATCAGCAATTGCGGATGTGGCAACTGGTGCACGGCCACGGTCGTTCGCGCCGGCCCATCGTAGCCAAAACACTCGCCATACACTTCGTTGTATCCCGCAAAATCATTCATGTTAACCAGGTAGGTGGTCACTTCCACAACATCTTCCAGCCCTGCCCCCACGCTTTTCAAAGTCTCGCGCACGTTCTCGATGACCGCCTTGGTTTGGGTTCGAATATCGAGGTGTGTCGTGCCAAATTCGTCGACCTCCGCTCCCGCAATCGTGTTGTCGGCGCGCCGGGCGCTCGTCCCGGACACAAAGATAAAATCGCCCGCGCGTTTGATGTGCGGATATTTTCCCCGCGGCTGCGCCATTCCCGCTATCACTTTGCTTTCGACAGTCCTCATCTTTAACCTGATTAATCCTTGCGCTTCTTCCCGCACTCGCTGACGCCCTCACAGCCGGACACAAATATTATTCAGTTCGGAATAGAAATTCAGCGAATGCATGCCGCCTTCGCGGCCAATCCCGGAAAGTCCCGCGCCGCCAAACGGCGTCCGAAGATCCCGCAGAAACCAGCAATTCACCCACGTGATGCCCACCTTCATCTGTTGCGCCACCCTGTGGCCGCGCTTTAGATTCGTCGTCCAGATCGACGCGGCCAAGCCGTATTTCGTGTCGTTCGCCAGGCTCACCGCTTCTTCTTCTGTATCGAAGGGAGCGACATGACACACCGGCCCGAATATTTCTTCCGTCACGCAGAGCGCCGATTCCGGCAAGCCAGTATAGATCGTCGGCTGCACGTAGAAGCCCTTGTCCAGAGCACTGCCGAACTCAGGAATCCCGCCACCCGTCACCAGCGTCGCTCCCTCCGCGGGGGCGAGCTGGTAATACGAGATCACTTTGTCGCGATGCTGCCGTGAAATCAGTGGCCCAAGCTCCGTGGTCTTTTCCAGTGGAGATCCGATCCGCAGGCTTTCTGCCTTGCTCTTCAGCGCCGCAACAAACTGGTCGAAGATCGCACGTTCGACATAAACCCGCTCCGCGCACAGACATACTTGGCCGGTGTTGAGAAATACAGCTTCGCTGATCCCATTCACCGCCTCGTCAAAATCGCAGTCAGCGAATACGATCGCTGCGTTCTTGCCGCCGAGTTCAAACGAAACTGGCTTCAACGAAGCCGCGACCGTCTTCATGATCGCGGCTCCTGTCTGCGACTCGCCTGTAAAAGTCACCGCATTCACATCGGGATGCTGCGTGAGAAATTCACCCGCCGAATTCGGCCCGAACCCATGAACCACGTTATACACTCCGTCGGGAATGCCAGCTTCTTTCATCACCTCCGCGAGCAAAGTCGCCGTCGCCGGAGTTTCCTCGGACGGTTTCACAACTACGGTGTTGCCGCAAGCCAGCGCCGGAGCGACTTTCCACGTGAGCAACAAGAGCGGAAGGTTCCACGGAGTGATGATCCCCACAACGCCCAGTGGCTTGCGCACAGCATAATTCAGGGCGCTCTGGCCATCCGCAGTCTCTGTCTGAAACGATTCCAGCCCCGCCGTTTTGATCAGGTCGGCGAACGCACGAAAATTCGCCGCGGCACGCGGTACATCCAACCTGGAAGCCAGAGCCACCGGCTTACCGGTGTCGGCCACTTCCGCCGCCACAAAACAATCGAACCGCGCCTCGATCGCTTCCGCCACTCGATTGAGCTGGGCCGCACGCTCGCGGACGCCCAACCCGCCCCATTTTCCTCGCGAGGCTTTGCGGGCCGCCTGCACCGCGTCATCGACGAGAGACTCATCCGCTTCCGTGACTTGGGCGATCACGCTGCCGTCCGCCGGGTTCACGTCGGCGAACTCCCGCTTCCCGCGCACAAATTGCCCGTCGATGTAGTTTTGGATGGAGTTCAATTGCTGGTAACCCCGCCGCATCGTAGCAGCCCCGAGCGAGGCGAAGCAACGGGCCTGCAGAACCGTCAGCTTTTCCGCTCCTGCAAATATCGCTGCAGCGCGTCCTGCCACTTCGGAGTGGCAATTCCATACTGTTGCAGGCTCTTCGGCGACAGGACGGAATACCCCGGACGCGGCGCCGGACGCGCCATTTGCTGACTGCTCAATGGACGCACCTCGGTGGCCAGTCCCGCGCCCTTTACGATTTCTTGCGCGAACTCAAACCACGAGCAATATCCGGAGTTCGTGACATGCACAATTCCACGGGCCTGGTTGCGGCATAGAGCAATGATCGCCCTCGCCAGGTCGACAGAGTACGTCGGGCACCCGCGCTGGTCGTCGACGACATCCAACGCCGGCCGGTTCGCAGCCAGTTTCAGAATCGTGTCCGGAAAACACTTGCCACCCATCCCAAACAGCCACGAAGTCCGCACAATGCAGCACTCCGGGAGCGCGTCAAGCAGCCGTACTTCTGCCTCCGCCTTCGAGTGGCCGTACACGCTCTGCGGATTCCGCGCATCATCTGTTTCGTACGGCAAAGTTTTCTTTCCGTCGAACACATAATCGGAGCTGAGAAACAGAAGCTTCGCGCCGATCCGCTTCGCCGCCTGAGCGACATTCAAGGGCCCGTCGCGATTCACCGCAAATGCCAGGTCCGGATGACTCTCGCAGCCGTCTACATCCGTGTAAGCCGCCGCCAAGACAATGCAGTCGGGACGAGCTTTTTCCACAACCTCCCGAACCTTGCCTGCGTCACGAACGTCGACATCCTTCGATCCCAGACCGAGAACGTCGTCTCCGTTCCATTCGCGCACGAGCGCCTTACCCAGAAGGCCCGAAGCGCCAAGAATCATTACATTCATTTTTCGGTTTCCCCGATGCGTCGGGTCAGAACACTTTTTCCCGCAAGAGTTGCAGCAGGTAGGCGCCGTATCCGCTATTCTTCATAGTGCTGCCAATCGCTTCCACCTGTGCGGCCGAAATGTAGCCGGAGCGATACGCAATCTCCTCGGGGCACGCCACCATCAGCCCTTGCCGTTTCTCGATGGCCTGAATATACAGCGCTGCATCCATCAGCGATTCGTGCGTGCCCGTGTCCAGCCATGCCATGCCGCGTCCCATCACCACAACTTCCAACTGCTCATGCTTCAGGTAGGCCCGGTTCACATCGGTGATTTCCAGTTCGCCGCGCGCGCTTGGCTGCAGCGACTTCGAAATCCTCACCACCTGGTCATCGTAGAAATAAAGCCCGGTGACGGCATAGCGCGATTTCGGCTGCTTGGGCTTCTCCTCAATACTCAGCGCGCGCCCCTTGGCATCAAACTCCACTACCCCGTAGCGCTCCGGATCATGCACCGGATACGCAAACACCCGCGCCCCCTGAACTTTACTCGCCGCCTCGCGCAGATCTTTCGCCAGATCGTGCCCGTAAAAGATGTTATCCCCCAACACCAGAGCGCACGGACTACCGTCCAGGAATTTCTCCGCCAGCAGAAACGCCTGCGCAATCCCCTCTGGCTTGAGCTGCACCTGATATCGCAGACGAATTCCGAACTGGCTTCCATCTCGCAACAGCGTCTCAAATTTAGGCGCATCCTCCGGCGTCGAAATCACCAGCAGATCGCGGATCCCCGCCAGCATCAGCGTGCACAGCGGGTAATAAATCATGGGCTTGTTGTACACCGGCAGCAGACTTTTCCCCATCGCCTGCGTCGCCGGATAGAGTCGCGTGCCCGACCCTCCCGCCAGAATGATGCCTTTATATCGCGTGCTCTCTTGCATTCGTCTGTCTTCCTTCGAGTCTTTCCGCCGCCTTCGAGGTTCTCCGCGTCTAGCCGGAATAGTGCGTGGCCACCCACTGCCGATAGCTGCCACTGGTCACGTCGCGCACCCAAGCCTCGTGCTCTAGATACCAGCGAACCGTCTGGCGAATCCCGCTTTCGAATGTCGCTTTCGGCTTCCAGCCCAGTTCACGCTCGATCTTGCGCGCGTCCATCGCATAGCGACGGTCGTGTCCTGGCCGGTCTTTCACAAACGTGATCAGCTCCCGGCGAGAGCCGCCGGTGCGCGGCGACATCTCGTCGAGCAGATCGCAGATTGCGTGCACGATCTCCAGGTTCGGCTTCTCGTTCCAGCCTCCGATGTTATAGGTTTCTCCCGGCCGGCCGCCTCGCAGCACGCTTGCGATAGCTTCGCAATGGTCCTCCACATAAAGCCAGTCGCGGACGTTCTTGCCATCGCCGTACACCGGCAGAGGTTTGCCCTCCCACGCGTTGAGAATCATCAGCGGAATCAGCTTCTCCGGAAATTGAAATGGCCCGTAATTGTTCGAGCAATTCGTGGTCAGCGTCGGCAGCCCGTAGGTGTGATGATAGGCCCGCACCAGGTGATCGGACGCGGCTTTCGACGCGGCATACGGACTGTTCGGAGCGTACGGCGTACTCTCGCTAAACGGCGGATCGTTCGGTCCCAGCGAGCCATACACTTCGTCCGTGGAAACGTGCAGAAAGCGGAAGTTCTTTCGCTCTTCGTCCGGCAACGCGCTCCAGTACGCACGGGTCTCTTCGAGCAGTGCAAATGTTCCGTCGACATTCGTGCGAATGAAGTCTTCCGGGCCGCGAATTGAGCGGTCCACATGGCTTTCCGCTGCGAAATGCACAATGGCGTCGGGCTTATGTTTTTCCAGCAACTGCCGGACCAGACCACGGTCGCCAATGTCCCCATGAACGAACTGATAACGCCGATCGCCGGCGAGGCTCTCCAAATTGCGCACGTTCCCGGCGTACGTCAGTTTGTCCAGGTTGACGATCGATGCCGACTCTTCCTGCATCGCCTGTAAAACAAAGTTGGACCCGATGAACCCGGCGCCCCCACTAACCAATATTTTATTTTGCATGCAAAGTATGGCTGTTCTGGAGGGGTTGAGCACCGCCGCGCCCCCTGGAAGCCAGCGTTTGATTGTAAATTAAAAAAAGGACGGGGGCGCCCCCGTCCTCCCGCATCGCTGTCTTTCCGATTTTCGAGTGCTCTCGCCGCTGTGGCGAGCGACGTCGACTATCCCGCTCGCCGTTCCTCACCTTCGCTCTCACCAACCGCCACGACTCTCGCGTTGGGCTTCTTGGCTCGCGCGTCCGTCGCTTTCCGTCCCATGACCCTGAAGTAGACGTTCTCAATTTCTTCGGCGACCCCTTGCCACTGATATTGCTCCTCGATTCGCTTCTTCGCCGTTCTCCCTGCAGCCGCCCGCACCGCAGGATTCGCGATCAGGAAGCGCAAGCGATCGGCCAGATCCTCCGCATTGCCGCGCTTAAAGGTGAACCCGGCTCCGTCTACCACTTCGCAGTTCTCCGCAACATCGCTCGTCAGCACGCATAACCCCGCTCCCATGGCATCCAACAGCGCCAGAGACAGCCCTTCCAGATCCGACGGCAACACAAATAGCATCGCATTGGTCAGCAGTTCGTCCAGCGTTTCGCCCGAAACCCAGTCGAGCATGCGGATGCGATCGCTGGCATGCGTCCGCAACTCGCGGCTGTAATCGTCGCAGTAGCTGGATGCCCCAGCCATCACCAGCTTCACCTCGGTCTCGATCTGCTCAAACGCCTCAACCAGCAGGTGACAGCCCTTCTCCGGCGAAAACCTTCCCAGGAACAGCACGTACTTCCCCGGATCGAGGCCCCACTCCAGGATTCTCCTCGGCTCACTACGATCGCGCAGCACTCCGCCGTTCGGCACGTAGAACACTTCAACCCCGTGAGTCTCGCGGTATCGTCGTTGTAGAGTCTGCGACACTACCATGGTCCCACTGGGCAGGTGCACCGACGCTCGTTCTCCCATCCGCAGCACCGCCGAAGCCACACGTCCCCATTTCTTTCGCTGCCAGTCCAGCCCTTGGACCGTCACCATCGTCTTTCTTCCCAGCAGCCGTGGCAGAAACGAAAACAGCGCCGGACCCAGCGCGTGATAGTGCACCACGTCATAATTCTGCGTGAGGGCGTGCGCGGTGCTCAGCAGCGTATGAACTACGGTTTCCAAGTGTTTCGATTGGATCGTGGGCAGCCGCACCAGCCGCATGCTGTTGTGTTCCGCCAGCGCCGGGGTGAAGTAGTTTCGGCAGTAGACGGTGACTTCATGTCCCATCTGCGTCAGCCGTTTCCCCACTTCTTCGTAGTAGGTCTCGATTCCGCTATATTTTGAAATCACTCCCCGCCCGCCGATAAACGCAACGCGAAGCGGCATCTGCTCTCCCGCGATAGCACTCTCGCGCGGCGACTGCCCCGGCGGTGGCTCCGAAGCCCGGCGCGATGACTCCTTCACGACTGCGATCGCATTCCGGTTCCTCCTTTGCGTGACCAAGCCTTCGTACACTCCGAGAAGTTTCTGATAATGTTCCCGCGGCGCGTGCCCCTGGCGGACTTTCTCCCATCCTGCGCGTCCCATCTTCTCCGCCAGGTCCGGCCTCGACCCAAGCAACTGAATTGCCTCAGCCAGTTGAGTCACATCGCCCGTGCGATATAGCAATCCGGTTTCACCCTGATGAACCAGCTCCCGCCTCGATCCCATATCCGAGGCCACCACCGCTCGCCCTTCGGCATAAGACTCGAGGATCGTCTTACCTAATGTCTCGTAAGCGTGGGAAGGCAGCACCGTGAACCGCGACCCGGCGATCAGCGAATCCCGCTCCGCCCGTCCCACTTGACCCACAAACTCCACGTTGGACAGTCCCAAAGTCACCGCCAACTCCTGCAACTCCAGGCGCTGTGGCCCGTCGCCAGCAATTATTAGCTGCATGTTCGGAACTTTCTGCATCGACCGCAGCAAGTCGTCGATGCCCTTCTCTGCCGACAGCCTGCCGAAGTACAGCAGCGGCCGGTCCACACTCTTCGACTCCCGTAAGCTGTGTATCTCTTGAAAATGTTGCAGTACCTCAAACTTGCTGCCATCCCATCCGTGCTCCACGAACTTGTCGCGCACAAAGCGGCTGGGCGCGAGGAAACGGTCCACACACTTGTCGTAAGTGCCCAGCCAACGATGGACATAGGCCTCGGCCGCTAAAGTCATCTGCGCTGCCCGACCCGGATAACACTGCACCTTCATCGCATGCCAGAATTCGCCGCCCTTGCACGCCTCGCACGCCTCGCCCTGTGCGACCAGGTTATAGCTGGGGCACAGCAGCTTGAAATCATTCAGGTGATACAGCACGGGAACGCCTTGTGCTTTCAACTCCCACAAGATCGACGGCGACAAATGGTGATAGATGTTTCGCACATGGGCCACCTCCGGCCGGAAATCCTCGATCATGGCCCGGATTCGCCGCCGCGCCTCCCAGGAATAGATCGCATGCCCAGCCTGCCACGACTTCCGCCACCATCCCGACTCTGCCTTGAAATTCATATGCGGCACGAAGTGCTGATCGTACGGAGTCGGCTCTCCGCGCGGATCGGTCATGGAAAACAGCGCCACTTCGTGCCCCTGCTTCCGCATCAGTTCCATCAATTCGAATAGGTAGACCTCGGTGCCGCTGAAGGGATAGTTATATTTGTTGCAATACAAAATTCTCATCAGGAACGCTCTCTGTCTGCGGGGCGATCCGCTGGATAAACAAGTCGCCGAAGGCTTCCAGGTTCCTACTGCGGTTGAAGTTGTTGCGGACCTGCACCCAGGCCGCGTGCTGTACCCACTCCAGTTGCCGGTCCGCCAAACTCCCGGCCGCCGACAAATTTTCGGGACGAACAGCGCCGGAATGAAAATAATCCGGTGCCGGCATAACCGAGCGGATCAGCAGCGAACGAATAAAGAGCAGGCGATCCACAAAACCCTCCAGCGATCCCGCCTCGTACAGGAATCCAGTCCTTCCTGCGATTACGAGTTCGGGAATTCCGGTAATCGCGGGCGCCAGCACGATCTTCCCGCGCGCCATCGCCTCCATCAACACCAGCGGAACCCCCTCGCTCCGGCTGGTCAGCACAACCACATCGGCCCAGTCGTATAGCGAACCCATCCGCTCGCGCGGCATGTGTCCCAGCAGCGTGACTCGCCCATTCAGACCATATTTTCGAATTAGTGATTCCAGCTTCCGCCCCTCGGGTCCGTCGCCCGCGATTGCACACTCGAAGCCCACGTTGCTGCTCTGAAGTTGCTCGCAAGCCCGAACCAGGAATGCATGATCTTTCACCGCATGCAGCCGCCCTACCGCCAGCAGCCGGACCGGAGCACCTTCCGTTTTCAGGCTCGGGGACGGCATCACCCCGCACTCGGCCACTTCCACACCCAGCCGCGTCACCACCACTTTCGCCGCATCCACTCTGGGATAGTGTTCCAGAATGTAACGCCGGTTATATTCCGACACGGTCAGGCAGAACGAACAGGCCTCAAGCTTGGCATCGATATATATCCCGCGCAGCAACAAGTCTGAGCCGTGCAGCGTCACGCTGAATTTCACCCCGAGCAACCGTGCCGCCGTCATCCCGATCCACGATCCGAAATACCCGTGATGTACGTGAATATGCTCAACTCCTCGTCCCTCCAGCAGCACCGCGTAGCAGGCCCCCATCGCGGTGTGTGCCAGGGCCTTGAACCGCTGGAGTAGCCCTTCTCGGCCGCGGAAAACGACCCTCCCGATCAGCGGCGAAATTCGCCTCCATCGGTGCATACACAGCCACATGGCCCGCAACAGAATCATTGCTGAGAGTGGCTGCAAAACGACCTCGGGAACGTTTCTGCCCGACGACCCTTCACGAACAGGGTTGCGCACACTTCCCGCAACCACCCGAACTCCTCGCCTCCGCAGTTCCCCGATCTCCTCCACCACGTATGGCTCAACTGCCGACGGGAACTGATTGGCCAGGTAGGCAACCGTCAGCATGATTCCGCAACCTCTGCTCTCCGCCTCTGCGCCGCCAGCATCCCCGCCATCGTGAACACCAACCCGTTCACGAACTGATAGCTCATCACCACCATCGCCGCATTCACCCAATACACCGCCAGCAGAATCGGCCATATCCGATGAAACTGCGGGCCGAGAAACCCGTCTTTCTCCCCCACCGGAATCGCTCCGCGGCCCAGCCGCCACATCTCCCACATCAGCCACAAATAAAGCCCTAGGCCCGCGAGCCCGTGCTCCACCAGCAGTTCCAAGTATGTATTGTGCGGATACAACACCTTCTCGAAGTATCCGCTGACATGCCGCGGCAACTCGGCCGGCATCTCATGAAAACCCCATCCGGTGAGCGGACGCTCCAGAAACATTTCCCAGCCGCCCGCATAAACCGCCGCGCGATAGTCCAACGGCCCGCGTTCTTCGAGTCGATCGCTCAACGCACCGCCTGACTCATGCGCGCTCAAGACCGCCAGCAGGCCCACCCCCGCCAGCATGACTAGTCCTACACACGCCAGCCGCAGCATGCGGCTCTTCGAAAGAAAGATCAGCGCCAGGACCGTGCCAGCAAACGACAACCACACCGCTCGCGTCATCGTGGCCAGGATCGCGACCGGTACCGAGGCCAGCAACACCACGACCTTTAGCCCTCGCACGCTTCCCCTGCAGTAGGCACGCCAAGCTAGCAATCCCAGCAGGTTCAGCGAAACGCCGTTGGCCACCGCCTGCAGCAGAGGTCCGCGTGCCCGGTCGGCGTGAAACCCAAGGCTTTCATCCAGAATGAACCGGGGAAAGATCAGCGAGTTCGCCCCCACCAGGAATGCAATCGCCGTAAAGCTCAGATACGCGAGCACTACTAGCGCAAATCCTTCAAACTGCCGGAACTGTCGTTCACCCGTAAACACCAGACGGGCCAAATGAAACAGAGTGAACGGAACCACGAACTTCGACGCCAGCAAGCTCCACGTCTCATTGTCGAAGGGCTGACCCAGCACACTGGCGAGAGCCAGCCCTGTCAGCCCGATCATCGGCCACGTCGCCCGTTCCATCACGAATATCCGTTGCCGAAAGACCACCGCCCTCCCCAGCACTCCCACCACGAGAAGCCCGAACGCCACCCGGTCAACCTCATAAAACGCTACATCCGGGTGCCGCAGCAGCATCGCCGTCAGCGCCGCGAGGAACAACAGCGAAGGCGCCGCCGTCAGCGTCTGCAGCAGACGCAGAAATACTTGACACGCCCCGGCATAGAACTGGCCTCCGATCCCGGATCCCGGCGCTCTCAGAGAGATCGACTGCATCAGTCGCCGCTCCCCTGTACTACTGCGAGGAATGTTTTGAGGAGAATTCGCATATCCGACCTCAGACTCCACGTGCGGATGTACTCCCGATCCAATTCCATGCCCCTCTGAAACGATGGATCGCGGCGCGCCGTTACCTGCCATAGACCCGTGATTCCCGGCGTGACGTCCAGCCGGGCGAGGTGTTCGATCTCGTAACCAGCCACATCCTCCAGGGGATGCGGCCGGGGCCCCACTAAACTCATGTCCCCTTTCACAACGTTCCACAACTGCGGCAGTTCATCCAGGCTGTAGCGCCGCAGAAAACGCCCCAGCCGCGTGATCCTCGGATCATTCGAGATCTTGAAGAACGGTCCCGATCGCTGGTTGTTCTCGCGTAGATCGTCTTTCAAGCGATCCGCGCCGCTCACCATGGTGCGAAACTTGTAGCAGCGGAACAGCTTCCCCTTCCGCCCGGCCCGCTGCGCGCAGTAGAGAACCGGGCCCCGTGAATCCAGCCTGATGAAACCGGCGATCACGGCCAGCAACGGCGCCAGCGCCATCAACGTCAGGCCCGATC
>Ga0116125_1001320_pt1 | contig 10849 bp, 6 predicted proteins | sample June2015DPH_16_1_2_FD_89729 | JGI IMG/M metagenome (GOLD analysis project Ga0116125, IMG submission 89729) | Peatland microbial communities from SPRUCE experiment site at the Marcell Experimental Forest, Minnesota, USA - June2015DPH_16_10 | ecosystem: Environmental > Terrestrial > Soil > Wetlands...
GGAGTGGATGGTTCGCAGAGGACGCCAGCACGGGCTGCGCATCGCCGATGATTACATCGAGGTGCGCTATGAAGAACTGGTCTCCGATCCGCGCGCGACAGTACGAAAGCTGGGGGAGTTCCTGGATCACGATCTGGACTATGACCTCATCAAGAACACGAGCCTGGGCAGGCTTCGCGAGCCGAATTCTTCTTTCTTGGGAGAAAATGAGCAGCGCAGCCCGCTCAACCGCTGGAGTGCAAGACTATCACGCAGCGAAATTATGTCACTTGAGGCAATGGTCGGCGAGTTTCTCGAGGAGCTAGGCTATTCCTTGAGTTCGTCGGGAGGAGCAGCGAAATCGGGGCTTTCACAAAAAGCCATGCGAGCTTTTTACTTCAGCCTGCTCAATACGAAGTTGTGGCTGAAGACCCAGACTCCGGCGGGGAGGCTGGCTAACCTCGGGGCGCTGGAAATCTCCGACCATATAGAATCAATCGAAGCAGAATGATTCGCATCGTGACAGCGGTGATTCTTGCGAGCGCTTCATTCGTGGCAATTTCGTCAACCATGGTTGCCGCGCAAGTGGGCAGTTCCCCGGCAACAACCTGCGGTCCTCCGAACTACTGCGCTCGAACCGATGTGCGGGTTGAGCCCTATCCAAAAGCGCCGCCGGCGATAGGACCAGCCGGTTCCATTGTCAACGATCCGACTTTTGGTTCGCGGGTAGTTCGCGCGACGGATGCGAAGACGGACTCGCGACAACCTTCCGAGTCTTACGTCACGCCGTCATCCGCAGAACAGAATTCGTGGAGCACGGACGACACGAAGTTTTACGTGCGCAGCATTGATGGCGGATTGGAATTATTCGATTTCAACCCCGCCACCCTGGCGGTTCACGCAAGGGGCGCGCTCAATGTCTCTTGGATCGGAGAACCACAGTTCAGCTACTCGCAGCCAAACGTGCTTTATGGGATCGCGAGTGGCCAGCCGGTATTTCAGCAATACGACATCTCAACAAATCGAACCAGCAGCCTGCACGATGCGTCGGGATGCGTGAAGCCGAAGTCATTTGACGCCGGTCATGCCATTTCGGTGAATGCCGACGACCAGCGAATGGCGATGGTTTTGGGTCCGCAACAAGACACTGACTACCTGGTTTACATTTACGACCGCACTAAGGGTTGCCGCTGGTACAACACGCAGACCGGCGAAATTGGCGGGAACTGGGGCACCAAAGGGATCGTCTCAATCCCCGATCGTTTTCTGATCCATGACGCTCGTATCAACAAGTCCGGGCAATTTATCGAAATCATCAGGAGCGGCGCCTCGGTGCACGGAGTTGCCCCGCCGCTAAATCCCGCTCCAACGTTGGTGTGGAATGTGGAGACGACGGAGGTCGCGCCTTGTGGTCCGAAGGGATGCAAGGGGCACCATGCGCTCGGCTATTCGCATCTCCTGAACCCTTCGGAGCAGGAGCATCCCATGGACTTATGGATTCGTCCGTTGAACCAGTTGGATGCGCCATCTCCGTTGATCAAGCACTTGCCGCCAGTTCAAGGATGGTACGACTTGCATATTTCCTGGAACAACGTGGACGCAAACGATTCGAACCCCGCATGCCTCTCCACGTATCGCCGGGACAATCCAAACACACCTGGAGTTCCACCGAAAGTCGTCGGGCCTTGGGAAAACGAAATCCTTTGTGTCGAGACGGATCGAAAGGATTCCAAAGTCTGGCGGTTTGCTCACACCTACAGCACCGCGCAGAATGGGTTTTGGTCGTCGCCTCGGGGAAACGTTTCGCAGGATGGTCGATTCTACATGTTCACCTCCGACTGGGAAGATCAATTGGGACGGGCACCCGGAACGTCAGCCTATCGAACTGACGTGTTCATCGTAGAGTTAAAGTAATTGCATCTGCGGCATTCGAAGTTCACCTCTTTGGAGCAGAAGTACGATGTTAAATGCACGGGACGTCGCAGAATCTAAGTCTGACCTTCCCGCGACGGAATCTCCAGCGGTCACTGCCGAATCGACACGCCGGATGGATCGCTCGCTTGCCCACAGCTTGGCATGGAGGGCGGGAGCCGACTGGTTCAGCCAAATCCTGAGTTGGAGTTCCTTCCTCATTGTCGTCCGGTTGCTCACTCCGGCGGATTTTGGAATTGTGGCGATGGCCATGGTGCTGTGGGCTTACCTGCGCTACCTGGGCGAGTTTGGTATTCCCCAGACGATTGTCACGTTGCGTGACTTAACCGAGGATGAACTCGCACAGTTAAACACGGTCGCTCTTCTGCTTGGTCTCGGCTGCTTCGGACTGGCATCCCTGCTCGCCTACCCTCTGGCGGCGTTCTTCAAAACTCCGCAAGTGTTTTGGGTAGTTATAGTGACTTGCAGCGGACTGGTTCCGCTGGGGCTTCGCGCGGTTTCGGAAGGTTTGCTGAATCGAGACATGCGTTTCCGAACACTCTCCTTGCTGGATGCAACGACTTCGATCATCGCTGCAACGGCAACGCTGGTAATGGTTTTTCTAGGCTTGGGATACTGGTCTTTGGTTCTGGGAAATCTGGCCGGCTACACAGCGCAGTCAGCGTTGACCGTGGCCGCGCGGCCTCACCGCTTCGCTTTTCCAAGATTGCGTACTCTTCGCAGACCCCTGGTTTTCGGATGGCACGTTTTGGTGTCGGTGGTTGCTTCTTCGGCTTACGAGAAACTGGATAACGTCACGGCAGGACGAGTGTTGGGTCAAACCGCCCTCGGCGTCTATGGCATGGCCTGGAATCTAGCCAACGTGCCCATGGAGAAACTAACCACGCTGGTGACCACGACGATTCCCACGTACTTCGCCGCGGTACAGAACGAGCCTGCTGCTTTGCGGCGGTACCTGCGCACTTTGACCGAAACTCTGGCGATGGCTACCTTCCCCGCGACCATTGGCCTGGCATTGGTTGCGCGCGATCTTATTCCTGTTGCACTCGGGCCTAAATGGAATGGCGTCGTCGTGCCCCTGGAGATTCTTTCTGTCTATGTAACCTTCCGATCTATCGTCGCGCTTCTCGGCAAACTCCTGACCGCAGTGGGCAATCCGCGATTCGTGATGTGGGACGATTTGGCCGCTCTCATCATTCTTCCCACCGGGTTCTATGTAGGCAGTCACTGGGGAACACAAGGAATCGCCTGGGGCTGGGTCGCGGCCTACCCTTTTGTTGCCCTGCCGCTCTACTGGAAAACTTTCAAGACCATAGAAATGCCGGTTGGAGACTACTTGCGGGCTTTGCGCCCGGCCCTGCAAGGAACTGCAGTGATGGTTCTGGCCGTGACTCTGCTTAAGTGGACACTCGCGGCGGAACCTTTCCTGTTGCGACTGATCCTCGAAATTGCAACTGGTGCGGCGGCGTATGTTACAACTTTGCTGCTTCTGCACCGCGAACGCATGATGACATTCTTGCGCGCCGCGCGAAACTTTCGCCAGGCCCGTGCGCAGGGAGTCTAAGAACGCTGGCGTTCGCCGTGGAGCCAACCCAGGAATTTCTGCTTTCGGTTGAACATCTTTTTGGCTTCGTCGCGCAGTTTTGAAATCAGCTCGAAGCGTGATTTCGTGAACCACGGTACGCTGTGCGGCGCACATCCATATTTCTCTTTGTATTTTCCTTCGCCACCCCAGTCGTAGATCTCAATTCCACGCCGTTTCCAGTAACGCATTGCGTACCAATGCATCAATTCGTTGGGACGCAGGTTCTGGCTGGACCGAAAGCTGGCATTGCCCCAGAACTCGGCGATCTTATTAAAACCCGGGAAAATCCCGCTGGCAATGCACTTCCCGTTGGAGTCTCTCGCCCGCAGCAGTAGAATTCGTCCGGTGGTCTCGAGGTGCTTGATCAACGTTCGCACACGATCCAGGTTGTAGGTGGGGACCAGTTTCTGCTTGGCAAAAACGTCGCCCAGCTGTTGGTAGTATTCGTCAGCGAAGGCGAGATCGTGCGCCTCTTCGATCGTCACTCCGCTCTTCTCTGCTTTTCGAATGCAACGACGGCAGGCACTGTCCATGCCCCCAAACAGCTCCTCTTCGGATTTTGTTAAATCAGTTCGATAGGAAATGTAAAACTCACAAGCAAACCCCGGCGGCCCATCCTCAATCGCGAAATAGGGATCGGACACTTCCATGTGCAGACACTTGAGATCGCTCCAGGCCATTTCTTCGACAGCAGCAAGCGCCGTCGCTCGTGATGCGCCAGGCCGGAGATTGAAGCCTATGTAAGGGGTAGTCCAACCGGGGAACGAACTTCCCAGTATTTTTATTCCGAGGCGGGTGAAGGTGAGTCCGGTGAAGTAACCGGCGACTTCCCTTCCCTCGCGCAATTCGGCAATCACTGGCGTGGCATTCTGGGACTGACGGATGAATTGAATCCATTCGCGAGTCTGGAAAACCGTCCGGTCCGCGAATCTGTCGAGAACGCTCCAGTCAACCGCGTCAAATTCGATGATGTGGCACTTCATCCGTTGTTTGATTCTATTGCCGTATCGCTCCTACTTATCGATCAGACTGGCCGAGTAGTCAACCATGAGACGAGACAGCGGCGTATTGATCTTTGCCCACTGCTTGAGATCATAGTAATTGCGATAGATGAACCGCATTCTTCCTACCGCGGACGATTGGTTTGTATTTGGACTGCGATTATCGGAGAGAGCATAGCCTAACTGCTGCAGGTAATCTCCTACCAGACTTTCCAACAATACCAACTGGCCGGGAGGGAACTTACTCCGATCTTTCCACCGCCCCACTGGCGCGAATTGACCTCGCTTTAGGTCTTCTTTGAATGAAGTCAAGGGAATCTTGACTGAACCAACAGCGGACCGCTGAATCTGCACATAGTTCAGATCGTGCTCAATAAAATCGGCTACCCGATGAAGCGTTTCAGCTGGTTCCCGGACCAGGTCCTCATACATTATTTCCAGGTAATCAGGTTGCAGCACAGGACCGAACCCTCGGCCTTTGCGGACGATCCACTCCCAGTAAAGCCCCGCGGCCAACAATCCGTTGGCTCGGTCCCAGGGAAGCGGACGACTCCAACCGCGTTTGTGCAGAGACAAAGCAACGTCGCGACCGTCTCGGATGATATGAATGATACGCGCGTCGGGGAAATCCCTCTTGATCCGCAACAGGTGCGGAATGTTGGTCGGAGTTGAATCAATCCAGCGATCAACTCCTTGAATGCGCCCAATTTCTTCCATCACGATTCGCAGAAAATCGCTGGTGCTCCGGCATTCCGATAATACCTTGGCTTTTATTTCGTCCGCCTCTAATCCTGAAAGGACGAAGGCTTTGCTCCGCAGCCATTCGTTCATCATTTTAGTTTTATTCTTGACGACGCCCAGATTCCCATAAATAGGCTCCAGCACGTCAAAGACGTTCATTTGGGTGCGGAGCTCGGCGAACCCGCCAGCGGAGAGTAGCAAGTGATACAGATAGCTCGTGCCCGAGCGCGGACAACCGACGATGAACACCGGCGCCTTCATGGCGATGCGGTCACCAGCAGATACCTTGATAAGAAGCAGGTTTGTCAGGGCGATTGGCGCGATCCAGATTAACCAGATCCAGAACAATCTGGCTTGGTTGCAGGTACTGGAGGAGCAGTTCCTTTTTAATCGACTTGTTGCCGATGATTACCACTTCCGCGCTTCGCACTACTTGCTCAAGGTCGGCGGAAAGCAGTGATCCGATGTGAGGAATCACTTCTTCGATGTACTGACGATTGGCACCCGCGAGACGTCCGACGGAAACATCTTGATCCCAGATTCGCACCTGACATCCCTCTCCAAGAAGCCGCTTTACCAACTGCACTTGGGGGCTCTCCCGCAGATCGTCTGTACCGGCTTTAAAGCTCAGCCCTAGCAGGGAGACGCTTTTCTTGCCCGCATGCAACACCGCATCCACGGCGCGATTGAGATGTTCGGCATTGCTTGGCATCAGAGCTTCGAGCAACGGCAGGTTCAGGTCGAGTTCTCTGGCTCGATAGGCCAGGGCCCGCAAATCTTTTGGCAGGCAAGAACCGCCGAAGGCAAAGCCCGGGGATAAATAGGCAGATGAGATATTCAACTTTACGTCCGACGAAAAAATCTTGCTCACCGTTTCGGTGTCCACTCCCAGCTGTTTGCAAAGTGCTCCCATCTCGTTGGCAAAACCGACCTTCACGGCATGGAACATATTGGAGGCATACTTCACCATCTCCGCAACCGGCATACTCGTTTCGAACTTTGGGCATCGCGAGCCGTCATATAGCGTGCGGAGCAACGACAAATGCTGCGGGCTTTGCGCGCCCAGAACAATGTATGGCGACTCAAGAAAATCCTGGACTGCACTACCCTCGCGCATGAATTCTGGGTTGTAACAGACCGCAAAATCTGAGCCAGATCGCCGCCCACTCGCGCTCTCAAGGATGGGAATGATTAGAGATTCGGTGGTCCCGGGAAGCAAAGTGCTGCGCACAACCACCGTATGAGGAGATTTTTTCTGCTTGAGCGCCGTGCCAATTTCGCGAGCAACGCGCTCAATATGGCCCACGTCGAGCTTGCCGTTGCGCAAACTGGGAGTGCCAACGCACACAAACGAGATGTCCGAATTGTGGACTGCCGCAATTCCGTCGGTTGTAGCAGATAACCGAGCCGCTCGATGGCCCTCAGCGACCAAATCGCTCATGCCCGGCTCCAGGATCGGACTGCGTCCCGAGGCCAACATCTCAACCTTGGCGGAGTTGACATCCACGCCAGTCACGCGATGCGCGCGCGCCCAGCAAGCAGCGCTTACTGAGCCCACATAACCCAATCCGAAAACGCTGATCGACAGGCTCAAATGCCGGTTCTCCTTGTCCCGACAGACTTCGTCGCTTCCATAGTACACATAGATAATTCAGGAGCAGATCCGATAGATCTTTAGCCACTCCTCTCGAACAGTCTCCCAAGAATAACGGTGCAACTCCGCGCGGGCGTTGAACGCCAAACGCGAAGCTAATTCCGGGTCCCTGAGCAATCGCACGACATTATCGGCCAAAGCTCGTGCATCTCCCGGCTGCGAGAGCAGTCCAGTGTGCTCGTCGTGGATCAGATAAGACATGCCTTCCGGAGCGGTTGTGACCACTGGCGTCCCGAAAGCAAAGGCTTCGAGAATTGATACGGGCATATTATCCAGACTCGAGGCGTTGATGAAAATATCGGCGTCGTCGTAATAATGAGAGATCTCGTGATGCGGCACGGCGCCGGGGAAATTCACCCCTGACAGATTCATCTCACGCACGAGACTTCGAATCGATGCTTCCAGTGGACCTCTTCCTAGCAGGTCGAGCGTTGCCTCGGGAAACGCTTGCTGAATCTCCGCGAATGCGCGGACCACCACATCCAGGCAGTAATAAGGATGGAATCCCCGGGTGCAAACCAGGCGTGGACGAAGCGGCTTACGCTCTCGAAAGTGAAATCGCGTCAAGTCCACGACGTTCGGAACGACCTGCGCCTGGAGTCCAAACTCGCGAAATACGTCGGCGAGATATCCCGATGGAACCACCAACTGATCTGCGTCCTCAAGCACCGACCGAACGCCGCGAAATCGTTGCAGATGATCCCGGGCCTCGCCGCTGTGATAGTGGATGACCGTTTTCGCTCCATGCAGCCGGGTGATGAGCCACGCGGGAAACGGCGCGACGAGAAACGACCAGTAGGAGGCGGAAAAAATATGCGCAATCTCGACGTTCTTCAAATCGCGCCACAGCGAAGCCAGATAAATAGGTTCGCGAATCAGAGTTCGAAGAAACGGGATGCGTTCCACCCATGCCAGCGGCCGCGGAAGCGGGGGATCAATAGGAATAAAGTGAGCTTCAATCGCCGGATCGTTTTGCCAGTTGCGTAAGAGCAGCTCTGCTTGTACTGATTGTCCACCGACGTAGCGCTGCGAAGCGGCTACCAGCGCGATACGAATGCTACTTTCGCCTCGAATCGATGAGCCGAGTGACCGCTCTCGGTTTGTGCTCCAGCTTTTCTTTTCGAGCAGCTCGGCGTAGAGCTCTTCATAACGACGATGCATCTGTTCGACGGTAAAGTTCGCTTGTACGAATCGTTTCGCGTTGGCTCCAAGAGCGATGCGCATGGCCGGGTCCCGAAGCAAGCTTTCGATCGCATCCGCAAGAGCTTTGTCATCGTCGGGTGCAACCAGCATTCCTCGATCCGTACTAACCAGTTCAGGGTTTCCTCCGACCCGGCTGGCAACGACGGGCACTCCCGCCGCCATCGACTCGAGAATCGCATTCGAAAGACTTTCCGAAGATGAGGGCAGCACCGAAACATTCAACGAAGCTAGAACGGCAGCGATGTCCTGCCGATCGCCAAGAAAAAGGGCATGGTCTTTCAAGCCCAAGCTCTCGGCCTCGCGTTCGAGCTCCGGGCGAAGCGGTCCGTCTCCGATAAGAACAAATTCCAAGGATGGAAATCTGCCGCAAAGCCGGGCCGCCGCGCGCAAAAACACTTTGTGATTCTTGAATGGCGTGTTCATTCGCGCAATCATTCCAACCCGGAGGAGTGCTTTTCCGCGTGGCAGGGCGGGGACAGTTTCGCCGAAAGCTGAAGCTGGCAAACCGTTGCCAATTACGACGACGCGAGACTTCCTCAAACCCTGCTCAACCAGCCGGTCTGCGGCCGCGTGCGAGTTGCACACCACCGCATCGCACCAGCGAAAAGCGGCTGCTTGAGCTCGTGATTTTGAGCGGCTCAGGAGATCGCCTAGTTGACGCTGGCTTCCTATGACCACGGGCACACCGGCGAGCCTGGCGGCTGGAATCAAGGTAAGATTCGTGTAGAAATCGAAGGCATGGGCAACTGTAATCCGATTCCGGTGCAGGTACTGCGCGAGCCGCAGCCGCGTCCAAAGCGAGTTCAAGCCAAACAGGCTGCCGCCAAGCGGAAATTCTGGCACCCGGCCTAAGTCAGCGAGAAATGCTCCGTGCCGCTGAATGCAACCTAGCTGGATATGGAACGCTGCTGGATTCAGTGATTGAGCCAACGCAACAAACTGGCGCTCGCTGCCGCCAGTTTTGAAACTGTCGGTCATCAAGAACAGTTTCGGAATCGAATTTCTCGGGTGAAGATGCTTCGCGCTCCACTCCGAATCCGCGCTACAGTCGCAGTTGTGTTCGTCTCGGTTCATCCACCTCCCCGTAAGGAGTCGGCTTGATTTGCGTGCCCAGTCGCATCCGTGATCCCGACGTTAGCGAGAAAGTTGCGATGCCACAATTCGAACATCAGGAACCGCCAAATGCGGGCTGAGTGATCGCGCCGTCCCTCGAAATGCTCGTTCAGCATCCGTTGGACGCCTTCTTGGTTGAAGTAACCACGCTGTCGAGTGGACGAGTCCAGCAAAACGGACATGATCAGGTCTTTCAATTCGTTCCTCATCCAATGCCGAAGCGGCAACGCGAATCCTTGTTTCGGACGATCAAGCACTTCCCGTGGCACGCCCAACTTTTCCGCGAGCTTGGCGAAGATGTACTTTTGTTTCTTTCCCCGCATCTTCCATTCCGCTGGCAAGCCAGTGATCCATTCGAGCAAAAGATGGTCAAGAATTGGAACTCGCACTTCCAGCGATGCGAGCATACTCATCCGGTCGACCTTCGTAAGAATGTCCCCCGGAAGGTAGGTCTTCGTATCGAGATACAGCACGCGACTCAATGGATCGTGAGCCGGGGCTTCATCGAGAAATCTACGCACCGCGTTCATCGGATCCATGTCTCCAAATGCTGCGACACGGAAGTCATCGGAAAGAAGAGTCATTTCGCGGTCGAAGGGTTGAAGCGAGATGCCTTCCATGTAGCGCTCCGCCCACGGCAATGAAACGCTGTAAGCGAGGTTCCGTCCCAGTAGACCGGATGGCAACTTAGGGTGGAGGAGTTTGCGATAAGCATGCCCCACCAACTCCGGAATCCAGTTAATGTTTCGACGTTGCAAAAGGATTTGATAGCGTTCATACCCGGCGAATGCCTCATCGCCGCCATCGCCAGACAGGGCCACGGTAACGTGCTGCCGAGCCAGACGCGAAATGTAGTAGGTCGGCAGCATGGAAGAATCCCCAAAAGGTTCTTCCATGGATTGCGTGAGGCTCTCAACGGTTTCCACCACGTTGGGCTCCAGGATCAACTCACAATGTTCGGTACCAAATCGCTCAGCGACGAGCCGCGCGTAAGGCGCCTCGTTGAAGTCGGCGTGACGGAAACCGATTGAAAATGTCTTGACCGGGCGAGAGCTGACGCGAGCCATCAGCGCAACGATCGTCGATGAGTCCGTACCACCGCTCAGCAACGCCCCAAGAGGGACGTCCGCGATCATGCGGATGCGGACTGCTTCCGCCAGCCGGCCCTCGAGTTCTTCGACGTATTCTTCTTCGCTGCGGGGCTGGTGCGTGCTGTATTCGGGCAAGTCCCAATACTGGTAGATCTTGACCTTACCTCCTTCAAACTCGAGAACGTGCCCCGGCGGCAGTTTTCGAATTGGCAGGAAGGCAGTGGCGGGATCAGGAATGTAACCGAAATACATGTATTGCCACAGGGCACGCTCATCGATGGTCGCAAGCTCGGGTGCGACGGCAAGAATCGATTTGATTTCCGACCCAAACAGCAGACCTCCGTCAGGGAAAGCATAATGCAGAGGCTTGATCCCCAGTCGATCGCGCGCAAGCAGCAAACTTTTGTTGCGCGTGTCATAGATCGCAAAGGCGAACATGCCGCGCAGCTTCTGGACGCAATCGCGGCCCATCTCTTCGTAGAGATGGACTATTACTTCAGTGTCAGTGTGACTGTGAAAGCGATGGCCGCGACCCTCGAGTTCTCTGCGA
>Ga0116125_1001323_pt1 | contig 10841 bp, 16 predicted proteins | sample June2015DPH_16_1_2_FD_89729 | JGI IMG/M metagenome (GOLD analysis project Ga0116125, IMG submission 89729) | Peatland microbial communities from SPRUCE experiment site at the Marcell Experimental Forest, Minnesota, USA - June2015DPH_16_10 | ecosystem: Environmental > Terrestrial > Soil >...
AGGATCGAAACTGGAATGAGAATGAGGCCCAATATAGAAGCGCCTTCGGCAAATGGCCGTAACTCTCTATCAAGCGCACCGCCTACGAGTTTGTCCTTCGTATTAGGCCAGGAACCCAAGACAACAATTTGTCCCGAAGGCTCGGGCTGGTCCGCTTGTGGTGAAATTACTACCCGAAGTTCCGTTCCCGGTGCAGCCTTAAATCTCAAGCTACTTCTTTCGCAGTTCGTAGAGTAGGGATAGGGCGCACCTGAGATTTCAGTGTGTACTGGATTTCCGTGTTCGAAGACTTTAATTTCGATCTTCAAGTCTGCTAGACAGAAGGCCAAGCTGTGTCCCAACGATACTGCCGAGATAATGAATTCTGGTTCGCCCCATCTCCGCCTGATCCGCTTCCATTGAGCAGTGTCAGGGATAACGACACTCATTTCAGTCAAGGGTTGTTTTCCAATCGAATCCAACGGAACGCTGGCTAAAGGAGCAAGTGCAGTCCCTTCGTCCTCCATGTTGAGACCCAACATCGTGGAGATGAGCAAGATGGCTCCGGGGCAAGAGATGAGGAGTCCTAAAGCGCCAGCAATTATAGCGGCACGTCTCATCGGTCGTTAAGAGCGATCATCATGGGCACGCTCTCCACTAACTGCACTGCGAGGTCGGTCGATTCACGGGCACCCTTTCAGATGATATCATTCGACGACCCCAACAATGGCTTTCTTCTTTCACGGAATCGGCACGATGGTGTACGGCCAACGAGACTATTGGCCTGACGGTTCCTACATCACAACGGAATGGTTTGTGGTTGCGTGGGTCCCGATCATTCCGCTTTGCAGCAAGCGGATTTCCGACATCAAGACGAATGATTTCGCTAAGTATGACGCCAGCGGAGGCTTCTACGTATACGAAACAATGGGTGTGGACTACAAGCAAGCGCAGTTCGTCTACCTTTGGTTCGCTTGCCTGTTTGGTCCATCCATCATATGTGCCGGGTTTGAGGACTCACTCAAGAAGCTTGGAATGGATGATTTGGCCGCTGCCTTGTGCCTGGGATTCTCCGCTTTAGCTTTTGTGTTTCCGTATTTCTTGCGGCGCTGGGTGAAGCGCCGTAAACTGCAAGAGTGGAGGCGTCAGAGCTTGGGGCTGCGCGGATAAAGTGCCGCAACCAGGAAGTGACTGAATGACTTTGAAAAGCTGGAGTGGAAGCACAGAGTTCGAGTTGAAGGTACTCGGCTATGAATTTCCTCAGATCACGGGCGACAAGTATGATTCTAATTGGTTAATGGTCAACGTCACCGTGAAGACTGTAGAAGCCTCATGGTCCAGCACTGATCCCTGCATGCTGACGTGGGAAAGCCATTGGCTACTGAACTGGCTTGCTGATTTGGTGTACGGTGCCGAAAGCGAAGCTGATATGAGCTTCATGGAGTCCAATTTGGAATTCGTGTTGGACGGCAGACACAACGGCACCATCGGACTGCGAATCTGTTTCCGGGAGAAGCTTCGCCCGCCTGCCCCAACTTCAGGAGATGACGACTTCGAGATTCATTTGGAGCTTTTGCCATCGGACATTCGAGACGCCGTCAAAGTGTTCCGTCATGACCTTCAGCCATTTCCAATCCGAGCAGGAGCTTCGTGGCGGTGTCGGCCCCAAAACGACCGCAGAACTTCTTGTGTCCTTTGCACGCCTGATGATTTGAATGAGAATAGTGCAGCAGATTGACCGTAGGATATCACCCGTTGCCCCCAACGGTGGGAAAATGGTGGCAGTTCTCTTCGGCACCGTTGCGGTCGGACAGACCGTCTCGATCAAAGACGGCAAGGTGTTCTACACTCCCAAGGACGCCAGCGCAATTCAGATTACCTCGTCTGGCCTGGACTCAGACCCAAGCCTCTCCTTGAACACGAAGCTAGTTGTTTTCGTGCGCCGAACACCGGAAGCGAAGATTGCGACTGGCGCTGGCTTGCTCGACACGAATGAGCTTTGGGTCGCCGACACCAAGGTCGGTGGAGACACCCATCGGATTCTTGTGGGACATCATGAAGCGCCGGATTCCGATAAACTTTCACTTGCTGGATTCAGTTCGCCGAAGTTCTCGACCGATGCACGTAGAGTGTACTTCTTGGCGCAAATAGCTGCAACCAGCGAACATCTTTTCGTGCTTGATTCGAGATCCCAACAGGTGCGATTCATATGCAGGGCGCTCGAAGTGGAAGTTATACATTCAGGAGAATATGCCGGATTCCTGGTCGTGCTTAAAGACATCCCTAGAATTATGCCAGGGCACGTTTGCCGTTACTGGCTCCTGGACTTGGACGGTAAGGACGTAGGAGAGATTGGCGAGAAGGAGTCCGATGTACGTGCTTTCAAGACTCGACGATTTTGATGCCCAACCACTGAGCCAACCGGAAACAACATTCCCAGTACGAAAGTGAGTTTGAGGATTCGGACGCCGGAGCAACCGAGGGAACGGCTCCGCTATTTGCGAAACAGAAGATCCGTAAATTTGTGGCCGGTACGAGCCGTGTGACGGAGCATTTTTCGAATCGCATCGACCATAGTGGGGTTGTGCAGTTCAGGAAACCGATCTTCGGGTAGCCTGACCGCTCCGGCCTTTTGTGAACGAAACGGGAACTTAGCTAGTAGTTCGTCCACGTCCTCTCCTGATCCAGTCAACATTTTCTTGACGGAGTCGGCCCAGGCCCGCAATTCTTCTGTTCGCTTCGGCGACAGGCTATCCCGCTGAACGCTTCTCATTGCGCTCCTGATTTCCTCAAGGATAGCTTGGCACTCGTCACATTGAGCAGGGTCGCTCATAGTCAGAATTATACTTCCGCAGCAGTAGGACTCACTTGAACCGATCCAATATACCGCCCACGATCATCACGCCGATCCAGCCGAAAACGGTTGCTGCTACTGCAAGTGAGAAAGTTGTGGCTATTGTCTCCTTGTGGTTGACCGACCCGTTCGAACGATCCCAAAGCCTTCCGACAACCACCAGTAAAACAGCGCTAGATAACGTTGGGACGACACCGAATAAGAATCGGCCTGCGAACAGACTCTTGATGTAGCTCTCACCAGGGTCGCTAGGAACCAGAAACAGCATTCCGCTACCGTAGTGGAGGAGTACACACGCTCCGATGAACAACAGAAGACAGATGACTTTGGTTTTCGTATTGGAGAGCATCGCCTATTCGCCGGAACATCTCGACCGACCTATCCGACAATGGTCGCATGGATAAAACACAGACGGCAGAGAAAACGGAAGTGACACATCCTTCCACAGCACGGGAACTCCAACCTGCGGTCAGGTCGTGGTTAGAAAACGTGCTCGTGCCTGCGCTGGTCAAGCTATACCTAGAAGAGAACGGCGTTGGCAGCGACCGCACTCCTTCGCAGGAAAATGGTCAAGAACGCAAACGATGAATCCCAAACCACTTCTCCATCTCGAAGGTGCCGCCGTCTTCATCGCCAGCCTCTTCGCCTACCAATCGAATCACGGCAGTTGGCTTCTGTTCGCTTTGCTCTTCCTCGTACCGGATATCTCGATGATCGGCTACGCCTTCAATGCTCGTGTCGGGGCGATCACCTACAACGCCGTCCACACTTACATCTTCCCTTTGGCGCTGGGCGGCTACGCTCTTTACGCTGGCCAACATTTGCCGTTGATGTTGGCGCTGATTTGGGCCGCTCATATTGGATTTGATCGGATGCTTGGTTTTGGACTGAAATATCCGAGCCGGTTCAAGGACACGCATTTGAACCCGGAGCGTCATACGGTCGGGAGTTTCAGATGAAGAAGATTCTGCTCTGGCTGGTCGTCGTCGCCGTTCTTGTGATCGGTTTCGTCGTGTATCGGTCACGGTCAAGAAATCATTTGGACGTGACGCCGGATGCCAGAAGGGAAATTGAGAAAGCTAAACGGCGATGACTGTTAACTGGTAACACGCATGGGTCTGCCGCTCGACTCGAAACATCTTCGTGCTTACTAAATCGAGTTCGGTGCGGGTGGAACAGCCCCAACGATCCCATGCCGAGACGACGGCGTATCTGTCATCCCTTATCTGCATCAAAAGTGTTGGAAGCCAGATCAGGACAATTCATCATCTTGCCAAATCGTGCCCATCAGAACCAAGATGGACTCTCCAAACGGCTTTAGGGTTGTTGAACCAAGCATGGGGAAACTCTTCTCGAATATCTGCCTGCCGATTGAATCACCTTTGTTCTTTGCGAAGTACAGCCCGTCTGGTCCAACAGATGCCACGAGGAAAGCGCTGCCCACATTTGGGTGAACCATATCGCAGAAGAGATCATAAACGACCTGGACGCCGGAACTGACTGCCGCCCACTTGTCGATGCAGGTTGTCACATTGATGGCAGAAGGCGTAGTTAGGCTAGCGTCAGATTCACCTTTGGTCTTTTGGGACGAGTGTGATTTCTTCATCCGAACCCGCTCACCGGCATCGTTCAACAGCTTCGAGTAGTCTTTCGTGCAAAACGATTGCCAGTCGAATCTTCCGCCACGCAGGAATTGGTCGTCGATCTCGATCAATGCCTTCATGTCCGCTGGTCCCGAATCGAACAGGGGTTTGTACTTGTGGAGCACATAGTACCTCATCGTGGCGACATGCTCGATCAGTGACCGACCACAAAGAGCGTAGGTGAGGAAGTGGTCTTTCTTGATCGCATCAATTAGGGATGAGGACAGGTCAGCGAACTTCGACACATAGCAGGTAATTAGATTGCGTGCGTACAGATTGTGAAGTTTGCGTGGATCTTGCTCGGCGGGGTTCCAGCAAGTCTCGCAACCCGTTGCCATCGCCAACAAATGCTTCGTCCCTTGCTCGAAGAGTTCAAGCGTAAACGGTGGACCGTCTTGGGTGCTCATGCAAGGTGACCTGTTGGAACTGTAGCATTGTCGAACAGTTACTTCAATAACAATCCTTGGATCACCAACGGTCGCACTGGGGCATGGTCATCCGTCCGAAATCACTGAAGATGAAGCGAGCTTTGACTGCGCTCGTCGCCAAGGCGGAACCCTTCGGGTTGAGGCACCTTCTGGCCCAGTGTTTTTCGGATTAGGGTACCCATCTGCAAGGTTATACTAATCGACCGGGCCTAAAGTTCAGGCCGTACTGGGAGTTTTACCGCAAGAATTCAGGAAAGCGGGTCCCCTTCCCGGAATCCCCCTACCTCCTGCGGCCAGGATCAAAAACTGGAGACGTGGTTCGGGCGTGAGCACGAGCCGTCAGATTTACGCTTGTCAGGGTCGTGGCAAGTTCGGCGTCCAAGCGGTCGGTCGGATTTCAATCTGCGTTGATGCGGTATTGGTAATTAGCATAAGCTTGAAGTAACCGGAAACGATCAACGATGTTTTCCCCTACCTCGGAAACAGAGAAAGCGGACCTATTGGGCGAACGCCTAGTAGGTGGTGCGACCGAGACCGCCAGCGTCTTCATGGAGGAGTTAGGTAAGCGTTTCAGCATCGGCTTTCGGGACAGCAATTCCGCTCCCCAGTTTATTATCGAAGTCATTGTCTTCTATATGCACTTGGTTGATCGCTTGGCGTTTGCTCACTTGGGATTCGTCAAGCGAAAACAGTTCGGGGATCGATTCGTTGTAGTCGTCGTTAAGGGGTTTCTACAAGAGATGAGCCGAGACATGTCGGCTGACACATTGCGCACGGCGTTGCGGGACACGTACAACCGCCGCCAGACCGAGTACGTCAAGTACAAGGTTCTAATGCCAGAGAAGGGCGGTCCGCTAAAAGACACACTTTATTGGGAGTTCAGCAAGGTTCTATTCGGCTTCTTGGACGACAAGAACCCGGCGACATTGATTTTCCTGAACGTGCTGGTATCTGATTTCACCAACCTGATGTTGAACGACGTGTTGAAGGTCGAAGAAGTGCTCACGAGCAGCGGTGGTGGTATCACATCCGAAAGCAATATGCAGAACAAAACCGGAGATAGTAATCCTTCATCAGCGTGGACTGACGAGGGTATAGAACGGATGAGGAAGCTAAAGAAGGCCCAGATGGAGGGAGGATTCGGGGAAGCATTCGATGAGATGTTTCCAAAAGCGACGAAACCGTCTGAGCCGCAAGAATTTCCAACCGGAAGGTCAAGTAAGCCGATCTTCACCTCGAAATCAGATCACGAAGCAAAACATTTTTTTGGCTCCGAAGAGGAAACGTGGGCGTACATAGAAGAACAGGAAGCGATGCTGAACCAAGTCGAAGATATTTTTGCGAAGGTTCGCAAGAAACCGAAGCCCCACGAAGGACTTGCTGAATGCCCCACGCCCTTCAAGGAGACGGAGCGCCTAGCAAAGGACGGCGATCCCATATCCCAATTCAACCTTTCAATCGCCTACTCTAACGGCGACGGGGTTTCACGAGATGCTGACAAGGCGGCGTACTGGTTGCTGGAATCGGCGGAAAATGGCTTTGCGCCAGCGCAATACAACACTGGTTGTTATTGGCGTGATAAATCAGACCCAAACCACCAAGAGGCTTACTCATGGTTCAAGAAGGCTGCTGAACAGAACTACGGCCCTGCACAATTCAATCTTGGCATCCTATCTGGCAACGCTGGAAACTATGCCGCAGCATACGTGTGGCTGTATCTGGCCGAACAAAATCGGGTAGAGAAGGCCAAAGAGAACCGGGAGAAAGCTGCATCGTTATTGAGTAAAGAAGACTTGAACGCCGCCCAACTTTCTGTTTCCGCTTGGATGGCCCGCTTCCGAAGACAAGGTGATCGAACGCATGTGGAATCCGAATGAACACACAGACGACGAGAACCTGCGATGGGCATGGCTTCGAGCGGTCGAGTGGGGATCATGGCCGATCTTTTTGTCTCAACCGGTGGCTCCGCTTGCATTGCTGTCTTCCCCCTGGTGGTTGATAATCCTTGTTGTGACCGCCTTGAACGTGGTTTGGAGTCTTTTCATCAGATACCGAATGGTGTTTCCGGTTCTGGCATTTTGGGGCGCAATCGTCGTTAGGCTGAAGTGGATCGTTTGCCCGGTCGCTGCGTACTTGCTGTGGCGAAAAGGATTGAAGGGAACCGCTGCGCTGGCACTGGGCTGGCCGTTGGTGATTCTTGTTATTCCGCACGCTTCCACACAAATCGGCGTGATACAAAGGATGTTCATGCAATGCTTGGGCTATGAGCGGGTGCAAAAGACTTAAAATGACCGACGCTGCGTGGCAAGAGCGAATGGACAAGCTGCTAACGAACTATGAGCCAGGACGCAATCTCGAACCCTTTGAGGAATTGGTTACGGACTGCACGACAATCAGCAGTTGGGATGAATTTCAGGATTGGTGTTCTCCCTTTAAGAAGGGAGGCTGCTTCCGTGGTCAGCGGGACGCAACTTGGCACCTAGATTCAAGCCTCTACCGTAAGGTCTACAGACGGTGGTCATACCAGACGGACAGCATAAGCAGCGAAAGCCTCGAATTGCTTAACCCCAATGAAAATGAAAGAGAACTTTTACAGGAATTCCAACGTGCCGCCCATCACCACTACCCTGCTCTCCCGGCGTTAGATCAGGTCGTGGATTGGCTGGCTATGATGCAACACCATGGAGCACCAACAAGGATGCTCGATTGGACCCGATCTCCTTATGTTGCGCTGTACTTCGCTATGCAAGAGGGTACAGCGAACGAAGCCGCTCTGTGGGCAATAGATTTGAAGTGGCTACGAGAACGCTCGAACGAGCTTCTGCGTCAGCACGACAAGGACTGCCCGGAACATTCCAATCCCGATGCGATGGCTGAATACGTAAATCGCATCCTTCTGAAGCCAGACAATCCCTTGGTAATCGCCGCTGCGTCACCAAAGCAACTCAACGAGCGAATGCTGATTCAGCAGGGAGAGTTGCTGTGCAATCTCCAGCATGAATCTGCGTTTTCCACCGTTCTTCTCGGAATGCTGATACATCCCGAGATCGTCACACGGCAAGTCGTGAGCAAGGTAATCATCACGAGAGAGCGGCGGCTTGAATTCCTTGAGGAACTGCGGCTAATGAATATCCATGAGGCTTCCTTGTTTCCTGGCCTTGATGGTTTCGCTAGATCGCTTGGGGTCAACCTGGACATTGCTGTTGCAAATCAGATTGAAGATCGGAAGGAAGCGTTCAAGGCATACCTACGGTCGAAGGCTGTTCGTACCTAACGAGGTTTCGACGGAACTGGAAACCGTCTCGCCATTGTTCTGGAATCTTCGATGCCCGGTGCAAGACTTGGTAGCGCCGATGTGTCTCCTTGGTGAGGGCTGTTACGATGGGTTTTTCCGAGCGTTGGTTCCCGGTCGGAAAGATTTACCAATCGAACCCGGCCCAAAGTGCGGGACATACTGTGATCTTTCTCAAACCGAAATTCCGAAAGGGTCACCCGGCCCGGTTCAAATTCCCCTGGTCGCTGAAATCCCCGGAACAGCAGAAGACGAAGCGGTTGTGAACCGCCGCCAAGTCTTCTCCAGAAAGAGAACCGGCAGAACTCGCAGATTTGGCACGGTCGTCTCCACGTAAATTGCAGAATGAGCCTCCCCGGAAGCCATCCTGAGACGCCATCCCATTGTTGTTCGGGAGGGAAAGTGCTCCGAAGGAATTCCTCAAAAAGGGGTCCCCGGCCCGGAATCCGCCCTACTTCTACCCGATCAGCCTCGCCTTCGCTAAACGAAACTCATCATCCGTCAAAAGCCCATTGGAATGCATTTCATCAAGACGCTGTAGTTGGGCTGACAGATCAGGGGTGGTGGGCGCAACTGTCCCTGGACGCTGCAAGGGAGGTTCGACAGGCTGCGTAGGAAGAATCGACGGCATTGGCGGCGGTTTTATCACAACGTCGTGAACAACCGCTTTGCCCATCAGCCTCCACCGCTTCACGAAGTAGGCAATCGAGAACCCGAGAAAAACAAGCGATGGAGCCGTTTGACTTTCCTGTTCTGGAGTTGTCGGCGTAAAAGGCTCGTTACGCATCGCACTCATAAACGGCGATGCCATCAATACAAGTAGATTGGTGACCACGTACAAGATGACGCCGTACCTTCGGCGGCGTAGTATTCCTACGGAAGCTATGAGTGCAGAGATGCACAGCGCAATGCCAACTTCTTTTCCGTAGATGTCGTATGCGGACACTATGACCGTTGAAAAGTAAGCCGCCAACAAGCCCATCAAGATTCCCACATACGTGCCCCAACGGAATGGCTTGTCGCCGATGGGTTTGGCCTTTCTTGAGAACCAAATCGGTATACCCAAGAACATGAAACCAACCACTATGACAAACGGATAGAAAAGCCAATGATACGCACCTTTAGGCGGCGGAATGATGGTGAGCGCCCCGGCGAAGCGTGTGAACTCTGGCGGCTCGGCAGCGTCCGGTGAGAAGACTTCCATGATGTACGTGCGTCCACTGCCCTGTACGACATAACCGTGACCATATACGCTCATCTCGTTCGGAAGGTGCAACGTCATCGAGAATTTGGATGAACCCTTCAGAGGGAAGACGGATGGTTCAAGTTTTTCATCGTCCATGCGCCACTCTTTCGGGACGCTTCCCTTTATCCCGTCGAAGAATTGGCCCCCGTCCATATTGCCAGTGCCATCCATCACCGCCAGCACGAAGTTTGAACCTGACGGCTCAGCAGCGACGAAGGAAGTCACCTTACGGCCCTTGGCGGTTGATTGTTTGTAGGTCCATTTGGCGTCGAAAGAGGGACTGTCGATAGAAAACTTCAGTTGTTCCACAACAAGTTTTCCATCGTGCAGCCATTGGCTAGGCACAGGCTCCATTTCGGCCTGCCCCAATAGAAGGGTGTTCCCTGCTATTGTCAGCCCGACCACAATTAGTGCAGCTTTAATAACTTCCATTTCCCGATAAATTATCTTTGGCACATCCACCAAGCCGACACAACAGCACCAACGAGCGGGACCGCAAGTACCACACAGCAGCCCATCGCCCTTCCCACCTTGCGTTGCCTGCCCGACCGGGTTAGCGGCACGCCGATCTTCCGGGAGAGCCTTCCCTTGGCCCCTGAGATGCCGAGGGCACGCTTCCACGAGAACGAAAAACCGGGTATGCCTAACTTTCCCATTCGGTTGACCCTTTGAACGTCACGATATGAAGTGGAAACGGCGGGAGTAGTGTCATACGTCCATCATCCGGTGGACACAAGCAAGGATTGTTCCATCAAGCTCAACTGCTCTTCAAGCTTTTCACAGTTGTCAATAATTTCATTCGATGATGGCCGGGGCGACAAGTTGAGACCATCTAAGCGGATGTCAAGCAAGTTTCTCCCAAGCGCCGCAAGCCGGATGCTTAGGGGAGGATGCGAGTCGGTTGGATGTGGAATTGTCTTTGCGTCCAGGCCATCCAAAGCGTTGGGTTCAGAGCATTGTGAGACGGTGAGGGCATAGACTTCGCTAACATTTGCAAAGAATTGTCGAGCATCGTACTGTGCGCCATCAATGCTTAGATAACCCGCCATCAGTCCATCTCGCATCGCCGAAGTCACCTGATCCCAAATGCCTGTGAAGGCAACAATCTTCACTAATGCTGTAGCGATGTTTTCGGCACCCGCCGTTTCTGCGGCAACTGCATCTGCGGCAATCTCACGCTCACGGCTGACGCTCCGTTCCGCTCCTGCGAAACACTCTAGAAAAAAACGAATCATGAAGAGTGAGGGATAAAGTGACAAGGAGCCGACCCAGCCAATGATTCGGAAAGCCACAAAAGGGATGTATTGAGTGGACTTGGCTATCCTGACAGCCGTTTGCGCAACGCCTTGAAGGGAGTCGGCAGCGCCCCTGTAGATGGGGTAAAACCGAAGAGTAAATG
>Ga0116125_1001328_pt1 | contig 10822 bp, 8 predicted proteins | sample June2015DPH_16_1_2_FD_89729 | JGI IMG/M metagenome (GOLD analysis project Ga0116125, IMG submission 89729) | Peatland microbial communities from SPRUCE experiment site at the Marcell Experimental Forest, Minnesota, USA - June2015DPH_16_10 | ecosystem: Environmental > Terrestrial > Soil > Wetlands...
ACATAAGGTTAAACCGTGTCCGCCTTCCAGCGTCGGCGTGTCCCGCGTTCGCGGCACAGGTTGGAGTTAGCCGCTTCGGATGGTTGGTGTGCTTCGTGCAGCAGCGACAGGAGAAGTGCAAGAGGTGAAAGAGGATGAGATTCATTCTGGCGGCCGCACTCGCGCTTACGCCGCTGCTGGCTGCTGACAAGGAATCCAAAACGCGGCTGGACGAATCTGCCGCGGTATTTTCCGAGATCATGGAAACGCCGGACAAAGGCATTCCCCAACAGATGCTCGAGAACGAGAACGCCCATTGCATCATCATTGTTCCCGCGCTGAAAACCGCCGCTTTTTTGGTCGGAGCGAAATATGGAAAAGGCTATTTATCCTGCCGCAACAAGGGCGCTGAGGGCTGGTCGGCTCCCGCCACCATCCGAATTGAGGGCGGCAGCGTTGGTTTCCAGATCGGCAGCTCTGAGACGGACTTGATCATGCTGGCGATGAATGCGCGCGGAGCGGACAAATTGCTTTCGAGCAAATTCACGCTGTGCGTGGACGGTTCTATCGCGGCAGGGGCTGCGGGACGCACCGCCACTGCTCAAACAGACGCGCAGATGCACGCCGAGATTCTCTCCTGGTCGCGATCGCAGTGGATTTTCGCCGGAGTGGCATTGGAGGGCGCCACGCTGCGGCAGGATGCGGACTCGAACGCGGCACTCTACGGCAAGACGATCGATAATCGCGAAATCGTGACTTCGGGCGTAGCAGTACCTGAGGCGGCTGAGAAGCTACTCGGCCTGCTCAACAGATATTCGTGGCACGAGCGTAAAGAAATAACAGAACAGCAATAAAAAAGGATCAAAATATGAAAACGATTAGCGCATTTCTGCTGGCGTGCGGAATTCTAGCGGCTCAAGCGCCGCAGGCTCCAAACCCAACCACAACCTCTATCGATCCTGCGACCGCAGGGTCGGTACCTATTTACCGGGTGACCGTCGTCGCACGGACCACCAAGGCCATCAATTACAATCACCGCAGCGGATCCACCAGGATCGGCTTTCGCGGAACAGCCCTGATGCCGCAGGCCGAAGGCGAAGCCAAAGTGGAGAGCAAGCAGGGAGTGATCAAGATCGACGCGGAAATGCAGAAGCTGGATCCCGCCACCAAGTTCGGCCCCGAGTATCTCACGTACGTGATGTGGGCCATCACGCCGGAGGGGCGCGCGACCAACGTCGGCGAAGTCTTGTTGAAGGACGGCAAGAGCAAGCTGGACGCTACCACCGAGCTGCAATCGTTCGGTTTGATTATCACGGCTGAACCTTATTTCGCCGTCACTCAACCGAGCGACGTGGTAGTGATGGAGAATTTTGTCCGGCACGACACCGTCGGCACCATCGAAGAACTCGATGCGAAGTACGAACTGTTACAGCGGGGCCAATACACGCTGAACGTGAATCCCGCAGACATCCGGCCGATCGTGCTGGACCGTAAAGTGCCGCTGGAGCTCTACGAAGCGCGAAACGCCGTTCAGATCGCACGTTGGACTGGCGCTCCCCGCTATGCGGCCGATACATTCCAGAAGGCCTTGGACGGACTCGAGAACGCCGAAGGCTATCTGCAGGGCAGGGCAGGCCGCAAGCCGATTGGAACCGTGGCGCGCGAAGCCGTTCAGATGGCGGAGGATGCGCGAATCATCACCGTCAAGAAGATTGAGGAAGAGCAACTCGCGAACGAGCGCCAAGCGGGATTGGACCGTGAAGGACGCGCCGAGACCGCGCGGAGAGACGCGCAATCCGAGACTGAGCGCGTGGCACTGGAAGCAGAGCGGGCGCGAATAGCTTCCGAGAAGGAAGCTGGGCGTGTGGCACGCGAACATGACGCGCAGATCGCGGCTGCGCAGGCCGATGCGGATCGGCTGAAGCTCGCGAGCGACGCACGGCTGGCCGAAGCGCAATCGGAAACCAATCGCCTGAAGCGCGATAGTGACGCGCAAGCGTTGACCGCTCAGGCCGAAGCCGATCGCTTGAAGCGGGAGAACGACGCGCAAAGGGCCACGGCGCAGGCCGACCTGGACCGCGCGGCCGCGGAGAAGGCGCAAGCCGAGGCTGACAAAGCCCAATTGCGGGCGCAGCTCTTGCTCCAATTCAATGCGATCCTCGAGACTCGCGATACTGCGCGGGGCTTGATCGTGAATATGTCGGACGTCTTGTTCGACACGGCCAAGTATTCATTGCGGCCGGCGGCGCGCGAGAAACTGGCGCGAGTAGCCGGGATTCTCTCGGGACATCCGGGGCTACGGCTCCAGGTGGAAGGCTATACCGATAGCGTGGGCGGCGATGATTACAATCAGCTGCTCTCGGAAAACCGTGCATCTTCCGTGCGCGACTACTTGACTGGCGCGGGAATTCCGACGGCGTCGGTGACATCCAAAGGATTCGGAAAAACCGAACCAGTGGCGTCGAACGATACCTCCGCGGGACGGCAGCAAAATCGGCGGGTAGAACTAGTAGTCTCGGGTGACCTCATAGGCTCAGAGATAAGGCCGGCTCCGCTAGCAGTGAAGTAGTCAATTCACAAGTCAATCAGGGCTGGTCTCTCTGCAGGCTGGCCCTGAATATTTGAACAACTGCCCAATAGTTCATTTGACCGTATTTGGTCACGCGACCCCACAAGGTCAGCCCCCACATCTACCATTCTTCAGATTCCATACTTTTTGCCTGTAAAACATACTCTTTTCAGTGGTGTGCGCCAATGGACCGGAGAATGCTCTGACACATTCGTAACCAAAGGAGAAATGCAGTGAAATTATTCGGAACAGCGGCAACAACGATGTTTTGTTTGGCACTATCAGGAACCATGTTTGTGCCCAGCGCCAAGGCGGATGAGTCTAACAGAAAGACCATCATTACTTTTAGCGCTCCCGTGGAGATTCCCGGTGTCCACCTGGCGGGATGGGGAGTGCTGCCGGCCGGCACTTATGTGTTCAAGATTTTTGACTCGCAGTCCGACCGTCATATCGTCCAGATTTTCAGCCAGGACGAAACCACGGTTTACGCCACCATCCTGGCCATTCCAAACTATCGTCTGCGGGCGACCAGCAAGACGGTGATGACCTTTAGGGAAAGACCGGTGGGACAGCCGGAAGCGCTCCGGGCATGGTTTTATCCAGGCAGAAATTGGGGCGAAGAGTTCGTCTATCCGAAAGCCAGAGCAATAGAGCTGGCCGAGGCGAACAAGACGATCGTTCTTTACACCCCGGCCGAGATCACGCCGGAAGTCACCGTTGCGGTAAAGTCGCCGGACGAACCGGTGGTGGTGCAACTCAAGGAAGCGCCCATAATGGCAATTAAACCCACTGGAGAAGATGTAGCAGTCTCTGAAGTGGTAACGGCGCCGCCGGCTGAGGCGGAAGTTGCGCAGACGCTACCCGAAGTGCCGGAGACACTACCGAAAACGGCGAGTCCGATGCCGCTGATCGGCCTCGTTGGACTGCTGTCGCTCGGTGGCGCGTTCGCCGTCCGTGCGGTCGCGAGCCGCCTTCGTTAGGAGCTTGCGGAAATTTGTTGGCAGGCGGAAGCGCCTGCCTCACCCTTTATCTAAGGAGACAGTCAGCAGCATGCGACAGAGAGTTATTCCGTTACTCGCGCCGGTGACCAAGCCTCGGGACAATGGGAACGGTTGTCACCAGACCAAAGCTCGAGGCCTGGCCGTCCTCAATTCACCACTATTGAATAAAGGTACGGCCTTCACCACAGAGGAACGGAAAACGCTGGGCCTGGCGGGATTGCTTCCGCCGGATATCAGTACGCTCGAGGTCCAGGTCAAGCGCGCCTACATCCAGTACGAACGGCTACCGGACGCCCTAAGCAAAAACATCTACCTGACCTCCCTGCACGATCGCAATGAAGTGCTGTTTCACCGCTTGTTTTCAGAACACCTGCGGGAAATGATCCCGATCGTCAACAATCTGACCGTTGGCATGGCGATGGAACAATACCACCATGAGTGCCGGCGTCCGCGGGGCGTGTACTTATCGATCGATCATGCGGGAGCGATCGAGGAGGCCTTTAACAGCCTGGATGCCGGCCCCAACGATATCGACTTGATCATCGCAACCGATGCCGAGCAGATTCTGGGAATCGGCGAATGGGGCGTGGGTGGTATTGAGGTGCCGATCGGAAAGCTCGCCATTTACTCGGCGGCGGGCGGCATTGACCCGGCCCGTGGGATCGCGGTGATGCTGGATGTCGGCACCAATCGCGAAAGTTTGCGGGACGATCCCACATACATCGGGAACCAACACGCTCGGATACGCGGAGAGCAATACGACGCATTCATCGAAGCTTACGTTCACGCGGTGACCAAGCTGTTCCCGAAAGCCATGCTGCAGTGGGAGGATTTCGAGCCCGGCAACGGACGGCGCATCCTGGAGAAGTACCAGGATAAATTCTGCACCTTTAATGAGGATATTCAGGGAACCGGCGCGATCACGCTGGCTGCGGCGATCTCTGCGGTGCGTGTGTGTGGGACGCCCCTGCGCAACCAACGCGTGGTCATCTTTGGAGCCGGGACCGCGGGTATAGGAATCGCCGACCAGTTTCGCAATGCCATGATGCGTGAAGGGCTTTCGAAAGAAGACGCTGCCAAACGCTTCTGGTGCGTCGACAAACAGGGATTGCTCACCACAGACCTGGCCGAGCAACTGCACGACTTTCAAGCGGAGTATGCCCGCCCGGCTGCCGAAAGCAGAAGCTGGAAGCACGACCTGGCAGGTAACGGGCTGAGCCTGGCCGAGGTGGTGCGTCGAGTGTCACCGACCATGCTGATCGGCGCATCCACAGTATCGGACAGCTTCACCGAAGCGATCGTCAAGGAAATGGCGGCGCACACCGAGCGGCCGATCATCTTCGCGCTTTCCAATCCCCCGGTGCAGTCCGAAGCTGACCCTGCCGATCTGATTGCCTGGACGGACGGGCGTGCGTTGATCGCCACCGGCAGCCCGTTCGCACCGGTCACTTATAAGGGTGTGACCTTTGTCGTCGCTCAAGTGAATAACGCCATGCTTTACCCTGGTCTTGGTCTCGGCGCTATCGTCTCCAGAGCCCGCCGGATCAGTGACGGCATGTTCGCGGCGGCGGCGAGCGCCGTGTCGAGCCTTGTGACCGTGCGCCAGCCCGGTGCGTCACTGCTCCCTCACATTGACGATCTGCGTAGCGTGTCGGCGACAGTGGCCGTGGCTGTGGCCGAAGCAGCCGTGGAGGAGGGCTTGGCGGGGGTCGAACTGGAGGACATCGTACAGCAAGTGCAAGACGCGATGTGGCAGCCGCATTATCGCCACGTCCAAGGATGTTGAAGGGTGAAGGCTACCGATGAGACTGGTCGTGAAGCGGGAGCTGCTCCGGAGAGTTCTGTTATGGCCTCAACGCGTGCTCTTTGCGGGCGGGTTCCTACTCTTGGGTTATTGTGGTTGGGTTCTCACGGACACCTGGCTCTTCCAACAGCGCGAGAGCCGTCAATTCGAGCGGCTGCTGGATCGGCGTCACACCGATTCCGCAGCCGCGGCAATTCCAACTTCGCTCGAAGGTCCAGCGGCGATTGCGGCCGCTGGTTTAATCGGCAGGATTGAAATCGCGCACCTTGGACTTTCCGCCATGGTCATGGAAGGAGACGACCGGCGCACTCTCCGTCGGGCAGTGGGCCACATTCCAGGAACCTCGCTGCCGGGCGAAATCGGTAACGTGGTTCTCACCGGTCACCGCGATACGTTCTTCCGGCCGCTGCGCAATATCAGCCGGGACGACATCATCACACTGACCACCTTGCAGGGTCAATACCGATATCGCGTTCTGTCCACGCAAGTGGTGAGTCCGGATAACCTATCGATTTTGGACGCTAGCCAGAATGAGATCCTGACACTCATCACTTGTCATCCGTTCTACTTCGTAGGTGCGGCTCCCAATCGGTTTATAGTGCGGGCTGAAAGGATGGAATAAACATGCAAATTATGGTGAAAGAAACCTCTAAAGTTCGCAAGATCGCTTTTGTCGGCGACCACTTGCCGCGCAAGTGTGGAATTGCCACGTTCACGTCCGACTTGCTTGCCGCCGTAGCAAGCGCCCATCCGGAAAGCCAGTGCCTGGCGGTTTCAGTCAACGATATTCCGGATGGCTACGAGTACCCGGAAGTGGTTCGCTTCGAGATTGAGGAGCAGGACCTGTCATCGTATCTGCGCGCCGCTGACTTCCTCAACATCAGCAACGTCGACATCGTCTGTTTACAGCATGAGTTCGGCATTTTCGGAGGGCTGGCCGGTGGCCACATTCTGGCTTTTCTGCGCGAATTGAGAATGCCCGTTGTCACCACGCTGCATACTGTTTTGCGCGATCCCAGGCCCGAGCAGCGGCGCGTGATGCAGGAGTTGATCTCACTCTCGACACGGCTGGTGGTTATGGTTGAGCGTGGCCGAACGATGCTGGAGGAAATCTACGACGCGCCGCCGGCCAAGATCGATCTGATTGCGCACGGCATTCCAGACGTCGGTTTCGTCGACCCCACCTACTTCAAAGATCAGTTTGGCGTGGAAGGAAAGGTGGTGCTGCTCACCTTCGGCCTGCTTTCCCCTAATAAGGGCATCGAATACGCGCTCAACGCGCTGCCGGATATTTTGAAGGAGTTTCCAGAAGTTGTATATATTGTGCTGGGCGCCACGCATCCGAACGAGCTGCGAGAGCATGGCGAAGCCTACCGGGTGAGCCTGGAGCTGCTGGCCAAGAAAAACAAGATTGAAAAGAACGTCATCTTCTACAACCGCTTCGTGGATCTTGAAAACCTGAAGGAATTCATCGGAGCCGCGGACCTGTATATCACGCCCTATCTGAATGAAGCGCAGATCACCTCAGGAACTCTGGCCTACACTTTCGGGTCCGGCAAAGCTGTGGTGTCGACACCATACTGGCATGCTACGGAACTGTTAGCGGACGATCGTGGCGTGCTGGTGCCATTCGGCGATGCCCCGGCGATCGCGCGCGAAGTGATCGGCCTGCTTCGCGACGATACACGCCGGCACGCGATGCGCAAGAACGCATATAGGCTGGGGCGCGAGATGATCTGGAGCCATGTCGCGCAACTATACATGGCGAGCTTTGAAGCGGCGCGGCTGCAGGGAGCCCCGCTGTCCCGAAAATCTCTGATCACCAAGACGCTCGACATGAGACCGCGGGAACTGCCGGAGTTGAAGTTGAATCACTTGATGCGAATGACCGATTCTACCGGACTTTTCCAGCACGCCATTTTCGGCGTCCCGAATTTCTCCGAAGGTTATTGTACCGACGATAACGCGCGGGCCTTCATCCTGGCGGTACTGCTGTCAGAACTGGGCGAGGATCCGGAGAGTGCGCGCACGCTAGCCACCACCTCGGCGGCCTTCCTGCATCACGCCTTCGATCCTAGAACGAAGCGCTTCCACAACCTCATGAGCTTTGAGCGCGGTTGGCTGGACACTCAGGGTTCCGACGACTGCCAGGGTCGAGCGATCTGGGCTCTCGGCATAGGTGTAGGGCGCTCCCCGTTCCGGAGTTTCCAGATGATGGCGGGACAGCTCTTCGCCCAGGCGCTGCCGGCCTTGATGGAGCTGACGTCGCCGCGAGCCTGGGCGTTCGGCTTAATCGGCATCCATGAATACCTGCGCCGGCTGAGCGGCGACAGCCTGGTGAACCAAACGCGAGTGGCCCTCACCGGCCGCCTTATGGATCACTTCGAACGGAGCTCTCATTCGGACTGGCGCTGGTTTGAAGAGGAGCTATCCTATGACAACGCCAAGCTCGCGCACGCCTTGATTCTCAGTGGATCCGCGACCGGCCAAACCACGGTATTTGAGCGCGGCTTAGAGGCCTTGCGCTGGTTAAACGAAATACAGACTTCCGAGACAGGCCACTTCCGGCCGATTGGAAGTAATGGTTTCTATCGCCGCGGCGGTGCGCGCGCCACTTTTGACCAGCAGCCCATTGAGGCGCAAGCCATGGCCTCGGCTTGTTTGGAAGCTTATCGCGCTACTTCCGATCTGTGGTGGTTCGAACAGGCGCAACGCGCCTTCGACTGGTTTATCGGCTGGAACGATCTGGGTTTGGAACTGTATTCGCCAGAAAGCGGAGGCTGCGGCGATGGATTGCATGTGGACCGGGTGAATGGAAATCAGGGCGCGGAGTCGACTCTAGCATTCCTGCTCTCGTTGGCGGAGATGCGTCTGGCGCAGAACATGGTGGCCAGTTTTAAGGAACCCATCGCCATCGGAGCTTAATGTCGATTCGTATCAGACGCTCTCCTCTTGTTCTCCGGCCGGACGCGTCGCGGGTGCTGCTGCGGCCGTTCAGCCCTGGCGATTCCGAAAGGGCCGGCAGAATTATCGATCGGATTCTGGCGATTCCAGAGGAGTGTGTGGTGCCCCTACTTTCGGAGATCTGCGCCGAGTTCTGTAAGCGCCACCAGAATATCCATGCTGTTTTTCTGGAGCGCTTCGAACAAGTCCGCGAGACGTTCCAGACTGACCAAGAGCTCTCCGAGCAAAGGCGAAAGTTGATCGGCGCCTATTTCCTGGCCGAATATTCGCTCGAAGCCGCCGCCCTGTTTAATCCGTCCATCGTCCCGCATCCGGATCAGACCGGGCTGCCGGCGGGAGCTTTGCGCTTCGTTCTCAGTCTGCGCGCCACCGGGGAGGGACACATTTCCTCTGTCACCTTTCGAATAGGTATTCTGCATGCCGACAATCAAATTGAAGTGATAACGCCTACGGGCTTTCTGACCGAACCTCGTCAGGTTGCAAATCTGCTGTACGAGAAGGGGCTTTTCGAACGGAAACTCGCAGAGCTTGGACTGACTCGCGAGTTTTCGCGCCGGGTCCTCAACAAACTCCGCGGGTCGTTTACGCTGTCTGAACTGCGCGGCAGTCTCCAAGCCGAACAATTCCGTCTGCCGGATGGAATGTCGCGGGAAGATCAACTGGAGTCGCAGGGCATTTGGCTGCTGGCCCGTTCGAACTACGAGGTTCAATTCCAACCCGATCAGAAACTCTCGGAGCGCGTCATTTTTCCGGCAACCCCATCCCAGCGTAACGGCATCGAGGACGCGCGGTTCGTCCGCTTCCAAAAGGAGGACGGTACTTACATCTATTACGCGACGTTCACCGCCTATGACGGTAGAGTGGTGATGCCGGAACTGGTGGAGACTTCCGATTTCCTCTTCTTCCGATTCATCACCTTGAACGGTCCAGGCGCGCAGAACAAAGGTATGGCGCTGTTCCCTCGAAAAATAGACGGCCATTACGCCATGCTCTCGCGGCAGGACAACGAGAATATCTACCTTATGTTCTCTGATAACGTTCACTTCTGGAATGAGTGCAAGCCCCTGCTTAAGCCGGCGTTTCCCTGGGAGCTGGTCCAACTTGGGAACTGCGGATCGCCGATCGAGACCGATGCAGGCTGGTTGGTTCTTAGCCACGGCGTCGGCCCGATGCGTAAGTACTGCATCGGGGCATTCTTGCTGGATCGCGATGATCCGAGCAAAGTGATTGGACGGCTTCGCGAGCCGCTGCTCAGCCCGAGCCAGAAAGAGCGCGAAGGCTACGTGCCCAATGTCGTCTATACGTGCGGCGCAATGCTGCACAACGGCGAACTGATTATTCCTTATGGCCTGGCGGATCAGGCCACGGGTTTCGCGGCTGTCGCGCTGGCGGACGTGCTGGGCGCGATGAACTAGCACACGTGATCATCCCCAACAAAAGAATCGCGGTCCTGGCGCCCGTGGCATGGCGGACACCTCCCCGGAAATACGGCGCGTGGGAGACCGTAGCCAGCAACATCACCGAAGGCCTGGTCGCGCGCGGCTGGGACGTCACTTTGTTCGCCAGCCATGATTCCGTTACCAGCGCGCATCTGCATGCCGTAGTGGATCACGGCTATGAAGAGGATTCCACTGTCGATCCGAAAGTGTCCGAATACCTGCACATATCCGAAGCCTTCGAGCACGCTGGGGAATTTGACTTGATCCACAGCCATTACGACTTCATGGCATTGACCTACACGCGCCTGGTTAAGACACCTGTACTCACTACCATCCACGGATTCTCATCGCCCAAAATCATGCCAGTCTATGAGAAGTATCGTGACGGATATTTCGTCTCCATCAGCAACTGCGATCGCGCGCCGGGTCTGAATTACCTTGCGACCGTCTACAACGGAATTGATCTTTCGTTGTACCCGCTGCAGAAATCGCGCGGCGGAGATCTGATCTTCCTCGGCCGCATTCATCCGGACAAGGGTGTCCATCTGGCGATCGCAGCGGCTCGCCTGAGCGGACTGCCGTTGATCATCGCGGGCATTGTCCAGGATCAGGCATACTTCCGGGAGCAGGTTGAGCCGCACCTTAATGAGAGCATCCGCTACGTTGGGCCGGTGGATGTCGCGGGCAAGAATGAGTTGTTCGAACGCGCCAGTGCTCTACTGCATTTGAATACCATCCCGGAGCGATTCGGACTGGTGCTGGCGGAAGCCAATGCCGCCGGCGTGCCGGTGATCGCGATGGATTTGGGCTCCTGCCGCGAGGTGATTGAAGAAGGGCGGACGGGTTTTCTGGTGAACACCGTCGACGAAGCCGTGCGGGCTCTCGCACGACTTCGAGAAATCGATGGAGCGGCCTGCCGCAGACGCGTCCACGATCATTTCTCGGTAGACACGATGGTCGCGGCCTATGAACGCGTCTATGCGGCAATTTTCCAGATCGAAGAGACGAGGCTGCATGAAGCGCGATATTGTTCGGCGATATAGCCAGAATCCGATTCTCACCAAAT
>Ga0116125_1001330_pt1 | contig 10811 bp, 4 predicted proteins | sample June2015DPH_16_1_2_FD_89729 | JGI IMG/M metagenome (GOLD analysis project Ga0116125, IMG submission 89729) | Peatland microbial communities from SPRUCE experiment site at the Marcell Experimental Forest, Minnesota, USA - June2015DPH_16_10 | ecosystem: Environmental > Terrestrial > Soil > Wetlands...
ACTACTCCGAATGAGAATAAGTCGGTTCGGGCATCCAGGTCTTTTGCTCGGACCTGTTCAGGCGACATGTAAGCGATCGTGCCAACCGCAGAGCCGAGGCTAGTCAGGCGCTCGGCCAAGGTCAAGGTCGATTGCTCTGCCACCCCAGCCGCCCCAACCTTTCTGACTACGGGTATAACCATAGCCAAACCGAAATCGAGAATTTTGGCATGCCCGCGCTTGCTCACAAAGATGTTTGCTGGTTTGATGTCGCGGTGGATGATGCCTTCGATGTGGGCGGCATCGAGCCCATCGGCAATTTCAATACCGAGCGACAAAACAGTTTCGACCCCCAGCGGTCTGCCTGCAATGCGGTGTTTCAGCGTCAGTCCATCCAGAAACTCCATCGCGATGAATGAACGACCATTGTGCTTGCCGATTTCGTAGATCGTGCAGATATTGGGGTGGTTCAGCGCAGAGGCCGCGCGCGCTTCTCGCCGAAAGCGTTCAAGAGCATAGGGGTCTTGCGCGACATCCTCGGGAAGAAACTTCAGTGCGACGAAGCGGCCAAGCTCAGTATCTTCGGCTTTGTAGACCACACCCATGCCGCCACCGCCTAGTTTCTCGATGATGCGGTAGTGCGAGATGGTCTGGTCGATCATGGCGCGAATCTTACGTCTGTGAAACAGGCAAGTCAACGAGAGCTGGCGACATTGAAGAGTTCTCAGAAAAGTTGCTGGCATGGAATCACCATCGCACTCGTTTTCTTCACCTTGGGCTTGCCACAAGACGTCGTGACTGGCTTGTCGGTCGTCGCGGGATCGGCGCGGCGCTTGCCAAAGCGGGGAACCGATTTGTGCGCCATCGTTCAGGACTTTCGAGCTCGCTATGTTATGGAAGGCAGTGTTCGGCCGGGTCGGGGCTAACTTGTGCCTCGCGGAGAAGTCCGTTGCGAAAGATTTCTCTGCGTAATGTGAGAATCGTCGGGCCATCGATTTGTCTCACTAAACATGCGAAAGCCGGAGCTCTTGGCTCCGGCTTCCTGCATTGGGTGCGCAGCTATTACTTAAGAGCGACGGTAACTTTTTCGTTGCCGTCCGGTGCTTTGGCGAGTTGCAGCTCTTTCTTCAGCTCCATTTCATGTTTGGAGGTCGGGACAACCATGCTACCTGCGCCGTAGCCCTTGCAAATCTCGGTCAGAAAGTACTGGCTACCGACGCGGTCGAACACCAGCTTGCTATCCGTGCTGCGAGGATCCTCGCTCCTGGCGATCGACATCGCGGCCTGCGCGGTCTCGGTGTTCTGGATACTAATCAAGTTCGGGCTTTGACTTAAGGCCTTGATTTCGTAGGTTCCGGCCGGGAGTTGTTTCGCCCCAACGTTGAAGGCGAACGGCACATTGGCTTTCGCATAGGACTGAGCATAAGCACCGGTGGCGTTGAGCATCAGGGACATGACCACCAGCGACAGGATCGTGATAAGGTTGCGTTTCATGACATCCTCCTTGGAGTTCCTTGCAGTGGAACCCTAAACTGAATTTTGTCTCTCGAAGTCTTCAACGCCTCCGCTGAATACTTGGTGCGACGCATTGTGTTAAAGCAAGCGTGGTGCCAAGTCGTGGCGAGCTTTTTTGCCGGATATTCCGCTGTGTTTGCAACAACATGAGTTTTGGCCGAGAGAGTAGACATGCTTGCATGCGGTAGCCGATCGGCTACCGGCGAGTAACCAGCAGGTTCCGTAGCGACGATCCTCTGAAACAAAAGAGGGCTTAGAGTTCGTTATCTAGGGGCGCGTTGTGCCCGTCAATTCGGTGACGCGAAGCAAATAAGTTCGGCTAGACTGTTCCGCAGGAGGGGGACTTGCTGAATCCGAGGTTGATGGCGATGTCCGGGCCGCTGGAAGGGAGGGTCTGGGCTATAACTGACGATCCGCTCGCTGTGGGCCGCGACGCTGCCAATCAGGTCACGATCGGAGACTCCGCAGTCTCGCGAAAGCACTGTACCATCAGCCAAGTATCCCAGGGCGTTTATGAAATCTGCGACCACGAGAGTCACAACGGAACGCACGTCAACGGGATTCAGATAGGCCGTGGTCCCATTCAGCACGGAGACAAGATTCGCGTCGGAACAAGCGAGTTTGTGTTCCTCACCGGCGAGGATAGTGACGCCAATCCGCAATCATCGAGCATCGGCACACAAACGACCAGTAGCGCGCTGACAGCGGTATTCCTCGATCAGGATTCGGGCTTGCCGTCGGACGCATCCGGCATTGGCCGGATGGCACGCGACCTGTCGGCGTTTTTCAAAATTGCCAATCTCGTAAACTCGTTCCACGACATTGAAGGTTTACAGCGCGAGTTGCTGGGACTAATTTTCGAAGTGATCCCCGCCGCGCACGGCGTAATTGTGCTTCAGCCGAACGCAAATGATCTATCCAACCCGGCTTGCATGTGGAGCCGCGACGAAGATGGCAAAGAAATAGTTATCCGGGAGGAGTGGGCGCAACGGGCCATGTGGGAACGCTGTGCCGTCTACACAGCCGCTTCTACAGTACCGACACTGGCCGAACACGTATTGTGCGCTCCCTTGGTTGGGGTGGAGAACATCCTTGGGGTCATCTATCTGACTGCGCCGGCGACTTCACCAGCGTTCGGCGAGGACCACGCCTACTTCCTGAGCTCGGTTTCCCGTATTGCCGCAGTATCGCTGGAGAACCTGTTGAAGCTCGATTCTTTGCGGGCTGAGAACCAGCGGCTCAGAGCGGATGCGGGCGAAGACGCGCTGATTGGCGAGAGCCGGGCGATTTCGCGCGTCGCGGAGTTCATCCGACGCGTGGCGAAGGGCGATTCGACGGTGCTCATCCGGGGAGAAAGCGGAACCGGCAAAGAGTTGGTAGCCCGCGCCATTCATGCCAATAGTCAGCGCGCCACCAAGCCGTTCGTCGCCATCAACTGCGCTGCGATTCCCGAAACTTTGCTGGAGAGCGAACTGTTTGGGCATGAGAAGGGAGCCTTCACTGGTGCGGCTGCGACCAAAAAGGGAAAGTTTGAAGCCGCTGAGGACGGAACCCTGCTACTCGACGAAATTGGCGAGATGCCTCCACTGCTGCAAGCCAAACTCCTGCGGGTTCTGCAGCAACGCGAGTTCGAGCGGCTGGGGAGCACCCGCTTGATGCCTCTTAACGCGCGCGTGATCGCCGCAACCAACAAGAACTTGGAGCATGCCATCAAGGCGGGCGAATTCCGGCAGGATCTCTTTTACCGACTGAATGTGGTTTCGGTTGCGCTGCCGCCACTGCGCGACCATCGCGAAGACATTCCCGCGCTGGCGCTGCATTTCGCCAGTAAGTTTGCGGCGAAGAGCAAGCGCGGCTTGAAAGGCATTTCGGCGGAAGCGCGATCCCTGCTAATGCAATATAGCTGGCCGGGCAACATTCGCGAACTCGAGAACGCCATGGAACATGCAATCGTGCTGGGACTGACTGACGAGATCCTGCCGGAAGAACTTCCCGAGCCGTTGCTCGAAGAACAATTATCGGAGACTGCAGCGCTGTACCACAACACACTCAACCAGACCAAGAAGCAACTGGTTATCACAGCGATGGATAACGCGAAAGGCAATCACATCGAAGCCGCTCGGCTGTTGGGAATCCATCCCAAGTACCTGCATCGTCTGATCAAGAACCTCAATTTGAAGTCCGATCTGAAGCGGCTGGCGTAATCACCTGGCGCTGGGGATCGACAGAGACTGAACCTCGTCGCATGGGCGATGGGAAAGCAAGACTGCGGGAATTTTCCCGCCCTCCATATCTATCCCATGGTCGCGTTGACTTGCCTGCAGTTGGCCCATACCATGATCGCACTGGGGCGGGCGTCCGTGTGATTGGTCTAACTATCTCGCACTATCGCGTCATCGAGAAGCTTGGCGGTGGCGGCATGGGCGTGGTGTACAAAGCTGAGGATACCGAGCTTGGCCGCTTTGTCGCGCTTAAGTTTGCCTGACAAGGTTGCGCGAGACCCGCAGGCTTTGGAGCGTTTCCGCCGTGAAGCTCGGGCGGCTTCTGCCTTAAACCATCCGAACATCTGCACAATCTACGAGATCAGCCAGTATGAAGATCGTTCTTTCATTGCTATGGAGTTTCTGGACGGGCTGACGCTGAAGTACCGCATTGCGGGAAAGCCGTTAGACAACGAAACCGTTCTCTCTCTTGCAATTGAGATCGCCGATGGATTGGACGCGGCCCACACGGAAGGCATCGTCCACCGCGACATCAAGCCTGGGAACATCTTCGTGACCAAGCGCGGTCACGCGAAGATTCTCGACTTTGGGTTGGCAAAAGTTACACCTATCCTCGGCAGCGCCAGAGTGTCTGGAGCAACGGAGCAATCGACGGTCACTTTGGAAGAGCACTTGACTAGCCCCGGCGCAACCGTAGGCACGCTTGCGTACATGTCGCCGGAGCAAGTCCGCGGCAAGGAACTCGACGCTCGAACCGACCTGTTCTCCTTCGGGACGGTCCTGTACGAGATGGCGTCAGGCACGTTGCCTTTTCGCGGCGACAGTACAGGGATGATCTTCGACGAGATCATGAACCGTGCTCCGGTTCCTCCGGTGCGACTCAATCCTGACGTGCCCGCCGATCTGGAACGGATCATCGCCAAGTGTCTGGAGAAAGACCGCAACCTGCGCTACCAGCATGCTTCGGATATTCGCACCGACCTCCAACGTCTGAAGCGGGACACGGAGTCCTCACGCTCACTAGTTGCTATACCACCCGAAGCTCCATCCCATCCCAGGAAGCGCTTGAAGGTGATTGTTGGTACCGTCCTCGCGTTGGTGTTAATTGCGGTTGGAGGCTATCTTTACTTCCGTCATCCACGGCAGCTTACTGATAAAGATGTGGTAGTGCTCGCCGACTTCGCCAATTCCACTGGTGACAGGGTTTTCGACGATACCCTGAAACAGGCGTTGAGCGTTGCCCTGCGCCAATCGCCCTTCCTCAGTGTGCTCTCTGACAACAAGGCTGCCGAGACGCTGAAATTGATGACGCTTCCGCCCAATACGACCCTCACCCCCGACTTGGCGAGGGAAGTTTGTCTTCGCACTGGCAGCCAGGTTTATATCGCGGGTGCGATCGCCGCCTTGGGTACCGAATACGTCGTGGGTTTAAAGGCGGTAGATTGTCAGAGCGGCGAAGTCTTGGCACAGCAACAGATCACCGCACCTGCCAAGGAGAAAATCCTGGACGGACTGGGCCACATCGCAAGCAAATTGCGCGGTGAGTTGGACGAGTCGCTGGCCACAGTGCAGAAGTTCGATATTCCGCTCGAGCAGGCTACCACTTCTTCTCTCGAGGCTCTGCGTCAATATACTGCCGGCCTTCGCGTCGAAAACCAGCAAGGCGATGTCGCTGCCATCCCGTTTTTCAAACGCGCGGTCGAACTCGATCCAAACTTCGCTCAGGGCTACGTTTCCCTGGCCACGTCCTATTCCAATCTTGCTGAGTACGGGCTAGCTAGCGAGAGTATGCAGAAGGCTTACGAACTGCGCGACCGTGCCACTGAACTGGAACGTTATAGCATTTCGGCGAACTACTACGCCGACGTCACCGGCGAATTGGACAAGGCGAACCCGGTGCTCGAGCAATGGGCACATGACTACCCTCGCGACGTCCATCCTCTGGTCGCTCTAGCGCTCAATCACAATCTGGTTGGTCAGTATGATCAGGCGGTAGCGGAACTCCATGAAGGTCTGCGGATCGACCCGGACCGTTCTACCGCCTATCTGAACTTGATCGCCAATTACGCTGCCTTGAATCGCGTGGAGGACGCAACTGTCACCTACAACGCTGCACTGGCGCGCAAGCTGGATCATCCTCTGCTCCACGTCAATCGTTACGGGGTGGCTTTTATCCAGGGCGACATTGCCGAGATGCAACGGCAGTTAGCTGGGATCACGGGGAAGTCGGGGCTCGAAGACTTTCTTCTTTCCATTCAGTCGGACACCGAGGCGTATGCCGGGCATTTTCACAACGCGCGAGAACTCTCCCGGCGAGCGGCAGATTCTGCCAACCGAAATGACAAAAAAGAGACAGCCGCGGACTGGCTGCTAAACGCCGCACTGCGCGAAGCTGAGATCGGCAATCCGCAACAAGCTCGGGCACAAACTTCCTCCGCCATGTCCTTGTTCTCTTCCCGCGATGTTCGCGTGCTATCAGCGTTGGCACTCGCCCGTTCTGGAGATGCAGCGCGAGCCCAAAACATGGCCGACGAATTGAGCCGTAGTGCGCCGGCGAATACTCTGCTGAACTGTTACTGGTTGCCCACGATTCGCGCTTCAGCGGAACTGACTCGCCACCATCCGGACAATGCGTTGCGGCTATTGCAGGCGGCCTCACCTTGCGAGCTAGGTGAACCCAATCCGCAAGTCCAGATCGGTGGCACTCTCTATCCCGGTTACGTCCGGGGACGGGCTGATCTCGAAAACGGAGATGCGCAGCAAGCGGTGGCCGAGTTCCAGAAGTTGATCGATCACCGCGGCGTAGTGCAAAACTTCGTGCTGGGGGCGTTAGTACATCTGCAACTCGGCAGAGCGTATCTCGCGACGGGAGATGCCTCGAAGGCCCGCGTCCAGTATCAGGATTTCTTCACGATCTGGAAAGATGCAGACTCGGACATCCCCATCTTGAAGGAAGCCAAGTCGGAGTACGCAAAGCTGCAGTGAGCGAAGGATCCCTTCCTCCTCGCTTACTCTTCGTGAATAATCTCCGCATTTCACTCTTCGTTACACGCGGTTTGCCCGCCGACAGTCCGTACTTCTATGTGGCCAAAGCGGTGAGCGCAAAGGGAACAGAGAGCACAGCCTCGAGCGAAATCCGAGTCGACATTTCTTCGCCGTAGATTCGGCAAGAGGCGTACGGGTATGCACACGTGAGTTGCCAGGGCCCTCATCGCTTGACATCAGGTCACGAGTGGGCCGAGCTTCTTCGCGAGTAAGAAGTGAACGGGGTCAATCCACGCGACGGCGCATCGAGCTTTTGGCGAGAGTGTGCTGCGCAATGAGGAAACGTCTGGTCAAGATGATCGGACATCGTACAGATATTGGCCATGCCCTTTCGAGACCTACCCACATTTGGGCGACAAAAGTAGGATCGATCCCGTCGACGGCTTTGCCTCGGACATTAGTCAACAAAGTTCTACCTGGGCTGTTTGTACTGAGAACTATTTTTGAGACATGGTTCCAACTCCTGGAGCCGGTGAGTATAGCAATACCCCGCAAATCTTGGCAGGTAATGTGTTTCGGCCTCGGTCGAAGGTCATAGCTTTGCATGGCCTCGACCTAAATGGGCAGGGACTCGTCGCCGGCCTGGATGCGGGATTTCACTCCAGGAGACCGTCTATGCGGATACCGAAGAAAGTCACGCCCAGAAAAGCCGCCGCGAACAAACGCAACGCCGCGCGCTCGACGGGACCAAAATCACAATCAGGGAAGCGTTTCGCGAGCAGAAACGCCATCACCCACGGAATTTACGCTGCTGGCATCCTGCTCCCCGGTGAGAGCAAAAAGGAATTCGATCAGCTATGGAACGAGAGAGTCAGCTCTCACTGCCCCGTCGGTTCCGCCGAATTCCACCGCGTCGGAAAGCTTGTCTGGCATGAGTTGCGCGAGAAGAGGCTTCGGCTGGCGGAAACCGGGGTGGTCGCCAAGCTCCTAGCCGACCAAAACGCCAAGGCGGAAATGTTGGCTTCCACGCACCTTCCCCAGTACAACAGCGCCGTCACAGCTCTTAAGCGTCTGAAAGAGATCGAGGAACAGATCAACTCGACAGGGTGCGTCAGCACGGAAAATATCGAGTGGCTCGGAAAACTGCCTCACGGCGACGAACTCAAGAATTTTCTCGACGCCATCGAGTTCGTTCGATCCGTTCGGCAAAAGGGCGGCTTCCGCCCAGGCGCAGAGATGCCCGCCGAAACGGAAACCAAGTGGTCAACGCGCGACGATGATGTAACCACTCCCGAGGTAGAGTGGGATTTCGCACGCGCTTTGCTGCTAGGAGTCTTGGATTCCCTCAAGACGTTCATTGAGGGTGAACGGTTTTACCACGGGCAACAAATGGTGCAACGATCGGAGGGGCAACGCAACGCTCTCTTAGTTCCGCAGGAAGCCGAGCTTGACCGTCTGATGCGCTATGACAAGCACATTTCGAGCCAGTATGACCGGGACGAACTCGCGCTCGAACGGATGCAACGACTTCGCCGCGGGGAGAAGGTGCCGCCGCCGCCCGCGCGGTTTTAGCCAGTCGACTTCGGTCGGCGCCCACAATCTGCGAGTTAGATCGGGCTCGATCGCTTTACCAGAAGGCGGCTCGAACCGGCCAACGCTATGGCATCTTGTGCAAAAGGTGGGATGGCTCTCACCTCGCCGGTGAAAGCCTGCACGTGCCCGAAGATTACAAGCACCCCATTTTTAGTTCTGCCATTTCGAGTCTCACGAAGAGTTGGGGCGTCCGCTTTGCTGCAAAGACCATCTCAAGGTTGAGCTCCTTGGGTCAGCATACCGTCTACGGCGCAGGCACTTGTGATGGACTGGTTCCCGGCCGTAATTTCGAATACATCGACGAAAGGTAGCCAGCCAGGCGATAGCACTCAAAAACCCTATCCAAAGGACAATGAGCGCTATCGGGATTTTTCGTCAACAACCCTCTTGAGCTGCCACCAACTCCACAGGTTTCATTGACTTGCAAGTTTCACCGACGTAAGATTCGCGCCAGTGATTGGCCAAATCATCTCGCACTACCGCATCGTCGAGAGGCTGGGTGGCGGCGGGATGGGCGTCGTTTATAAAGCCCAAGACACGCGGCTGCATCGCTTTGTCGCGCTCAAATTTCTCCCCGAAGACGTAGCTCGCGACCCGCAAACCCTCGCCCGTTTTCAACGCGAAGCCCAGGCGGCGTCGGCGCTGAACCATCCAAATATCTGTACCATTCACGACATCGGCGAACAAGAGGGAAGAGCCTTCATCGCCATGGAATTCCTGGGGGGAACGACCCTTAAGCGCCGCATCGCGGGACGTCCACTGGAAATTGAAACCCTGTTGTCGCTCGCCATCGAGATTGCGGACGCGCTTGATGCTGCACATACCAAGGGGATCGTGCACCGCGACATCAAACCGGCCAACATATTTGTGAGCGAACGGGGGCACGCCAAGATTCTTGACTTCGGCCTGGCCAAGATAGATCTCACGCGCCGGCGTATCGAGAGCGGCTCCGGCCCCGAAGATCCTACCCTCGAAGACAAAGATCTTACAACCGGCGGTAGCACGATGGGCACGGTGACGTACATGTCTCCGGAGCAGGTGGCGGGGAAGTCGCTGGATGCTCGCACCGATCTGTTCTCGTTCGGAGCTGTGCTCTACGAAATGGCGACTGGTCACCTTGCTTTTGAGCGACCGACATTGGGCGCAACCTTCGCCGCCATCATGCATGAGGACGCGCTTTCCCCGCGTCAGTGGAATGCTGAGTTGCCGCCACAGGTGGAAGAAATCATCGGGAAGGCATTACAGAAGAATCGAGAGTTACGCTATCAGAACGCCTCGGACTTGCGGGCCGATCTGCAACGACTGAAGCGCGCCATAGACTCGGGGCGGATTGTGGCGGAAGGAGTCGAGCTTCGTTCGGCTGGACAGCTCCATCGACTGCGCTCAGGGCAGGCTCGGGGAACTGTTCTCCGGCGAGCGTCGCGAAAGGCTGGGTACGCCGGTGCTGCAATCCTGTGCGCTCTCCTCATCGCCGGTGGGCTCTACTATCGTTCGCGTCTCCAGAACCGGCATCTGACTGACAAAGACACGATTGTTCTTATCGATTTTGCTAACAGCACGGGCGATGTGATCTTCGACGATACGCTGAAAACGGGATTAACCGTTTCACTGCGGCAATCGCCATTCCTCAATGTGCTTTCCGATGGACAAGTTGCAAGAACCTTGCAACAAATGAAGCGCCCATCGGGCACGAAACTTGCACCCGACGTAGCTCGCGAGCTTTGCCAGCGGACGGGGAGCAGAGCTTACATTGCCGGAGCGATCGGCAGCCTGGGCAGCGAATATGTGCTGGGATTGAAAGCAGTGAATTGCGAGAATGGCGACACGCTGGCCGAAGAGCAGGTGACGGTGGCGTCCAAGGATAAGGTGCTGGACGCGCTGGGCAAAGCGGCATCCAAGTTGCGCGGCGAACTGGGCGAATCCTTGGCTACGGTGCAGCGGTTCGATGTTCCGCTCGAACAAGCCACTACTTCTTCGCTCGAAGCTCTGAGAGCGTACAGCCTTGGTAGAGAGGCAACGAACGAAAAAGGTCCTGCCGCTGCGCTGCCGTTCCATGAACGAGCCATCGAGCTTGATCCCAATTTTGCCATGGGCTACTTGTCATTGGGCGGCGACTACTGGAGCCTCGGCCAAGTCGGCCGGGCGAGCGAGTACTACACCAAAGCATTCCAGTTGCGGGAACATGCCAGCGAACGGGAAAGGCTGGACATCACAGCCGACTATTATTCGAATGTAACCGGAGAACTAGACAAGGCGGCCCAAACCCGCGAGGAGTTGATTCAGAGCTACCCGCGCGAAGCCGGAGCTTATGGCAATTTGGGCACCTTGTTCGCGTCGCAAGGGCAGTATGAAAAGGCAGCTGAGGTCACTAGGCAAGAACTGCATCTTGCACCGGATCGAGCGTATCGCTACGTGAATCTTGCAAACTACAGCCTCGCTTTGCAAGGTTTCGATGAAGCGCGACAGATGACTGACGAGGCCCAAGGCGGAAAGTGGATGACCTCGCGTTGCACAATG
>Ga0116125_1001331_pt1 | contig 10806 bp, 7 predicted proteins | sample June2015DPH_16_1_2_FD_89729 | JGI IMG/M metagenome (GOLD analysis project Ga0116125, IMG submission 89729) | Peatland microbial communities from SPRUCE experiment site at the Marcell Experimental Forest, Minnesota, USA - June2015DPH_16_10 | ecosystem: Environmental > Terrestrial > Soil > Wetlands...
GCTATCTCTACACTTTGTGGGCTGCAAAGTCGATTCTCGGCAGCCATGAAATTGCGCTGAAGATCCGCTACGCTGGCGATGCTGGGCGCTGTCTACTTTCTGTTTCGGGCCGCTCGCGAGTTGTTTGACCGGGACATTGCGTTTCTCGTCTGTATCTTTTTTGCTCTGGAACCCAATGTGGTGTTTGCCGCGACTGATGCGCGTCCATACGCGTTTGCCTTGCTGGCAACCAACTTTGCGATTTTTGCTTTTGTCCTATGGATGAAGCGGCATGAGATGCGGCTGGCGATTTTATTCGGCGCTGCCGCGGCGATGATTCTTTACTTTCATTACTTGTTTGGCGCCATCCTGCCTGCGTTTGCGATTTACTATCTGGCGGTTCGGCGAAATTCAATCAAGGCGGATGCACGGCAGTTGGCTGCGCTGCTGACTTCGTTTACGCTGCTCATTCTTCCCCTGATTTATCGCGTCCTGTCTCTTTATCACACGAGGGAAACGCACGTCGTCCAGGAACTGCCGCACTCGGGGTTGGCCGCGCTAAACACCCTCGCCCCCATGCAAACTCTGATTGGCTTCGTGGCGACCGCTTTTCTCGCTGCTCTGCTGCGAAAAGTAAAGCTGCCGGGACGCGACTGCTTCCCCGCAATTCTGCTCTCTCCGCTTCTGGCTTTGGTTCCGGCCAGCATCCTCTACGGCGTGAGCCTCGCCACTCCATTGCATCTCGTCATCCCACGGTATTTCACGGTTGTCGCTCCTGGTAGCGCGCTGACCTGGGGGCTTCTGACAAGCCGCATCGACTCGCGCGTTTTGAGGCAGATTTTTTGTGTGGGCCTGGTGGCGGTCACGGTGTTCGAATGCTTCAGTTCGCCCAATTCTCGCAAGCACGAAGTGAATTTCAAGCAGGCGCATGAGTTTGTAAATGCGAACGTCGCTAAAGACAAAGCGCCGGTGCTGGTTTGCAGTGCATTCATAGAAGCCGACTTCGAGCCGCTGCCGACGGATCGCACCAGCGAAAATGCGCTTAATTCGCAACTGACCTATTACCCGATCAACGCCTCGGTGGTTTTCCTTCCGATGTCTTTGAACGATGAGGCCATGCGGATCGGAAAGCGAACTCTCGCTACGATGCTGGAGCGGCATCAGCGATTCCTCGTCATCGCCGCTCCTACCTCCTACCAGACTGTAGAGTGGCTGGCCAACTACTCAACCGGAGCGTTTTCGGCGCGACCAATCAGAACCTTCGATAACGAAATCGTAGTGGTGGAATTCCGGCCGGTCGCGGAAAGTAATTAACGCCGCACGAATACGACCGCCAGCGAATCCTGGAAAACCAGGCTGAATCGCGAATCTGACAACAGCACACTGGCGAGCCCATCTTTTTTCGAGAGCAGCACAACCTGTGACTCATTGAGATAAGGATCATCCACATACGAGGCGTCGCCCTGCTGCGTCCTGAAGAACTGAGTATCAAGCTCGTCCCCGTAAAGATCGGTGCGCCCGTCGATCGCTACAGGATGGTCCGGCATATACCAGGTGAGAAATCCGCCCCAGTCGAATGTGTTGTAGAGTGGGCCGGGTTGCGGATTCTGGCGGAGAAAGTTGACCGCTTTCACCGGAAACACGCTGCTCATGGCGGCATCCAGACCGCGAGTGTCGAAACCCACGTTGCGGGCGATCAGGAACGAGAGCAGAGCCACGGCTGCCAGTACCACTGCTGTTTGTGGAAGAGTCTCGCCGGGCTCGCGTTCACCTTCTTTGCCCCAGGCGTCCGCCATGCAAGCCGCTGCGGTAATGCAGAGAAACCATGAATCGCGCATGGTGCGGAAGGCGACCACGCTGGCGACCGTCAACAACGCCAACTTAAAAAGATCGACGCGCTTCTGCCGTCCCAGAGTAAAGAAAGCACAGCCGGCGAGCAGCAGCTCAACATAATGGCTGACGGCGCGGAAGTTTAGGGCCTGAAATTCGCGAATGAAGGTATAAGGAAATTTCGAACCTGCGTAGGTAAGAACCACAGCATACAAGTGATAGGAGTACGGACCCAGGCACGTGGCCAGCACACAGGCGGTGAAGATAAGAACCAGTTTGCGGGCGGGCAGCCGCGAGGGCAACGCAAAATCCGGCGCCATGCCACGATTTGCACTCAGTTGCTGTAACAGGTGCACTGCCGTGAACAGCCCAACCACGAAGATGCCGTAAACAAACTGAATGTGGCAGTTCGCCCACACTAGAAACACCAACGGCAGCCAGTAGAGAAGCTCCGCGCGTCCGGTCCGCTGAGATTCGAGAAGCAGCGTGAGCGTTACCGCGAACAGGATCATCGAGAAAAAGACCGGACGCGGCATCAGGCTGAACAGGAACGCGGAGCACGTCACTGTGGCCAGAATGCAAGCCATCCAGAAGTCTCCTGAAAGTCTACGGACCATCCAGTACACGGCGTACGCAACGCCCAGCGTGAGGATCGTGCCAAACATTCCCACACCCACCAATCCAAACCAGGCATAGGCGCGTGACAGCAGCACTTCGTAGCCCCAACTGTAAGCAGCCCAAGGCCGATTGACTGCGGTGCGCGAGAGGATGCCAGTGTGGGGAAACGCGTGATGCGCAAGGATCCAGTCGCCAACTTTCAGATGCCACCAGACATCCAGATCGAGGACGGAGAACTTCAAGAGCAGTGCACGGGCCGCCACAGCGGTCAACAATCCGGCGAGCACGAGCAATCGGATCGGCCGGCGGTTTAATAGCCCGCGTAACTCCTGCGCCACGCTCATAGTCTGGACGCTGCCACGCGAGGCAAGCCTCGGAGAGCGCGTGGATTCAGAGCCGGAAGTCTCCTTCTGGCCCAGCTCAACTTGATTAAGCGTCCCCATTACTGCACACTCAAGCCCGCGGTTGTGATCGTTACCGGGTTGGGCTGAGCTGATGTCGTGCCTTGAACCTGGATGTTGTACGTCCCAAGCTCTGGATTGGCGGAACTAGGACTCGAGTTCCCTCCAGCACACGCGTTCATCACAATCAGAAGAATGCAAAGGCACAGCAGCCACAGCCATCGGCGTCGCTTATTTCGTGCCCCACCCCCGGCAAACAGAATGCCGGGGAGCGGCACGAAAGCGAAGTAAAGTTGCAGCCGCATGTCGTTTCGCTTTTCTAGCAATGCTGTGCCGGAGGGAACAGTGATAGTCAGCTTGAACGGCACCGCCAACGCCGCTGGCGTGATCGTCGGAGGTGAAAAACTGCAGCTAGCGCCTGGTGGCAGGGTACTCTGCAAACAGGAAAGCTTGAGCGCATAATTCGGATCGCCCGTATTTTCATTTAACAGAAGAGAATACGTTACCGACCCTCCCGGAGTAGTGCTTTGCGGCGGCGGGTCGGCCGCAATTGGCTGGCTGACGATCAACACTAAGGCGACCCCGAAGGCAGATGAATTCGCCTGTGAGATTGCCTTGACCGCGATTGTCGCCGGCGACGGCAGGCTAGAAGGCGCGGAGTAGAGGCCTGACGCGGAAATGGTTCCAAATGTCGGGTTGCCGCCCGCCACTCCATTCACCTGCCAGTTGACACCTTGGTTAGTTGTCCCGGTTACAGTTGCGTTGAAGGTTTGGGTAGTGCCGGTATAAACCTCGGCAACGGCTGGATTTGAGTTCACTGTGACTTTAACGGTGCCACCGCTTGCGACTATCGTGGCTTGAGCCGATCCCGAAGTGGTGCCATTGGCATTCGCAACCGCGGTTACTGTCACAGTGGGTGGCGTGGGGATGGTCGCCGGGGCCTGAAAGATCCCGGTGGTTGAAATTGTGCCCACGGTTGCGTTGCCGCCCACTACTCCATTTACTTGCCAGGTTACGGACGTATTGCCGTTCCCGGTCACCGTGGCCGTGAATTGCTGCTGGCCACCGACTGTCACGTTGACTGAATTCGGAGCGACAACGACACAGACGGCTGGAATCAGTTCGCGTATGCGGGCGTTATCCGTGTCTGCAATGAAGAGGTCGCCGGCAGAGTCGCCAAATAAGCCAGATGGCGAATTAAATTGTGCGCTGATGGATTGACAGGTGCCATCGCCGGAGAACCCTGGGCTACTCATTCCGTTTACGTTGGCGGGGATTCCGGCCACGGTTTGAATGAAACCGGTGGCAGCGACGACCTCGCGAATCGCAGCGTTCTCCGTATCCGCAATAAAAATGTCTCCCTGGGTGTCGACAAATAAACCGTAAGGAGTATCGAGCAGAGCGGCCGCAGCGGCAGCGCCGTCGCCTGCGTAACCGCGCGCTCCCGTCCCGGCCACGGTGTTAATGAGATTGTTGGACGCGGTGACTTCGCGAATGCGATTGTCGAATGTATCCGCGATGAAGATGTCTTCCGCTCCGTCGACGAACAAGCCGGCAGGGGAGTTGAGCTGTGCGCTAGTGGCGATCGCTCCATCCCCGCATGCCGTGCTGGGGGGGATACATTGGGCATAATTTCCGACCACGGTGCTGATGAGGCCGCTCGATGCTGCCACCTCGCGAATCACGTAATCACCCGTATCGGCAATGAAAATGTTCCCGGAACTGTCAACGAAGACGCCGCCGGGACTGGCGAGTTCCGCACTCGTTGCCGCGCCGCCATCGCCGCAGGCTGTAGCGGAGTCCGGGCAGGGCGTGCCATTTCCGGCCACGGTCGCAATGTCGCCGGGCTGGATCACAACCGTGGCAACGGTGAGCGCCGCCGTGCCGGTGTTAACCACGCGGATTCGATTGTCGGCGGTATCTGCGATGTAAATGTTTCCTGCAGCATCTAGAACCACGCCGGAGGGATTATTGAGTTGAGCGCTGGTGGCAGAGGCGCCATCCCCGCAGGCTGTAGTGGGATCGGCACAATCGGTTCCGTTGCCCGCGACGGTTTGAATGTCACCGGTGGTTGCTACCACTTCACGAATCACGGAGCTGACCGTGTCGGCAATGAAAAAATCTCCCGAGCCGTCAACCGAGACTTCTCCGGGAGCATTCAATTCCGCGTTCACCGCGGACCCGCCATCACCGGAATAGGCCAGGATATTATTTCCGATGACCGTCTGAATGGTGCCCGACGTCACCTCGCGAATCACGTAGTTGTCAGTGTCCGCGATAAAGATGTCTCCTGTACCATCCACAAAGATATCGTTGGGATAGTTCAGCTGTGCGCTGGTGGCTGCGCCGCCATTTCCAGAGTAGCCCGCACCCAAGGCATTGTCTCCAGCTACGGTTTCAATATTCCCGCTGGCTGCCTGAACTTCGCGGATTACGAAATTGTCTGTGTCCGCGATGAAAATGTTGCCAGTTCCATCCACGAACACTCCGGCCGGCAGACAGAGATATGCTGCGGTGGCCAAGCCACCATCGCCTGAGTAGGTACACGTGCCAGTCGACTCATAGTCGTAGAACACGCCGGCAACAGTTTGAATGTTGCCGTTCGCGATCGTGACTTCGCGAATGACAGAGTTGTCCGTGTCAGCAATGAAGACATTTCCCGAGCCGTCAACAAAAACACCTTCAGGTTCGTCGAGCTGCGCGCTTGTGGCAAGCCCGCCATCACCGGCGTACGCGCACGTAGTGTTGCCGGCGTAAGTCGATATAGTGCCACCGCTCACCTTGCGAATTACGCAGTTGTCCGTGTCGGCAATAAAGATGTTGCTCGCACTATCGACGAAAACACTGTAAGGATCGTCGAGCTGCGCGCTCGTAGCTGGCCCGCCATCGCCGGAGTAGCCTGCCTTGCCGTTGCCAGCGACCGTGGTGATGTTGCCATTCGACGCTACCTCACGAATCACCGAATTGTCGGTGTCAGCGATAAAGATGTTTCCAGCGGCATCCACGAACACGCCTTCCGGATGGTTGAGCGCTGCGCTGGTTGCAGGACCTCCGTCGCCCGAATAGCCGACGGTTCCGTTTCCAGCTACCACCGTGAGCGTGCCGGCCGTGTCGACTTTAAGGATGTGACTCGAGTAGGAGTCCGCGATGAAAGTGTTACCCGTTGCGTCTAACGCGATACTGCCCGGATACCCAATGCTCGCGCTCAGAGCCGCGAGATTATTCGGGCCGCCTCCGGCAACCGTGCTGACGGCATACTGGGCTAACAAAAACTGGGGTGTGAACAACACGAGTGCGAGCGCAACAAGAAACGATTTAGGCAAGCTATGGGGACGCATGATCACTTCGCCTCCTGTCCAGCCAGCCGGTCAAGACGAACTACCGCAGTGCTCTTGGTGTGTGCCGGCGCAGTCATTCCTAGGACAAGTCGCGGCCGCAGGCCTTTGCGCCACGACTCGAACTCCGGGCGCCGGATGGTGAATTCCTGCGTCGTGTCCGCGGACGCGTGCGCGCGGAGTGTGAGCACACAGGCATGCGTTCCACCTTTATCAGGGTGAGCGAAGTCCCAAAGGGTCACTCTCTGGATGGAAAGGTTTTTCGCCCCGTGGTTTACCAGATGGATGCGCATGCGAATCTGGGTCTGCGAACCAAGATTGGTGTTCTGCATCACCTGATATGTACCCGAAAGTTCAGGAGCATTGTTGGCTGAAGCAAATTGAGCAAGCGCAAGAAGTACCGCAACCACAAACGGCCATTTATATGTGCAAAGAGATTTGTAGTTCATTTCCCCACCGTCCTTGCCACGCGCTGTCGCAGGCAAACACTCAGGCGAGTTGCCCTGAATCGCTGCGCTGTGTAGATCACACCATTTCACGGCCGGTTCCAAGCAACCAGCTTCGCCCCGCCGAATCGGCAACTAAGATAGCGGTTTTGCCGGCGTACCGGCTTTGATACCAGAATGCTTTTTGGCCTGTGCCATCAGCTGCAGGACTTTGTCTTTGTCCGCATAATTCGGATTCGTATCCAACAGCTTCTGCCAGGTAGCGACGGCTTGGTCGACATCCATCTTTCCCTGCCACTCGACGACGCCAAGATTGAACAAGGTGTTGGCTTTGTTCGGTTCGTAAGAAAGCGATTTCTTGAACTCCGTGATGGCCACATCGGGGTTGCCCGTGTACCAGATCGCAGTTGCCATGTCGGTGCGAACACCCGTATTCGCGGGCTCCAGTTTTAACGCTTGCTGGTAGTAATCGATGGCCGTGGGATACAGTTGCGCGTCGTAGTAAACGTTGCCGAGGTTTTCCAGAAGTTGTGGATTCTTCGGATCTGTCTTGAGCTTCTCGATTAATGGCCCGGCTTGGGTGTCCGCCATTTTCTGCATCTCCGCAGGGGTGGGTGCCGGGTTTGCGACCGGGGAAGCAGGAGCGGATGCGTTTGCCGTCTCAGCCATCGAAGCCGCTGGACTCTGGGATCCCCGGATGAACCAGCCGCCTGCCACGCCCACCAGCAGGCAGATGACTGCAAGCACATAGGCCTGCACGCTTGTCCATTGCTCGATAGAAGTTGATCGATTTGTATCTGTCATTGCTTAGTCTCCTTCAGATCACAATTTGTTTGGCCGCCAGAAGCGGCCAAACCTTTGTCTACATCCCTAGCTCTTGCCCTGCGTTTGAACGTCGGCGATCAGTTTCTGTACCGCGGCTTTGCGGTCCGCACTTAATTGGGGATTTGACTTTAACAACTCACGCCACGCCACCAGCGCGCCTTTGCCATCCTGTTTTCCTTGCCACTTGATCATGCCGAGATTGAACAGCGAATTCGCATCCTTGGGGTCATATTGCAACCCCGTCTGCAGTTGGGTGATCGCCCCGTCCACATCGCCGCTGTAGTACAGGCTTGAGGCCAGTTGAGTGCGGATAGCCACGTTCTTTGGATCCGTCTTCAGGGCTTGGTCGTAATAGCTGGCCGCATCTTTGAATTGGTGAGTAGATTGATAAATGTTCCCGACCTGCCTAAGGAGATCGACGTTGGTCGGGTCACTCTTCAGCTTTTCGAGCAACGGCGCTGCCTTCTTGTCCGCCATATGTTTCATCTGATCAAGGCTCGGCATCTGCCCGCCCATCCCGGCGGGAGCAGCGGACGATTGGGCATTAGAGGCAGGCGGCGTTGCCGCAGGCGATTGCGATCCACGGAAGAGGTAACCGATTGCTAGCCCGACCACCAGGCAAACGGTCGCCATCGCGTAAACCTGCCCGGGTTGCCAGGCGGCTTCGCCCTTCACCGGTCCGACTGATTCATTCGGCATGATCTGTTTCTCCTTCGAGATCTGAACTCTCATGCACGCACTCTCAAAAACTGTAGTAACTGAAGGCACCCCAAATGCCACAATTTTCAATCCGCGAAACTCTGTTTCAATCTGCCTGTTTTCATCACGTTGCGGCGAGGGCGGTGCTCGCGATTGCTTCGGATGAAATCAGGTTTCGCGTCTTTCTCCTCAGGCGCCGCGAAATTTGCCCCGCTGCAATGTCTCCCAAGACCCTTATCTTTGTTTACTCTACGGGCATACCAACCGAAGGACAGCGTGCGCCGTCACATGCAGATGTGATCTGGATCACACCACGGGACAAGGGCAACCGGGAGCCGCAGACGCCAGTGCCCGGGCACTATCCTCTTCAACCACAGCGCGGCGCTTTGGTGCATTTACGGACAGGCCCGCTTGCAGGGACCGTAACCACGAAGTTCCTCGGTAGAAGACAAGAACTATTCGCAACCTGCCAAAACTGCAGCGCACAGTAAGAAGGCGATGTCCGTTGTGATCTCAGTCAAACTTGCGCCAATTGCACAGGACAGGCGCATGATCGTAGGGCAAGGCCAGACGCAATTCGGGGTCAGCCGCGGCGGGATCGTAGCGATGCAAGAGAAAGCCGTAATTGAGATGTAACAGCCGGTCCTGTGGGGTTTGCAGGATGGCCCACTCGTAGTCGGCGACGATCTCCTCGTAATTGGGTGATCCTTCAGCCAGGCTTTTCATGCGCGCGACCTCTTCCGAGTGGTTTAGTTGGTTGGTAAACGGAGGCCGCTCCAGCTTCGCGAGAACCAGGCCAGCGACGCGTAAGCGATCATAAGGCGTAAACGCAAGCAGACGTTCGCACTCTTCCCCGGAGGCGACATCAGCACTGACTGCGCCGCGCCGCAATTCGGCTGGCAGGATGCTGTCGAGCTGGCGGAAATAGGCACGCGCGAGCAAGTAGGTCCCGCGCGGATTCATATGCACGTGTTCGTAAAATAGTTCGTTCCCCGGGACGTTATGCGGACTCTCGCCGGCAAAAACCGCTGCCGCATCAACCACGCCTACGCCCGGACCGGCTTCCGCACGAATGACTTCATTTAATTTACTATCTGCGCGAAAGCGAAGCGTGTCGAGATCCTGAGCGCGCACGAATCGATCTTTGGCGCCCGCAAAATCACCGAGAGCCCACAGACAACGAGCGATGCGAAACTGGAGCTCGGCATATTGAGGATCGATTTCTGCCGCCGAGAGGTACAGCTTCAGGGCCTCAGCGTAGGATCTCGTGCTTTCGAGATCGGCGCCACGCTGCACTAACCCCTGCCAGGAACGCAGCTCATCCTCTCGAATGCCTTCCCGATGCAGGGAAGCGAACGGAGCACAATCCTTTAAATTCGTGGCGACTGTGCTGATCAGGACCTGGGCCCCTGAGCGGCGGGCAACCGCGACGATATCGCGCAAGTTCGCGGCGAAATTCTCGTACACTGGTCTCATCTGAGGGGAATCGGCGCGGACCTGCCGGTCTAGAAACATTTCCATGCCGCGCCATTCCTGCGCTTTGTGGCTCGATCCATTGAGCTTCCCGACAAGCTGACCCAGCCTGGTGGAATTGAAGAAGATTCTGGCGCGGATAGCTGGTAGGCTCATGTCCCACGGCGTCAGCACCGTGCCTGGCCCAAAAGGCCCGACAACTTCAGTATTGCCGGTGTAAATAACAAAGAGGTCGGGCTGATAGTGCACCAGGTCCTTGACCATGGGCAGGAATGCGTGCGAGTTGAGAGCCGTGATGCTGGTATTGATAACCTCGAACTTTGTCTGTGGGTAACGTTGACGGAGCATCACCTCCAGGTACCGGCCAAATCCGTAGGTAGGATCGGGATCACCCCAGGCGACCGACTCGCCCAATACGAAGATCCGATAAGTCCCCGGCTGCTTCCTTGCCGGAATCAGGAACGGCCGCGGCGTGCGGAACATGCCTTCCGGGAAAAAGGCCGCGGCAAAAGATGGATTATCGCAATAAGCTGGGCGGCCATGGTCCGTGCAAGGGAGTGTGACACCGGTAGGCGTTCCAACGCCCAAGAGGCGCAGCGCCAACTCTGCGAGCGCAAGCAGTAACACCGGGGCCAGAATGGTCGTCGCCGAGATGGCCAACCAGCGCCGCCAGCGAGCGCCGCGATACGCCAGTACTGCTTCCGTGATTTGTGGCCCCGCAGGCACAGTCGTCATTGTCGGTGCTTCTTCTCGACTCATTTCTAGGCCTTTATGCGCAGCCTTAGCCAGCTCACCAAGAGCAGAAAGGCAATTGTCATGCCAAGGCAGCCTATTCAATAAGTGCTTGAAGGAGAAGCATTCAGCCATACTTGGGCCGGACTGAGACGATTGACAAAGAGCTAAAACACGCGTCGAGTGAGGGGAAATGCTCGATTGGGGCGCTTTCGCTCATTGACCCCGTCCAATAGATATAATCGTTGGCTAGTGAAACGCACAGAATCCAAAGCGCAATCGACACCGGCATTGAGACCGTATAAAGACCACGCTCAGATGCGGGAGCGCGGCTCGGATGGAGACTGGTTTTCAGTTGAGTTCCTGATTTATTGCGACCAAAGTCAGATCAGGATCTAGGATTACGTCCGGAAGGAAGATGGGGGCGAGATCCACGGCGGCGAATATGACGTGCTAGAAGGACTGGAC
>Ga0116125_1001333_pt1 | contig 10786 bp, 16 predicted proteins | sample June2015DPH_16_1_2_FD_89729 | JGI IMG/M metagenome (GOLD analysis project Ga0116125, IMG submission 89729) | Peatland microbial communities from SPRUCE experiment site at the Marcell Experimental Forest, Minnesota, USA - June2015DPH_16_10 | ecosystem: Environmental > Terrestrial > Soil >...
CGGAAATGCTGCAGCGAATGCCCGTGCTGACCGAGCGGCTAGTGGTTCTGATGTTGGACCGAGTCCGTGATTCGACAAGGACGTCCGAGCAGCGGGATAAACTCGCGGCTCTCGGCAAGCTCTCGGCTGGATTTGCTCACGAATTGAACAATCCGGCCGCGGCGATAAAACGCGCCGCTGGAGGCATCTGGGAGGTCCGCAAGGAACTTAGAGAGTCGTATCTTCGGCTTGACCAAAGGAGTCTGACGCGTGAACAACGAACGTACATTGCCGATTGCGAACAATTTGCGCTAGAGGCGATCCACAATTCTCGGTCAAAGCTGCTGACATCGATTGAACGGAGCGACCGTGAGCAGGAACTTGAAGAATGGATGGAGGAGCGCGCGATCCCAGAGCCATGGAAAATCGCGCCCATGCTGGTCGAGGCGGAATTCGATACTCGAAAGCTCAAGGAGATCGCGGAGACCGTCGGCCTGGAGGCTCTCCCCGACGTGCTGCACCGAATTAATGGCTCGCTGCTCGCGGCACGCATGGTTGCGGAGATCGAGCAGAGCGCGACGCGGATTTTCGAGCTGGTCCACGCAGTGAAGGAATATACCTACATGGACCAGGCGGCCGAGAAGGAAATCGATATCCATGGCGGAATCGAAAGTACTCTAACCATCCTGGCGTACAAGCTCAGGTCCAAGTCCATCCAAGTCGAACGCGAATATGATCCGGACCTTCCGAAGATCTGTGCTTACGGTGTTGAGTTGAACCAGGTTTGGACCAACTTGATCGTGAATGCCATCGACGCCATGGCTGATGGCGGGAAGTTGCGGATTCGCACTTGCCAAGATCCACGGGAGGTGGTGGTGGAAATCCAAGACAACGGTACGGGAATTCCACCCGACGTGCTGCCGCACATCTTCGAACCCTTCTTCACCACCAAAGGCGTCGGCGAAGGGACTGGTCTTGGACTAGACATCTCCATGCGTGTTGTCCGAAAACATCGCGGTGAGATTCGGGTTGAGTCCAAACCGGGCGCGACGACCTTTCGCGTGGGCATCCCAAAACAACGCACGGCGCAAAGCTAAGGCCAACTAGCGCGGCCAAGGTTCGTCGGATGTAGCCGGAGAACGCTGCAACACGATCAAGGTTTCATCGTCCGAAGCCGGACTTGTTCCACGAAAACCTTCTACACCAGCGAGCAGCGCCTCGCCGACTTCGACGGGTGAGACAAACGCCACGTTCCGAGCCAGCGCAAGCAAACCCTCCTTGTCCAGTTGCTTTCCAGCCGGGTCGTTGGATTCGGTGATGCCGTCGGTGTACAGAACGACCAAATCACCAACTTCGAGTTGTACCGCTGTTTGCGAATAGGGAGTCCCGGCTATCAGGCCAATCGGAAGATCGGCTACTTCCTTGGCATAAGGAGTGGATTCCAATAAGAAGCTCCACGCATTTTCCCGTGCGTGGTACCAGAGCGGCGGCATGTGGCCGGCGTTCGTAAAAACAACCTCACCGGAAACGGAGTAATGGCCCAGGACGAATGCCGTGGCATACTCGAATTTGGTGGCGCCAGCCAGGAAGGCGTCGTTAAGCTCCCGCACCACGTCGGACTGGTCCCACGCATCGGAATGCTGCCTCAAAACATCACGCAGCCTGTCGGCCACGCCAGCGACATACTCGCCGTGTCCGGCGACATCGGCAAGGGCAATCCTGGATACAAACCCCTGACTGCAGACCGAGAGGTAGTGGAGATCTCCGCCGCGTGTGGCAGGCGTTATTGGCCGGCAGAACACCCACGCTACCAAGCCGGGCAGCTCGATCTCGTATCGAGCGTGCTCATTGCCTCCTTTGAGCTCCAGGCATGCGAGCCGCGTTACCTCGTCCTGTTCGGGCATTATTTCCTTTGCGGATTAGTGGATCGATGACATCCGGCAACGAACGAAAGCCAGTGCTCAATTTTTGAATTATACGCTTTTCGCGCCGATCGTGAGCGACGGATCACGTGCGGCTACCAGACGTATTGGCGAACGCTATCGCGAGATCTCGGCTGTACTCGCTCTAGTTCGTCGACACCGGATTTGCGCCACGCACAAGCCTGACCGATAGAGGCACTTCCGAGCGGTTCCCGATCGAATTCCTTCAAGGCCTTTGCTATCAAATGGTCGGCTAGCTTATCAAGTATCTCGGGCGTCATCTTGTCGAGATCGATGTCCATCAGTAAGGCGCTGCGATCGACGAACATCCCGATCTCTTTCCCGATCAGCTCCTCACAGCGGGCGGCGGCCGAAATCTGACCAAGTTCTTTTTCCTGCTTAATACATCCAGCCGATTCAGCTTGCAACGGGTTCGCGCCTCAATTAGTAAGGACGCCATGCAACGGAATTCCACCTTCCAGTCGCGCGGGATCTAGTTCCAGATTTCTGCGGACAGCAACAATCGGGCGAATCATCCTTTTTTCGTTTTAATTCGTGTGTTGGTACTCTCAAGCGCAAAAGACGACAGGGGTTGCTCGCGGAGATAATGCCGAGCATTCAAGCCCACGCCTTCGCGTAAGAGACTACGAAATTGACGAAATAAGGTCCGCGCCCCCCGTGCTCGATCCTCATTCCTTAAGCTGACATATGACATAGCACACGAGGGCCGGCTTGGGCGTGTGTCAGCGCCTACAGCTTCCTCTTGAAACAGCCGTTGTACTGTAGATGTTACTTCGTCCCAAACTCTCATTGATCTCAGCGGCCGTTGCGCTCGTGCTTTCGTCCGGGTGCGGGTTCCAACCCCTCCACCCATTCAAGGGGTTGCTACGTGCGGCGACTCGGCTACCTGTACAAGTAACGCCGCCCTCAAGAACGGGGCCACTATCCCAGCTACCCCGGAAATTTTAGCAGAGGTTGGGGCACGTTTTACAACCGTGTGGCGCTGGGTGCAGCGGTACGGTCCAGAACTGGAGCGACGCATGCGGCGGCATCTTAAGCCGACCAACAAATCATGGCGCGTGGACGAGACCTACGTTCGTGTGCAGGGACGCTGGTGCTACCGGCAGTCTGTGCCTTCATCGACCAGTCCAGTATTTGAGCAACATTATCGAACAAGACCATCGTCCTTGCCCAGCCTTTTGGCCACGCCAAAAGCACGAGGTTTGGAAGGATTCCGATACGCGATAGATCCTTTGGCAATTTATTTGATCACTTTGATAATTGAGACTGAAGAGCAACGTGGCTCGTCGTCGACGTTTGGCCGCTCCATCTCCAAATCCTCCTCCGTCACGGTCTCCCCGGCCTCCAACCGCTTCGCAACTTTAGCTACCATCTCTGGGCTATTCAAGCCCTTCTCTTTCAGCGCCTTCGCTATCAAGTGATCGGCGAGTTCATCCAGCATCTCAGGCGTCAGCTTGTCCGGATCGATATCCATCAGGTTTATCTGCTCGACGCGGCGACCAAACTTTTCAGGATTAAAAACCTCTAGTAGGCGGATCAGAAGTTGATCCGAATACTCGATGTCGAATAGCGGCTCACCCTGGATGTAGACCTGTTTACCGCGGTAGAGCACCTGTCGGCGGACTCCTTCCACAGCCCGACGAACAGCCTCGTCCTCAAGCGTCTGGGTAGCTCGTTCTCGTGCTCGCCCTGCGGACTGAAGACGCCGTCCACTAGCAGCGTCAACGGAACCACACCAGTTGGTGCGTCGGTCGGAATCACGGCATTGATTTGTGCGTCACCCGAGACCAGGCCCGGTGCCTATCCGGCGTAAAGTACATGAACGCCTATATTGCCCACGCCAACGATTACCGGCGATGTCGCCTGCGTAAAGTCGCTTCGGTAAATCTGAACACCGACGCATGGCAGGCAGGCCGCGCGCGAGCCTCGCCCTTTACGTTGACCGCCTCGCCAGTACCGCCAAACCCAAAACGCCGATGACGAGCAAGGGTAACGCAGGTTCCGGAACAGTTGACAACGTAACTTTCGGCAAGAATGACGCGCCCGTGTATTCGCCCACGGTAAAACACATTGGATCAACATCGGCAAAAAAAGTCATATAGGAAGCGAGGCTTAGGAAAACTATACGACCCGAGGACTGGATCAAGCGTTACGCTCTCCGGATCGATGTCGCCAATAAAGAGCGGCGAACCTGAAAAGAAGGGCTGGAAAAGACCTCCGGCAAGCTGTGCATCTAAAAGGGTTACTGGGGAGTCTAAACCTAGAGATGGAATCTCACCAAATATCTGCAATGATCCGCCGGCTCCGAACACGTAGTTCCCTCTGGAGGAGGTTTGCTTTCCGCTGGTTAGCGTTAGGTAGCCGTCAATAACTTCGCAGTCGCCACCACAAAGATTCACATCGTTAATCAGGTCGGCGATCTCGGAGCCGTTACCGCCATTCCCGGCGCCAAGAGTAAAAGTGTTACCTACACCGGCGATCGCACTTCCGCGCATAGCGCGTTTCCGTCCAAGTGCGCAATTAAATGCCGTAGAGCCTTGCCGAGGCTCCCGTCATATGCACTCTGACGCGAGAAAATCGCGGCGATGGCGTTGCTACTTGTGATTCCACGAAGCCAGACTGTGCCTATCTGCGACGCACCTTTGCCGTCCTACCTGGGCATGAAGCGCTTAGGAAGCGGCATGGCCGATGTGGTTCGTATGTCGTTGAATGTTTGGCTGGTACCCGAAGGCGACTCGTCATGGGAAGAAATCATAGACTTCAAAGAAGACGCAAAAGATAAACTTTGGCACTTCCGCCGCTTCCTTCATGAGCTTGCGAGTAAGAGACAAACCGAAGACGAAATCCGCGACGACATCGAGTTGTCACTGAACGAATATAGCAAGGCCATTAATCTTCACAACCTCAAGGCCGGAAACAGCTTCGTAAAAGTGCATGTACTCCCAACAATCGAGGTGATCTAGGATATAGAAAAGTTCAATTGGTCCAGGATCGCCAAGGGCGCGTCGATTACGGTATGACATGTTGGGAGAACGGAAAAGGTATCCAACCATTCAACAGCGCTCGAACCTACACGCCCGTCCTCGCTAGGATGCTGGTAGAGCTTCGTGTGCACCGTCTCTGGCAGGTGCGGGCAAGTATTAGCACGATCATCAAGGCGGGGATCATCAATAGCGGCGAAGCGTCGCCGTCCGGCATCGCGATGGGTGTTGCCTCAACTCCATAGATAACTCCGCCCTCGTCGTAATAACCGACGACATCCCCGGAGTTGTTGACGCCGGTGGGTAAGGTTTCGCCGGCAGAGGCGTTTGAATCGGCAATCGTAATGTAATTTCCATTAATATCGGCAAACGCGCCAGCATCGTCCGTTCCAACGAGCTCGCCCAAGTCGTTGATACCAGTCAGGGACTCTTGGCCTCCGTCCGGACCGTTTAAGTTCGTAAAACCCGCGTTAGTGTATTCAACCGCCTGGATATCCCCATCGGCAAGATAATAGTATCCAACGACCTGCCCGAAGTCGTTGAAGCCGTTGACAAACGTGCCATCGAGCGGACCCTGTAAAACAAACGGCCCAGACAGGGCATTTGGATCGGAGATGGTGGTGAAGGCCCCGTTGGTGTCCACAAACCCGTGGTTGACACCACTCGCGTCCTGGTAGTATCCAAGGATCTGTCCAGAGTTATTGATGCCATCCAGCCAGGTGCCGAAAGTACCCGAGTTTGGGTTGTCGATGGTGGTGAAGGTGCCATTCGTATATACAAACCCGTAATTCACAGACGTCTCGGCAACGCCATTCGGAATAGGAGTATTGGTCACCGCCGTGTAATAGCCAACCAGCTGCCCTGAGTCGTTGATGCCGGTCACAAAGGTGCCGGCCGTCGCGTTTGGATCGCTGATCGTGGTGAAGGTCCCGTTGGCGTATACGAAGCCTTGACTAATACCGTTTGCGTCTTCGTAATACCCAACCACCTTTCCTGAGTCGTTAACGGCCGTCGCGTAGGTGCCATCGGATTTGTTTGGGTCAGAGATTGTGGTGTACGTGAAGGTGATCGGGTCGCAAAAAGCTATGCTAGCAAACCCGACGAAAAACCCAATTATGGTAGAACGCGAGAAACACGATTCAAGCACTATGAGTTCTAAACTCCCTAGTGGGCTGTTCCTAAATAACCGATAGCGATATATCTTCGCCTTATGTTTATGGCGAGGATGGAAGTCTTGCACCTGACCCCGACCGAACGCGGCGAATTGCGACTCCACCTGAGGAAACGCATTTCAATCTATTCCTGTTTGGATCAGCGATTGGGTTTACGATCGGCGGGTGGGCCGCAGGCCGGTTGAGCCGTGATCATTTGGCGACTCTGTTGCTCCGTTATGCGTGGGCATCTCCAGCCGGCGTGGCGGAAGGTTACGTCTTCCAGCCAGTAAATCGCGTTGCCGTCACGGCCCCGAAAGACATAGTTGCGGGAAGTTTTTCACAAAGCCTGATTTTGTCGCCCCTATAAAAAGGAGCCCGCCCGCCCCGCTAAATCCAGTTAAGACCATCCACGTTCGCCTGAATCGACTCAATCGCCAGCAAATTTCCCTTCATGTTTTTCCTGAGCGGGGTGATCACTGTGACGACCGCAACCCGGTCTAGGAGAAACGAGATGAACAGCACAATTGAATCGGAACAGAGCGCCTCGCCGGCCGAAGCTTTAAAGCCGAAGGCCAAGCGTGCCGCAACCAAGAAAGCTAAACCGCCCAAGAAGGCAAATCAGGCCAAGAAGACCACCAGCAAGCCAAAAGCGGATCGCGCCAGCAAGAAGGCTGAAGTAATCGCGATGATGAAACGCGCTGAAGGCGCGACACTGGCCGAAGTCATGAAGGCTACCGGCTGGCAGCCTCACACGGTGCGCGGGTTCGTCAGCATCCTGGGCAGCAAAGGTTGGGACAAGACCGACTCGTCCAAGAACGGCCGCGGGTGAACGGACCTACAAGGTGCGAAGTAAAACCCACAGCAACGGTCGTCCAAACGCCACTTCCGGTTCCGGGCCAGGGCGGCGTTTCCTGCCTGTGTAGGCCACATTGCTCATCCAGTGACGTTACGGATCCGTCATGAACAGAGCGCTTGTATTAAGCGGACTCGAACTGTTATGAGCCATTGTACTAAGCCTCCGGCAGGTCGAGCGGTGTTTGTGGTGTGGTCACAAGGAAAGGAGTTTTCTTGTGACCCCACTTCGACAACGGATGCTGGAAGATCTCCAGATTCGTCATTACTCGCCCACCACCATCCGGATTTACTTGCATGTCATCGCCGAGTTCGCTCGGCACTTTTCCAAACCACCCGATCAGCTCGATGCTGAGCACATTCGCTGCTATCAGCTTTTCCTCATCAAAGAGAAACGGGTGTCGCAGTCCACTTACATCCAGACCGTCTGCGCACTCCGGTTTTTCTACACCCACACCCTTAGCCGAAAAATCGCGATCGAGCGCATCCCGTTTCCTGACGGGAAAGAAAACTGCCGCTGATCTTGAGCCGCGAGGAAGTGAAAGCGCTGCTGGAAGCGCCTCGCAATCTTCGTCAACGCACCATGTTGGCGGTCTTGTACGGTTCAGGACTTAGGGTCTCGGAAATCACCCAACTCAAAGCGGGCGACATCGACAGCGCTCGCAACGTGCTGTGGGTTCGCAGCGGCAAAGGACGGAAGGATCGACAGACTCTGTTGCCGACCAAACTGCTGGAACTGTTGCGTTGCTATTGGCGAACGCGGCGGCCTACGGGCTGGCTGTTTCCCGGCACCGATCCTACGCGGCCCATCTCTCCCAAAGCCGTGTTCCTGGCTTGCCGGAAAGCGGCGCGAAAGGCGGGCCTTTCTAAACCGGTGCATCCGCATTTGTTACGGCATGCCTTCGCTACACATCTTCTCGAAGCCGGTGTCAATCTCCGCACCATCCAGATTCTGCCTTTGGACAGCCTTTACGGTCGCGCGCATCCCCTCGCGCCACTCCGACTGTGCCGCTTCAGGCATTCTGGGCGCCGGGATCACCGGCAAAACCCCATTCAATACCCAGTAGCCTCGTCCGGCTCAGTTCAATGAATTCTATCGGCAGTGCTCACGCCGGCCTTATGCCGACATCCCCGAAGATGCTTCCGCGTGAGCACTCCCGATAGAATCCTTTTCATTATCGGTAGCATTGTTGACGTCCTCGAACTTGTTCCATAGGTCCCTTCCAAAGGTACCCTCTTGGATGCGAACACCTAACTCCGAAGTTCCGATCCCCAGCGCCCGGATTAAAGCGTCGCCGAATTCCACTGGAATCCTTTCATCCAGCTTCTGAGGTGATTCACGATGACGATCGCAACACGCATATGGGCGGGCAGATGACGAAGTAAGCGGTATACGCGTCAAGGCCGCCGGGCCGAACCTCCCACGCAAACAACGGGAAACTTTGCCTCGCCCCCGCACTTCTCGTTGTCACCTCGCTGCAGCGGACGGAACTCACATCGCTCTGGCTTCAAACTGGTGCACCTCGTCATCTTTCGCGGTATAACGCACCTCGACCGGCTGGCAGCACACTTCGCAGTCTTCCACTTAGGTTTGTCCCTCTACCGAGGTGTCCAGCACCATCGAGATCCTCTCACCGCAGTACGGACATACGAAGAAATGCCCCATGGCCTCAAGGATAAGGTATTCGGCGGAGTTTCCCGCCTTTGAGTGAGTATGTCACGGTCTTTACGTTCGCCACTTGGCCGTCTAACGCCCATTGATCCTTTGTGCCGGTGCAAAAACAGTTCTTCGATCGCAAATCGGTGGGATGCCGACTACAAGCTCTCGCGGATTGCTTGCTGATTGCGGCCCTTCGACGGATCGTAAGACGCCGCGCCGTTAGTGAGAGTCACAAACAGCGTGCCATGCAACCGGGACGCCGCGCTTTATTCTTGTGCTAGTATTCGAGCTTCGGATACCAGTCCGTGCCGCGGCCTTCCGGCGTTAAGTCTAGCATTAGCCATAGAGGATCGAGATCCGGGCCGCCGCGCGGATCTTGTCCGGGATCTGCCATCGCTCCGCTCATCTCGCCGCTGTAGAAGTGGCGGATGATTCCATCGCGCCGGCTGAAAACGCTGAAGCCGGGTACATCGGCGTCTTCGGGGTTTACGTAGGTGCGCGTGTACTCGCCGGAGCCATCGGAAATGAACAGCAGATTCGTGAAACCGCGTTGATTCTTGTAATCGATCAGGCGCTCGATGGGCGAGCGCGCAGTGACGGCGATGGCAACACGCTGGCGAAGGTTGGCAGCGATCCCGTTCCAGGCGTTCAAGAAAGATGTACACATCGGACACGGCGCTTTGCGTTGCGGACCGTACATCATGCTGTAGATCACGAGCGTGCGTTTGTCGCCGAAAAGACTCGAAAAACGCGAAGGACCGGTTTCGGAGGCTAGCAGGAAGTCCTGAGGAATCTCACCGCCGACAGGCAGCGCGCGTCGCTGTGATGCGACGCGCTCCAGGTGGCGACGCAGCTCGATCTCCTCGACTATGAGCTCATTGCGAGCCGCGCGATACTCCGCGCTTTCGTTGGGATAGTGAGCCTTGTTGGTTGCCGCCAGATCCTGAGCAGGAACGAGCTCTTGCATGTCGTGCATGAAGCCTCCAGGGTTACCGATATATTCTTCAGATGCCTCACGGGGCGATGACGGCCGAAAGGATCCGTGCACAAATCTCCGACCATTCCGATTATATTATCGGCCCCGCTCAGGAACGCGCTCTCGGTAGCGCCTGAAAGGTGCGTTCAGTGCGGCGACGAACTGAACTATGCTTACAAGAAAATGCGCATCAATTCCGAATGCACCGTGGGCGGTTTTCCCGCACTCCTGGTTCGCAAGCTGGTGCGGGCGCTGACTAATCGCCTCTACTGGGATTTGGAAACGGTTGAGAGCACGCGAGATCGCTGGCAGTTTGGAAATCGGCTTGATTCTCTGCTCTATTTTGATCTTCTGGGTCCTAAAGCCTGTGAGTCACCTCTACTATGACTAAAACGATCGCCGAAACGAATAAGATTATGCCGAGCAGCCCGAGCACAATGAGAGTGCCGCCTTCGGCTTCGGTGAACGGCCCGTCGGCTTGGCTACGCATCCACAATGCTCCTGCAACAGCAGCGCCCGTCAGAAGGAGGCTAATTCCGCCCATTATCGCGGCTTGAGTCAGGCGCGGCACTGGTCTTTTGCCGGGCGGTACTAGCAATTCCTGAGCTGGAAGCTGCACACCCATTCTCTCTGCCATCAATTTCGCAACTGTCCTGGGCGATGGAGAGTTGTTGTCGGTAAGCTCATAGGAATAGTTACGAGCCCGGAATCGGCAGACACCCTTGTCGCTGTCGTAAGCGATATGCTCAATCTCCTCCCACTTGAAGTGCTGCTCTGGGAGCGTTGACCGTTTGCTCCCGGTTCTTTTCATCAACCCCAGCCTTATTCCTTCCGGCCCGATGGCCACGAAGCTTCGAGAAAACGGTCCCGTGAGCGAGAACACTCGCCATACCACGTACACCGATGCCACCCAGAAGAAAAGCGAAGACGACCAATCGACCTTCCCCAAAAGCGCCCCCCAAAGGTCTCCTACCGCCAGAAGGATCAACACCCATCCGACGACCTGAAGCGTGAGAGTAAACCCTCGGTTATATCGGACAATGCTCTCGTTTCCAGATCTGACGACCATCCGGCGATTGTACGATATTCCTTTCCTTGCGGTTCTTTTCGAGCGGTACCTAGGTCTGTGACCCGCTGATTTCATTCCAAAAACGGGGTCGTCCCCTTGCTTACGCGCGGGGCTACCACGAGCCGGGTTGTAGCCCCACGCGTGAGCAAGGGGAACAAATCAAGCGGCCAGA
>Ga0116125_1001340_pt1 | contig 10756 bp, 7 predicted proteins | sample June2015DPH_16_1_2_FD_89729 | JGI IMG/M metagenome (GOLD analysis project Ga0116125, IMG submission 89729) | Peatland microbial communities from SPRUCE experiment site at the Marcell Experimental Forest, Minnesota, USA - June2015DPH_16_10 | ecosystem: Environmental > Terrestrial > Soil > Wetlands...
ATGAATAGCAGCCCACCTGCGGTCACCACCGGACCACCGTAGTTTTTGGTGCCTGTGTTTTTCAGTCCCTGCGCCGCGAGGTCAGGATATTCTCCCAGCGGAATCTTCCAGACGTATTCGCCGGTGTTGAGGTTGATGGCGTTCAGCGTTCCCCACGGTGGGGCAACGGCGGGATAGCCCCCGGGATCCAGAAACTTGTTGTATCCGGTGAAGTGATATTTCATCGTCGGCGGCGCGGGCTCGGAACTCGCCACTTCCTTCTTCGCGCTTTCCTTTGACTCGCCACTGATCACATATGACAGCAACCCGGCAATCTGGTCTTCGGCCAGATTGGAAAAGCCCGGCATACGGCCTTTGCCGCTCTTGATCGTCGCCGCGACCTCGGCCGTGGACATGCGATCGCCCACACCCGCAAGCGCAGGAATTGCAGGCGGCGAGCCGGCCATCTTCTCTCCGTGGCACACCGCGCACTGGCTCAGGTAGAGAGCCTTGGGACTGTTCGCTTCATTCTCTGGGAGCGCGTTCTCGGCCAGGGCTCCGGTCCAGGCCACGTCGTTCGCGTTGACGTAGAGGATTCCTGTCTCCGGATCGGCTGCGGCCCCGCCCCACTCCGCGCCGCCATCGAATCCGGGAAAGATCACGGTATCTTTCCCCACACTGAAGGGAACGAACTGGCCCTCGCTACGAAAGCTGCGAAACTTATCGAGCGCCCACTGATGCACTTCAGGCGTCCGCTGGCTCAGCATGTTTTTCGTCAGCAGTTGGCGCGCGAAGGGCGCCGGTTTCGCTGGCAGGCATTGCTGCTGTGCGGCCACCTCCCCCGGCACATCGCTGGGCGGATAATTCCGGCACTCGATGGGAAACAGCGGCTGCCCGTTAGTTCGGTCAAATAAGAAGACGAAGCCCTGCTTGGTGGTCTGCGCCACCGCGTCCACTTTTTTGCCGTCGCGCTCGACCGTTAGAAGCACCGGCGGCGCGGGGAAATCGCGATCCCACAGATCGTGCTTCACTCCCTGGAAATGCCAGATGCGCTCGCCAGTTTCGGCGTTCAGCGCGATCAGGCAATTGGCGAACAGATCATCCCCAACCCGGTCGGCTCCGTAAAAATCAAACGCCGCCGAGCCGGCAGGAACATAGACGACGCCTCGCTCGGTATCGACCGTCATACCGGCCCAGTTGTTCGCGGCTCCGCTGGTTTGCCATGCTCCCTTGGGCCAAGTACTTTCGCCCAACTCGCCGGGATGCGGAAGTGTGTGAAAAGACCAGCGCAGCTTTCCGGTGCGCACGTCATAGGCCCGCACATCGCCAGGGGATGCCGGCAAGGTCTCGGCTTCGCGCCCGCCGACGATCATCAGGTCTTTGTAAATGACGGCGGGGCTGGTCATGTAAATCGATTGCACCGCCGGATCGCTTCCCAAGTCCTCTCGCAGATCGATGCGCCCGTCTTTGCCGAAACCCGGAATCGGCTGGCCGGTGGCGGCGTCGAGCGCATAGACGAAGTTCATTACGCCGACCAGAATCCGGCCGTCTTTATTATTGTTATTACTATTCGTGCCTCCATTCTTCACTGCTTTCTTGCCTGTGCTATCGGACCAATAGGCGAGGCCGCGGTCCGGCTGCGTGCCATGGATTCCGGAGTCGAACTTCCATAAAAGCTTTCCCGTGGCCGCGTCCAGGGCAAAGACTTTTTGTGAGGGCGTGATCCCGTAGAGGACTCGCCCTACCACGATCGGGCTGGTCTGCAGCCCGCCGGACTCCTCGGAGTCAAACGTCCACGCGACCGTGAGCCGCTGCACATTGTTGCGATTAATCTGGGTCAGAGGGGAAAAGTGATTGTTCTGCGAAGTCCCGCCGTAGACCGGCCAGTCGCGCACTTCCTTGTTGTCGGAGGCTTTTCGATCGGACGGCGACGCTGTCCTGGCCGCGGGTCTGCCGTCGGTCGCGCCAGCCGATTTCGCGACCCATACCGTGATTGACAACGACAGAACAATCGCAGCCCTTATTGTCGCGAATCTCATTTGCCTCTCCGCTTGCGCCACCCTGAGTTTTTCCGGTAGTGGGCAGTTTGAAGATCTTTTAACCACAAAGGACACGAAGGAAAGCAAACGAACGAATTCCTTCGTGGTACCTCGTGGTTGATGTTTTTCTGCCTCGCCGTCCTGCGGGCTGATTCTAGAACAAAGAGCCGAGTCATCGAGCGCACCTCCAAAGTTTTTCACAGGCCTCACCTCCGTAACCTTCGAACTACTTCCACGCGCCGCGCTTTCGGCTTATCCTGAAGAGAAGTCGGCGGAATGTGATCCGACTTCAACCCACCTGCGTATGGACTCACTTCGACTTTATGGGCTGGTTGCGGCAGGCGGCGTCGCCTTGCTCGGCGTGTATGCCCTGCTGCGGCGCAAGCCCAGAACGCCCGACGAGATTGAGCGCGAACGCAGGAAATGGCTTGAGGGCACGGGCCGCATCACCGACGGCACGGTGATTGATGTGCAGGAACTGCCGCCGGCCAGCAACTACCACGCCGCCATTATGTTGATCTACAAGTACGACGTCGCCGGAGTCTCTTACGAGTGCTCCCAGGATGTTACGTACCTGCGGCACTGGATCAATCTGCACTCCTGCCGTCTCGGGCTGCACACTTCGGTGAAGTACGATCCGCAGAATCCGGGGAACTCGCTGGTGGTTTCGGAAAATTGGATGGGGCTGCGGCAGTAAGAGTTACAGGGGCAGCGCTACTGCCAATCAAGCCGCATGATGGTGTTGCGCTTATCGAAGCTGACCTGCAGAGATTTGTTGCCGCCGCCGACAAACTCGGATGAAATCGTCTTCGAGAGGTCGATCGTCTCATCGGACGATAGCGCCCTGACGCGCAGCACGTGCTTTCCCGCCGGAATCTTCAGCGTCTCGGAGTCAACGCCGCGGATTCCGCTGAACACGACCAGACGTTTCTGTGTGCCTCCGTGCAGGGGCCGGGTCAGCGCCAGCTTGCCATCGACCCACACAAAAAGAGTCGCATCTTTAAACTGATGCTGCACCGCAAGATCGAGATTGCAAGATGGAACCACGATCTGCCTGGCTGGGTGCGAGGCCGGGGCGCGGCCATTTCTGGGCGGGGCGGGCTGAGCCGCCGCTGCAGCTGTCACCGTTTCAGCGCCGGGATCAGTCTTCGCTGGTGTCGATGTCATTGTCATTGCGGAATTCGGTGGCACAGCGCCGGAATTTGCGCTCGGGGCGACGGGAGAAGGGTTCACCTCGGCTCTGGAAGTCACGAACAGTTTCGACTCAAACCCGGCGATCACTAATATGACCAGGGTGATCGCTCCCAGAATCAGATCCCGCACCGGCGCTTTGAGAACTGCAGTACGGAGAAACCTCGCCGCCTGGGCCATCCCCAACGCCGGGTGCGCGGGGGCAGCCACCGTCGCAGTTTTCGTCGCGGTTCTTCCGCTGCGCGTTCCGGCGGATCTGGTCCCTGCAGCCGCCTCCAGAGACACCGTGGTCGAGCCTTGCTGGAATAACTGCTGCAACTGACGTACATCTTCGGCGAACTCCGCGCCGCTCTGGTAGCGCTGCTGAGGATCCTTCGCCATGGCAAGCGCGATCACTTCGTCCAGTTCGCGGGGAAGGGTCAGGTCAAGGGCGCTGGCGGCGACGGGTTCGCGATTCGCCACTTTGAAGCTCACCGTGGTCGCGCTGTCTCCCTGAAACGGCGAATGCCCCGTAACCATGGCGTAGAGAATCACACCCAGTGAGAACAGATCGGAGCGGCCATCCGCGGCTTCGCCGCTCAGTTGCTCCGGCGCCATGTAGGCCGGAGTGCCCAGCAGGCGTCCGGGCACAGTAAAGTGGGCCAGATTGAGCTTGGCAATGCCGAAGTCGGCGATCTTGGCGTGACCGTCCTCGGTCACAAGAATGTTTCCGGGCTTGATGTCGCGGTGAACCACGCCTTGGGCGTGAGCATAGTCCAGCGCATCGGCGACCTCTTCGGTGAGCTGCAATGCCTTCGCGAGCGGGAGCTTTTTCTCGCGCGAAAGGATCCGGTTCAAGGCCTCGCCCGCAACGTATTCCAGAACGATGTAGGGATGATGGTTCTTGGGGTTTTCCCCCGCATCAAAGATGGCGACGATACCGGGATGGTGTAGACGTCCCGCGGCCTTCGCCTCATGCATGAAGCGCAGGAGAAATTCCTTCTCCTCATCCGCTTCCTGCCCCCACAGCGAAACCGTCTTGACCGCGACCATACGGTCGATCTGCGGGTCGCGAGCCTTGTAGACCACTCCCATGGCTCCACGGCCCAGTTCAGCCACAACCTCGTAGCGGCCAAACTGCTGGATGTCGAGATTTTCCATGGAGTCGTCCTTGCGCCCCACTTGCGGCTCCGTGTCAAGAGACGGGAGTGGGTTCCTCCCATCGTAGCTCTTCGAGCACCGTGATTCTTCGCTCCCTTGGGCTCAAGTCGTTACGGCGGTAACGCAGGCTGGGTACGGCCGCGCAGGCGCAAGTCGGCGCGGAAAAGGCTTAGATGAGACTGGAGGGCTGAAAGCTGGGCTTCTAGCGGCCTGCGGCGAAGCCGCCGCCCTGGGCCACGGTAATGCGGAGGTACTTGTAGGGATTGACTGGAGTGTCGTTGATGCGGACTTCGTAGTGAAGATGCGGGCCGGTGGAGCGTCCGCTTTCTCCGACATAGCCGATCACGTCGCCGCGATGCACCGCCTGGCCTGCCGTTACGGCGAAGCCGGAAAGATGACCATAGCGGGTGCTGATGCCGTTGCCATGATCAATCATGATCGCTTTGCCGTAGCCGCCCAGCAGATCACTGAACGTCACCACACCGTCGGCTGGAGCGATGATCGGGGCGCCATAGCTGCTGCCAATATCTACGCCGCTGTGGAACGCGCCCTCGCCGTTGAAGGGATCAATCCGTTCGCCGAAGCTACCGGTCACCTGGCCTTCAACCGGCCACAGGTTGGGCGCGGAGTTGGCCTTGAACCAGTCGGCCGTGGTGGCATTGCGCGTCAGGCCCATGGTCAGTCCGACCATGGTCGCCCCGGTCAGGGCCGAAGTTCGCAAAGCATGCAACTGATCGAGCGAAGAACTGACCTCTGCGTTGTGAATCTGCTCAGCCGTCGCCGTAACCAGGGTGGGCTGCGCCTTCAACCCGTAGAGCGCCGAAACCTCCCCGGCAATCGAACCCAGCGACGCCACTTGCACGTCGCGCTCCTTGGCGACCTGCTCCAGACGGGAATAATTGTTCTTGAGCTGATCGTTTTCGGTGCGCAGCTGGTTAAAGCGGGAAACCTTCAGCAGGATTTGGGTATAAGAGCTGGCAATTCCGGTCAGGCTGAGGAATCCGACTGCGGCCCCTACGACGAACACGTAGAAGTAGTGGACGGGGATGGAAATCTTGCGCAGCTGTCCGTCGTCCCCGCGAGCCACAAAAAGAATGTAAAAGCGTTTCCGCAAGTCGCTCCTCGAAATCCTGAACACGAGATTCAGATTCTTGCCATCAGGTTGTGAAGCATCCGGTCCGGAACTTCCAGCTTCTGAGGTTGCAGAAACGACTGCGGACCGCCTGACTCTTCGGGCCACGTTCCCATCTTGGGAATGGAAACTTTCTCGCGCCCTACGCCTACCGGAACTGCGATCTGAGCCTAGAATCTGTGCTCGTCTGCAATCTCAATTGCTTGCAGTACTTAGCTCGGCCAAAGGTATTGTGAATGACTGGTTAACGGTAACAAACTGGGTTCCCCCTGTCAACGACTCACAGGGCCCATTTTGGGTTACGGAAGACCGGGTGACCAGAGTCCCTGAGTACAGGTGACGGGGGTGCGAAAAGCATGAGTGGTTTGGAATCTGGCCTTTTTGAAAACCAAAGCGGCGGCAGCCGCCCGCGGCGAAGTTAGAAGCGCGGTCTCCTTGCTTGGCTTCGCTCTGTCGAACATCTCCACCTCTCGCGCAAAGAACGCGCGAGAAATGGGGCACGCGGATTTTCGTTCCCATGGGTGGTCCGAGGGCCCATGGGCACCCGGGGCAGGCTCTCGCGACAGACTGCAGGATGGCTGCGCGACCCTACCGACGGCGTTATAGTAAGTGCGCCGTGCCCCTTCCTGAAAAAGCGCTGATCGCTGAGATTCGCCGTCTCGCCGGATCTGCCCGGCCAAGACCGGCGGACAGGCAGGCGGACAGGAGCGTCCACCCCACAAACATCTCTGCCGGGATCGGAGACGACTGCGCGGTGCTGCGGCTGCCGCCGGGGCAGGAGTCCCTGGTCACGACCGACTTCAGTCTGGAGGGCATTCATTTCCGCCGCGACTGGCATCCGCCGGAATCAGTCGGCCATCGCTGCCTGGCTCGTGGACTGAGCGACATCGCCGCCATGGGAGGGGAACCGGTCGCGGCCTTCCTATCGCTGGCACTGCCACGCGACTTGCCTCAAGCCTGGCTCCGACGTTTTCTCCGCGGGCTTATCACCCTCGCCAGGAAATTCGGCGTCACCCTGGCCGGGGGCGACACCTCCGAATCCCCAGCAGGAATCCTTGCCGACATCGTCGTGATCGGCACCGCGCCCAACGGCAAGTCTGTGCTGCGATCTGGGGCTAAGCCTGGCGACCGCATCTTTGTCAGCGGAGAACTCGGCGGGTCCGCCGCGGCCGTTGCGCGTTTGCAAGCCGGAGAGAAGACGAGGCTGCGGAGGAAGCTGAATCCGCGGGATTATCCCCGCCACTTCTATCCTGAGCCGCGTATCGCAATCGGCCGCGTTCTTCGCGAAAAAGGCCTGGCCTCGGCCATGGTCGACACCAGCGATGGCCTCTCCACTGACCTGGCGCATCTCTGTGAAGAAAGTGGCGTCGGAGCGGAAATAGATGCCGCGCTCATTCCTCGCGCCCGCGTCGGCGGGCCGGCGCGCGAAGTCGACCTCGATCTGGCCCTGCACGGCGGTGAAGACTACGAACTCCTGTTCACGGCTTGCCCCAGCAAGCGCGTTCCTAAAAAGATTGCGGGAGTGCCGCTGGCGCAGATCGGCAACATCACTCGTCTCCGGAAGACGATTCTGCGCGATGGCGCTGGAGTGGCCCGCGAACTCGAGCCAAAGGGCTGGGAACATTTCCGATAATGCTGCGCCCCGCTTCATTTGTGTCGTGATTTGTCATCCTGAGCGAAGCAGGGCAGGCTGATGCCGATTCCTGAATCAACGGCCTCGCCCGTTACTTCCGTTACCACCCTCCTCTACCCTCGCGCGCAAAACCGGACTAGAGTAAAACCATGTCGCCCCGAAAATTACTCCTACACACAGCTTTCGCACTCTGGTTCACGGTCACCTTAACGGTCGCGGCGTCCGCGGAAAAGAAGCTGCCGCCCCCGCCGCCGGCGCACGCGACCTCGCCTTCGCCCGCGGTCACCGACGAACTCATTCACAAACAGTTCGGGGATAATTGTTCGCTGCTGCCGGGACCGCCGCAGTTCGTCGGCGATATAGATGACGACGGCATCGACGATCTGGTGGTCGCTGCCCGGTGCAAGAATCCCATGGCCGACAAGGACGAATACAACTTCGTGGTCGCCGACCCTTATGACAGCTTTTTCGGTTACAGTGACGTTAAAGTCACCTCGCTGTTCGCTCCCGACGAACCCGATCGCCGCGGCATCAGCCTGCTCATTATTCACGGCGCGGAAAAAGACGCATGGCGCGCCGAAAAGCCCAAGGCCAAGTTCCTTCTGATCAATGTGCCCTTTGGGACTCTCACCGTGAAAAGACTCGCCCTGAAGAAGAAGACCATCCTAGGCATTTACATGGAAGAGAAGGGCGAGGGCGAAAACATCTCTTCCGTCATCTTTTGGGACGGCAAGAAATACAAGTACCAGTCGCTGGGATCGACCCTCGAGTAAGACAATTGTTGATTGCTGATTTTTGATTTTTGATTGCTGATTGAGGGCAGGTTTTTCATTCAGCAATCAGTAATCAACAATCAGTATGGGCCTCTCTCACTTTTGCCCGCCTCGCCAGTTGGGGAACTCTCCCGTCCCGACTCGATTCACATTGGCTTCCGCGAATTCGCAGACCCGATCGAGCGCGGCTTGCAGCTCGGCGGTGTAGCGCTCGACGTCTTCGTCCGTCGCTGTGGCGGGCACGGGGATGAGTTTGCCGAAGCGCAGCAGCACCCGCGAGAAGGGTTTCGGAATCATCAAGCGATCCCACGTGTTCAGCACCCAGGCGCGATCGACCGCTGCGTGAAACATACTTAACGGGACGCCCGCCGACCGGCCCAGCGCCACCGGCCCCGGTTTCACTTTGCGGCGCGGACCGCGGGGGCCATCGAGCGAAAAGGCGACCGTCCAGCCTTCTCCCAGCGCCCGCCGTAATCCGAGCAGAGCCCGCACAGCGTTGCGGCTGCTCGAACCTTTCACCGCGACGAAACCGAATTTCTGGATGATCCGGCCCATGTACTCGCCGTCGTAACTGTTACTGCTCATCACTCGCACACCCTCGTTGCGCCAGATGTGGGTTGCCGGGAGAATGCAGGAGTGCCAAAACGAGGTGACCAGCGGGCGCTGCTCCACCGTTTCCTGCGCTCCGTCTTCGTAGGAAACCGCCACGCGCAGAGTCAGGCCGATCAGGCGAATGATCCAGTAGCCCAGAAAAATAATGATGCGCAGGACAATGCGCTGGCGAAGTGTGAAGCGATGGGCGCCAGTGGCAGTCTGCGCCGGCGCGGGCGCGTCGCGAGTGCTGGCTTGGGGCACGCAACCATTGTAATGGCAGGGAAAAATTCGCGATTGCTGATTGTTGAATGCTGATTGCTGATTGAAAACCTTTTTCCCAATCGGCAATCAACAGTCAATAATTTCTCGACCCTCGCCTTAATTCTCGAGATAAGAGTCGATCCAGGTTTTTACTTTCTGGCGTCGCTCGTCCCCGGCGTCGAAGCGCACTCCGAGCGATTGCGGCTTTTTCCAGCTCACGACTCCGCGCACATTGACGCGGGGTAAGGTCATCAGAGAAAAAGAAACCTCGACGTTCGATCCGATGGAAAAATCTTCCGCGCTCTTGATCGACATTCCCCCGGAACTCATTTCAATACTGGAAGCGCTGAGGCGCCGGCCGTCGGCGACGATGGAGACTTCCGTAATCACCGGAATACGTACATAGCGCCGGAATTCATGCAGCACCAGCATGCGCGTGGCCCGGATCAGCTTGAGGGCGGCCGGCCGTTCCAGCGGTTCGCTGAACATAGCGTTGATGCCGTATTTGGAATAGCTCATGGTCTGCTGCGCGTTGCCGCCCACGCCGTAGATGACGCAGCGGCTGTTCGAAGGCGACGAGCGGGCCGCTTCCATCACGGAGTCGGCGCCGTCTTGCAGGGCCAGAACGCAAGCCTCAAACTTCTCTTTCTTCAGGCGCTCGGCCGCGTTGGCGGTCACAACCACGGTTTCGATGCCGAACTGGCGGAAGCCTTCGGTCAGCAACGCGCGGGCTGGCTCATTCAAGCCCACAAGGGCGGTACGGGCGGCGGCTTTCCGCGTGAGCGGAGGGGGGGCGAGGTTGAGAGGTGTGGCGAAAGCTTTATCCATGTCGAGGGGAAGACTCCACTTTCAAAACCATTGTGAATGCGGTCGGCAAAGTTGAAAAGACACAAAGGGGCAAGCAGCGAAGTACCAAAGTGTCATTACTTTTTCCGAGCCCGCGAGAGAGGACATTACGAGGCAAAAGCCGCATCAAATCAGGGATTTGAAGCGACTGCGAGGTCGAAAGAATTCTTAGAGAATACTTTTATTCGCTCCAGCGCCGGAACAGCAGCGCGCCGTTGGTGCCGCCGAAGCCGAACGAGTTCGACATGGCATATTCGAGTTCCGCTTTGCGCGCGTGGTTCGGAACCAGATCCATTCCCGCGGTATCGGGGTCGGGATTCTCCAGGTTGATGGTCGGCGGCAGAATCTGGTCGCGCAATGCGAGCACAGTGATGCCGGCTTCGAGTCCTCCAGCGCCGCCCAGCAGGTGCCCGGTCATCGACTTGGTGGAACTCACCGCGATTTTGCGCTCGCCGAAGAAATTGCGGATGGCGTGGGCCTCGAGCGTGTCGCCGATCGGCGTTGAAGTGCCGTGCGCATTTACGTATCCCACCACGTCAGGCGTCACGCCAGCATCGCGCACCGCGTTGCGCATGACGCGGAAACCACCTTCATGCTCGGGCGCGGGCTGGGTCATGTGGTAGGCATCGCCGCTCATGCCATAACCCGCAACCTCCGCCAGAATGTGCGCTCCGCGCTTGCGGGCAAATTCCAGTTCTTCGAGGATCATGATGCCCGCGCCTTCGCCCATGACAAAGCCGTCGCGGTCTCTATCCCAGGGACGGCTGGCTCGCTCGGGCTCGTCGTTACGGGTGGAGAGCGCGCGCATGGCGGCAAATCCGCCCACTCCCATAGGAGTGATCGCAGCCTCGGCGCCGCCGGCAATCATCACATCGGCGTCGTTGTGCTGGATGATGCGGAAAGAATCTCCGATGGAATGGGCGCTGGTGGTGCAGGCCGTCGCCGTTGCCTCATTTGGTCCCTTGGCCCCGTGGCGCATTGAAACTTGCCCCGCCGCAAGATTAATGATGGCCGCCGGAATGAAGAACGGAGAAATCTTGCGCGGCCCGCCTTCGACCAGCGCGGCGTGTTCGCGTTCGATGATGTCGAATCCTCCGATCCCTGACCCGATGTGAACGCCCACGCGCTCGTCATTCTCGGGTGTGATCTTCAGTTCCGACATTTTCAG
>Ga0116125_1001341_pt1 | contig 10752 bp, 8 predicted proteins | sample June2015DPH_16_1_2_FD_89729 | JGI IMG/M metagenome (GOLD analysis project Ga0116125, IMG submission 89729) | Peatland microbial communities from SPRUCE experiment site at the Marcell Experimental Forest, Minnesota, USA - June2015DPH_16_10 | ecosystem: Environmental > Terrestrial > Soil > Wetlands...
AGATTATAGGATGCGTGGGCGCACCTATCGCTATTTCACGGGAAAACCGTGGTATCCCTTCGGCGGTGGGCTCAGCTATTCCAACTTTCACTACTCGGATTTGCACGTGCAGCCAGGCGACCGCGAGAGTGCGCATCTCCAGGTTTCCGCCCAGGTTCAGAACTCCTCCGCGCGCGCAGGGGATGAGGTGGTGCAGTTCTATGTTTCTAGTGACGCCACTTCCGATGAGCATCCCATCCGCGAATTGCGCGGCTTCCAACGCATTCACTTGGCTCCCGGGGAAATTAGAGCGGTCAATTTTGAACTCGACCGCGAAGGCCTTGGCAGCCATGCGGCAAGAGAGCCTCAGCCGGCGCTCAAGTTCCGCCTTAGCATAGGCGGCGGCCAACCCATTGAGAAAAACAACTACGTAGATGGGATCTTCTGACGATCGCTGATTCGCAAACAGAGTTCTTAGCTAAAGGCTGATGCAAAACTCCGATGGAGGCTTTCAAGAAGACGCACAACATCGGGTCCGATCCACCGATGGCTGTGTTTGCCATTTTGCAGAATCCCGAGGTGCGCCGATCGTTTCATTTTGCCGGGCAATTGCCGTGGCGGTGGACGCGTTATTCACGGGGAATTGGACGACCTAACGGTCTCAGGCGCTGGATTATGTGCTGCAGACCCTTCCCGGGTTTTGGGTTTATAAGAACTGTGTGACAAAGAAGGAGACCGGTTTGCGCAGTTTGGGTGTCAGCTTATTGATCCGACTTGTACTGCATTACCCCAGAGGCGTGACTTCGCCAGTTGATCTGCTCGTTAGCTGGAGCATAGGCTTGGACAGAATGGCGGCGCTGATCTAAAGTGCTCTGTCCTGAGATGAATTTGAGCGGTCTAAGATAAGCGCAGACTCGTGAGTGAGGCGCGAGCCGATCCCCGAGCGATGTCAGGCACGATAACCAATTCAAGGGTGGTGACATCGGATAGTACAACCTGAAATTCCTCGACCTCGCGTGTTGCGTTCGGCGGACTGAAATTCCACTGCTGGCGCACAATTTCTCGAAACGATCGTCCACCATCCCCAGACCATCGCAAAACGAACTCTTGGGTACGCGATGTCTCGGTTTCTTCGAAGACGAGCGAGATGCGTGCCAGTCTTTGCGGCTCGTCGAACATGAGCCGGATGGTCTGAGTGCCAGAATCGGCGGCACGCCACCCCCGCGTTCCTCCCTTGACCAACGCAGACTCGACCGGATATTTCTTGTCTTCGGATGTGACCTCGACCACGGCTGCAGCGTCGAGGTCCAGCCAGCCTTCGTCGAGGGTCGGAGCATCCTGCGGAATCGGCGTGATTCGGCGCTTGCGCATAACACGCTAGTTTACCTCCGGTCCTGCTATCGTGCTTTCCGCTTCGCCATTGCCCCATCTTGGCACGCGCACGTGTTCTAAAGCTTGCCGGGAAGTGGAGTCTGCGTGGAGCGTTTGGGTCGGTCGGTGCGCCGGGTCATCTTGTTGGCGACTGGTACCCTCAGGGCTGCAACGTTCCGAGGTGCGCGGTGCTATACTCGCAGTGAGGTGGTTACCACCTTCTCCTCTTTCAGGTTCCCTGAGCTAAGTCAGCCCATCTGAAGTTTTCTCTCCTTAGGCGATTGAAGAAAGCCGCGTGCCCCATGCCTTCGAATGCGATCCTGCACGAAGCTCAGCAGCTCCACAACGTCAGTGACCGTCTTGACACGCTGGCAGAGCAACATCCGCTCGTCTCAGAAGCGCTCATTACGATTGCCGGAAACGTTCGTATCACGGCTACTGTGTTGGAGGTGCTGGTTGCGACGAAAATTGCGCCGCTCGCAGGATTAGACGCAGCAGGTGCCTGATTGCCTGATTCGCTCACTTGCGTCTGGCAGCTTTGTTTGTGGGAATCGGAGCCGGGCTAGTCGTGGAGTTTGATGTTGAGAAGTGAACTGTGAACCTGTAATTCATCGCCAGCGTGATAATCAATGAAGCCCCATTTCCTGAACCTGTTCATGAAAAAGCTCACCCGCGAGCGGGTCGTACCGGACACAACGTGTTAATCCAGCCGCCTTCCCGCCGTTTCCCTCTCTGGCGGCAAACCTCGCAAGTGTGGAAGAATTCCCGCTTGGGGGCTTCGAAGCGTCAGCGAATAGCCGCGCATCCGGAAATGTATACAATTGAACAGCTATCGACATTGTTGCAAGGTATGGTGACTGTAGCGAAACACCTGTGAAGCGGTCATGGGTTAATGGTGGCTATGCCCCATCGAACCCTCCCCGACCGCTTCACTTCTCGTTCTGATAACTGTAGCTTTGGGCTGAACTCAATCGGGGTTCGGTTTTTCTTTTTTTTTTCCACTAAGCTCTTATCGAGAGGAGCGGATGCCGATGCCCCCCGCGTCAGGGCGCTCGCCGCTTACAAGGATTTCCTCACGTCCTGGAAAGACGCCGACCCGACATCCCCATCCTGTAGCAAGCCGAGTACGCGAGCTGCGATGAAACTCGCTCACGCCCAATATCGGGGCTATGCTACTGTGATCGCACTTTTGCCGGAGGGATTCCGTGACGTTTAACAATGCCCCCATTGTGAAGACACAGATGCTTATCCGCAAACCCGCCGAGGACGTGTTCGAGGCATTTGTGAACCCCGCCATCACAACCAAGTTTTGGTTCACGAGCGGCACTGGGAAATTAGAAGTGGGCAAGCAAGTTCGCTGGGAGTGGGAAATGTATGGTGTGTCCGCAGAAGTAAGGTGAAAGCCATTGAACGTCCCAGCCGAATACTGATTGAGTGGAATGATCCTCCTTTGCTCGTCGAGTGGCTGTTCACTTCCCGCTCGGATGGTACGACCCTCGTAACCATCTCCAACTGGGGTTTTCGCGGAAGCGACGATGAGGTGGTGAAGCAGGCCCTCGATTCAATGGGAGGATTCTCGTTTCTTCTGGCGGGACTCAAGGCGCTGCTGGAGCACAGAGTCACCCTCAACCTCGTCGGGGATCACGATCCTGACGCCCACAAAGAGGACGGCGCAGGCAATTCGCAGCGTCGCTGATCAAGTAGAGCCCAGTAGTGCAGGGCTTTGTATTTCGTCAAAAGAACGATGCGTCATAGAATATGGAGCGTCACGAGCAAAGGGGAGAGCACCTTGGTCGCATGAATTCTCATGGTTCTTAGTGCTGGCATTATCTTTACGCTCGGAGTCGTCCACCTCGTCTACACGTTCTCGGGGGCAAAGCTTACGCCCCGTGACCCCGTGCGCAAGTCAGCATGAACCAGATTTCACCCGTCATCACGAAGGAAACAACAATGTGGCGAGCTTGGGTGGGCTTCAACGCCAGCCACAGCATGGGACTTATTTTGTTCGGCTTGGTTTTCGGTTTTCTCGCATTGGCTCAAGACCACCTTCTCTTTCACTCACCGTTCCTGCTCGTCGTCGGGCTGGCAATGCTTGGTGGTTTCGTTGCGCTCTGCAAGGCTTGACTTATTTAAGTCTCCTGCGCATAATCTGAGTATGAAGTCTAATGCCATCCGCACCTCTATTGACCTGCCGCGTGACCTTCACCGCCGGGTCCATGAGGCCGCCGCCCGGAAGGGTTGTTCTGCGCGCAAGCTCATTCTTGCCGGAATCGAGCGCGCCGTGGAAGAAGCCAAAGTGTCCCGGCCTATCAGGCGGCTCAGTCTCGATCAGCCGTTAATCCGCCCGGCAGGACGGCGCATCCGCGTCACTAACGAAGAGGCTTATGAGCTCATTGAGCTTCCCTGACATCAATGTGTGGCTCGCGATAGCAGCGCCCGAACACATCCACGCCGCCATCGCAAAGGGCTGGTGGCAACAGGAAACGGGATTCATCGCGTTTTGTCGCCTGACACAGCTTGGATTCCTTCGTCTGATGACCACGGCCGCTGTGATGGACGGGAAGCCGCTGGCGATGACCGAAGCCTGGCGCGTTTACGACCGTTTGTATGATGACGACCGCGTGACATTCATCTCGGAGCCGCCAGAGGTGGACAAACGATTCCGCGAAAAGGCGTCGAGGCGAACAGCATCACCCAAAGTTTGGGCCGATGCCTGGCTGCTTGCCGTTGCCCAGGCGGCGGAGGGCATTTTGGTGACCTTTGACAAGGCTCTTGCTTCGCAAGGCGTCAACTGCTTGCTGCCAAAAAGTGGAGAGAGCGTCAAAGGTTGATCATTGCTGAGGTCCCGACGACAAAAGCTGGTTTGATTATGCCCACTGTCCCAAGAAGAGCGCACCCACAGGTTCCCGTCTCCTGGATCAGGCAGGAGCTTGTAAGTCTCTCCAAGCTGCTCTTCGACCGTCCCGCCGAACCAACGGCTGCGCTAATTCGGGCGATGAAGGGGTGACGTATGAGTCTGTTCCGTCGCGGCGATGTCTGGTGGTATGAGTTCTGGTTTGCTGGACGGCGCATCCAGGAGTCGAGCAAAAGCCCGTCGAAGACGAGTGCGAGAACCCCGGAACAAAACCCTAGGCGCGAGTTGGAATCCATTGTAAAGAAGCAGACGGACGCAGGCTCTTCTGGTCAACAAACCGGCCAGGCGGAGGGGTCCCTGCAAAAGGCCCTACATGGGTTGCAGAACGGAGTCCCGCGGCCAACGAGCCACCATGCCTCGGCGCAACTGGTTTCTCGTTGCCGACCCGTTGCAAGTACTGGAGGAGTGGCGTCCCCAGAAATGCGATCCGACCCGATTACGCCTGAAAAGCGCGAGCAGATCATCGCATTCATGGCAGCGGGGCTAATGAACGCTTACGAGTATTTTCGGAAAAGCGGAAGGCGATCTCGGCGTCGATGCACCTGAACCCCTAAGATGGGGCGGAACGACCCGTGCCACTGTGGCTCGGGAAAGAAATACGAGCGGCGCTGGCGGCGGGGCGACTGTGAATGAGTCTCCGGGCTCCCGCTATTCCGATTGCAGATGAAAACGTCAATGGCGACTGCTATCGAGTTTGGCTGGTTATACCCTATCCACCGATGGCTACTGAATTAGCTGCTCCTTCGCATCGCCGTTCTCGTTGAGACCCTGCTTAAGCCATGATTGGCGCTGAATCTCATCCAGACGATCTTCTGCTTCCTTGACCCAGTGCTCGTATGTTTTTCGGATTTCCTTCTCGCTTGTGCCGACCATCTTGCTAACATCGGTCGGCGTAATGCCCTGAGCTAACCACTCGCTGATCCGGAAGTGCCGGAACCCGTGGGAGTCATCTTCACGCCTGCCTTATCCAACAGGGCGTTCAATTCCTCACGCCACTTTACATACGTTCCGAGGAACGCTGGACTGCCCAACGGATTTAGCTAGTAGAAACTCCAAAAAGCAAACCCTGCGATTACGCCTTCACTTTCAAGATCAGTCGCAAAAATCCCGTTTGATTGAATAACGATGCACCCCGTGGGATCTGCCGGTGCGACGTGACCAGTCAAATGTCAAATGTATTCTTATTGCGGACCACCTCTCCGTTCACCGGCAAACGGGCATGTTAAGTAGCCTGAAGTCGGCTTCGCGAACATCGCCCGCGTGTTGGTTGTTATTGCGCTGCACGCCATGCGCTCTCCCACCTTCTGGGTGTGCTGAGTTGCCGCGCAGGAATCCCTAGCTTCCTACTGCATCCGACAGAATCACGACCCTCTATCTACAGGTCGTTCCGTTAACGGCGAACGATGTGGGCGCGGCATTCTTCAAGTTGTTCCAGCTTCCATTGAATCCTAAACCCGTATAACTTCCGCCGGCAGGAATGAAGCCGTTGTAGTTCAAGTTGGTCACCGTCACGTTAGCGCCGCTTTGTGTCTCTTTGCCGTCCCAAATATCCGTGATCTTCTGTCCGTTGGCGAAGGTCCAGGTCACGGTCCAGCTGGTCATGGCCCTTACGCCGGTGTTGTTGATGGTGACGGCCGCCTCGAATCCTCCCGGCCATTGGGTTTCGATCATGTACGCGATATGGCAGGAAAATCCAGTCACCGTGAGGACAACGGTTGTGGTTGCGGTCAGGCTGCCCGAGGTTCCTGTGATGGTCACATTGTAGGTTCCGGTAGCCGCAGTGTTGCTCGCGGCTAGCGTGAGCACACTGGTACCGGTGGTTGGGTTCGTGCCAAACGATGCGGTGACACCGCTGGGCAGTCCGGAATCGGCCAGAGTTACTTTGCCGGCGAATCCGTTGAGGCTTGTCACCGTAATCGTGGATTTTCCGGAAGCTCCTTGAGTTACGGTCAATGAAGCGGGCGAGGCGCCAAGGGTGAAGCTTGGTGCGGGATTGACGGTCAGCGCAACCGAAGTCGTTACGGTCAGGCTGCCGGAGGTTCCGATAACGGTGACCGTGACGTTTCCGGTGGCGGCATTGCTGCCCGCGGCCAGCGTAAGCGCGCTGTTCCCGGTGGTGGGGTTCGTCCCGAACGATGCGGTAACACCGCTGGGCAAGCCTGACGCAGCCAGTGTTACGCCGCCAGAGAATCCTGCCACATAGGACACCGTGATTGTGCTGGTACTGGACGCGCCCTGAACAATTGACAGACCGCTCGGCAAAGCCGAAAGCGTGAAGCCCGGCGTCCCGAATCGATATTCCCACAGGTCGTTGAGATCGCCAACATTGTCGTTGGCGTCGTAACCAGAGCCGCCAAAGAGCCATAGATTGCCGCTGTTGTCGGTCCAGTTCGGAGACAAACCGCGGCTTCCAGGGATGCTTCCGGCAGCAGGCACACCCAACGTGCCGTAGACTCCGGCTATGGAACAATAACTACAGGGGACAGTGCTGCTCCCTCCTATCCAAGTCCATTCGCTGGTGGAAGGACTGAACTCCCACAGGTCATTCGGACCGCCCCAAGTGTCGTTAACATCGAAACCATAGCCTCCAAATAGCCAGAAATGGCCGCTGCTGTCGACCCAACTGTACGCTTCATACCGGCCTCCGGGAATGTTTCGGGCAGCAGGTACACCCAACGTGCCGTACACTCCCGGATTACCACCCGAACTGGGCACCGTGCTGCTCCCACCCATCCAGGTCCATTCGTTTGTGGAAGGATTGAACTCCCACAGATCGTTGAGAAAGCCTCCAGTGTCGTTGGCATCGTAGCCTGAGCCTCCGAACAACCAGAGATGGCCGTTCATGTCGGTCCAACTCGAAGCTCTATCACGGCCTCCGGGAATGTTTCCGGCAGCAGGTACACCCAATACGCCATACAGTCCGGGACGGCCATCTCCACTGCCGAATGTGCTGCTTCCGCCCATCCAGGTCCATTCGTCCGTGGAAGGATTAAACTCCCACAGGTCGTTCAGGAAACCGTTATTTCCGTTGGCATCGAAGCCACCGCCCCCGAAGAGCCAGAGATGGCCGCTCATGTCGGTCCAGGTCGAAGCTACACCTCGACCTCCAGGAATGTTTCCGGCAGCGGGCACACCCAAAGTGCCGTACACTCCGGGATACCCGCCCGAACTGGGGATCGTGCTGCTTCCACCCATCCAGGCCCATTGGTCCGTGGAGGGATTGAACACCCAAAGATCGTTGAGAAGGCCGAGAGTTCCGTTGGCATCGTAGCCCGAACCTCCAAAGAGCCAGAGATTGCCGCTGCTATCGGTCCAGGTCGCATCTACGTCGCGACTTCCAGGTATGTTTCCGGCAGCAGGCACAGCCAACGTGCCGTACACTCCGGGATTGCCACCATCATTCAAGCTGGTCGCAGGGATAGTGTTGCTTCCGCCCATCCAGGTCCATGCATTGGTGGAAGGATCGAACTCCCAAAGATCGTTAAGAAGGCCAAGAGTTCCGTTGGCATCGAAACCATTGCCCCCAAAGAGCCAGAAATGGCCGCTGCTATCGGTCCAGTACAAAGGCTGCCATCGGCCTCCCGGGATATTTCCGGGAGCAGGTACACCCAATGTGCCGTACACTCCGGGATTGCCACCCGAGATGGGAACCGTGTTGCTTCCACCCATCCACGCCCATTCGTTCGTGCCGATCAAATTGGCGGTCACCATCAGATCAAGCGTGGTGGTTGCGGACTGGACACCGGGAGAGCTTCCAGTGATGGTCACCGTCGTTATTCCGAGAGCGGCCGTGGCGCTGGTGGTCAGCGTAAGCACACTGTTTCTGGTGGTTGGATTTGTGCCCCATTGTGCGGTCACGCCGCTGGGCAGGCCGGACGCGGCCAGAGTTACGCTGCCGGTGAATCCGGAGGTGTGATTCACAGTAACGGTGCTGGTTCTGGACGAACCTTGGGGGATGATCAGACCGACTGGCGAATCCGCGAGTGTAAACGGAGTGACCGTCAACATAAGCGTGGTGCTCGCGGACTGGACGGCGGAAGCGGTTCCTGTGATCGTCACGGTGACGGTTCCAATCGCGGCGGTTGGGCTGGCCGTCAGCGAGAGCACGCCGGTTCCGCTGGTCGGGTTCGTGCCCCATTGTCCGGTAACGCCATTTGGCAGGTTGGACGCGACCAGCATGACCGGGCCTGTGAACCCGTAGTGATCGGTCACCGTGACCGTGGTTGTGCCGGAGACCCCTTGGTTGACGCTCAAGGCGGCCGGATTTGCCGAGAGGGTAATGCTTGGTGGCGGGATCACGGTGCAAGCAAGCGTGGCGGTTGCAAGCGAGGTTCCGGAACTTCCCGTGATCGTCACATAAGCCGTTCCGGTGGCGGCCGTAGCGCTGGCCGTCAACGTAAGCACACTGGTTCCGGTTGTAGGGTTGGCGCTAAACGATGCGGTCACGCCGCTGGGCAGGTTCGAGATGGCCAGATTGACGCTGCCGGCGAATCCACCCAAGTCGTACACTGTGATGGTAGTTGCGCCGACGGCGCCCGGGTTGATGGCCAGGGCGCTTGGCGAAAGCGCGAGCGTGAAGCCTGGCGCCGCAGGTCCGGCGAGAGCGTCGATCAGATTCTGCCCGTTCGGGCTTCCCCATCCTGTCACCAGATCATAGCCTGCAACGGCGGAATAACATGGAGTGCCTCCGATACAGTTATCCCCGGCGACGATGTCGTGGAGGTCGCTGCCGTAGTTGGAACCCGCGCCGATCGCATAAATCGCAGGGTCAATAAAACCCGCGGCCGGACGGTTCGCCTCCGCCGCCTGCTGATTGACCAACGCCATAAAGCCCGCCCACCGCGGCGCCGCTAGGCTGGTGCCGCCGAAATTTTCGCACCCATAGGGAGTGGCGCAGACATAATTGTCGATATCCGCTTCCGCGGCCACGTCCGGCACGTTGCGCAGGGTTGTGGAACCACCATTGGAGGCGTTGGCTACGCCTGCCTGCCAACTCGGAATCGGGATTGCGTCGGGGCTGACGCCGCCGCCCGTGTCAGGCCAAACCACTTCCGAAGTCCAGGGACCTCCCGCGCCACTCGTGGTCAGGATGGTGCCGCCGACTGCCGTCACGTACGCGTCCTCGGCAGGATAGTAATAAGGCTCGATCAAACTGGGATAAGAACCCCAGTCCCCGGAAGCGGCAAAAACACTCTGGCCCTGCGCGGCAAACTCCTGAAAAAAGATATCGTCCGTCGAGGGATCGTCGGGACTCCACAACCACGAGATACTCAGCTGTTTGGCGATGTCCTCTGTGGCCATGGCGTTGAGGATGTCAACATCCGAAGAGCCGATGTAAACGCGAACCTGGCTCAGTCCCGGAGCCATGCCGATCGCCTGCACAATGTCTACTGTCTCTTCGGCATCGACGCCCGAGACTGGAGCCCCGGAGGCTCCGTCCAGCAGCACGTTGTTGATCGGAACGCTGTAAGACTGGCCAACACTGCTGAAGGTTTGGTTCACATCGCTGATGTAGTAGCCATCAAACTCCAGCAACCCGACGGTCTGGCCGCTGCCGGTGAGGGCGGCGCCGCCATAGTAGGCTGCCCGCATGTCGCTGGCCAGGTATGACGTTCCCGGACCCGAGCCCGCAGCTCCGATATTGGCAGGAGCGTGCTCCCTCGACGCCTGGATTACCGCAGGGCGCGGGATGGAGAAATTATTCAGGCCGGCAATATGTGCCACTGATACGCTCAGATGGAGCGAAGGCTCGCGGTCCGGCGAATAGAAGATGCGATTTTCCGTGGGATGGCGAAAGTTGTTCATCCGAAGATTGAAGGCCTTCTCAATCTGCGCGACCGATCCGCTGATCGGCACGATCATACGGTTCGCAGCCGTGGCGGTCACAGTAAAGCCATTTGCTTTGGCAAAATCGATCACGGTCTGGTAGTCCTCCGCCGTGGGGCTGAACTTCTCGGTGAACTGATCGACGCTCAGAAAATGTCGGTAATTTGGACTGGACGGCTCGTAGAGTTGGCCCAACAGTTCGGTCAGTCCGACCTGATTGCGGAGCGCAAGCACGATGGAGATCTGCATACGCTGCGTGGCTGGAACCCGACCCACTAGCCTCGCCTCCCGGCTAGAAACGGCGGTGCGCACATGATGATGCAATACTTGGAGCGATTGCTGCGCGTGACCTGAGATGGTGAATGACAGAACAGCGCATAGGGCGGCCAGCGCGCTGACCTTCTGCGGCCCAATGAAAACACGACCAGAGGTATTGGCGGGGATCGCCGGGATTTTAAGGCACGGCACCGAGATCATGGCTATCACTCCTGAGGAGAGGGTAAACCGTATTGCCGCTAATTGTGCGTCCGTGAGTACCCAGCGGCATATAACAAACTCCGTACCCCTGTTAGGCAGCAAGCGTAGTTAAAGGAGGGGCGCACCGCCCGCTTATGCAAACAGCGCAAACCCAATCGTCCCAGCGGTAAGCGCCTCATGACTAG
>Ga0116125_1001344_pt1 | contig 10728 bp, 8 predicted proteins | sample June2015DPH_16_1_2_FD_89729 | JGI IMG/M metagenome (GOLD analysis project Ga0116125, IMG submission 89729) | Peatland microbial communities from SPRUCE experiment site at the Marcell Experimental Forest, Minnesota, USA - June2015DPH_16_10 | ecosystem: Environmental > Terrestrial > Soil > Wetlands...
CCGGTACCTCGAGCTCGCCCCGAAGTATTGGGCCGCCACGCGCGCACGCCTCTCGCCCGACGAGCTCAAGCTGCCGCTCGGGCCTATCACCGTGCCTCCGCCCCCCTCGAAAGAGCAGACCTCATCGAACTGAACGACCGTCGTTCACGCGCGCGAGATGCCCCCCCCTGCCGCTTCGGTACACCATAACGCCTCTTCGCGCAGCGCTTACGACGCGGACTGCGCCGTCCGCCGAGAGCGCTATGGTGATCTCGAACCGGGCGACTCGAGTGGCCGCCGCGCCGTGGTACTTCCAGGGAAGCCCGAAATCCAGGGCCCGCACTAGATCCGTTCACCGACAACGCGCCCCGGCGTTGTCGGACAGGAGAGTAGTGCCGAGTGCCTAGTGCACCGCGACGGAGATACGGTCAAGCATCCGCCCGGTGGCTTCGAATGATGGCCTGGGCGGGCTTGGTCCACCGGAACGGTGTGGGGTGGTCATTCCAACCGGCCAGGTACGCGTCGATATGTTGGAAAGTTCGTGACGCTCAGAGATTGCTTGGACAGGATGCCGAAGAAGCCCTCGACCTGGTTCAGCCAGGATGCGCTGGTGGGCGTGTAGTGGAAGCGAATCCGTGGATTCTTTGCGAGCCACGCGGTGACGTCGGGCGTCCCATGCGTCGACGAGTTGTCGAGCACGACGTGGAGCTCGCGGCGGGGGTTGGCGCGAGCGACCTTCTTCATGAACGACAGGAAATCGGCCCCGTGTGACTCTCCGTGCACGTATGCGCGACTTGCCCTGTGGCGATATTGAGGGCGGCGTACAAGTCGACGACCCCGTGTCGCTTGTAGTCATAGCGAATGGCGCATCGCCCGCCCCATGCGCAGCGGTAGCGGAAGCTGTGTGCGTTCGAGCGCCTGAATGGAGGTCTTTTCGTCGATGCTCAGCACGACGGCGTTCTCCGGCGGGTTCAGATAGAAACTCGGGGTCGCGGCTCACCTGGTACGCCCTGACGAGGTGAGGCTTGAGGCCGTTGTTGCGCAGAATCCTGGCCACCGTGGCTCCCGGCCGCCTAACCTCCCGCCCCAGCAGCCGACTTGTCCACCGACTGCGCCCGGCCGGCGGCGGAGAAAGCGCCAGTTGGACGACCCGTTCGATAACGTCGGCCGCAACAGCGTGATCCTTGCGGCCAGCTTTCGCGCGGTCGGCCAGTCCGTCCACACCGCCCCGTACGAAGCGAGCGCGAATCCGCGATACTTGCTCCGGCGACAAGCCCGCGCGGCGGGCGGATCTCAATAGCAGGAACACCGTCCCCGCTCAAAAGAACGGCCCTGGCGCGCCGCACGTGCCCCGCCGGAGCACTCGACTTACGATGCTTTCGAGCTTGCGCCGTTGGGCAGGTGTCACGCGCAGTGGCGTCGTCTTCCCCATGGACGTCTTAGAACACAGCCCGTCCCCGATCCTTGATCTCATCTACGTCTCGGTGCACTAGCATAGACGGGCAGAGCGCGCAGGTGTACGGCGAAGGGTACCACTACGAATATTACGGAATCACCGCGAAATTTGCAAAAGCATCGCGGCTTTCTTTCGAAAGACCCTTGGGTTGTGGCGCCGGTTGCCACGACGCCATAGGCGTTGGAAACGATTGGGCTGCCGGAGCGCTAGTCGCTCCCGTCGCCTCGCATCGCACACCCATTTCTCCCGCGTCTCCCGCGCGCAACGAGCCCATGACCGAAGCGCGGGATGCGTGAATTGTGCGTGTCCGGATCCGTGGGGGGGCCCGCGGAGGACACACCTCATCGTCAACTGCACGAAGCCGGCGGAACCTGGTGACACCTTATCAGCACCACGATAAAACCGGGTTCGCCATGCAGAAAAACCCAATTACACCTGAAGGTGCGTTGCGGCTGCGCGACGAGCTGCACAACCTGAAGAGCATCGAGCGCCCCGCTATCATTCAAGCGATCGCAACGGCCCGCGAGCACGGCGACCTCAGCGAGAACGCGGAGTATCATGCCGCGCGCGACCGCCAATCCTTCGTCGAGGGCCGGATCAAGGAAATCGAGAACAAGCTGGCGCTGGCAGAGGTCATCGACCCACGCAAATTGGGCGGCGACCGCGTGGCCTTCGGCGCCACCGTGAAGCTCGCCAACGCCGACACAGGCGAGGAAGTTTCGTACCGGATTCTGGGGGCCGACGAGGCCAATTTGTCCAAAGGCAGCATCAGCATCACGAGCCCGCTCGCCCGTTCACTCATCGGCAAGCAAGTGGGCGACGAAGTGAAGATGCGCATGCCAGGTGGAGACCGCACCTACGAAGTCTTGGATATCGCGTTCGGCTGAGCATCGCGTCGCCAATCGTCGAGCCCTTGAGATGAACATCCGTTCGCTGCGAATTCTCTCATGGTTGGTTGATGCAGCGGCCGTACTCGCAGTTTGGACTGGAGCGCTGGTTGCCGAAACAGTCGCACTCGGATTTGTGGAGCGCGATCAATTCTCGGGAATCTGGGAAATTGCGCTTGCGCGGCGCGCCGCCGTCCCCCTCGCCACGGCCGGATTGACGCCAGCCGCCCTCATCGTAGCGGCGGCGTGGAGAACGGTTACGAGTCGCTCACGCACGGCCTCATGGGTACTGGGGACATGCGGCATCTTGGCCGGAGCGGCGCTTGCATTGGGGGTCTCCGGTGGAAGACGATTCGCGAACCCAGAACTGCGGAGCGCGTTTGTTGTTACCTTTTCGATCGTCGCTGCCTGCGCGAGTGTTTTTGTCGTGCGCCGCATCAGTCTGCTGCGACGTCGCCCAATGGTGCTCGCCCTGCAAGCCGTGCTATTGGCTATTGTATCGTGGCTCGCCGACGCCTATGTTCTTCCACGACTCTACCCCGCATTTCATATAGCGTTGTTGGTCGCGACGCTTATGGGAGCGGCATTATTGGCATTTGCGGTACGCTGCGAGACGAGGCCGCATCGGGTACTGTCGAGAATCGGCGCGGTGCTAGTCGCCGTCCTCGTCATCGAGTCCGTTGCAAAGGTTCCTCGGTCACTGTCGGAGCTGGACCGAGCGACGAATTTGCGGATTCTACTCGTGGAACACGCCCCGTTGCTAGGTCCGACCGTGGTTGTTGCAATGCGACTACATCCCCCCCAATTGAACGATTCAGGCGGGGAAGAGGTCCGGCTGGTGCCAGCGGAAGTGGCGCGATCACTCGGTTGGTCGGATCGCGACGTCGTGCTGTTAACGGTCGACGCGCTTAGGGCCGATCACGTCTCGGCATATGGATATGCTCGCGCGACTACCCCCAACATCGACGCCCTAGCGCGTGAGGGGACACTTTTCGTCAGCGCCTATTGCCCAACGCCTCATACTTCATACTCGATTACTTCGATGATGACGGGCAAGTACTTGCGTCCCCTTCTCGCAGTGGGCCTGGGGGCCAGCTCGGAGACCTGGGCGCAGCACGTGCGACGTTACGGTTGGCGGACAGCCGCATTCTATCCGCCCGCGGTTTTTTTTATCGACGAAGAAAAGTTCGATCAACTCGAGGCGGACCACCTTGGCTTTGAGTACGCTAAGGTGGAATTCGCTGATCCACCGCAACGTGAACGGCAAGTGGCCGAGTATCTTGAGACGGCCACGCTGGGACGGCCGATGTTTCTGTGGGTTCATTTCTTCGAGCCTCACGAGCCCTATGTTGCACACGGCGAGCATCCCTTCTCTGGCGGGCGTTCGGCGGACATCGATGCCTACGACAGCGAAGTGGCAACCGCGGACGACGGGATCGGTCGCATCGTGAAACTTGTACGCGCACGTCGACCGGGAGCCGTGATCGTCGTGACCGCCGACCACGGAGAGGAGTTCGGCGAGCACGGCGGCCGCTACCACGGCACGACCGTTTACGAGGAGCAAGTGCGCGTGCCCCTCGTAATCGCAGGGCCCGGAGTACGGGCCGATTCTCGAGTTTCGACGGTCGTGCAAACGATCGATCTGTTGCCGACGGTCCTCTCGGCGATCGGCATTCCGCGCCCGGCCCGAGTCAGGGGGCGTGACCTGGGGCCCGTTCTGGCGGGGGAGACGCGCGCGCTCGACGCAGGTTTTGCATTCGCCGAAACCGACGACTATACGTTGGTTGCAGCGGGCGTCGATCGGTTCGTTTGTCAGCGTCGCGCCGCTGCATGCGCACTCTTCAGGCTAGCAGACGATCCCTTTGAACGTCGCGATCTCGGGACTACCGGAGAGCGTGGACGCGAGCTTCGTGCGCTGCTGCGAGCCACGGAGGCCGACCACGGTCGGTACGAAACGAGCAGGGAATCGGTATGGCCGGAGGCTCTACGGCGTGGCCTTCAAGGCGAGGCGGACGCTGCGATCGACGTCGCCGCGCTACTGGACGACGCCGATCCGGCGATCCGGCAAAAAGCGGCCGAGGTCTGCTATTCACTTCATGTGCCGGAGACTGTGGACAAGCTGAGGAGGACGTTGCGTCACGACGACGACTATGTTGTACAACGATGGGCTGCTCTCGCCATAACACGGTTGGCCTCGCCCGCGGTGCCTCTAGCCGAAAGTCTCCTGCGGGACTCCGAGCTGAACTGGCGCCGTCCAGCCGCACTTGCTCTCGCGGAGCGAGGTGACCCAAGAGCCTGCGACGAACTTGCCGCGTGGTGGGCCGAGGTGGTTCCCGCACCTGTATCCTCTGACAACAGTCCAGTACGACTCACCCTCGATCTGGCGCACGCCCAGGAATTACTGGCCGCTACAGGGACCGCCCGATGTCGGTCCTCGGTTCCCGCGCTAATTCGAGCCCTTGAGGACGTCCGCGCACGCCCGTTCGTCGCGGACGCGCTTGGGGCCCTGGGGGACGAACGCGCCCGCGCGCCCCTATTGGGGCTACTGGCCAACGAGACGTACATGACTACGCGACCGCACGAGGCGCGAGCTCTCCTTGCGCTCGGCGCCCACGAATGGGCCTCCGAATCGTCTGTCGTGAACGTCGTCCTCGCGATCGGCGTTCCAACACAGGCCGCTCGCGTAATCGTACTGCTGTCGGCGCCCAGCGCAACATCCACAGTTATCGCGGACGGCCGAGCGGCTTCGCCGCTCGTCACCGAGGGCGAGGTACAAGTTTTTGATCTTCCTGGGAGGCCAACGCCCCGGACGCGACGCGTCCGTCTTGAGCTGCACGTTGCAGGCGGAGGTGCTCTTGCTGTTTGGCTCGCTCCGATCGGCCGACTTGATTGACCAAGCCCCGTCGCGCAAATTGTCTCCGCCCCGACCGGCCGAGGAGCCCTCAACGTGCCCGACGACGACGATCCCAAGTTCAGCGACGACGATAAATTCCGCCCCGAAGCGATCGCGGCTCGAATCGATAAGATTGGCGCAGAGACCGATGCGGAACGGATTGCGCACGAGGAGGAGCTTAAGCTCCTTCAACGCAAGCGAGAGCGCAAAAAGACGGGTCTCGAGGCGGCAGCGTCGAAGCGACTCACCAACATTGGGGAGGGGAGCGTCAGGCGGCCCTCGGAGTCTGTTGACGCCATTCCTGAGGCCGATCAGCTTCTCGAGCGTGCAACGCAAGCGACAAAGTGGATCCGAGAACATCAATCTACTTTCGCAGGACTTGTAGCTGTGTCGGTGCTTGGCGCCGCGTGCGCTCTCGGCTGGGTCATCTGGCAAGACAAGCGCAACGCCGACGCTTCGGTCCTCCTCGCACAGGCAATAGCGGACGATCTCGGCAACATCGCCGGGGTCAAGGACGACGAGTCCGACGACGAATCAGCCACAAAGAGACTTTACCCCACCTTCAAGTCCGCGGCGGAACGACGGGAAGCTGCGCTCGCGAAGTACCGACGCGTCGAGCGGCTGTATTCCGGGACGGGCGCTGCGACGCTTGCACAGCTCGGAGAGGGGTCTCTTCTTCTCGACAGTGGCGACGGGAAGGGAGCTCTGGCTGCTTATGGTGCCGTCACCACGTCCCGTCTGGCCCAGGCGGACACCGAGGTACGCGGGCGCGCACTCGAAGGAATGGGCTTCGCCAACGAGCTCCTGGCGCAAACCGAGGCGCCGAACAAAGACAAGGATTTGGACGAGGCGCTCGTCGAGTTCAAGGCGCTCGAGGCGGTCGACGCGAACGGCTACAAGGAACTCGGTATGTACCACCAAGCCCGCGTGCTTTCGAACAAAGGCGACAGGACGAAGGCTCTCGATGTCCTGAAGCGGGTCGAGAGCCGGATCAGCGAACCCCAAGCGGGACACCCCTATGCGTACCTGCAGTTCGTCGTTGAGGACCGGCTCCGGGAAATCGATCCGACCGCACTGCCACCGAGGGCGCAGAGAATGAATGGAACGAACGGCGTGGGACTGGGAAGCAATGTCGATATGAACGACCCGAAAATCCAAGAGATCATTCGACAAATGCAGCGAAAGGAGAGAACCGAGGGCAGCCCGTCTTCGGTGCCGGCACCGGGCTCGATACCGTGACGCGGTATGCTCTGGTCGTCGCAATGGCTTCCTGGACCGCCGGCTGTGGCGCGCTGGAAACCGGAAACGATCGCATCAATCCCGAAGAGCCGCTATGGCTGCATCGCGCGAGTGGCGCGTTGCATGTTCTTTTCGTAAGGCCCTTGACGGCGCCGTCGCGCGTTGTGGGCGAGGCGTACGAGCGCGGGCGCCCGGAGATCGACGCCGCCCGCGGGCGGGTCTTCGTGGGGACGAGCGACGGGGGGTTGTACGCGCTGCGCGCCAGCAACGGGAGTTCGATCTGGCGTTTCGAAACTGTCGGAGCGGTCCAGAGTGAACCGCTCTACGACGCCGACTTAGACATAGTGTACTTCGGCTCGGACGATGGTGCGCTTTATGCGGTCCACGCGAGCGATGGGGCGCTCGTGTGGCGGTACGATAGCGGGGCGGAAGTCGCGCGCCGGCCAGTGCTGGTTGGCGAAGCGCTCTACTTCGCGAACGCGGCCGATAACCTCTTCGCGATCGATCGCCGGTCGGGCAAAACCCGCTGGCACGTGCACAGAACTCCGGCACTCGGCATGGAGATTAGTGGATACGCTGGACCGGCGGTCGACCACGGCGCCGTGTTCTTCGCGTTTTCCGACGGACAAGTAGGCGCGTACGATGCGGGAGACGGGAGCGAGCGATGGCCTCCAGTCGACCTGTCCGCCGAGGCCGAGCAGTCTGCGGGTACCGAGACCTTGCGCTACCTCGATGTCGACACGACTCCGGTACCCGACGATCTTGGTGTGCAAGGACGCGTCGTCTTCGTTGCCAGCTATGCAGGAGGCTTATTCGCCATCGATGAAGAGCGAGGCGTACCCGTCTGGAGAAACGACAAGGTCACCGGTGTGACTGATCTTACGGTTTGGCGAGAGGCTGCGCACAAGGCCAACTCGGGCAGCCCGGACTTCGTCGTCGATGGTCCGCCCGTTTCCGTGCTTGAGCTCGTGCTCGCATCCAGCGCTGCGACAGGCATGTGGGCTTTGGAGCCGGCCACGGGTCGGCCGGTTTGGCGCATCCCGGTCCCTGAAGGCGGCGTTACAGCACCGACGCCGATTGCGGGTGCGATTTTGGTGGGCACCACGCGCTACGGAGTATTTCTTCTCTCGCCGCGTGATGGACATGCCATCGATGGCTTCGATCTCGGAGCTGGCTTCTCTCAGACGCCGGCTTCATTCGGGGGCCGCGCATACTTGCTCAGCAACTCTGGAACGCTCCTGGCCTTAAAGGTCGAAGGACCCACCGTCGGCGAACATCGTAGCTTTAGCTTCGTCCCACAAAAGAGCTTCGTCCCATAAAGGGGGGCTCCGTATTTCTTCTCTCGCCGCGTGATGGACATGCCATCGATGGCTTCGATCTCGGAGCTGGCTTCTCTCAGACGCCGGCTTCATTCGGGGGCCGAAAGATTAAAGGCATCTTAGATTTCTAGATTAAAGGCCCCTAAGGAACATTATGTGAACTCGCTGGGTTGCCGGTTCATGGGGCCAGCCCCTTCGCAGCATGATGGGGCACCCGCAGGGAGGCCGTGACCGATTTTCGCAGGGTCATGAGCACAACACCCAGCGCCGGTTCGCAGGGCCATGGGGCCACCCCTGTCATGGGGCCAGGAGAGCGGAGCGAACAACCGAGGCGTACTAAGGCAGCGCCTGCAATACAAGCTGCGACGGCCCATCGCTGGCGACGCACCAGAGCTGGTGCGACGCGCGTGTCGCCGCGATGTAAAGCGCGTGGCGCGCTTGCGGCGACACGGGATAGCATGCGGCCGTGACCTCGAGGAGAACCACTTCGTCGAACTCGAGACCTTTGGTCTGGCGCACGTCCGTCACATCGACCCCAGGCTCCCAAGAGAAATCCTGCTTCGCGACGCGCCGCACAGTCGGCACCTCCGCACGGAGCAAGCCCTCAAAGTATACGTCTGCTTGCTGCGCAAAGCGTGCAATCAGCGCGACGTTCGCATCGGGCTCGTCGCGCGCAAGCTGCTTAAGCACCTCCGCCAACCAGGCCACGGTTTCGCCGATCGACCCGAACTGGAAGAGCTCGACTGGCGGCCCATCACGCGTCGTCTGGGGCGGGTCATCGTGCGCCAGTGGCCCAAGGACGGTGCGTGCGAAGGCCGTGATCTGCGAGGTCGAGCGATAGCTGACGCGCAGAGGCTCAATACGTCTATGCGAAACGCCTAGATCATCGAGCAGCCCATTCCAATCGAATTCGCTACGATCCTCCGATTCGTCAAGCACGCGCTGCGCCACGTCACCTGCGAGCGTGATGCAACGTTCGCTACCGGTCAGCTCGAGAAGGACCCGCAGTTCGATTGGACTGATGTCTTGGACCTCGTCTACGAAGACGTGGGCAAAGCGAATTGGCTTCGCCTCCGAGTCGACTAGCGGACCGCGAAGCGCCTGCCAACAGCGAAGGAGGAGGGAGTAATCCTCGGCGTCGAGAGTGGGCTCCTCCCCGTCGCGTTCTCCTTCTGATCGCACGCGCGACTGGCGCACACACCACGAGTGCACCTGTTCGATCTGGGACGGACTGAACGTTGCTTCGGACGCCAAGGTCTCGGTCAGCGCTTCGCGCGAACTCAGGATTTCATCCCAAACCCCCGTCACGGACCGTGTGACCGATCGCAATTCGCCGAGTAGGAATTCGGCCGCGCTGCGCGTAACGTCTGGCACCTCCAAAGCCGACTTTACGCCCGCAATTGTTCGCTTGTTCCCAAGCCACTGGGCCAAGATCGACACCCGCGCATCGCAGGCCAACTGGCTTTCCGCGGAGCTTGCAACCGCGGCCGTACCCGTCGCCGCCCACGCTACCGCAACGCGATGCCCCTCCGGCCACTTCATCATGCTCGAACGAATCTTCTCGTCGATCAGGTGAGTAATGCGGCCCACGTGCGTGTCGATCGTCCGCAGCATCGCAGCGTGCGACTTCGCCCGCGTTACGACAGCCGGCGTCTCGTCGCTCACCTTTGTCGGGAGTCGGCGGAAAAGCTGCGCCACTAAGCGGGAAGCGAAACCGGCGAAGGTCGATACCGGCACGCCCTCGACCCCGAGCGACGGCAAGACGCGTGACACGTAATGCACAAGCGCGTCGTTAGGTACTACGACAAACATCTTGTCGGGTCGAAAGCGCTGCGGCTCCTGAAACGCGAGGTACGCAACTCGGTGCAAGCCAACGGTGGTCTTCCCACTGCCAGCGCTACCTTGGATCGCAACGAGCCCCTTCGCGTCACGTGCGATGAGCTCGTACTGACGTTCGTCGAGGAGCGCGGCAATGGCGGGCAGGTGCTTATCTGAACGCATTCCGCCGTCGGAGCCGACCCCGAGACGCGCTCCAGCGGCGACTCCGTGGCGCGCGGTCCACTTCGCCTCAGTTTTGAGGAATGCGCGCTCGACGCTTATTCGCCCCCACCGGCCATTGCTCCCTTTCAGAAACGTCCCCTGCGGCGCTGATACGCGAACGAGTTCGCGGTGAACGATACTCACCCCGCGCCGAATGATCACGCGACCTTCGACCAATCGGTCGCCAAGCTCTTCTTCATACTCATCCCCTTCGGCGTACCTATAATAGATTCGACTGACCGGCGCGTGACGCCAGTCGACGATGCGAATGCCCTCGTTCGAATCGAGATACGACCGCGCTCCGATGAGTACGTCGCGCCGGCGCGCGCTCGTCTTGCCGCGCGCCGCCACGCTGCCGGCCTGTTCCTCAAGACGGATGTGACCAAAGTAAGGAGTCGAACGGTCGACGGAGCCTTGGACGCTGTGCCCTCGATGGGCACGCAGCGCACCCAAGTTGTGCATCTGTTCGAACAGCGCGGGCAGGTCTTCAGCTTTGGCCACGGCGACATGGTCCCGTAGCTCCAGCATCCTTTCGTCGTCGACGGCGCGCCCTTTCGCCGCAGAGATCTCCGTGTGACCGGATCCGTCCAGCACCCGCTCGACCGTAGAGAGCAGCCTGAGCTCCTCTGCAACGATGCGTGCTCCTTCCGAGTCGTCCTCGAGCCCTTCGACGGGGCCCGCGATGGCAGGCTGAACGGGTAACACCGAACGAACTTGCGTCACGGGGGTAGGCTTCTATTTGAGACCGCAAGCGGCCGGGCGCAAGGGGGGACCTCACATGTGGTCGAGCACCAGCTCAGCTTTTGAGCGTACGTGCGCCCTGACGCTGAAAACGACTCGACTTGCTGCAATCCCATCAATCCATATCAAAATCGTCCATCCCGCCGCCCATTCCGCCGCCCATTCCGCCGCCGC
>Ga0116125_1001346_pt1 | contig 10721 bp, 8 predicted proteins | sample June2015DPH_16_1_2_FD_89729 | JGI IMG/M metagenome (GOLD analysis project Ga0116125, IMG submission 89729) | Peatland microbial communities from SPRUCE experiment site at the Marcell Experimental Forest, Minnesota, USA - June2015DPH_16_10 | ecosystem: Environmental > Terrestrial > Soil > Wetlands...
GCCGATCCACTGGGTGACGAAGAGCCAGTAGTTTGACAATTTGTACGTCGGCTTGGGATTGGCTTCGACCACGAAGCTGTTGTTGAAATCGTTGCGGTCAATCTGGATTGTGTGGTCTGGGTCAAGTTCCGCCGACACCGCCTTCGCCTTTTTCTGGTAGCTGTATCGTATCCAGCGGCTTTGTCCGTCCCAGTGCTCACGAATCTTCTCGCCGCTGTCGAATTTAATCTCGACCTCGACCGGCATCACGAAGTCTTCCTTGCGATGCAGCGACACGTAGGACTGGTAAACCGTGTCGTCCTTGGCGTCCTTCTTCGCGTCCTTCTTGTCTCTCTTTTCTTCGTACCAGTTGATCGGGAAGGAATCGACGCTGGACACTTCGTAATCCATCACCTGCGAACCGTAGATAGCCTGGTTGAAGTACCAGCGCAGATTCTTGCCGGAAACTTCCTCGATCGTCTTCAGGAAATCTTCCTTCCCGGGATGGGTGAAGCGATATTTCATGAAGTACACGTGCATGGCTTTCGCCATCGTGTCTTCGCCGATAATGCCCTCCAGCGTGAGCAGTACGCTAGCAGTCTTGCCGTAGGTGATGCCGCCGTAAGAGCCGTAACTGTAGTAGTCGTAGGCTTTCTGTGCGATGGGATCGCGATCGGCGGAGGCGGCATAGCCGAGCCGTTGCACTTCGCGTTCGCCCATGGTCGCGCCCGCCAGGTTCATGATGGAGGTGTTCTTGCCCAGGATCGAGTCCAGAACTTTGACTTCGGTGTAGCTGTTGATGCCTTCATCCATCCAGGCGTCTTCAAATTCGTTGGTGGCCACCATGCCGTACCAGTACTGGTGGCCGAACTCGTGTTCCACCACTATCTCCGGCAGGTAGAGGCCATCAGGCATAAACCAGCTCGAATCGCCGGTGATGAAGGTCGGATACTCCATGCCTCCGGCGGCCGAGTCTGGTTCGGGATCGACCACAGTCAGCGTTTTATAAGGATACGGACCGTACCACTTCTCGAAGTGATCGAGCGTTTCGATGGTGATTTTTTCGTGCCGCTCCGCCTGGCTCCAGTGTGCGGGCTGCATCAGGAAGCGCAGCTTGATGGGGCCCATCTGCGATTGATACACGCTCTCGCGGACTTTGTAGCGCGGGCTGGCGGTCCAGGCAAAGTCGTGGATGTCGTCGCCGTGATAGGTCACGGTCTTCGTGTTGTCGGGATTATTTTTTTCGTCGACTTGCAGTCCGCTGGCGCCGACGATTTCGTATTGCGGTACGGTGAGCTTCACGTCGAAGACGCCGAAGTCCGCGAAGAACTCGGTCATGGCGTGATATTGATGACAGTTCCAGGCTCCGTTCCACCACACGCCGACCTTTGGAAACCACTGGCCGCCGAGCACGAAGTCTCGCTTCCATCCCGAGCGCGCTTGAGTCTCGGGAAACTTGGTCTGAAATGCGATTTTGAACTGTACGTACGCACCTGGGGCGATCGGCTTGGGCACGTGCAGGTCGACTACCGTCTTGTCGTCCTTATTGCCGTCGTCGGGCGCGATGAACTGTAGTTGTCCGGTCAGGTCGCCCTGGCCGACGACTTCAAGACTCTTAATCGTTTCCGAACCGTATTCTTTCGCTTCCCACTTGTCGTAGGAAGTGTCTCGATTCCCGGCGATTTTGGCTTCGCGCACGAAGGTTGCGTTGGGCTGAAATGCATTCTGGTAAAGATGGAAAGGGAAGTGGTCGAGCGCCTGCCCGGTCAGGTTGTGATAGGTGAGAACTTCGCTTGCATCGACGGTGTGCGTGGTCGCATCGTACTTGGCGTCAATCTCATAGTGGACGACGCGCTGTGACATGGGCTTGTCGGAATTAATCGCCAGGGTGGTGTCAGGGATTGAGAACTCCGCGGGCGCGCCACTGCTCGCGTCCTTTGCGGGAAGCGGGGCCTTTGTTGCTGGAGCGGCTGCCTGCGGCGCGGCCGCCGTCACCGTTGTCGCGTTGCGGGTCGTGAGTGCAGTGAATGCCAGGGCTAGCGCGACGACGAGAACAATAAGCTTCCATCGAATCTGCATGAAGAAAACCTCACCGTATCGGTCGGGATTGAATCATACCCTAGGCGCGGGAAAGCCGTCATCTGATTGAGACAGAACACTGTACGTCGTGGCCGAGTGCTTAGTTCCAGGTCTTTCCATGGGAGACTGTGCGGCGTCAGCAGGAGCATCGTTCGGCCTTCTTCCTTCGCTTTTGTTTTTACGAATCTTGACCATTCCATATCGTTTCTCTACGCACGCGGCGCGTACGATGGAGTGTGTGGTTATGCGGTATTCGCGTCACCCCGGCGTGGTCCGCGTCACAACTGGAGGGAGAGGGATGAAATCTGCACTCCTGGTGATTTTTCTCGCGTCCTCGGCCTTTTGCCAAACCCCGGCGTCGATTCCTTCCGCTCAGCCTGCTTGTGGGCCGATGCCTGCCCAATTCCAAATCAAAACGGGCGCTGGCCAACCGCTAGAGCCTCAAGTCGAATCCGGAAGGGCGCTGATTTATGTCGTGGAGGATCAAAAATATAAAGCGGTCAAGGATGTGACGGTGCGAATCGGCGTCGATGGCGCTTGGATAGGGGCTACGCGCGGTGATTCTTATTTGTACTTCTCGTTGGAGCCGGGTGAGCACCATCTGTGTGTGGATTGGCTGTCGGATTTCCTGCCATCCGGTCGAGCCGTGTCGCTGTTCGGGTTCACGGCGGAGCCCCGCCACGTCTACTACTTCAGAGCCCGCACCCAGGGTGGCGTCGGATCTTTGACCGAAAGAAATGGTTCCGGCGACACGGCGTTCATCGACCTGGATCTGGTGAACAGCGACGAAGGTCGGTTACTGGTGGCGTCTTCGCTGTTGAGCGTGTCGCACGCCAAGAAATAGCTTCAAGCTGCCGGGCTCGAAGACTGGCGGACTGGTTAGGCGGGAGCAATCCGGCTAGGCAGCGGTACTCTGGGTGCCCGTCGCTTGCGTTTTTCCCTTCCCGCCGACGATACTGGATTCGTTGCTTACAACGCATAACCAATCATGAAAATAACTATTGTTACGTCCTCGCCGTCGCAACTCGAAACCGAATCACTGGTCGCCGTGGTGCTTGACCATGCCGAGCCCTCGCCCAGCGAAAAAGAAAAAGACAAGAAGCCGCAACTCAAAGTTGCCGCCGCCGACCCGGCCGTTCAGGCGGTCGCGGCCGATCTGCTGGCCAGCGGTGAAGTTGCCGGCAAGCCGTTTGAAACGAACCTGATGCACAGGCCCGTCACTCTGATGGCGAAGCGCCTGCTGCTGGTTTCCGGCGGAAGTGCGAAGAAGTTTTCGAGTTACGATCTGCGGCGCATTGCCGGGACCGCCGTCCGCGCCCTCAAGTCGCGCGGGATTCGCAGCTTTGCCTTCATCGCTCCGGCCGGCATTCCCGCGGAAGAAGCTGTACGCGCGATTGTGGAAGGCGCGCACGTGGGCAATTTCGACCCTGACTACTATCGCAGCGACCGCAAGGACCAGAAGATTGACGTGCTTACTGTCGTGGCCAGCGGCGACACGGCTTCTCTCGAAAAGGTGGCCAACGAGGCGCAAATCATTGGCGAGTCGCAGAACTTCACGCGCGATCTGGTGAACGAACCTTCCAACCGGATGACGCCCACGATTCTTGGCGAGCGCGCCAAGAAGATGTCGGACGAAGTCGGCCTAAAGTGCGAAGTCTACGGCGCTGACAAGATCAAAGAATTAAAGATGGGAGCTTTCTGGAGCGTGGCCCAGGGTTCTGACGAACCGCCCGCGCTGATCGTGATGCGCTACGAGCCGGCCGGCGCGCCGGAGAAGCCGGTCTTGGGTTTAGTGGGGAAGGGAATTACTTTTGACACCGGCGGCATTTCGATCAAGCCAGCGGACGGCATGGAGAAAATGAAATACGACATGGCCGGTGGCGCAACCATGATCGGCGCCATGCGCGCCATCGCGCTGCTGAAACCGAAAGTCAAAGTCATCGGCATCGTTTGCGCGACCGAGAATATGCCTTCGGGAAAGGCGCAGAAGCCCGGCGACGTGCAGATCGCCATGTCGGGCAAGTCGATTGAGATTATCAATACCGATGCCGAGGGCCGGCTGGTCCTGGCCGACGGCCTCTTTTACGCGCGCCAACTGGGCTGCACTCACCTGGTCGACGCCGCCACGCTGACTGGCGCGGTCGTGGTCGCTCTCGGATACAGCAACGCGGGAATCTTTGCCAACGACGACGACATGTACAACCGCTTCCACAGCGCGAATGCGAAGGCGGGCGAAAAAATGTGGCGCCTTCCGCTCGATGACGAGTACAAAGAGCAGATTCGCTCCGGCATCGCCGACATCGTCAACTCCGGCGGACGCTGGGGCGGGGCGATCACCGCTGCCATGTTCCTGAAGGAATTTGCCGAAGACACACCGTGGATTCACCTCGACATTGCCGGCACGGCGTGGACGGAAGATCAGAAACCGTGGATCGCGAAAGGCCCGTCGGGCATAGCCCTGCGCAGCCTGGTCGAATTCGTGAAGAGTTTTGCGGGATAGTTTGGTGGGATAGAAATTCAGCCACGGATTTGCACGAATACTGCTTCTTAATTGATTCGGGATGTTGTTCTTTACAGATCCGTGAAGATCCGTGAAATCAGTGGCGTTCTTGTCTTTGCCCTTCGTTTTTTTCGCAAGGAAGCCGGCGCGACGTTGAGGGAAACCGGTGCTGTTGTTATAATCGATTTCGTTCCGCGCGCTTCCGGCAATGCGGCAATCTTGTTCGGTTGCGAATTCCCGCCACCATCAGCGTGAAGCGAACAGTCCTCGCAGCCTGCGGAGAGCGGGTTTCGAAACGTGGCCAGGTAGCTCAGGTGGTAGAGCGCAGCCCTGAAAAGGCTGGCGTCGGCGGTTCAACTCCGTCCCTGGCCACCACATTTCAAAGGTTTTAGCATCACTTTCCATTCTTCATATTACCGGCAGTTTACCGGCAGTTGCTGCTATTGCTCCACCACAACGCCATCCAGTAGCTCGGGTTTCTTGTGGCTAAACAGCAGCTCAAGAAACATTCCCTGCGCCAGCAGCCTATCTTCCGACATCGACCTGGCATAGACTTCGAGAGTCGTTTTCAAGTTTTGGTGCCGCAGGATCTCCTGCACCGTCTTGACATCGACTTTCATCTTCACCAACACCGAGGCCAGCGTTCTTCGGAAAGTGTGAAAACCGAAGGTACGCGGTGGCGCGGCCACTCCGGCCTTCTTCGCCGCTACTCTCAGGTAATCCGCGACCAGCATGTTCGCAGCGGGCGGCTTCTTCCCTTTCAAGCGAAGACTGGGAAACACGAAGTCTTCGTCTCCGGGATAGAGCGTTTCCTTGCGCCAGGCAAGAAGATGCGCCGCCAGCAACGGATGCGTGGGCACGGGAGCTTTCGATGCCTTCGACTTCGGCGGGCCGAAACGTCGGTCGACGTAGGCCCGACGTACTTGGATCAGATGGTCAATGAAATCCAGGTCGTTCCACTCGAGAGCTAGGACTTCGCTGACTCGTAGCGCCGTCGCAGCATCAGTGAGAGCCATGGTGCGACGCATCAAATCCAGGTTGTCGAAGATGTCAAGCACCTGGGGTAGTGTAAGGATGACCGGTTCGAAGTCGCTCGCGAGCGACTGGCGCACGAAGCCAATGGGATTCCCGTCCGTTGTGCGGGGTAGAAATCCCTGGCGCTGTCCGTGCACGTAGACGTTATTCATGGCCTTGCGGATCTCACCCAGGGTTGGATTCCTGAGTTCGAACTTCTTCTTGAGTTCCCTCAGCCAGTCTTCTACATCAGGCGGATGGACTGCCAGAGCTGGAATGGTTCCCCAACGAGGCAAGGCCCAGCGACTGAGGTAGCGTTTGTATTTGCGGATCGTCGAATAGGCCTTTTCGATCGTGGCCTGCGTCTGATCCTCGGGTAGTTCCTTCTGTATGTAGTGGGCCGCAAGTTCCCCGAATAGCGGTTTAGCACCCACTTCAAATGGTGATTGATTGGGATTGAGATGAAGTTCGTCTACGCGCCGCCAAGCCGCTTCCTCGCTTGGATAGTCCTTGACCTTGCCAACTTTGATGGGCGTGGCTTGCACCCACGTGCCATCTTCCGGTCGCTGCCGACGGTAGCAGAACACCCCAATGTCCCCTGATTTGCGTGGCTTCTTCTGCAGCCGCCCATTTTGAAATCGTGCCATCACTTCTGGTTGCGGGCTTCCAGGAGAAGTTGCCAAGGGATACGACGAGCTTCCTGTTCAGCCTGGTCACGTGCGGGCTGCCGAACACTTGAAACGAGTTTTTCGGACCGCACCCGCTTCTTCTTCTGCAACAGTTGCCCTCTCGATTCACGCCGCAGAGTGCCCTCACACTCGGCAACTCTCGGCGAAACGCCGCCCATAGTTTAGCGAACTCGATGCAGTAAGCAAGCGAACGAACGTTGAAGCAAAAGCTCTCTGGCTTTGACGCCAACCCGGACATGAACCGCGAAGTTTACCGGGAAGCGTTTCATCTGAACGACACGGAACTGGACCTCATTAACGGGCTAATTCCGCCCGGCCAGATGCTCATTCGCAAGGCTCAGACCTCAAAGAAAGTGCACTTGAACGTCGATTCCGTTTCGCACTGGATGGCGACCAACAACGCCCGCGACAACCTGAAGAAACGGGAATATTTCGACCGCCACGGTTTCGCGGATGGCCTTCGGCGTCTGGCGGAAGAGTGGCCATTCCAGCCGCGCGGGCTGGCCGTATCAACCTCTAAATCCAAATAGGAGACATGCTATGCGACATCCGAGATTCTTCATCAATTCCGCACAACAACAACGGGGTCGGCAGCTACACCTATGATGCTGTCGGCAATCGCAAGATGCTGATCTCGACCATCCCGCCTGCGGGCGGCAACTCATATGACTTCGAAAATCACCTGATCACCCACGGCGGGGTGACGATCGTCTACGACGGAGATGGAAATCGCGTGAGCGAGACGGTTGCTGGACCGACGACGAATTACCTGGTGGATACGGGGAACTCCACAGGCTAAACTCAGGTCGTAGATGAGCTGCAGGGCAGTGCAGTCAGCCGGACGTATAGCTACGGGTCGGGACGAATCAGTGAGACGCAATCGCTCAACACCGTGCTCACCACAAGCTTCTACAGCTACGACGGCCACGGCAGCGTTCGCCAACTGACCAATTCAGCCGGTGCTGGATGTTGCTCATTTGCACACATTTGGAAGTGGGGGATGCCCATGCTTCACCGCTCGAGTGTCATGTTATTCCGCGTTTGCGTCTGTCTATCTTTTGCCGCGCTTCTAGCCGCTATCGCGACACCGGCCTGCGCTCGGCTCCTGGCGAGCAGCGACCTTTCTCGTCTGCGTTCCATTGGCGGCGTAGCGCTCTCGCCCGACAACCACTACATTGCGTACACGATAACGATGCGGGATCACCCCGGCCGGCCTTACGGCCAACTATGGGTGTTGGATCTGAGCACGGAGAAGAGCGTTCGCCTCGGCGGTGACCAGCCCGCCAGCGGTCCGCTGTGGTCTGGCGACAGTAAGTGGATCGCATTCCGTGGTGCTGATGGCGACCAGCACGGCATCGTGATCGCACATCCCGACGGCAGCGACACAACCTTCCTGGCGGCGTTGGCGGGTACCAATTCCCCGTTGCCTGGAACAGGGAAGGACTTCACGTGGTCGCCCGACGGAAGGCAGATTGCCTTCGTCTCGTCCACTCCAGGGGAAGGCGCCGCCGAGGCTAGTGGCGATCCAATGGTCATTACGCGCTATCTCTACAAGCCCGACGCGAGGGAAGGTATGACACGGTTCAACGACAATCAACGCCTGCATATCTTCGTTGTCGACATCGCTTCAAAACAGGTCCGCCAGCTCACCCAAGGGAATTTCGACGAGCACTCCATTGACTGGTCGCCCGATGGAAAGCAACTCGTCTTCGCTTCCAACCGCGAACCCAATCAGGATGAGTTCTTTCACTATGACCTTTTCACGCTGCAACTCGCTGACAACGGCATTCATCGATTAACGGCTACCGAATCCTGCGAATACGATCCGTTGTGGTCGCCGGACGGCAAATCCATCGTCTATCGCGGCACGCGCCGAGGCCTCACGGACCGCGAAACGACCATGGAAGACACTCACGTCTGGATCATGAATGCCGACGGCAGCAATCGCCGTGAAATCGGGAATGCGATCGACAATCGTCAAGGCACGCCACAATGGGCGCCCGACGGCAGCTCCGTCTATTTCACCGTGCAGGAACGCGGCAGCAATCATCTTGTTCGGCTGACCGTCTCCGGCGGCCAGCCTGAATACGTCGTAAACGACGCAGGTGGCGTTGGAGCATGGTCCGTCGGTAAGAACAAAGCGGTCGCTTACAGTTTCACGACGCCCCGCGATGCTGCACAGCTCTACTACAAATCCGGCGCTGCGGCGTCCCGCAAGCTCACGGACCTCAACCACGAACTTCTCGCAGATAAGTCCATCGCGGAGGTTGAATCGTTCACTTTTGTCAGTAACGACAATCGATTCGATGTCGAAGCGTTTCTAACCAAGCCCATCGGCATGACCGCCACATCCAAGCATCCTCTTATTGTGGTGATTCATGGAGGACCGCATGGGGCCAATGGTCCGGGCTTCAACTTCAAGAACCAGATCTATGCTGCGCACGGTTACGCCGTACTCAATGTGAACTATCGTGGTTCGACGAGTTACGGCCAGAAGTTTTCCGATGCGGTGTTCGGCGACCAGGACGGCAACGAAGGACAGGACGTTCTTTACGGGGTAAGCGCGGCGGTGCGGCGCTACTTGTGGATCGATCGAGAGCTTATGGGGATCGAGGGAGTCAGCTACGGTGGCCAGCTCACCGATTGGCTTATCACTCAGACCAACGAATTCAAGGCGGCGATTCCTACGGCAGGAATCGCGAATCTGGTCAGCTACAACTACATGACCTACTACAACCAATACGAGGAAATGGAATTTGGACAATTCCTGCATCAGGGAAACCTGATGGATGTCGCATGGGAACGCTCGGCACTGAAGCATATCGCTGCCGCTCACACGCCGACTCTTATCATTCACGGCGAAAACGACAACGATGTTCCCATTGCGGAAGCAGAGCAGCTTTTCATCGCGCTTAAAGATGTGGGCGTCGATACGGTTTTCCTTCGCTATCCCCGAGAAGGACACGGCCTCTCCGAGGTCAAACATCAGATCGACGCTACCGACCGATCTATCATGTGGTACGAAAAGCACTTCCGGAAGCCTGGCGAAGAGGGAGTGACCAACGTTGAGCCGTAGGCCGGGAGTTGTGATCCGAAAGACTTCGCCCGATCAGAAACTGACGATACAGCGCGCTCATACTTGAGCGAATGCGCCAAGTGGGTCGGTAATCGCGAGCAATTCAATGGAGATGCTCAGCGCCATTTCCAGAGCTGCTCCATACCTGCACGAGTGTCTGTATCCGCTGGGGACTGGGAAGACGGTTGCAATCAGCCGGCAATCTCTTCGGCGGGCCTTGCGACGGGCACGACGACCGAAACTAGCGGTACAATCCAACGGTCAGAGGTCAAAGGAGGCCGTAATGACGCAGAAGATTATTGAGGTGGTCGGAACTTCCAAAGAGAGCTTTGCGAAGGCGGCAGAAAACGCAGTGTCGGAAGCCGCAAAAACCGTTCGGGGCATGAAGTGGGCACGAGTAGCGGAATTAGAGATGGAACTGGACGGCAAGAAGATAGTCAAATACCGCACCACTACGAAAATTTACTTCGACGTTGAAAAGTAGCGGTGAAGGCCGCTGCGCGACAGCGGCGGCCCATTTCCGGCAGGAGGAAGCCGTGAAAGTCCTAGTGCTCTGGCTGCGCATTCCCTGTCGCATGCTCTGAGTCTCCAAACGGTCGCTCCAACGGGCGAAGAGCCGCCGAACCCCACTTAGACTTTTGAATAGCCGAAGGAGAGAGCATCTTGGCCGCCAGAATTCTCATGGTTCTTAGCGCGAGTATCATCCTTACGCTCGGAGTACTCCACCTCGTCTATACGTTCTGGGGGCCAAATCTCACGCCCCGTGACCCCGCGCTGCAAATCAGCATGAGCCAGATTTCACCCGTTATTACGAACGAAACAACGATGTGGCGGACCTGGGTTGGCTTCAATGCCAGCCATAGCATGGGGCTTATCTTGTTCGGATTGGTCTTCGGCTATCTCGCATTGGCTCACGCCCAACTCCTCTTTCAGTCAGCCTTCCTGCTCCTTGTCGGTCTGGCGATGCTTATTGGTTTGGTTGTGCTCTGCAAGATTTATTTTTTCAGTGCGCCTCTCACGGGCGTCAGCATTTCTTTGGCCTGTTATCTCGCCAGCATTGCGCTATCGCGGGCCTGACCATGGAAACGAAGCGCAGAATCGAGACGCAGGCAGAGTCGGCATCGTGGATGGCGCGCACCTGGAATGTCCCACTCCAAAGCCACGCACGGTCACATCAACCTAAGGGCAACCGTGCGAACGGAGCCTGCCGTCCAGGTGGCGTGATCTCGTCGAACAATTTGTGGGTGAGGCGATTGATGTCCGAAGAAAGTTAATCTCACCGGCATCAGCGTAATGCCCGAGAATCATTTTATGACGAAGGCGAACACACCTCCAAGCATCGATGAGTATCTGCATAAGCGGTTGATGCCGGTGGAAGGAGCGA
>Ga0116125_1001347_pt1 | contig 10708 bp, 10 predicted proteins | sample June2015DPH_16_1_2_FD_89729 | JGI IMG/M metagenome (GOLD analysis project Ga0116125, IMG submission 89729) | Peatland microbial communities from SPRUCE experiment site at the Marcell Experimental Forest, Minnesota, USA - June2015DPH_16_10 | ecosystem: Environmental > Terrestrial > Soil >...
GGAACAGGCGCACAACAACGCCTATGGATTCGACCTCGGTGGAAAGGCCGGCAACTTCTCCGGCGACCTCCTCTTCCAGCATTACAACCAGGCGATCAGCGTATTGAACCCCTTGCTGGGACCTCAAAGTCCGGCGGCTCCATATCAGTCGATCACAGATAGCATCAATACAAACCAAATCACCGGTGTCAACCTGATCGCCACGACCAACACCCTGTATGGCATCGTGACCGACAACAACGCAGTGATGGCCGCAGCCAAGTATGCTTCAGACTCGTTCAAGGTTTTTGCCGGCTATGAATACATATGGCAGAATAACCCGGCGAACCCTCTGGGCGTTGGCGCCTCGGACCAGGGCGGTTACATCCTGAGCGGGGTCGAAGACAATAATCTTGATTCTGAGAAATTGGTGAATATCTGGTGGACAGGCGCGAAGTACACCTACCGTAAAAGGACCGACGCCACCTTCGCCTGGTATCAACAGCGGCAGAACGACTTCCGTCGTCCGTCGACCTGCTCGACCAACCCCAGTATCGGCAATATGCGCGCGTCCTGCGCGGGCACCCTCAACGAGGGGTCGATCTTTATCGATCACCACTTCACCAAGCGTTTCGACTCTTTTGCCGGAGTTGCGTATTCCTTTGTGAGCGGCGGTCTGGACATCGCTATTCCTCATGGCCCCGGCGTTCCGTTCTTGAGCGACAACAACCTCGCTCCGACAGTCGGCAGTCGTTTCGCCTTCTGATTGTTTCCGCGGCGGGCTCGGTTGAGAGCTAAACGTGGGTTGCGGTTCATCGTATTTCTCGAACTGATTTAATCGAGTAGACAAGACTAAGCGCGAACAGCGGCACTGGATCTAACTGGGAGACGACTTGAGACCGAGTTATCGAATTCTCTTTTGCAGATTCGCCGTGCTTGCCACGCTCGCGGCCATGCTCTGCGTATGCCCTGGTTCAGCACAGACTGAGCTGACCATCTCGGCTGCGGCCAGCCTGAAGGATGCCATTGTCGAGGCGGAGACTACTTACAGGCAAAGCGGCGCAATTGTCGCTTTTGCCAATAACTTCGGCTCTTCCGGAACCCTTGCAACGCAAATTGACCAGGGAGCTCCGGTGGACATTTTCATATCAGCCGCAGCAAAGCCGATGGATGACCTTGCAGCCAACGGGATGATCGTTACAGGCACGCGTCGCAATCTGTTGAGAAACACGCTGGTTCTGATTGCACCGCTTGATTCGAAGCTCCGCGACTTTCACGGACTCACTGACAAATCAACCCGGTTGATTGCACTGGGCGATCCGGCCGGTGTTCCCGCAGGCCAGTACGGCAAGCAGACTCTTTTGTCTCTTCACCTTTGGGATCAGCTCAACGCAAAGTTTGTGTTGGGAAAAGACGTCCGCCAGGTTTTGACTTATGTGGAGACTGGCGACGCCGATGCGGGCATTGTTTATGCCACCGACGCACAAGCTTCGGGTAAGGTTCGTGTTGTGGCCACCGCTCCTGAATCCGCGCATGACCCTATCGTCTATCCCGTGGCAGTTGTGAAAGGGAGCCGCAACGAAGAGGCCTCACGCAGATTCATTGAGTTTCTCGGCAGCACGATGGCCCAAGCGATCTTCGTAAAACATGGGTTTACAATAGCAGCACCGTGATACTGCCCATCGATTATTCGCCGCTGTGGATCTCGCTGGCCACTACTTGCGTGGCAACAGTGGCGACATTCTTTCTGGGAATGTTGGCTGCAAGGCTGATGTATGGCGTACACGGCAGCCTTCGCGCGTGGATCGACGGCCTTCTTACGCTTCCTTTGGTTCTCCCTCCGACTGTTGTCGGTTTCTTTCTGCTGCTGCTGCTCGGAAGGCGCAGCCTGATCGGCCATGCACTGGAACAGATCGGTATCGTCATTGTATTTTCGTGGCCGGCAACGGTGATTGCTGCGACCGTCGTTGCTTTTCCGTTGATGTATCGCACGACCCTCGGCGCATTTGAGCAGGTAAATCCAAATCTTCTCGATGCCGCTCGCACGCTTGGAGCCTCGGAGTGGAGAGTCTTTCGCAGAGTGCTGCTGCCGATGGCTGCGCCGGGTGTGCTGGCCGGAACGGTTCTAGCCTTTGCACGTGCGCTGGGCGAGTTCGGCGCAACGCTGATGCTGGCCGGCAACATCCCCGGCCGCACCCAGACAATGCCGATCGCTATCTTCTCCGCAGCCGAAGGCGGCGACATGCACGTGGCTTTCTTGTGGGTGAGTCTGATCGTTCTTCTGTCGCTGGCCATCATTCGCTTGCTTCACTGGGAGAGGAAAACCAAAAAGGCGATGCCCGATGAGAAAACTTCGCCATCGATCCCTGATCGCATTTTGCCGATGCAATTGCCGCGAAGCGCGGACGAGTCCGCGCGTTCTGCATCGTTGGGGATAAGCGTAGAGAAAGCGCTCAAAACCTTCAATCTTGAAGTTGGATTCTGCGCGGGCAGGGGCGCGCTTGGATTATTGGGTGCCTCGGGCGCGGGGAAATCCATGACGCTGCGCATGATTGCCGGCATCGTCGCACCGGATCGCGGGCGCATCGTTCTCAACGACCGCATCCTTTACGATAGCGCAACTGGCGAGAACATTTCTGCTGCAAAGCGAAAGATAGGAGTGGTCTTTCAAGACTATGCGCTTTTTCCGCGGATGACGGTGAGGGAGAATATCGGCTTCGGATTGAGCAGGTTGCAGAAGCGGGAACGGCAGGCGCGCGTGTTTCAGCATCTTGAACGGATGCACATTGCGGAGCTTGCCACTCGTTATCCGGCGGAGATCTCTGGTGGACAGCGGCAACGCGTAGCAATTGCGCGGTGCATGGCAATCGAGCCTGACGCGCTGCTCTTCGATGAGCCGTTTGCAGCGCTTGATCCGCATCTTCGGCGGCAAACTGAGGAGCAGCTTCGCGAAACACTGGCCGACTACAACGGCGCGGTGATTTTTGTGACGCACGACATGGAAGAGGCGTTCCGCTTTTGCAGTGATCTTCTTGTGCTGGACAGCGGCAAAGTGATTGCCAGCGGCCCTAAGCATCAGCTCTTCGAGCGTCCAAAGACTGTTGTGGCGGCGCAGTTAACTGGCTGCAAGAACGTCGCTCCGGCTCGCCGTGTGGCTGCTAATCGTATTGCAGTGAGTGCGTGGAATTGCGAATTGAGAACGGCCAACCCTATCCCCGATGCGCTAACCCATGCAGGCATCCGCTCGCATCAAATTGTGTTTCAGAATGCTGCGAACGACGAAAACACATTTCCCTGCTGGCTGCTTGCGACCAGCGAAGCTCCGCATGAGATGACGCTTTATCTGCGCTTACACGCTGCGCCTCAGCCTGGTCAATTGCCACATTTGCAGGCCGATGTGCCCAAGGATCTCTGGCAAACGCTCTGCAAGGAGCCGCAGCCGTGGCGGGTGAGGCTCGATCCGGCAAGGCTTTTGTTGCTCGAAGGATAGAGGGCCGCGGCCCGGTATCAACGACTTGAGAATCGTGCTGCTTAGAGACTGACCGTTCCCGATTTCGATGCTTTCCTTATGCCGTCTTCATTGACCGAGCATGAAATCTCTGCCAAAATATGCCTACGAACCGGAGCGTTGCAAACGTACTGGCATCTGGCACGCAAGGCCAGAGTGGGTAGACGACTCTCTGATTCCCCTGTTTCGGCAATCCTGCTCCATATTGCAGATTCAGTCAGCCAACTTTTTCCCTTCGCAGAGAGGAGGCGAGACGTGTCGAGCCAGGGCGAGACCTCCAGTGACGAACGTGCGATGCAATCGAGCAGTCGCGCAAATTCTGCGCTCATGGGAATCTACGAGATCTCGAAACTGCTTACACGACCTGCCCGGCTGGAGATGGCGCTCTCTGGAGTCATCAATCTTCTAGCCAGTTTTTTGGATATGAACAATGGCCTGATTGCGCTGCTGGATGAAGAGGATCGGACCTCAATGGTTGTTGGCTCTGGGTGGAGCGAGTCGACGGCGAGAGAGCATTTCGAACGGCTTCCTGAACAGGCGGTGGGCCAGATCGTTGTCTCAGGTATGCCTCTGGTTGTGCGCAACATCGCAGGAAGTCCGCTGTTTGCGGATTGGGGCGAGTTAAATTCGGGCGATACTTCCATTCAAAGATCGTTTGTGGGAGTTCCGATTAAGGGAGATAGCCGTACGATCGGCACCATCATGATCGAGAGGCTCGATGGAAACTCCTCTCCACACACGCTCGATGAAGATGTACGTTTTTTGACCATGGTTGCCAACCTGGTGGGACAGTCCGTTGCACTGCAAACGCTGGTTGCCAGAGATCGCGAACGGCTGATGACTAATAGTCACCGGCTTGAAAAAGAATTGGAACAGCGTACCGAGTCCAAGCACGAAGGAATCGACTGGATCATTGGTGAAAGCGCGGCAATTCGCGAAGTGATTGAAAAGATACAGCAAGTTGCGCGATGCAACCTGCCAGTCCTGCTCTGCGGAGAATCAGGCACCGGCAAAGAACTGTTTGCGCGCGCCATTCACGAGTATTCCCCACGCAACGAGAAGCCCTACATTCGACTCAATTGCGCGGCGCTCTCTGAAACAGTTCTGGAGTCAGAGTTGTTCGGCCACGAGCGCGGAGCCTTCACCGGCGCTATCGGATTACGCAAAGGCCGCTTCGAGTTGGCTGATGGAGGGACGATTTTTCTCGATGAGATCGGAGAGATTTCGGGTGCGTTTCAAGCCAAGCTCCTGCGAGTGCTACAGGAGGGCGAGTTCGAGCGCGTGGGTGGCAGCCGTACCATCAAAGTTGATGTGCGGCTGGTGGCGGCAACCAACCGGAATCTGGAAGCAGCAGTGCTGGCAGGCCAATTCCGCTCTGACCTCTACTATCGCATTAGTGTAGTGCCAATTTTTCTTCCGCCGTTGCGAGAGAGGCGGGAGGATGTTGGGATGTTGGCTAAGGAGTTTTTGCGCCGTTTCAATGAGGAACATGGCGTCTCGCTCACTCTCTCCAAACGCGCAATGGACGTGCTGAGCGCTTGTGTCTTCCCTGGCAACGTTCGAGAGTTGGAGAGCTGTGTAAAACGTACGGCAGCGCTGGCAAAAGACTCTGTGATCGTGGTGGAAGATTTTGCTTGCAGTAATGAAAGCTGTCTTTCGCTCGTGATGGGCAAGTCCATGAACAAGATGCAGCAACAACAGGCGGGCTATGTACCTCTCCCTGTCTTCTCGCCGAAACAAGAACGCACTTGGCCCGTACGCAGGGTCGCTGAACGCTCGAGCGTTGTTGCTGATAACGACATCGAGAGCGCCAAGCCTTTGGAAAGCTCAAGCAGCACGCAAGATGACGCTACTGAACGCGAGCGCCTGGTCGATGCCATGGAGAGGTCCGGTTGGGTTCAAGCCAAAGCAGCACGAATACTGGGTTTGACGGCTCGCCAGATGGGTTATGCGCTTCGAAAACACAGCGTGGAGATCAAACGGTTCTGATCCTACTCTAGACTCTTGACGATTCTTCCTCGTGCAAACCCCATCGCTCGATTGCATTGAGAATACTTTTCCGATGTTCAAGTTGCGATGGCCGATTCGCGACAAAACGTTGTGCATCTAGTCTTGTGTCAGGATTACGACACAAACTAAACACCCGTAAGACATGCATTATCTGCGAGATCATATTTGGCCGTTGAGTTGCAACAGACCTTTGCATTACCCGCAGTCCGGGGCACTCCAACACAATGGGGGATGCAATGGAGCTTGGCACTCGAAAGGCAATCGCACAGTTGCTCGTGATGCAGCCGGCTTGCGAGGGGAGCGGACAAAAGGGCTGCGGTTCAAAGGGCGGAAAAGGGAAGTCCAACTGCGGCTCCGCCGCGGGACAAGGTGATCTGTCTCCGGAGACTTGGGAAAAGGTCAAGAACCATCCCTGTTACAGCGAAGAAGCGCACCACCACTATGCGCGTATGCATGTGGCCGTAGCTCCCGCCTGCAACATCCAATGCAACTATTGCAACCGCAAGTACGATTGTTCGAATGAATCCCGGCCAGGTGTGGTAAGTGAACGGTTGACACCGGAACAGGCGGCCAGGAAAGTGCTTGCCGTGGCCTCGAATATCCCTCAGATGACCGTGCTAGGTATTGCTGGTCCCGGCGACCCGTTGGCCAATCCGGAGAAGACTTTTAAGACCTTCGAGCTTGTGACCCAAACGGCTCCGGACATCAAGCTTTGTCTTTCGACCAATGGACTTATGCTCCCGGAATACGTCGATAGGATCCAGGCGCTCAACATCGATCATGTGACCATCACTATTAATATGATCGACCCAGAGGTTGGCGCAAAGATCTATCCCTGGATCTACTTCAACAAGAGACGGTACGAGGGTGTGGAAGCTGCTCAAATTCTAAGTGACCGTCAACTGCTGGGCCTAGAGATGTTGACCGAACGCGGCATACTCTGCAAGGTGAACTCAGTGATGATTCCCGGCGTCAACGATCATCATCTGGCGGAGGTCAACAAGGCAGTCAAGTCGCGCGGTGCGTTCCTGCATAACATCATGCCCTTGATCTCCGCACCCGAACATGGCACGGTCTTCGGACTCAACGGAATGCGCGGACCGACCGCACAAGAGCTAAAGACCTTGCAGGATTCGTGTGAGGGCGAGATGAACATGATGCGCCATTGCCGCCAGTGCCGTGCGGATGCGGTGGGTCTGCTCGGCGAGGATCGCAGCAATGAGTTCACCACTGAAAAGGTCATGGAGATGGACGTTCACTACGATCTGCAGATCCGTCAAGCGTATCAGGAGGAGGTGGAGAGGCAACGCGCTGCTGTGGTTGCGGCGAGAAACGAGGAGTTGAAGACGCTCGCAGGTACAGATAGCAATATCTCAGTTCTGATCGCTGTTGCAAGCACTGGGGGAGGGCGCATCAACCAGCACTTCGGTCACGCCAAAGAGTTTCAGGTCTATGAAGTCAGCACTACAGGAGTGAAGTTTGTCGGTCATCGCAGGGTGGATCACTACTGTCAGGGCGGCTTTGGAGAGGAGGAAGGCCTGGAAACCGTGGTCCGCGCCATCACCGACTGTGCCGCCGTATTTATCTCCAGGATTGGCAACTGCCCACGTGAAGGGCTTCTGAAAGCAGGCATCGAGCCGGTGGATCGATTTGCACTGGAGTACATCGAGCAGTCTGCGCTGACCTTCTTCAGAGAATATCTGGAGCGTGTGCAAAGCGGAGAGATCGAACATAAACGGCGTGGCGACGCCGATATTCGGCAAGGCGCGCTGATTTCAACCTAAGCGCGCACAAAAGTGAGGTACGCAATGGCATACATGATCAAGGAGTCAAACTGCACCGGATGTTCGGCCTGTCAGAGCGAATGTCCAAATGATGCAATCTTCGAGAAGAACTTTGCCTTCTTCATCGACTCGGTAAAGTGTACCGAATGCATTGGCTTCTTTGACGAGCCGCAATGTGCTGCAATTTGCCCAATGCCCAAGACATGCATCGTCAACCCGGATGTCCCTCGATTTGCAGCGGCGGTGTAGATGAGCGAGACAAAGCAAATATCCATGGATTTGAGGCCGGCGGCAGAGAGGTTCATTCGCCGCATGATGCGGTGCGGCGCAGGAATAAATTCTGGATTCAGACTTAAGGTTCGTCCTGGCGGCTGCTCTGGTCTTGCCGTAGAGTTCGATCTCGCTGCTGAGCCAGGAGTGAATGAGGTCGTTTGGACTCATTCAGAACTGCGCATCTTTCTTGACAGTGCGAGCTGTCTATTACTGAATGGAGCGATAGTGGATTTCATTGACAGCCGGTCGCTCACAGGATTTGTTATTACGACACCGGGGGGAACCGCACATGCATGTGCACCGGCCTCGACGCTGTTGCTGGTGGATGCACTCGTCAGGCGCTGAGGCATTAGAGGAGGGACGCATGTTGTTGCGCAAACCGGAGAAAGCGCTGGACTGGCAGGGTCGCGAAGTGTGCTGCAATGGCTGCGTTCACCGCGAACTGATTCACGAAGACCGCTGTCGGCAGAAACCCGTCTGCGTCCAGGATCGCTCTCCATCGCGCATTGAGGAGTTCTTCAAGACCAACCCTGTCCTGGCTAACGATTTTCTCTCCCATCCCTATTTTGAGGTGCGTGCGGCAGCAGCAAAATACGCCGATGTCTTTCGATTAACCGCCTTGCTCAACGATGATGATGAATCCGTGCGCTGGAATGCAGCCCTGCGGCTGCCTCGCCGCTTCCTGTTGCGGCTGCGCGATGATCCGCATCGCGAGGTGCGGATTCGTATTGCCTCGCATCTTGAGGGTGATGAACTGACGCCAATGATGTCGGATCCAGACTACTTTGTGCGCCAGATCGTTGCTCAGCGCATTGGAGTGCTGCAACTGAAATACATGATTGACGATCCAGACCCTGAAGTGCGGCGCGCTGTTGCACAGCGAATTCCTCCCGAATGGCTTTTTCAGATGGTGGACGATCCAGATGCTTCGGTTTGTCTTGCGGTTGCCGAGCGCCTCACGCCTACGCAGTTGTTGGCACTGCGCTTTCATCCCGACATTCGCGTTCGTTGTGAGGCAGCCGGACGGGTTCCAGTCGGCGCTCTCGATGTGATGCGTAAGGATGCAGATCCGCTCGTGCGCGAGCGGATCGCGGAGAGACTGATCGAAGCACGGAATCCGCTCGAAGACGGGCGCGCCGTTCTTCAGATGAAATCGACGAGCCGTGAAGAAAGGAGGCGCTGATATGTCAAAGATCGTGCGTGATGGCTGGGTTGTGGAGCTGGATGGACCTCCTCAGTTTGAGTACGGACAAAAGGTCCGGTCCAAGTTTATGGTGCGCAATGACGGCACATTTCCGGGCAAAGATGTAGGCGAGGTTCTTGTCAAGAAAGGCGAGGAAGGATTTGTCATCTCGATTGGAACTTTTCTTCAGCAATACTATATCTACGGTGTCGAGTTTCTTGAGAGCGGCTTTCGCGTGGGCATGAAGCGAAAGGAACTGGAGTCGGTAGAGCTTCTTGTTGGCGGAGGTAAAGCATGATGGAAACGGGTGCACCACGCTTTGAATGGGGGCAGCGCGTGCAGGCAGCCGCTGACCTCCACAACGACGGTTCTTATCCAGAGCAGCTTTCCGAGGCTCTGCTGGTTCAAAGTGGTGAAGCCGGAGAAGTTGTACAAGTGGGGCGTCATACCGACTCTGGAACAGTTGTTTACATGGTTGAGTTCACACTGAATCGAGTCGTGGGATGCTTCGAGCACGAACTGTCCCCGGCGCAGTCGAATGGAGGAGCGCAATGAAGGTGATGATCCGCACGAATAGCTCTGGCGTGCTTTCAGCTTATGTAGCCAAAAAGGACCTGGAAGAACCAATCGTTGAAGTCGAGAAGCCAGAGATGTGGGGAGGCCTGGTCACGCTCGCCAATGGATGGCGGCTGGAGTTGCCCGCAATGAGTGCAGCAACAACATTGCCAATCACGGTAGAAGCACGAAAGATGTTAGAAGATGAGGTGCCGGCTTGAAAGTCAACCCGCTGGACTCGATTGCAGAAGCATTCGACGGCGGCAGTGCGATTCCCTTTCTAGGTCCGGGCGTATTGTCCTTTGACAGGGAAGGGGGACAATTACCTGATTCACTTAAGGCTCTTGTCGGACATTTGACATCGAAGAGCAGTGTGCCCCACAAAGTCAGAAATAATCTTGGTGCCGCGGCGCAATTCATTGAAAACTTCAAGCATCGCAGTACTGTGACCAACGCAATGACGGAAGCATTCAGTGCGGACGCGCAGCCCACTGGGTTGCACACACTGTTGATGAGCCTGCCTGCGCTGCCACTGGTTGTTCACGCCTGGTACGACGACCTTCCTCAAAAGGCGATGCGCGCGCGCCCCGGTTGGGGCATGGCGCAAGGTGTGAGCCAGTCGGAACATTTCGGCGACTGGATCTACTTTTACAACTCAGATGGCACGTACGCCGGAGTAGAGGCTGACCGAGGGTATGTTGACTGGAAGACTCTGCTGTACCAGCCATTCGGCTCGGTATGGCCCGCTCACAATTACCTTGTCTCCGACTCCGACTTTGTTGAAGTACTGACAGAGATCGACATACAGACGCCGATTCCAGGATTCGTGCAGGAGATAAGAAAAGGGAGGAGCTTTCTCTTCCTGGGCTGCAGGTTTTCAACGCAACTCGAACGGCTGTTTGCGCACCAGATCATCAAGCGTTCATCCGAGAAGCACTGGGCCATCCTGCCGGAAGATCCTACGCGCAACGAGGCGCACTTTCTTGAAGAGCACAACATAGAACGCATTTCGATGACTTTGGATGAATTCGTTTCCGAACTGTCAAAGAGACAACAATCCGAATGAATGCCTTTGTCGCTGATCCGTCGCATTCACTACAAGGCAACTCTCGATTGTCGCATTCGACACAGAATCAAAAAACGCGTAAACCGACCACGATAAACGTCTTAGTTAATTATTTGGTTTGGCACAGGGATTGCATATAGATAAGCGTACAACGGAGCGCAAGGATGCACATCGACATTTAGCAACCTTGATCCAACAGCCATCTGGTCGATGCTTTGCTGTAAGCAGATGAAGACGCAGATGAAAGATTTTGAGAATCAGAAACGAATCACAGAACCGAGGAGGGTACGATGGCTAAACTGCGGCAGATTGCTTTCTACGGAAAGGGTGGAATCGGAAAGTCCACCACA
>Ga0116125_1001353_pt1 | contig 10674 bp, 10 predicted proteins | sample June2015DPH_16_1_2_FD_89729 | JGI IMG/M metagenome (GOLD analysis project Ga0116125, IMG submission 89729) | Peatland microbial communities from SPRUCE experiment site at the Marcell Experimental Forest, Minnesota, USA - June2015DPH_16_10 | ecosystem: Environmental > Terrestrial > Soil >...
GTCGAATCCGGACAATCGGTGCGGCCCTGCTCGATGATGCGCAACTCCTGGCCCTCGAGAGTGAACGTGTCGTGCTCATAGGGCTGAGGTGGAACCAACTTAGTGGGCACTTGCCCAGGAAACATACGGCGGGCCAACTGCTTGACTGGAGTCGAGAGATAAATCTGCATGATGGCGTTCAGCGTCTTGGGCGTTGCTATCGCCCGAGCGCCGGGGAAACGGTCGAGCAGAATGCTGAGACCGTAAAAGTGGTCGAAATGGGCGTGCGTTATATAGATGGTCTCCAGGTTGCGGTTGTGCAGAGCAATCCAATCCGCAAGAGCCTCGGCCTCAGCTACTGTGCACATTGCGTCTACCAGCACCGCGTCGTACTCGCCGAAGATTAAAGTCGACGTGATCGGGTCAAAGCCGAACGCTTCGCCGAAGGGCTTTGGCCGCTCGCCGACCATAGCCTTTCCCGGGGCGGTAAAAACGTTCACACTTATTGTGTTCGAATTAGGCGTGTTCGACGCGACAGGCGCGGTCTCGCTCCTGGTCTCTTTGGGTCCATCTGTGCCGGCCATTTGCTACCCCTTTCGATTGCTTCCGGGATGCAGATTCTGATTCAACCTGCGGGATGGCGTTATGAAAGCAGAAGCGTGGGCTGTGAACAATTGGACGATGGTATCGGTTGTGCGGAATTAGCTGCGGTTCAGGAGGATTATGAGTGAATACCTTCGGCTAGTTCAGGAGCGATTCCCAGTTGCCTGGCACCCTTCCGGCGGGTCCAGGTACGGGCTGATTTTTTGGATGCGAATGCGGCGGAAGCAACTCCACACCTTTGATCATCGCCTGCGTCGTGTAATCGTAGAACCAATCCTCGCCCGGCTCGAAGCTGGCGATGATCGGATGCCCTGTGGCTGCCGCATGCTTGGATGCATGCTGATTCGGAGAACTGTCACAGCAACCGATGTGCCCACACTCCGCGCACCGGCGAAGATGAAACCACCAATCTTTCGGTGACGCCAGGCATTCCACACACCCGTCGCCACTCGGCTTCGAAGCGGGGTTGATTCCGCGGTGACTTTTCTTCATTCCGATATTTCCTTTTGACGTTTGGGTGTTCAGCAAGCACGTCCCGCAGACGGTTCAAGCCACCAGCAAGATCTTCCCGACACTACCCTTCTCCGCCACCGCTTGAGCCTCGGCCGCTTCACGGAGTGGCAGTTTCTGGCTAATCGGGATTACCAGTTTCCCATCCCGCACCGCTTCGGCCATGAACTCGAGGGTTTTCCGGTCGAATTTCGAGAATACGTGCACCACCTTTACAGATGGATACTTCGAGGCGTTCTGCGGCACCTCGACAACCGATGCATACACTCCTCCCGCCTTGACCTTGGCAATCAGCTTCTCGGCGGTTTTTCCGCCGACCGCATCCGCCACTGCATCGAGCGCAGGAAGATTCGCAATCGCGGTGTCGTCGTCGGTTGCGACCACCTGGTCCGCGCCGACAGTCTTTGCCTCATCGATCTGCCTCTTCAAAACTCCCGCGATCACGGTCGCCCCGCGTGCCTTCGCGGTGAATACTGCCGAACGTCCGACATTTCCAGCAGCACCTACGACCAGAACCGTCTGGTCCGCTTTGATCCCCGTAGCGGAAAGGAGCTGGTTGCCCGTCACCGTCACCAGCGGCAGCGCCGCTGCCTGGATGAGATCGAGCCCCTTGGGAACTTTTGCCAGAACCGCGGCTTTCACGACACAAAGTTCGGCGTAAGTATTGTCCGCCATAGCGAACACCTGATCGCCGACGGAGAAGCCTTCGACTCCCGGCCCAATCTCGACCACAGTCCCCGCCACATCGACTCCTATGAGGCCCGGGAACTTGAGGGGATAAAAATCCTTCGTTAATCCAGCACGCCGCTTGTAGTCGATCGGATTCACGCTCGTGGCAGCGACCCGCACCAGTACTTCGCCCGGACCAGCCACCGGGTCAGGGTATTCCTCGAACTTCAGTACTTCCGGACTACCATATTGGTGGACAACGATTGCTTTCATGATTCATCTCCTTGTCGAGCGACTTTCCGACCGATGGGTTCTTAGCTCTGTACCTTGCGTTCGCGCGTCGCCGCTCCTTTGGCGGCAGCCTCTCTTCTGTTCTTTTGAGGATGAACTCCCAAGTCGTGCCAGGACGTTTCCGCGAGGTTGACGTCGTAGTACTTCGCAGCTTTCTCGATGTTCGCGAACGCCAAAGCACGGTCGGCATCGGAGACGTCGATGACTTGATCGAACCGCGCTACGGCGTTACGCACATGTTGTGCGTCGGTCATCGGCTCTTTGCGCTGCTTCGGAAATGCGTAGACGCTGTCGGGCAAGTCGCTCTGCGTCGTCAGCGGTCCGTGTTTCTCGTGAGGTTTCCAGGTCGCTTCTGGCATGTTCTTACCATCCTTTCTTTAATATTAAGTTAGAGGGTCTTTAATATTAAGTTAGAGGGCGGGCGCAGTGTCGGCCCATGCACGAAAGCCATTACACCCGAGCTGCTCCGCCGAATCAATTGGACGATGGTATTGGCGATACATGGTATGAACGAACTGGCGGTGTTGACTAACATTGCGACTCCAAACGGCGGGAAAAACTAAACGCGACTCGGACAGACAACGTCGCCCCGGTGCGCATTAGAGTGCCGGTCGCTCAGTTCACTCGGATTGCGGCATTGAGAGCCTCAAGGAGAGCGGTGTCGCTGAACGGCTTGAACAGGCACTCCACCGCACCCTGTTCGAGTAGTCGCGGGCGAACAGTCTTATCTGTGCTGGCGGTGATGAAGATGATCGGAATCTCCTGCCTGCGAAGCTTCAATTCCCGCTGAAGGTCGAGTCCGCTCATCCCCGGCATGGCGATGTCGAGGATCAGGCAACGGGTGTGATCGAGACAATCGGATGAGAGAAACTCTTCCGCTGACGAAAAAGCTCGAGCCGCAAATCCGAATTCCCTAAGCAAATCAGGCAGCGATTCGCGCACCGACTCATCATCATCAACCACGGATAAAAGCGGGCGGTCGCTTCCGTCCCTCGCCTTAGGGGACTGCATGAAAGAAACAATGCGCCATTTGATGAGGACCGTCCATTGTACTTTGGTATTGCCTCTTCCTACCCCGTGATTGCCGAACTCAGTCTAAGCGGCGTCCGCCGATAGATCAATCCGATTTACAGGATTTTCGGCGTCACCCAAACCCTCCGGTTTGCAGGGGATAGAAAACGAAAATGTAACTCCCGTACCGTCATTTGGCGTCGCCCACAGACGGCCATGATGATGCTCGATAATAGAACGGCTGACCGACAATCCGATTCCCATACCCTCATTCTTCGTCGTGTAGAAGGCTTCGAAAAGCTTATCCGCAGCTTGAGGCTCGAAGCCGATTCCAACATCTCTCACGCTGAGGCGCACCCGGTCATTGCCATCTGGTTCAGTTCGAATCAGTAAATCCCTCGGACGATCATCGATGGTGCTCATAGCATCCGAAGCATTGCGCAGCAGGTTCAAAATGACCTGCTGGAGCTGTACGCGATCGCCGGTGACCCGCGGGAGGTCGTCGGCAAGTTCCGGCCGCAGGATCACCCGCTTTCTCTGAAGTTCGCTCAGTGACAGAGCAATCACCTCTCTGGTCGCTTCGTTCAGGTCCACCGATTCGATCATGGGCTCCTTTTTGCCATAGAGTGCGCGCAATCGGGCGATCACCTCAGAGGCGCGGTTGCCATCGCGAATCGTGCGCCGGGCTGTCTCGCGAGCGCCGTCCACGTTGGGAGGATCGGCGGCCAGCATCCGCAGACACGTGCTGGCGTTGGTGACAATGCCCGACAGCGGCTGGTTGACTTCATGCGCGATCGACGCCGTCAATACTCCAAGGCTCGTAACCCTGGCCACGTGTGAGAGCTCCGATCGGGCCTTGCTGAGCGCCTCTTCGGAGGATCGGCGTTCTGTCACGTCCTGAACTGCGCCGATGTACTCCAGCTCTCCGTGGTCGCCGCGGGTGTGAGCGACGAGCTGTACGTACTTGATGGCGCCGTCCGGCATCTGCAGGCGGAACTCGAGTTGCACATCGCTGCCGTCTTGCCGAGATCGCTCGACATGTTCCCGGAATACTGATAAATCTTCGGGGTGGATTCGAGTACCGATCAGTTCAAAGGTCACCTGCGCATCCCGGTCCATCTGGAAGATGCGATAAAGCTGCTCTGACCAAGTGATTTCGTCTGTCGCTACACGCCAGGAAAAACTGCCGATTCGACTAAGATGCTGGGCTTCCGCGAGAAACGCCTCGCTACGCCGCAGTTCCCGCTCTGCCCGTTTGCGTTCCGTAATGTCGCGCAGGTAGCCGGTGAAGGACGGCGGCCCTTCCAGCGGAATGCGTGTGACTGCGAGCTCGACGGGGAATTCGCTTCCGTCAGCACGCACTGCCGTCATCTCGACGCGTTTTCCGAGCACTCGCGCCTCGCCCGTGGCCAGGTAGCGGGCAAAGCCCTGCCGATGCCTGTCCCGGAGAGACGGTGGAATGATGACGTCCGCCAGATGCTTCCCCACGACTTCGTCCCGACGGTAGCCGAAGGTGTGCTCCGCGGCCGGATTGAACTCGGTGATGCAACCCTCGTGATCGATGGTAACAATGCAATCGAGCGCCGAGTCCACGATCGCTGCCTTGTGGATCTCGCTGCGCTGCAGTTCCATTTCCTCTTGCCCGAGCCTCCCTTCTACCAGTCTGCGTTCAGCAAGTTCCTTTTTGAGCGCTTCGTTGGCGGCGGCAAGTTCGGCAGTCCGTTGCACGACCCGTTGATCAAGTTCACTGGCGACTCGCTTCTGATGGCTCAGAAGCCGTGCCCCTTGTAGCCCAATCGATGCCTGATTCGCAGCCACGCTCAGAAGAAGCGACTCCGTCTGCCGCGGAAAATCCGTCCGCTCAGACGCCGCGACGAGTACACCGAGTTCGCCGTGCAGCCCGAGGGGCAAAGGCACGATCGAAACGTCCCCCTCGCCCATAAGGTTCCGAAGCAGTGGAGGCCATTTCCGTGAGCCGTTCTTGAAATACTGGCTAAGCGCTTGGCAGATCTCGTGCGCCGAAGGCATCGGTCTTTGTCTTTGCAGCTCGGCGAGCCGGACGATCTCAACGGGCGCCTCGCCAACCGGACCTATCAGCCTCACAGAGACCAGGTCCAAGCGCAGCATGCGCATGAGCGCATCGAGCAAGGTATGGAGAACCTGGGAGGGATCGCCGCCACTCCAGATGGCGGGAAGAGCAAGCAGGCTAATAAGGTCGTTAATACACCGTTGAAGGTGCTTGACTTCGCCGGAAGCAAGTTCGGGTCGGACTTCCATGTCAGGCAGCCGTGGAGGACGAGGAAGGCCGTTTGGCCCGACGTTGGCGGACCTCGCGCAGGAATTCCTCGGGCGGCACGTAGAAGGGATTCCGGTGCAGGAGGCCACCAATGATGATCATCGGATGCGTCCGCATGATGTCGATCACCGTGTCGCCTCCAAATTTGCCGAGATGGTAGGTGCAGATCACCGCGTCGTCGTGGCTACGCCATACATCATTCACGCGCGACTCGAATTCAACGAGATCGTCAATGTAGGATTGATCCTCGATTGCCCAGTCCATCCGGCAGCAAATGCGACTGAGTGGAAATCCTCCCTTGGCGTTTCCGCTGGCCATCTGCTCGAACGCCGCCAGCATCCGATCCTGATCGAAACGGCCGTCCCGAATGTAAGCTTCGGTGTTGATCCGAACCTCTAATTGCCCACTCTGCTCGGCGGCCGCTGGGTCGATTCCGACTGCAAACAACCGTTGCAGATGGTCGCGACGTTGATCTGGATTCACGACGTGAACCGCCTTGTCGCCACACTCGAAGCCGTCCTTAATAAACGGAAGCAGCACCCGATACTCTTCGTCGTCGCTATTGAAAAATGCGCAGACATGACGCACTTCGCCGAGTTGGGACCCAGCAAGGGAAATCGGTGCTGCGGTCTTCTGCACGTTGTTCTCCTCTAGTTGCGACGATGAATTTGGCCGTTACGCCGCCCTGATCGCTGCGGGTGCCGGGCAGAGTCTTGCGGCTATTTTTACCAGGTCGGCGAGAGAGTCGGCCTTCATCTTCTGCATCACCTTGCCCCGGTGGGCCTTCACCGTGATTTCGCTGATACCGAGCTCCCCAGCTACTTGTTTATTCAGCAGGCCGGAGACTACCAACCCCATAACCTGCCGTTCGCGCTGCGATAGTGACGCGTAACGGTCCCGGAGTACCCGCATCTCCGCTTGCTGCCCAAGAGCAGCCCGGCTGCGTTCAAGGGCTGTCCGGATGGCGGTCAACAGCACGCCATCGTTGAAGGGCTTCGTCAAGAATTCGACAGCCCCCGCCTTCATGGCTTGAACCGTCATGGGCACGTCGCCGTGGCCAGTGATGAAGATGATCGGCATGTCCGTGCGTTCATCGGAGACCAGGCTTTGGAGGTCTAGACCGTTGAGCCCAGGAAGAGAAACGTCAAGTACGAGGCAGTTGGGAATATCAACTCGCGGGTAGTCAAGGAATTCCTGGGCGGATGCGAATGTCTCGGGCTGCCAGCCTTCACAGCGGATCAACGGCTCCAGCGACTCGCGTACGGAGATATCATCGTCGACAACGAACACGATTGGCGTAGCGTCTGACATGTGCGGTCACCCCATTCATAGCAAGTGAGTGCGCTGAACTCACAATTCCCTGCGCACAATCGACTTTGACGCCCCACCGTTCACGGAATTCTACCAGAGCGCTTCTCATTTTTCACCGAGAAGATACCCTGCAAGCGTTGTCTACAATCCGAAATCGCGCTGAGAGGTTCAACCTGGGGAGTATGAAGACAAGCTGCAAGCGCTTATTTAGTGGAGGTAGCCGATACTAAGGTATCGTCGATACTATCGTCCAATTGTTCATCTCCCAAGCTTCTGTTCTCATGACTCGCGTCGACGAATTCAATCGGAACCTTCGCCGGCCAACACGATTCAGGCGTCTTGGCCGGTCGAATCCCGAACTTCCGCAGCACCTTTAAAACGAAAGGTCATTTATGTCGGGCAACAAGACGGCAATCATAACCGGGGCATCCGGCGGTATTGGCGCGGGTTTGGTCGAGGGGTTTCTGGGAGGAGGTTATAACGTAGTCGCGACGTCTCGTGACGCCAATCGAAAGTTGACCACCTCAGGCAGCCTCGTTCTCCTCGAGGGCGATATCGGCAAGCAGCAAACTGCGGCCGATGCTGTCGAGGCCGCAATCAAGAACTTCGGAACCATCGATGTATTGGTGAATAACGCCGGCATCTTCCTAACCAAGCCTTTCACCGACTTCACTCCCGAAGACTTCGACGCCCTCATCTCTGTTAATCTTCTCGGGTTCTTCTACATTACCCAGTTCACTGTAAAAGAGATGCTTAGACAGAAATCAGGAGGTGTTGTGACAATCACGGCGGCGCTTGCCGATCGGCCAATCGCCGGCGAAAATGGCTCAATTTCGATGATTACGAAGGGTGGTTTGAATGCGGCGACCGAGAGTCTCGCAGTCGAGTACGCGAAAGACGCCATTCGCTTTAATGCCGTCGCCCCTGGCGTTGTGGATACGCAGATGCACCGCAACGATCCCAAGGACTCAACTTTGCAGCCGGCTATGAAAAAGGCGACGGTGAAGGATATTGTCGATGCCGTTCTTTACCTGGCACAGGCAGGTCACGTGAGCGGAGAGATACTCCACGTGGATGGTGCCGCTCCGGCGCGTCGTTGGTAGTGTTTAGCTTCTTGTCAAATTGAGGGCGCAAGATGACCGATCAACAAAAGAACGATCAGCTGAAGAACGATCAACAAAAGAAAGACCCGGATTCTGCGGCGCGAGATCAAAGGATCCGTGCGGCACTGGATCAGCATTGGGCGGCCTCCGATGCCAACGATTTTGAAACTGAGCACCTCATCTATCGCGAAGACGCGGTGCTCGACTACCCGCAGTCAGGCGAGCGGACTCGCGGTCGACGCAACATACAGGGTCAACGCGCCAGTCAACCGAGCAACAAACGATTTACTGTCCGACGAATCATCGGCGGCGGTGATCTTTGGGTCACGGAACTGATCCTGACATACGACGGCAAGCCGTCCGACACGGTTAGCATCATGGAGTTCACGGGTGACAAGGTTGCGCGGGAGACGCAGTACTTTGCGGATCCATTCGTGGCTCCCGCATTTCGCGCTCAGTGGGTCGAACGGATGGACAACCGTTAGCAATTAGCAATTAGCAATCGGCATTTAGCAGAACTTGGCGACCAAGTGCCAAATGCCAAATGCTGATTGCTCCTTGATTTCCAGGCGCAAGAATTCGCTGTGAGAGCGCCATCTGCGGCGATGGAGGGACAAGAGATGGATTGGAGCCGGTTGGTTCAGTTTGCGCTGTTGGGTCGCGGCGATTTGGAACAATATGCCATCCTGCTGGTACGCGTTGCGATCGGGCTGTTCTTCGCCATCTCCGGGGGAAACAAACTGTTTGTCGCCGGGGGCACGAAGCCCGTTTACGAGACGCTCGTTAAGGCCAAAGTCCCATTTCCCCGCCAGACTGCTTATTTTGTGGCGGGTGTCGAGTTCATTGGTGGATCGTTGGTGACTGTGGGTTTTCTTTCGACTCCGGCCTGCGTGGCTTTATTGATCGATATGACGGTCGCCACCCTGACCAGCGCGCTTTCCACCCTTCCTAAAGGACTTTCGCCGCTCAACTGGCTCGACGATTTCCTCTACCTTCCGGAAGTCCTGTACGTGCTCTTCTTTGTCTGGCTGATCTTCTCCGGTCCGGGAAAGTTCAGCGTCGATTACTGGCTTGCCGGCAAGTTGCTGAGCTGACCGACAAGGCGGCTTGTTGCCAGGCAATATATTGATGGTCATTACCCTGAACTCTTAAGCCGCATGCCGCGCTGAAATAATGCTGAAATAATAAGGATACTAGCCATACGCTGGACTTCAAGATACGAATGCCCAGATTGCTTTCAGTAAATGTCGGCCTTCCACGCGACGTGACATGGAACGGCAAAACCGTCCATACCGGAATCTGGAAATCTTCGGTGGTTGGACGAAGAATGGTGCGCAGGGCGAATATTGCTGGCGATGGGCAAGGCGATCTCACCGGTCATGGTGGCGAGCAGCGCGCCGTTTTCGTTTATCAGATGGACTCCTATCACCACTGGGAAAACTTTCTCGGACGGAAAGACTTCATCTATGGACAGTTCGGAGAAAACTTCACCGTTGAGGGACTTCCCGATAACGAGGTCTGCATTGGCGATCGCTACCGCATTGGTGGTGCTGAATTTGAAGTAACGCAGCCGCGCGTAACCTGCTACCGCGTCGCCATCCGCATGAACGATCCCCGGATGCCAGCGCTTCTCGTCGCGCATCACAGACCAGGATTCTATTTTCGCGTGTTGCAGGAAGGAGAAGTTGGGGAGGGCGATGACATTGTAAAAATCGCCGATGGTCCAGAAAGGATGACGGTGGCCGACACTGATGGCCTCCTGTATTTGCCAGGACATTCCAGCGAGCAATTGCAACGCGCGCTGCGAATTCCCGCCCTTAGCAAGGGTTGGCAGGGTTCGTTCCAGGCAATGCTCCAACAAGATTCGAGCCCCAAAACTGCGGTAGGAAATCCGGGACTCGCAAATGAGGAAAAACCGCCGGCATGGCCCGGCTTTCGACAGATGCGCGTCGCTCATATTAATAAAGAGAGCGATAGCGTAACTTCCTTCGTTCTGGCGCCAATCGATGAGCAACCCCTTCCCCTCTTTCAGGCAGGTCAATTTGTGGTTTTGCGGCTGCTCGTCGATCCGGGCAAACCGCCCGTTCTTCGCAGCTATTCGTTGTCCGATCTGCCGGCAGCCGATCATTTCCGCATCAGCGTCAAGAACGAATTGAATGGGATTGGAAGTTCATTTCTGGGCAACCGTGCGCGAGAAGGCGATTTATTGGATGTAAGTGCTCCGCGCGGAAGCTTTACTCTGCGTCCGGGCCAGAATCCTGTGGTTCTGCTGAGCGCTGGAGTGGGCGCAACTCCTGTGATGTCGATGCTGCACGCACTCGCTGCCGAGAAATCTCAACGAGAGATCTGGTGGATCTATGGCGCGCGCAATCGTGTCGACCATCCATTTGCAGAAGAATCGCGTTCATTACTAAAACAGCTCTCTCGCGGACGAGAATACATCGTGTACAGCAGGCCCGCCGCGACCGACCAAGTCGGGACAGACTTCGATGCTCCGGGGCATATTGACACAGCTTTGCTGGAGAGAATCGGCGTGTCACAGGGTAGCGACTTCTATCTTTGTGGCCCCACTTCATTCTTGCAGAGTATGCGCGATGGGCTGCGAAACTGGGGTGTGCTCGCCGGGAATGTGCATATGGAGATCTTCGGTGCGCTTGAGAGCATTACTCCTGGCATGGCGCAGGTTGCTCACACTCCTCACCTGCCACAGGGGCCGCCTGGATCTGGCCCCCCAGTCTCATTCGCACGCAGCGGGATTACCGCTGCCTGGGATCCGAAGTTTGCGAGTTTGCTTGAACTGGCGGAAGCGTGCGACGTTCCCGTCAGATGGTCGTGCCGGACTGGAGTTTGTCATACGTGCATGACGGGTCTGATCGGCGGATCGATTACTTATAATCCTGA
>Ga0116125_1001358_pt1 | contig 10642 bp, 11 predicted proteins | sample June2015DPH_16_1_2_FD_89729 | JGI IMG/M metagenome (GOLD analysis project Ga0116125, IMG submission 89729) | Peatland microbial communities from SPRUCE experiment site at the Marcell Experimental Forest, Minnesota, USA - June2015DPH_16_10 | ecosystem: Environmental > Terrestrial > Soil >...
CCTTAGAAGCGCAAAGGGTGCGGCGCGCACCGCCAAACGGACCAGGAACTGACCCGCGCCGCACTCCGTTTTGCGCGAAGTTCCTTAGAAGCGCAAAGGGTGCGGCGCGCACCGCCAAACGGACCAGGAACTGGCCCGCGCCGCACTCCGTTTTGCGCGAGTTCCTTAAGAGCGCCACGAGTGCAGCTAGATGCATTCGTGGTCTCGCTCCCTGCTGGTCGCGGCTCAGCGAGCTCGTGCATTCCTCTACGGGCTCCATTTTTACGTCGCGCAGCCGGGGCGGCAACGTTTAGCTCGACGATGTAGCCTTCTGATTCTTAACCTGCAGCTCATTCACCACCTGCTGCACATTCGGAACCGCGGCGGCGACGGTCTGGATCTGCGCGCGCAGCGCTTCGGACCCAACTTCGCCAGTCAGGGTAACAACACCACTTTTGACTTCGTACTTCACGCCCTTTTGGATTCCATTCTGGATAAGCGCGGCGTCCACGTTCTTTTCGATGCCCTGGTCCAGATCGGAATTCACTTTCTTGGCATCACTAGCGGACGCTGGTGGAAGGACAGCAATCTGGTTCGACACCACTTGGTCTCCCGCCATGGACTTCGCAATGGATTCAGCTTGTGATTTGTCACCGTCGGCAGCAACGTGCCCACCCAGGGTCACAACACCCTTGTCGCGATCCTGGCTGACGGAGACATCTTTGAAGTTAGCGGCATCCAGCGACTTGCGAATATTGTCAGAAACCCGAGGCGATTTCGTGGCCGTTGCGGAACACCCAACCAGTGTTCCGGCTAAGAGTACCGCGAGCCCGGTCAAGTACGATTTTCGTATTTTCATATTGCTTTCTAACTGCACGAGGATGGCCAACGTCATTCTGGCGTGATTGCACCGGCGCTCGCCGCGACTGCCAGGACAGATTTGTCTTTCGCGGATGGCGTGGAGCCGACGAAGAATGTAACCGCGTCTCCGAGACTGGTCACTAGTCGCTCCGGGCGCTTGGGTTGAAAGCGCTGCAAGGCGCTCTCTATATCACCAGTGAATCCCCAGACTCCAATCACGATCTTGGTCCGGGGAAAACGTACCTGGAGCAACCGGCTGAGGGTTCTGGCGCGGGCAAACGCGAAGGGCGGCACGGCGGAAATACAGAACATGTCCTTCGGTTCGGGCTCTACGATCGCCACCAAATGTTGCAGCGTAGGGTCGAGGGGAAGTGATAGCGCGGTACAGCCGGCATGATCCAGCAGTTGGGCCAACATGACGGCGGCGATCTCGTCCGCTTCATCGTTAACAGGAAGACAGAGTACGCGGCCGGCCGCACATGCCGGTTTCAGTTCCAGCTCACCCTCGGTTTCAGCGTCGGCACTGGCGGGCTCGGAAGCCGCGGTTTGTTCGGAGAATTCCGCGGTCATTTCTCTTATACTGAGGAAAACAAACTCCTCTCGAGCCGGATCGAGCGCCCCCTTGTGCCGATCCTGCTCCGCCATCGTGAGCGCCGGTATGATTACCAAATCGTACAGTTGAACCAGGGAATTCTCGCTCAGGTAGACATCGGCCACTGCGCGCGCTTCATGATCGTCCATCGCCAGCAAGCGTTGATAGACTTGCGCTTCCGCCGCAAGGACCGGTTGATCGCCCAGTAGAATGTACAAAAAGGATAGCTGCGGAACGTGACGGCCCAAAACCACCACGCACACTGTCAGTGGCGTCGCGAGAATCAGCCCAGCGGGTCCCCACAAAGCCGCCCAAAACACCGTGGTCAACAGGATCGCCAGCGAAGAGATTCCCGTGTGCATCCCATAGAGCCAGGGCTCAACGAAGTTGCCGGTTACAAGCTCCAGCGTGGCGAACAGCAGGAATACCAGCAGCGGAGGCATCCAATGATCGAAAACCGCGAGTGAGAGCAGCAAGGGCAATGCGGCTGCTACCAGCGATCCAACGTACGGCACGATGCGCAGGATTCCCGCCACGCCTCCCCACAAAATCGCGTACGGAACCCCGATCAGGTACAAACCCGCGCCACACAGGACGCCGAAGATCGCATTCACCAGCAGTTGCATCATCAAGTACCGGCTAACCCGCCGCGTCGCATCATCCAGGGCTTGGGTCATCACGTTGAGATGATCGAGGCCCGCCAGGCGGAAGAGTCGATTGCGCAGGTCGTTCTGTTCGATTAGCAGAAACACGCTGAATATCAGAACCATGCCGAGGATTCCGAGCGGCACCAGAACGGGCGTGGCCAGTTGGCGAATATATTCGAACTCGTTGGCTGGCCCTGCCACGATCTCCACCGGAACAGTCCGGCCAAGTTGATTCGCAGGTTGATTCGCAGGTCGGCTAACAGGTTTATTCGGAGTGGTGCGCCTGACTGGACTCGGAGCTGGTGGGGCGATGGGCAACGGTGTACTGGAAAGCTCCTTGCCGAGCTCTTCCACGCTCGCGGCAGCCCGTCCGACCGCGCCTTTACCGGGTGTGCGGATCGCTTCAATCTTGTTATGAATGTTCTCCTGGTAACTGGGCAGGTCGTTGACCACTTCCACCAGCTCATTGAAGATAATCCAGCCAACTCCGCCTGCAATCGCGATGGAGACCACCATGATGAGGAGCACCGATGGAAAGCGGCCGAGGCCCATTTTTTGCATCCAGGCCACGGCGGGCGACAGTACTAAAGTGAGGACGATGGCGAATGCCAGAGGAATAAGGATCTCGCGCGCCAGGTAAAGAATGGCAATCACCGCGACCAAAACCGCGGCGGTCCGAACGCCTGAGCTGCGTTGTGAAATGGGAGGCTTGATCATAGCCGGCATTGGCTCTCCGTTCTCCGTGGGGCAGGTTGGTAACTGTTGCCAACCTGCGCGCCGATTGCCAATCGGCGCTTACAGCGGCGGGTTACCAACCCGCGCGCAGGATGCCATCCTGCCCCACAACCAAACCGAAAAAGGAGTCACTTCCATTGTCAGCGGCACACCCGCTCCCAATCTGCTCAATGTTGCTCACTTCCGTGGAATTCAACAAAGGCAGCGCGCGGCCGACCGCCGGAGCGTCAATCGTGCAGCACGATATTCAGCAGCGAGCTGTGAACTTCCAGCCCGCCGTTGTATTCGATGAATCCCAGTTTGCGGAACCGGTTCATGAAAAAGCTGACTCTGGAGCGAGTGGTACCCACAATCTCAGCCAACATTTCCTGGCTGATCTTTGGAATCACGCGCTCTGCTTTACCTTCCTTGCCGAAGTTAGCCATCAGCAGAAGTACCCGCGCCAGGCGCTTCTCACTGGAGTTAAAGAGCTGATCCACCAGATCCTCCTCGATCCGAATGTTCCGGGAGAGCAGGTAACGCAGGAACAACTCGGAAAAAGGAGGGCTCGCTATGTAGCATCGTGATCACACTTTGCTTTTCCAGCCGCATGATCAAGCACTCCGATAATGCGGACGCGCTGGCCATGAGCAACGGCTGGCCGGCCAGGCATCCTTCGCCAAAGAAGTCGGCGGATCCCAGGATAGCGACCACTGCTTCTTTACCCCGTTGGGAAACCACCGTCAGCTTGACCCTGCCTTTCTGGATATAGAAAATGGCGTCGGCCGGATCGCCTTGCGAGAAAACCCTCTGGCTCTTCCCGTATTCCGCCAGGGTCCTTCCTTTGCCGACCTTGGCCAGAAACACTTTGGGATCGAAATCTGGTGCTGCTTTCGGCTTTGTCTTCACTTAGATCGAGTATACCTACAGACCAAACGAAGGAAGGGTGAGCAATATTGAGCAGCCTATGAACAGGCCATTGTTTAAACTGAAAGGTTACCACGACATCCAATTCCCAGTCTCGACGTATAATGATCCGCGCCCCCTGGGCGGCTGTGTTCTTGAGTGTCCTATCTCTGAGCGGTCAGGTAAACGTCCTCACTTACCACAACGATCTTTCGCGAACCGGTCAGAACCTAAGCGAGACCATTCTCACTCCGTCGAGTCTCCGGGTGGGCGAGTTCGGCCAACTCTTCAGCGATCCGGTGGATGGCCAGGTTTACGGCCAGCCGCTATACATGTGGGGATTGAACATTGCGGGGAAGGGTTTCCACAACGTGGTATTCGTCGTGACCGAACACGATAGCGTCTACGCGTTCGATGCTGACAACAACACGGGATCGAACGCCGCCCCGCTCTGGCAGGCCAGTTTCATCAATCCAGCCGCCGGCATCACCTCGGTCCCGGCCGATAACTTGGGCTGCAATGTTATCACGCCAGAGGTGGGAATCACCAGCACTCCGGTGATCGACCCGATTACAGGAACCTTGTACGTGGTTGCGATGACGCTGGAAAGTTTCGGCCAAACCTACGTGCATCGGTTGCACGCGCTGGACGTCCAGACTGGCGCGGAACAACCCGGCAGTCCCGTTGAGATTCAAGCTTCGGCGCCGGGAACGGGCGATGGAAACTCCACAGTGACGTTCCAGCCCTGGTTATACAAAGAACGTGCGGGACTGCTCTTACTCAACGGGGTGGTCTACACGGCTTGGTCCTCGCATTGTGATTCCGGGAACTATCACGGCTGGGTCATCGGGTACGACGCAAAAACACTCCAACGCGTAGCAGTTTACACCAGCACTCCGAATTGGGAAGCCGGGTCCATCTGGCAGAGCGGAGCGGCGCCGGCAGCCGACGCAAACGGCAACATATACGTTGTCACCGGCAATGGAACCTTCGATGCCGAGCGCGGCGGCGGGGATCTGGGTGACACCGTCATCAAGCTCGCGACCACGAATGGGCTTTCGGTCGCCGATTACTTCACTCCGTTCAACGCCGACTTGCTGGACATCGAAGACATGGATCTCGGGTCGAGCGGAGCGCTTCTGCTGCCGGATACGGCCGGAACCTCCCAGCACCCGCATCTGCTCGTGACCGGTGGTAAAGAGGGCCGCATATATCTTGTCGATCGGGACCGCATGGGACATTTTTCACCCGGAAGCGATAGCCAGATCGTTCAATCCCTTCCAGCAGCCGTCGGCCCGTTGTTCGGGATACCTGCGTACTTCAACAACACGGTCTTCTTCGGGGCCAAGAACGATGCGCTGAAGGCTTTCCCGATCTCGAATGGCCTTCTGTCTGAAATACCGTCCTCCGAAAGCACCGGTGCGATGCCATACCTGGGTTCAGTGCCCAGCATCTCGGCCCACGGAACGAAGGATCCCATCGTTTGGAGCATTCAGCCCGACGCACTGCACGCCTACGATGCGACGAACCTCGCCAGCCAGCTATACAGCGGCAGCTTCGGCTCCTACATAAAATTCTCGACACCAAGCATTGCGAACGGCAAGGTCTACGTGGGAACTGAAAACTCGGTCGCGGTGTTTGGGCTTCTCAAGTCGCCGGGCATTAGCGCAATCGTGAACTCGGCTGGAAACGGCGCGGGCGCTGCCGCACCGGGATCCATCGTCTCCATATATGGGACGAATCTGGCAGCCGGCGCCGCAACGGCATCCCAGAATCCACTGCCGAAAGTTTTGGCGGGCTCCCGGATATTGATCAATGGTCTTCTGGCTCCTTTGCTTTCCGCCGGCCCCACTCAAATCAATGCCCAGGTCCCCTATGAAGTTCCAGCCGGAATTGCAACGGTTGTGGCGATCGAAGGGAACAGCGTGTCCACGCCGGTCGCGCTTCAAATTCAGGAAACAGCGCCGGGAATTTTCGCCGCGCTCAACCAGGATGGAACCGTCAACGGACCGGCGCATCGAGCTTCGCCCGGAAGCACTCTTCTGGTGTTCTTAACGGGCGTGGGTCCAACCGAACCTTCCCTGCCTACGGGCGTTGCGGCGCCGGCAGGTCAACCGGTGAGTGCTATGGCTCCGCTGAGCGCGTCCATCGGTGGCCAGACCGCCCCCGTCCTCGCCGCTGGTCTGGAACCAGGATTGGTTGGTGTGTTCACAGTGACCCTGCGCGTGCCGCCGCAGGCGCCGGGGAACCATCCGCTAGTGATCCAGGCAGGTGGCGTTCTGAGCAACAGCCTGGCGGTAAATATAGGTCAAAACTGAACAGTGATAATCCGCTGATGAGTCTACAATACCCGTGGAGCGCCATTGACCTACCTAAAATATGAGATCGGCTCAGGACAAGTTACGAAAGTAACCGCTGACGAGATCCTGCGATGGTTTGAAGCCTGCTTTCAAACGTCGGGCGACGTCTGGGACAGGATGAACCAGAAAGACTTTTTCTTTGGCTCGCGGGAGCGCATCTACGCCAACGAGAAAAGCGTCAAGCAACTCGGGCTGACCTATTTCGATGGTGGGCCTTACTTCATTCGTCCAACCGCTCGGCCAGAGCCAGCGGCGCATTGATATCGTCACTGGTGGCGTTTCGCCTACGCCGAAGAACTTGAGTGCCTCCTACCCGTGCGCCCGTCTGGAAGGTCAACGCCATCCCGAGTAGTATCACCACCACGATCGCAATCGGCAACAACGGAATGTAAAGTAAGAAAACGCCGATGCAGTCCACCAGCAGCGCGGTGGAGAGCACATGGCCGGCCGTTCAGTCGAAAAGCGTGGCGTCCCACGTGCTACAGCTTGGCTTGACACTTGGAGGGGACACTTGGAAGAAACCACCGTGGAAATCAGCCAGATCACAACTCGATACCGATCCTCTCTGCGGGAGATTTTCTGCCACACCTCGGCACACGTTGTGCCGGCAGCGTCGATGTCGGGGCTATTCTTGACACTGCTGGCCGTGCTGGCAGGGGCTCTGGGTTTGTGGCGTTTGGGCGTGGACCCTGGCTGGACCAGTCCATTCTTTGTAGCGAGCGGATTGTTCTCGCGCTATCAATTGTGGTTCGCCATCGCGATCGTCGCACAAACATCCGCATTCATCCTCAATCGCTGGGTGGCGAATCAGGTTATAGACGTTCCGGCCATCGCCGCGGTATAGGAGACGTACCATCATGACTACGAAAGAGCTAACGCATTTCCAAACTATTCTGGAGGTCCGGCAAGCTGAGTTAGAAGCGCTGCTTCGAAACCGCGAAGTAATCGCCGTGAATTTGAACTCCGACATGCTGGACCAGATCCAGCACGCCCAGGAACGCGAGATGGCGATTGGCAACCTCGAGCGTGCATCCGCCCGTCTGAGCCAGGTGCGAGGTGCGCTCCAAAGTATTCAGCGCGGCACTTTCGGAATCTGCCTCGACTGCGAAGAGGAGATCAGCATGAAACGGCTCGCGGCAGTGCCCTGGACTACAGCGTGCCTGGCCTGCCAGGAAGCCGCGGATCTTAGTGGAATGCCAACTCAAAACGCGATCGAAGAGCCAGTCCTGAGCGCTGCCTGAGCTGACCGCCCGCGGTCATTTGACCAAATACCGTTACCCCGTCGGAAGCGCGAATCGGCCCAAATCGATATCGGCTCAACGCAAGATAACGTGGTGCGAGCCGTGCAGTGAACAATCGTGCCGTGACCAGATTACCCCGTAGGGCAAGCCTCTGGCTTGCCAGTCCCCGATTGGCCATTGTGTCGATTCTCGTGGTGGGCGCAATTTCGGCAACTGCATCCGCCGTCGATCTTTCCAAATACCGGGACTTCCAACTGGGGGCGAACCTGGCTACCATCGCAAAACAGACCAGCGCCAGCCTATCCGACGTAAAAGTAATTCATAGCCGCCCGGCCCTCATCCAGGAATTGCAGTGGCGCCCGCAACCTTTGGGCGCGAAGTCCCATTCGGAGCCGGCAAAAGAGGTGGTCTTCAGCTTCTATGACGGCGAACTGTTCAAGATCGCGGTTTATTACGATCGGTACGAGACCGAGGGCCTGACGGCGGATGACATCGTCGACGCGATAGCTACGAACTACGGGACGGCGTTGAAGCCGGTCGCTGCGGCCGCTGTGGAGGGCCCGTATGCCGATCAGGAAACCGTCGTCGCACAATGGCAAGATCCCGAGTATCGCTTCGATCTGATCCGTTCGTCGTACGGGCCAGCCTTCCAGCTGATTGGTGTTCTGAAGAAACTGCAAGCAACGGCCGAAGCCGCCATTCTAGAGGCGACGCGGCTCGACAACCAGGAAGCGCCTCAAAAGGCCGCTGCCCAGGTAGCGCTTCTCGAAGAAGCGGAAAGAGCCAAGCTTGACCAAGCCAGGCTGGTGAATAAGGCCAAGTTTAGGCCATAACCGAGTTGAGGCGGAATCACAAATGAATGTTTCGATAGCCACTGAAATAAACGCATGGGAAGACGAGGGCGGATCTGCGCCCCCAATGTCGGGCGCCTCGGCGGCCGAGCTCACCGGCACCGCCAGTCAGGTGGAGTGGGCCGTGCGAATCAAACGCCAGGTGAACGCCGAGTTCGACCGTGTGGCGGCGGCATTCCGATCTGTAGCGGATAGACAGAGTGACAGGAAGCGCGCCGAAACCGAACGCATCATCGCGGTACTCGAAGACCAGCGAACCGAAGTAATGCGCCACAACCAGGCTGGCTATTTCATTCGCGACTGGCAAGAGATCAGTGATCAGGTCCGCCAGGTGATCTTTCAGGATGCGCGTTATCAGGCAATCAAGAACGCAATCGCAGTACCGGCGACAACTTTAACAGGAGACTAACAGCATTATGAATATTCGACCGTTATATGACCGCATCGTGGTGAAGCGGATTGACGAACAAGAAACCACGCGCAATGGCATTGTCATCCCGGACTCCGCCAAGGAGAAACCGCAAGAGGGCGAGGTTATGGCCGTCGGCCATGGCAAGCGCCTGGAGGATGGCAAACTGGTGGCTCTCGACGTCAAAGCGGGCGACCGTATCCTTTTTGGAAAATATTCCGGCAACGAGATCACGCTGAAGGGCACGGAGTACATCATCATGCGTGAGGACGACGTTCTCGGAGTTCTGGATTCTGCCGGCAAAACGGCGAAGAAAGTCGCGTAATTCATTCGAACTCAAAAGGAACCCATCATGGCAAAACAGATTACTTATAGTGACCACTCCCGGCAGGCCATCCTGCGCGGTGTCAACCAGCTCGCCGAAGCGGTCAAGGTGACGCTCGGCCCCAAGGGACGCACCGTGGTTCTCGAAAAGAAATTCGGAGGCCCTACCATCACCAAAGATGGCGTAACGGTGGCGAAAGAGATCGAGCTGAAAGATCCGCTGGAGAACATGGGCGCCCAGATGGTCCGCGAGGTGGCATCCAAAACTTCCGACGTGGCCGGCGACGGCACCACTACCGCTACCATCCTTGCGCAGGCGATTTTCCGCGAGGGCGTCAAGGCGGTTACAGCCGGTGCAAACCCGATGGCCATCAAACGTGGCATTGACAAGGCGGTCGAAGTAGCCGTGGAAGAGATCAAAAAGCTCTCGAAGCCAGTCTCCGGCGACATGATTGCTCAGGTGGGCCGGATTTCGGCCAATAGCGATTCCACTGTCGGCGATGTCATTGCCCAGGCGATGCAGAAGGTGGGCAAGGACGGCGTGATCACGGTTGAGGAATCCAAGACCATGACCACCGAACTCCAGACCGTGGACGGTATGCAATTCGATCGCGGCTACCTCTCGCCGTACTTTGTGACTGATCCCGAGCGTATGGAATGCGTACTGGAAGATCCCTACATCCTGATCCACGAAAAGAAGATCAACAACATGAAGGATGTGCTGCCGATTCTCGAACAGATCGCTCGGGCGGGCAAGCCGCTTCTGCTGGTCTCGGAAGAAGTGGAAGGCGAAGCGCTAGCCACATTGGTAGTTAACAAACTCCGCGGAACGCTCAACGTGTGCGCCGTGAAAGCGCCGGGCTTCGGCGATCGTCGCAAAGCCATGCTCGACGATATTGCGATCCTGACCGGCGGCAAAGCCATCATGGAAGAAACCGGTATCAAGCTGGAAGGCGTTCAGTTGGCCGATCTGGGGCGCGCTAAGCGCGTCACGGTGAATAAAGACAACACCACCATTATCGACGGCGCGGGAACTCAGAAAGACATCGAAGGCAGGATCAAGCAACTCCGTTCCCAAGTGGAAGAAACAACCTCGGATTACGATAAGGAAAAACTGCAGGAGCGGCTGGCGAAACTCGCGGGTGGTGTGGCAATCATCAAAGTCGGCGCCGCTACCGAGACCGAGATGAAAGAGAAAAAAGCTCGCGTCGAGGATGCTCTCAATGCCACCCGCGCCGCGGTTGAGGAAGGGATCGTGCCGGGCGGCGGTGTCGCGCTGCTACGCGCGGGCATTGCGCTCGAAAAGTTGACGCTCCCCGGTGACGAACAGTTCGGCGTGACCATCGTTCGACGCGCATGCGAGGAGCCGGTCCGCCAGATTGTGCTCAATTGTGGAACCGAGGGCGCCGTGGTCGCCGAACATATCAAGAACCAGGCGGATCCAAACTTCGGCTTCAATGCCGCCACTGAAAAGTACGAAGACCTGGTGAAGGCCGGCGTAATTGATCCAACGAAAGTCACTCGCACGGCCCTGCAGAATGCAGCCTCCATCGCATCGCTCATGCTCACCACCGAGGCCATGGTCTCGAGCGTCGCGGAGGAAGCAGATTGAACAAGCGATTACTAAAGCGCCACAAGCGACAGGTCGCCCGCGCGAAGGAACATGTGAAACTGTCGGAGCCCGACGTGCGAACACCGGAACAAATAACCGCTGCGAGAGAAGCCGGCCGTTCCGCCGGCGGCAGTCGCGGAGGCTCC
>Ga0116125_1001359_pt1 | contig 10634 bp, 7 predicted proteins | sample June2015DPH_16_1_2_FD_89729 | JGI IMG/M metagenome (GOLD analysis project Ga0116125, IMG submission 89729) | Peatland microbial communities from SPRUCE experiment site at the Marcell Experimental Forest, Minnesota, USA - June2015DPH_16_10 | ecosystem: Environmental > Terrestrial > Soil > Wetlands...
GAAGAAATCAGCTTGCCCAGTTTCTCCATCTGCAGCAATTCGCCTTCGACCATCTGTTGGGTCAAGTCGATCAGAGTGTCGAGGATGCGGAAATTTCGCTCCTGCACGGCGATCTTGAATGCCTGCATATAGAGCCAATCGCCTGCAAGCACGCACTTGGAGTTCCCCCATTGCGTATTGGCGGCGGGACGGCCGCGCCGGGTCTGAGCCTCATCGATAATGTCGTCATGGACGAGCGTGGCGGTGTGAATGATTTCGACGACTGCGCCCAGTTTGATGGCGCCGCGTCCCGGGTAATTGAAAAGTTTGGCGGATAGCAACAAAAGCATGGGACGAATGCGTTTGCCTCCGCCGCTGCGCAAGTATTCGCCGATCTCGGTGATCGCCTCTACGCCTGAAACCGTATCCCGCCCGAACTCGCGCTCAATCGCAGAGAGGTCGCCGCGCAATAACTCAAAGATCTCTTTTCCGTTGATAATGGCCGGCGTAGTCAATCGGTTGGTGCTCAATTCAAAAGCCTCAAGCGTAGAAGCGCGAAAAGTTAGTTGGTCCGGTAATTCGTAAACTGAGTATCAATGCCAAAATCCTGCCCGCGAAGGAGTGCGATAATCTCCTGCAATGCGTCGCGATCTTTGCCGCTCACCCGCACCAGATCTCCCTGAATCGACGCGTTTACTTTTTTCTTGGAATCCTTGATCAGCTTCACGATCTGGCGTGCCTTCTCGATGGGGATGCCTTGCTGCATAGTGATCTTTTGCTTTACCGTTCCCCCAGCGGCTGGCTCGACCGGTCCGTAAGTCAGGCCCTTGAGAGAAACGCCGCGCTTCACCAGTTTCTGCTGAAATATTTCGGTGACCGCTTTCAATTTGTATTCGTCTACGGAGTGCAGGTTGATCGCGTCCTTGCCCTCGAGTTCGATGTTCGACTTCGAGTCTTTCAAATCGAAACGAGTGTGAATTTCCTTCAGCGCCTGCTGCATGGCATTCGATACTTCCTGCAGGTCGAGCTTGCTCACAATGTCAAAAGTGTTCTCTGGCATGATATTTCGCTGCTAAGTAACAGATTACGCAGCCCCAGCAAAAGATGCTCTTAACAAGCTAAATGGAGTTGACCTTTTCGTGAAGTGAAAAGAAACGGTAAAAGTTGTTCGCCGTTTGAAAACCAATATCCTCCATCGATTGGCCGCGGATTTCGCCGATCTGCCGCGCTGCCTCTTTTACGAACAACGGCTCGTTGCGCTTGCCGCGATAGGGCACGGGCGCGAGAAATGGCGAATCCGTCTCAATCAACATGCGGTCCAGTGGCACTTCTTTTGCTGCGTCACGAATCTGCTGCGCTTTGGGGAAAGTCACGTTGCCGGCAAAAGAGATCATGAATCCCATATCCAAAGCGCGTTTTGCGTGATCCCACGCGCCGGTGAAACAGTGCAGGACGCCGCCCAGTCCGCTTGGCGCCCAATGTTCGTCAAGCAATTTGAGGCAATCCTCCCATGCATCCTCGCTGCCGTTAGACGGTCGGCAGTGGATCACGATGGGAAGCTTGACCAGTTGCGCCAGTTGTAATTGCTTCAAGAATACTTGTTGTTGAATGTCGCGTGGTGAATGGTCGTAGAAATAATCCAGCCCGATCTCTCCCCAGGCGATGACCTTGGGTCGCGTTGCCAGTTGTGCCATTTCTTCGAAATCGGCATCCCGAGCGAGCTTGGCTTCGTGAGGATGAATACCGATCGTCGCATAAATAAAATCGTGCTGTTCGGCGAGTCGAATGGCACAGTCGAGAGAACCTGGGCCGGTTCCGCTGCCGATAGCGAGAATCGTCTCGATCCCAGCTTCACGGGCGCGCGCGATGACTTGTTCACGGTCAGCCTCGAATTGCTCCGTCTCAAGATGCGCGTGGGAATCGACGAAGATGGGTCGTTGGTCGTTGGTCATTCGTTATTAATCATTGGTCGTGTGGTGACGGGCGACTCGTCCGTCCGCGTAGGTCATGCGGATAGAACGCTCGCTTTATTTCAATCTCGTCCCGACCGGCACATCTTCTAGGAAGCTTGCCAGCACCGCCTTTCCGCCTTCGGGCGACGCGGCAACAATCATGCCATTCGATTCCAGTCCCCGGAGTTTTCTGGGTGCGAGGTTGGCGACGATGACTACTTTCCTTCCGATCAACAACTCTGGCGCGTAGGACTCGGCGATTCCGGCCACCACTTGTCGAACCTCGGTGCCCAAATCTACTTCCAACCTTAGTAACTTGTCCGCCCCTTTTACTTTCTCGGCGACTTTGACTTGACCCACTCGCAGTTCGACCTTTGCAAAATCGTCGATGCTGATCTTGCCGTCGGCAAGCGCCGCGGCGGCCTTTGCAGGAGGTGCTGCGGCCTGCGTAGCAGCGGAGATCACGGCTCCAGACAGCGACGCCTCAGGCTGCGCTTCGGTTGTGGTTGATCCGCTTCGCTGCTGCTCTTCCATTTTCTGCATCCTTTCGATCGCACTCTTGTCGGCGCGCGGGAATACGGGTTCGACATTGCCTAACTTCGCGCCCAGTTGGAGTTGTCCCCACTTTAAATCTGAGAGGGGGAACTGGCGAATGTCACCCAACCCCAACTGCGCCCAGATTCTCGAGGTCGCATCGGGAATTACCGGATGAGCCAGCGCGGTCACGATGCGCAAGGCTTCAGCGCTGGTATATAAAATCGTCGCCAAGCGCGATCGGCTTTCTTCGTCCTGCTTCTCGCCAAGCGCCCAAGGCTCATTCTCAACAATATATTTGTCTACCGCAGCCACCAGACTCCATGCAACTTCCAGAGCGCGAGAAAACTGATATTGATCTACCAGGGTACCGTACTCAGCGATCACTCTACGCGCGCTTTCGGCTATAGCATTATCTCCCGCTCTTTGCGAAACAGCCGCCGATGGATACGGGATTTCGCCGCGAAAATATCGCGTGATCATGGTCAGGGTGCGGCTGGCGAGGTTGCCGAGTCCGTTGGCCAGGTCGGCGTTATAGCGCTGGACCAGCGCATCAAAAGAAAAAGATCCATCCTGGCCGAACACAACCTCGCGCAGCAGGAAATAACGCAGCGCATCCGCGCCGAGTACATCGAGAATTGTCTCCGTGCGCACGATGTTCCCGCGCGACTTCGACATTTTACTTTCCTCAAACAGCAGCCAACCGTGCGCCATAATGGCTTTGGGCAGCGGAAGTCCTGCTGCCATCAGAAACGCGGGCCAATACACGCAGTGGAAGCGAACGATCTCCTTGCCGATCATCTGCAGATCGGCTGGCCAGTATTTCTGAAATGCTTCCTGAGCGCCTTTGTGCGACGATCCGTAGCCGATGGCCGTAATGTAGTTCGCCAGTGCGTCGAACCACACGTAGATCACATGCTTAGGATCGTCGGGCACGGGAATGCCCCAGGAGAATGTCGAACGGCTGATCGACTGATCGCGCAGTCCGCTGCGCACGAACGACATTACTTCGTTGCGCCTGGTCTCGGGCCGGATGAAATCCGGGTGCTCGGTGTAGAGTTGCAGCAACTTGTCCTGAAACGCGGAAAGTTTGAAAAAATAATTCTCTTCCTTCACCGTTTCTGTCAGCCGCCCGCACTCTGGACAAGGAGCGCCGGGCCCAACCGCATCCACGTAAAGTTCGTCGAAGACACAATACTGGCCGCTGTACGTACCTTTGTAGATGTAGCCGTTGTCACGAATGCGCCGGAAGAGTTCCTGCACTCGCTTGGTGTGGCGTTCTTCGGTCGTACGGATAAAGTCGTCGTTGGTGATGCCCATGCGCTTCCACAATGCGCGGAACTGCGCCGAAACTTCATCGGTATATTCTTGCGGCGTTTTGCCCGCGGCTTCCGCAGCGCGTTCAATCTTCTGCCCATGCTCGTCGGTGCCGGTGAGGAAGTAGGTGTCTGCGCCCAGCATGCGCTGCCGCCGCGCAATCGTGTCGCAGGCGATCGTAGTGTAAGCATGACCAATGTGCGGCCGCGCATTGACGTAGTAAATCGGAGTCGTAATGTAGAACTTCTTATTCATTTGTGGGCTTCAGGTAACGAAAGGAATCGGGATTCTGATGCCTTTCTTTATGAACCTTTGTGTTCTTTGTGGTTGATGACGTTTTCAGCGTTGGCGGTTCATATAAAGCTGCAAAACTTCCTGCATGACGCTTTTCAAAGGCACATGGCATTCAGTCGCGATGCGCCGGCAATCCTCGTATTCGGGAGCGTAATTCGTGACTGTGCCGTTCATGCTGGCAATTTTCACTCGTGCATCGCCCCATCGGGTTGCGATCGTCACCCATTCTCTGGCAAGTGCCTGGCGCTTTTCCTCGCGTTGCCGCACCCCTAGCGTCGACGTTTCCGTGAAAATCAGATCCATCATTTTTGGTGCGTCCACGTTACCGCAAAGAACCGTAAGCAGCATGCCCGGACGATTCTTCTTCATTTGTACGGGCAGGCCGAAAGCATCCAGCGCGCCCTCCTCGAGTAAACGGTCTATCACGTAGCCGAAGACTTGCGGATTCAGGTCGTCGATATTGGCTTCGAGCACGGTGATCGTGTCGCGAGGGATCCCGGCCGTAAATTCCGGCTGACTTTCGCCGATCGCGAGCCGCAAAACATTCGCGTGTCCGGCAAAGTCACGAGTGCCTGCTCCGTAGCCGGTCTTTTCCATTTTCATGGCTGGAAATGGTGCGAATCGTTTTGCCAGTGTTTTGACGATGGCTGCGCCCGTTGGCGTGACTAGTTCGAATTGAATTCCAGACGAATATATCGGCGCATCTTTCAACAACTCGAGCGTCGCCGGCGCGGGAACGGGCAAAGTTCCGTGGGCGCACTTCACCGTGCCTCCGCCAACATTGAGCGGCGAACAGAGAATTTCGTCGACGCCGAGTGAGTCAACCGCAACAGCAGCGCAGACAATATCCACCATGGCGTCTACCGCTCCCACTTCGTGAAAATGGACGTTGTCGATGGTGGTGTCGTGAATCTTGGCCTCTGCCACGCCCAGCGCTTCGAAGATGGCGACTGCTAAGGCTTTCGCCCCGTCGCTGATCGCCGCCTTGCGGATAATGCCGCAGATTTCATTCAGCCCGCGCCCATGTCCCCCGGAATGGCTCTGAGCATGCTCGTGTTCGTGCTGGTGCGCCGGGTTCCCATCGCGATTGGCCTCCATCAGCGCTGACGCGGTTCTGGTCTGCGAAGGTCTTTGCCCTTGCAACGCGTAATTGTGCTCCAACAAGGCGATCGGTTCGGAGTCATGAGCTCTGGCATGTTCAAGCTCATGAATATGTGGATGAGCCAGTTCTTCGCGTTCGTTGGTCGCTCCCGAAGGCTCCTTGTGCTGCTCCAGATAAGCCTCGCGCGGCAAGTCCTTCTCACCATCCGAATAAACGTCCACCTTGATTGCGCCAATGCCGTTGCGCTTAACTCGAGAAATCTCCAGGCGGGCATCGATATTCAGCGCCGCGACCGTTTGCTCGAAGAGTTGCTTCGGCACACCAGCATCGACCAGCGCGCCCAGGAACATGTCGCCGCTGACGCCGGAAAAACAATCAAGGTAGGCTATACGCATAGAGCTTGATTTTCATCATAGGGAAGCACGCACATGGCGTCAAACCGCTGTGACGCCTGCCCTCTGCTACAATCACTGTTTTCGTCAACCGCTTCGAGGGACTCTTGTATCGTCATCTGGAACGCCGGCTAGCTCAGCAAATTAGCGAGTTCCTGCGCCGCAGTTACGGTCTCGATTTGCCGAAGGTCGTCATCGAGCAGCCACCTCGGGTCGAGCTTGGCGAATATGCATTGCCACTTGCTTTTGAATTGGCCAAGAAGCTGCGCAAGCCGCCGCGAAAGATTGCTGAAGAGATTGTTGCCGGCATCGGGACGATTGAGGACTTCGAGAAGCTCGAACTCGCTGGTGCTGGCTATATCAACGCCCGCGTGAACCGCGCTAAATTGGCCTCCGCGCTAGCCGCCGATGAAAGACCGAAGGCTGAGGTTCCGCCCGGCAAAGTTCTGGTCGAGCACTCGAGCATTAATCCGAACAAGGCCGCACACATCGGACACCTGCGCAATGCCATTCTCGGCGATACGTTCGTCCGCCTGTTGCGTTTTGCGGGCAGGGAAGTCGATATTCAGAATTACATCGACAATACCGGAGTGCAAGTCGCGGACGTGGTTGTAGGGTTCTTGGATCTCGACAAAAAGTCACGCGCCGAAATCGAAGCGCTCACCCAGCAGCCACGATTCGATTATTTCTGCTGGGATTTATACGCCCAGGTTTCACGCTGGTACGAGCAGGGCAAGCAGAATCGCGATGCCCGCGTGCAAGTGTTGCATGCGCTCGAGGAAGGTGGAAACGAGACGGCTGCGATCGCTGACTTGATCTCTGTAGCCGTGCTTCGCCGCCACCTCGAGACCATGGACCGGCTGGACATCGAATACGATTTTCTTCCCCGTGAAAGCGAAATCCTTCACCTGCATTTCTGGGATGCGGCTTTTACCAAGCTCAAGGATGCGGGCGTACTTTCCTTTGAGACCGAGGGTAAGAATAAGGGCTGCTGGGTGATGCGGCGAGGAAAAGCGATTCCAAAAGAATCTGAGAACACTGAGGTAGCTGAAGAAGATCAGAAAGTTATCGTGCGATCGAATGGCACCGTGGGCTATGTCGGCAAAGACATTGCCTATCACTTATGGAAGTTTGGATTGCTGGGACGCGATTTCGGATATCGCAAGTTTTATCGATATCCCAACGGGCATGACTGCTGGATTTCAACGACGGACGGTGAACCCAATCATCCACACTTCGGGGATGTGGCAGAAATCTACAATGTGATTGATGCGCGACAGGCCGAAGCACAAAACACGGTCGTAGAAGCGCTGCGCGGGCTTGGTTATAACGAGCAGGCCGATCACTACACGCACTTTTCCTATGAGATGGTCGCGCTCACCCCGCGCTGCGCGGCCGAACTGGGATACGAGTTGTCTGAGGAGGACAAGGCTCGTTCCTATATTGAAGTTTCCGGGCGCAAAGGTTTCGGCGTAAAGGCTGACGATTTGATCGACAGGCTGATCGCTTCGGCGAAAAAGGAAGTCGATCCCCGCCATCCGCAATTAAGCGACGACGAACGCAGGACCATCGCTACGCAGATTGCAGTGGGCGCACTGCGTTATTTCATGTTGAAGTTCACTAAACCGTCCGTGATTGCGTTCGATTTCAAAGAGGCGCTGAGCTTCGAGGGTGAGACCGGGCCGTACGCGCAGTACGCCGTAGTGCGCGCCAGCAATATCTTTCGCAAGGGCGGCCTCGATCCCGACATTTTCGCTGGAGACTTAGCAAGCTACGTCTCTACCGAGGACTTCGCGAAGTACCTGAACGGCCCAGACGGGAATGAGATATGGGAGCTGTGGCTGGCGTCCTCGAAGACGTCTTACGTGATTGATCAATGCATTGCAACTACCGAGCCGGCTTATTTGGCCAAGCATGTGTTTCAGTTAGCCCAGCTTTTCAATACCTTTTATCACCGGCACCCCATCCTTGCTGAGCCGGACGAGAGCCGAAAAAGATTTCTGCTGGCCACGGTCGCGGTGGTTCGCCGCGAATTGACTCGCGCCTTAGCAGTGATGGGAATCGCCGTCCCGGCAGCGATGTGAAAGGGATCTCGCCAGGAACCATACCTCCCCGGGTAGATCTAATTATTAAACTCCCTGGCAAATTCCACGAGGCTGCGCACTGCAATCCCGGACGGACCCTTGGCGATCCATGGTTTATTTTCTTCCATCCATGCAGTGCCGGCGATGTCGAGATGTAGCCACGGAGTGTCTTCGGCAAACTCTTTGAGGAACATTGCCGCGTTCACTGCTCCACCCCAGCGGCCACCAGAATTCACGATGTCCGCAATATTCGACCGGATGTTGTCTTTGTACTCGTCGTCAAGCGGAAGCCGCCAGAATTTCTCGCCCGCTTCTTCGGTGGCCCGATTGAAGCGCTCGTACATCTTTTCGTCGTTGGCAAAGACTCCTGCGTTTACATAACCGAGCGCAACCACAACGGCGCCGGTTAGTGTAGCGGCATCGATCAGATGAGTGCAGCCCAGTTGACGCGCGTAGCACAGCCCGTCGGCCAGCACCAGGCGACCTTCGGCGTCGGTATTGATAATCTCGATCGACTTGCCCGACATGGCAATTTGTATGTCACCAGGCTTCTGCGCCTTGCCTGACGGCATATTCTCGGTAGCGCAGATAATCGCAGTGACTCGGGTCTTCGGCTTGAGCAGCGCGATTGCCCGCATGGCACCAATCATCGCGGCAGCGCCGGCCATGTCATACTTCATCTTTTCCATGCCGTCCGCAGGTTTGATCGAGATACCACCCGTGTCGAAAGTAACGCCCTTCCCAACCAGGCCGAGCACCGGAGTTGCCGGCGCGTCCGCTGGTTCGTAGCGCAAAACGATCAGCGCGGGAGGTTCGTCTGAACCCTGGGCCACGCCCCAGAATGCACCCATCTTCAATTCTTTGAGCTTATCCGCGCCGTACACTTCAGCTTTCAGGCCAACCTCTTGCGCCATTTTGCGGGCGCGCTCCGCCAGAATGGTTGGAGTCATGCGGTTGCTCGGTTCATTCACCAGGTCGCGCGTAAAGTTTTGCGATTCGCCAATCACTCGACCTTCATCCATCGCTTTTTGCAGTTTGGCCTGATCTCCTCGCGTAACCACGGTCACGGAGTCGATCTTCTGATCTTTGCGGTCGCTCTTATAAGTGTCGGGATCGAAGTTGCCGACGAAAGCGCCCTCCACAATGGCCTTCACCGCTTCGCTGCTGTCGATGTTTGCAGGAACCAGAAACGCCAGGCTGCGAATTCCCTTCGGCTTCAGGTATCGGACGGCAACGCCAGCCAGCTTGCGCAACTCGGAAGCGGAGAAATTCTTGGCCTTGCCGCCACCCAACAACAGCAGGCGTTTTGCCTTCAGCTTTGCAGGGCGATGCAGCAACGTCGTTTCAAATATCTTGCCAGTAACTTCGCCGCTGGCAATCACCTCGGCTGCGGCGTCTTTGTCGGCGCCATCGCTAGCTTCGATCCTGACTTCGGTTTTATCCTTTGAGCCGTGATCCAGGACTACCACGGCCAGGCATTCGGTTTCGACTTCTGCTGGATTGGCAAAAGAGAGGTTCGTCTTCATAGTTTGTGTAATTCCAGTATCGTCGTCGGCAGGGTAAAAGTGCAAGCGTCACCGATTCTAAACAACCTAAGAATTTTAGGTACTCGTTCTGCTTGCGCTGGCATCCTATAAAATGGCTAGCTTTAATAGGCATTGGGGATGGAACTTCCATTCGATAGGAGAGTTTATGAAAAAACATTTCCTGCTGTTTGCGATACCTATGGCAATTGCTGCTCTGTTGGCTAGTGCGCAGCGGACCATGGCTCAGGAAAACTCAGCGCCCGCTGGGCCGTCGGTGAACCTGGTGGCGACAGTTGAAGCGCGCCACGGTTCCAACGTTCCCACCATCACCCGCGACGACGTGATGGTGTATCAAGGCCGCGACCGGGACAAGGTGACCGATTGGCTGCCGCTGCAGGGAGAGCACGCGGGACTCGAACTATTCATTCTGCTTGACGATTCATCGAACGTAAGCCTGGGTTCGCAGTTGGAAGACATCCGTCAGTTCATCCTCGCGCAGCCTGCGAGCACGAAGATCGGGATTGCGTACATGCAGAATGGAATTGCGCAGGTCATGCAGAATCTCGCCAGTGATCACACGCTGGCGGCGAAGGCGTTGCGCCTTCCGCTCGGAAGTCCTGGAGCCAACGCGAGTCCGTATTTTTCCCTCGGCGACTTGATCAAACGCTGGCCCGAAAACCCAGAGCGTCGCGAGGTCATCATGATTACCGACGGCATCGACCGATACTGGGGCAGCGGCCCGGACAATGCATATGTCGATACCGTGATCGAACAAGCCCAGCGCGCTGGGGTCATCGTTTATACCATCTACACGCCGGGCGAAGGACACTACGGCCACAGCTATTGGCGCACTTACTGGGGACAGAATTATCTTTCGCAGTTGGCCGACGAGACTGGCGGCGAGGGTTATTACCTCATCGGCTCCGCTCCGCCGGTTTCGTTCACGCCTTATCTTTCGGACGTGACCCGCAAGCTGGGTAATCAATACCTGCTGACGTTCATCGCCAAGCCACAAAAAAAGGCGGGGATGGAGCGAATCAAGCTTCAGACCGAGGTACCAAATGCGGAGCTAGTGAGCGCGGATAAAGTCTACGTTCCGGCCACGCCACAGTAGTTTTCTCGGCCGACTTATTTGCCTGCGGCCGCGGAATATCTGCGAAAGAAACTATCTTGCTTCCACTGCGGCCGCTGCGGACTTTGTGCGACCGAGATCATCAGGCCGCGAATTACTTCTTCATAGAGCGCGGCTGCCGATAGATCTACAGGCTGATTCAAATCGTCGGACGGTGCGTGATAACGCTGGGTGAGCCACTCTTTGAAAATCTTCTGTTCCGGAGAACCGGGTGCGGCGCCGACTCCCATTGCTAACGCCGGAACTCCGTGTCGAATAAAGTTGTATTGATCGCTGCGAATAAAGATATTCCGCTGCGGGTCGGGATCGGCTTGTACGGTGA
>Ga0116125_1001363_pt1 | contig 10604 bp, 9 predicted proteins | sample June2015DPH_16_1_2_FD_89729 | JGI IMG/M metagenome (GOLD analysis project Ga0116125, IMG submission 89729) | Peatland microbial communities from SPRUCE experiment site at the Marcell Experimental Forest, Minnesota, USA - June2015DPH_16_10 | ecosystem: Environmental > Terrestrial > Soil > Wetlands...
CTCTTTTGCATTCGCTACCCCGCCGGGAACAACAGAATATGGATACACCGGACGCGCCGGCCGGACATTCGAGAGCATCTGGTTCAGGTTGACTGCGCGATTGCGGCTAAGTTCGGTTTGCTTGAACGGAAGAGTCGCGGACTGCTGGGGACGAAACAGCGAAGGACTGAGGTATTGCAAAGCGAGGATGGAGACGCCGGCGCTAAAAACCGCGACCACTGCGCCCGCGAGCCAGCGTCGTATTCGCCGATTTCGACGGTGACGACTGGTTCGCCGTCGCCTTACTGCTACTACTTGGACGTTCCCGTTCTCGGGATCTGTCACAAACTGCTCCTACCGGCCGCTGCCGTCCTGGCTTCCAGACTAAACGCACTCCACCGTAACCAATACATGCAGTTCGACTGCCATACCGCGGTCAAGACTTCCTGTTCAAACGAAAGGAGATCCGCCTTCTTCCGGCGATCATCGTAGCAGAGAGCGAAACTGTTTGCACAATATTATCCTGTGGATTTCTCGCCTCAGCGGAAAGCCGCGTCTGTGGCCGAAAGAAACACTAGTAACGCCACGCTCGGGCCATTTTCAACGCGCGGCCCCACTGGTACTCTCACTGCATGTTACCGGAATCTGTTTCACCCGGTTAACAGAGATGCCGCCCTTCGCGGCTCAGCCAGCTTTCAGCAAAGTTTGATCTCTCCCCGAGATTTGCTGGCCGATCTCCCCCGATCGAAGGATAGAAGCACCCGCTGTCGCGTCCTCTATGGACAGCCATTGTTGTTTGCTGGGAGGCAAACTTATGCGTTTAAGTCGTTTTCAAATCGCTCTCTCGGTTCTGGTGTTCTCGCTGTTCCTCGCGAGTTCGGCCTTCGCCACCACTGTCCAGATGCAATACGTTCAAGGCACGGGGAGCGGCATCGGCGGCGGCGGAGTCTATCCTTACGCGTTCTACATCAACGGTAGCTCCAACTACACCTATCTGATGTGCGACAGCTACGACAACACCATCCGCCCGGGTGAGACCTGGACGGCCACCGTTTCTCCGTTCCTGGCAGGCATCGCCAACAGCCTCTTCGGGTCCGCGATGACCCAGGACTACAAAGCTGCAGGCTTGATCTTCAAGAGCATGTTGGCGGGAAATATCAGCGCTACGAACGCGAACTGGGCCATTTGGGGATTGTTCTCATCGAACGCGCGCGGCCAGTCTCAATTCACGCTCACCGGCGGCGCTGCGACTGATGCCGCTTATCTCGCTCTAGCCGCCACCGCTTCCAACAGCGCCTACAACGGACTTCTGCTGTACACACCCGTTGCCGGCACACAGAGCTGGGGCGGCATGCCGCAAGAGTTCATCGGCTATTCCCCGGTTCCTGAGCCCAGCAGCCTGATGCTGATGGGAACCGGTCTTCTGGGATTAGCAGGAGCGATTCGCCGCAAGTTCGCAAAAGTTTAACTACAACTGCATCACTTCACACTGGGGGCAACAACACTCGAACCGCGCTGCGAAAAGCAGCGCGGTCTTTTTTTTCATGCGTGATGCCAGTGTGGCGGCGGATGCTCGTGTGGTGACGGACGCATTCGTCCGTCCGGCGAGCGAAGCGAGGCGCAAACCCACGCCCTTCGACATTCCCGATTGCAAGTAGCATAATTCCAACATACACAGAAGGAACTCATCCATGCCCCCGCATCCCGACAGCACATCGCAGTACATGAACTACGCGCCACCAGATTTGAATCCACAAAAAGATCTTCCCGGCGGATTCTTCGATTTCCTGTCGCCCCTGCACCAACAATTCACCCCGTGGCAACAAAAGCTCATCGCCAAACGCGCGGAAGTTTTGCAAAAGTCGCACAGCGGCCATCCACCGAACTACCTCCCCGCTTCAGAAGCCACAACTTCCGACTGGCGTATCGAAGTTCCCGACTGGTGCGCCGATCAGCGCAACCAGATGACCGGCCCCGCCGACGACGCCGAGCTGACCGTAAAGCTGTTGAACTCCGGTTCTCCCGCGGTAATGATCGACCTCGAAGACTCCATGGCGAACGCATGGGAGCAGACTTTGCTCGGCGTGAAAAATACTCTCGCCGCCTACAAGTACGAACTCAGCTACGACGACAAGAAGCGGCAGAAGACCGTCACGGTGCAACGCTCGAAAACCGTAACCTGGGTGCGTCCGCGCGGCCTGCACATCAGCCAGGGCGGAGTGATAAAAAACGAACTCCTCTCCGCTTCCCTGTTCGATCTTGCACTGATCTCGTATCAACTCGACCCGGCAACTCTGCCGCATAACTTCTCGGTTTACATTCCCAAGAGCGAGTCGGCCGAAGAAGCTTTCTGGTGGCGCGATCTATTCCAGACTCTCGCCAAACAGAAAAACCTGCCCAAGGATTACATCAAGTGCATGGCGCTGGTGGAGTCGCACCCGCTCGTCTATCAGATGGAAGAATTTCTTTTCAACCTGCGCGAGCACTGCCTGGGATTGAACTTGGGCCGCTGGGACTACATGGCCTCGCTCATCGATTTCATGCTAGAAGACCCCAACTGGATTCTGCCCGACCGCAACACCATTCCGCACGACGTCGCGTTCTTCCAGAACTTCCGCACGCTGATGCCGGAAATCTGCCACAAGCACGGCGCGCTCGCGATCGGCGGCATGACCGCACTCTTCCCCAGCCGCACCGACAAAGAGTTAAACGCGCGCGCCATGAAAGCCCTTGAGCAAGATAAAAAGAACGAAGCCAACTGCCTGATGGATGGAGCCTGGACCGGCCATCCCGATCAAAACGAAATTGCAGTCGCGCAGTTCCCCTATCCCAATCAAATCGCGAAGCGCCCGAACCTGCCGAATTCACATCCCGATCTGCGGCCAATCCCAAAAGGCGTCGGCGAAATCACTCTAGCCGGAACCCGAGCCGCAGTGCGCACCGTGATTCGCTATCGCAACGGCGTGCTGAGCGGAAAAGGCGCCAGCCTCCTCGACGGCTACATGGAAGATTTAGCCACCGACCGAATCTACCGCCTGATGATCGCGCAACGCGTGCTGCATAAAGTGAAAGTAACCGGCGACGACGGCAAACCGATAGAACACAGCTCCGCATTAATCACGCGCCTGTTCGACGAGGAACTGGCCAAGATTCAAAAAGACTTGCCGGCGGAAATCGACAAGAAAGCGTCAGCAACGTTACCCGAGGCCCGCCGCATAGCAGAAGAATTGATAGTGCAAGGCCACCACTCGCCCGTGTAAACGAAAAGAATGTCCATGTGGGGACGGCCGCCCTCGGCTGTCCATCGAGCGAAGCTCGATCCTCTGTCCTGCACTTGAGTTCAGAAGGAGTCGCTAAGGCCAGTCCTGCGCACCGTGATAGATGCGAGAAATCTCAACAGCGTGATCCTTGATCTAATAAACGGCGATATAGGGAGGAAAAACCAATTCGCGCCGCCCGCTCATGCGTCCGGGCCGGCCACGGTGCGGAAATTTCGTCAACGCCTGGCAGCCGTCATAGATCGCTTTCACCGTTTCGCGGGCTGCGGTTGGATTGTCTTGAGCTATGCGATCAAAAATGCGCTCCAGGTCTTCGGCCGCAACCGTCGACCACCGAACCTCCATCAGGAACGGAACAGCCGGTTGAGCCGCTCCTCGACCTGTTCGTGCGTGAGATAATCTCCGCGCTCCAGTGCCGACTCGCCAAGCTTGACCGCTTCAACAAAGCGGGCTTCTTCTGCGAGGTACCGGCTGATGGCCTCTTGCGCGAGTGCATCCGCATCACGGCCCCGCTGGGCAGCAAGTTCCGCAAGCAACTGCTGTTGCTCCGGGGTGAGATGCACTTCCATACCCGCAAGTGTAGGGTTGTAGTCAGACCTGTCAACGAGACTATCTTTCGGGATTTGCCCGCCGCCAGCCAGCAGCGCCACCGCCCTCCGAGAATGCAGAAAGCCAGGTGTAAAATGTGTCGTTAGAATGCACAGGAAACTCCACTTGCATCCTCATCAGCAAACAACTTTACGAGAACCGCGCACCTTAACTCTGGCTAGACGCGCCGCTTATGGAATAATTCTCTACTCCTCCGAGCCGATCCGCTGATGCGCGCCCTGCGTCTCGCCGCCATTGCAGCACTGTGGATATTGTCGGCTTGCCTCACCATCTGGGCGATGGCCGCACTGTATTCTGATTTTTCACGCGCCGGTCGAGAGTGGTTGCTCCCGGCGCTCTATCTTCTAGTCCTCACGCTTTTTCTCAGCATTCTAAAAACCCGAGCTTCGAGAATCTGCGCCTGCCTCATCGGCTTTCTTATTGTCCTAGGCTGCTGGTTATCCCTCAAGCCTTCCAACGATCACAACTGGCAGTCGAATCTTTCCCAAACGCCGTGGGCCGAAATCAGCGGCGACCGCGTGACCATCCATAATTTTCGCCACTGCTACTACCGCGAAGAAGCGCAGTTCACCTGCGACTGGCTCACGAAAGAAGTGTTCCTCTCCCAGATTCGCGGCGTCGACTTCTTCGTGGACTACTGGGGTTCGCCCTGGATCGCGCACCCAATCCTCAGTTTCCAGTTCGGCGACAATGACTACGTAGCGGCCTCCATCGAAGCCCGCTACCAGACCGGCCAGGGCTATTCGCCCATCCGCTCTTTTTTCCGGCAATTCACCGTCATCTACGTGCTTGCCAGTGAGCGCGATGTCATTCGCCTCCGCACCAACTATCGCTCCGGCGAGAAGGTCTATCTCTTTCACACCACAGCCACCCCACAGTGGTCGCGCGATCTCTTCCTTCAGTATCTCCGCCAGGCGAACCGTCTGCGGGACGAACCCAGATGGTTCAACGCCATCACCAACAACTGCACCACGGGAATATTCGCCAACATGGCCGCCACAGGCCACATGCCGGCCGGGACATCGCGATACTCGTGGTGGGTTCTGTTGAATGGCCGCGTGCCGGAAATGCTCTATCGCGGAGGAAACTTCGCCGGCAACCTGCCTTTTCCCGAGCTCAAGGCGCAAGCCTACATCAACCCCGTCGCAAACACATCAAGCGACGCCCTCGACTTCTCCCAACAAATCCGCAAGAATCGAGCGGGCTTCGAGTTTCTCCATCCCGGAGATATTGCATCACCGCCAGCCCAACAAGAGTAGGGTTCGTTAAGTGAGGCAAGCTCAAGAAAGGGTTTTGATTGAAATGGCGATATAGCGCCAATATTCCGGATGAAAGCGTAAAATTACAGGACCCGGTTCGCGGGTCGTGCGGGGAGAGTTCACTGAGATACCTGCTGATAACTCAACTGCTGCTTCTCTCGTCCGTGGCACTCGCTGGTGATAAACCTGCCTCGTGCGAGCTTGCGGGTAGGAGCGTGGCGAGCCGTTCTTCATCCGGGCTCGCTCAGGTTAGCAACTTGGGAGACATCCAGATTACTTGCAGCGCCCCGGCACGGCCCTACTCGTGGGGTGAGAGCCGGAGTCTTCTCAAAATAGCGACTGTCGCCTACGAACTCTTCCCAGATGGCAGCAAGAAATTGGTACCTTCAGAGACGAACCAAACGGGCGGCAGTTCCACCAGCGAACCCGAATTGATTTACTTCCACCTTCATATTCCGCTTGAGCCCCCGGAACGCGATGCGGAGGCTAAGCGGTTACTTGCCAAGATGGAGAAGTCGATGCCATCTGAGCAAGTTACAGAGGAGTCGCACCAACGGGCGCTGAAACGGCTTCGCGAGTTCGTTTACCAAGGTCATTTTGAAGTGGAGTGTCGAATCATGGACGGTGACCGCGTGGTCGGTGTAGCTATCGTGGAACTGGAGATTTTATTCAAGGGCCGCTTCTCTGACAGTGGGCTGCCCGGCGTTTCTCCGGCTTAAGACGCATGCAAAGGAATCATTAACTGCTGCAATCCGGCCACTACACTCAGAACCCAACCCACGAGTTCTCCGGCGGCGTCCCACCAATCGATCACTAAGCACTCCAATCTAAGCGTACACATCAATGTATCGCCCCCGCCAGCCAGCCGAACTAGCCCAATAAAAAAGGTATTGCGCGATCACAGTGCTTTCAACCGGACGGCCCCAACCTAATCCAGAGACATACTCCCCGCCCGAGCGTCCCGCCACATCACCGTGCGAATCCTCCACCAGCGTTCCGTAGATGAAATTCGCCTCGCCCCGGCGCGTCGCAGACGACCGGGTGAAAGCGTCGCCGGAGGGAACAAGACTAATTTTGCCAGACCGCGGAGCGATCGCAACCGAAGCCAGAGGCACAAGGCTGTTCGACACATCGGATGCCTGCGCAGGGTCGACCGCATTCACCGACGCCGGCAGCAGTTTAATCGACATGAGAAATCAGTTGGCCAACTCTCAACCTATCGGCAGTTCTGGCCGATCTAAAGAACACGGCGGTACTTTAGCCCCGTGCCGTTCCGCGCCGCGAAACAATCGCCGGTGGAATCGAAGCGGACTCAGAGGGAGAGAAGGCCAATGTCGAGACAGCCGCCCTCGGCTGACCCTCCTGGCAAAGCCCGGGGTAGTTATGTAACACGGCCTACCCGCTGCCAAATAGCCTAGTCATTCCGAAGGCGAGCTCGGCGGGCCGAGGAACTTGCTGTCAGCCCGAATCACCCGTCCAGGAATTGCCCTCGATTCCAAACCAGAGAGCGGCGCGTGATGGTCGGCCTCTAGGTTCATACGATGGCGCATCCCGAACAACGGTTGAGGTTGCAAGGCGCACAGGCTATCGCACGCTAAAGCTGTGGCCCTACAAGTATCCATCTCGGGCAACCGGATTGACGAGATGGTCTGGAGGCCAGCGCAATCATCCATTTGGCGCACTCCGAAGATGATGTCAATATGCGATTTGACATCATATTCGCTCTTCCGCCATGAGACGCAAAAAACCGGCGGCCACAGCCGCCGGTTCGCTAGTCTTTTACTGATTATGTCTGTTTAATTCGACGAATCATCGCGCCGCTTCAAGGTTGGACGGTCATCGTCAGTAGTCGAAGTTCCGCTGCCGGTATCGCTACCAGCGGATGTTCGCCGCAAACTGGGCTTGTTCGCGTCCTTGGGGTCGATAACCTTGTGGCGATTTTCGATCGATGCCAGCCGCGCTTTGACTTCATCGAACTCCGAGGTGGTCACAATGTATTGCTGCTTCGACGGCAGGATCTTTCGGATCTCTTCCTGCGACTTCTCAATGCGATCCGCAGTCGGCGGGTGAGTTTCAAACGCCTTGGCCAGAGTGCCGGGCTTCTTCTTCTCCATGGCTTGAATCTTTTCGAAGAAGGAGATGAACGCCGAGGGGTCATAGCCGGCGCGGTACATATACTGCACGCCGAGGTAGTCGGCCTGCGCCTCGAACGTGCGCGAGAACTTCAGAAAGGTCATGGGAATCGCGAGGCCTGACGCTTCGTAGGCTCCGTAGCCAATACCGCCGCCGATGAAGATTAATGGAACCGTAGCCAATTGCAATAGCTGCGCGCGCGTCATTTCACGGCCGTAGTGGCAAGCGGCCACGTGGGCAATCTCATGCGCCATCACGCCAGCCATTTCAGCTTCTTCGTCGGCCGCGAGGATCAGGCCTGAGTTCACGTAGAAGAATCCGCCGGGAAGCGCCATGGCATTCACGACATCGGAATCGATCACCTTGATGGTGAATGGCACCTGCGCATCAGAATTGCGCACCAGGTTCTGGCCGATGCGGTTCACGTACTCCGTGACCACAGGATCGTTGACCAGCTTGATCTGCGATTCAATCTGCTGGGCGTAGACTCGACCGCGCGAAACCTGGCCTTCGACCGTGTACCAGTTGCCCATGCCGCGCGTGCAACCAACGTTTCGGTTCCCTACCGCATCCACGTCAGCTTCAGAGCCGTCGTGCTTGATCTGGTCGTCGTCCTTAGTCGGCAGCGCCGCGGGAGCCTGCTTCGGCGCGTTCTGCACGTCGCTGGCTTTGGGCTGGCCGTTGTCGGGATCGTGAGACGGGGTTTGAGTCTGCGTCGGAGTTTGGGTTGGAGCGGGAGTTTGAGTTGGAGCTTGAGTGGGAGCCTGACCAGGAGTCTGGGTTTGTGCCACGATCCAGGGTCCTGCGCTGAACGCCGCCATTGCCACAGAGATTGCCAACCAACGCGATTTCATGGGGAACTCCTTTAGGCCCGCGTACTTATTACCGACATTATACGCCCGAAGCACAAGCACGAATCCCAAACTTCTGCTGCTATTTAGACGCACTCCTTCCCATTGGGGTTATCCGGAAAACCTCGCCAGACAAGCCTTGACACGCTAGCGCAGCGCCCGTATATTCGAGCCGTTCTGCAATTCCCCCTAGCACTTCCGGCCTCTTTCCCCGCGTGACGTTCGCCCAAGGAGGACTTTTTTCCATGAACCGACGGGTTTTCGCGATCAACCGGTCGCTCCTACTCTTCGCATCCTTGCTCGGCATTATTGCGGCTGGCACTGCGGCCCTGGCTCAGCAGAGCGCCGTTCCCTTCGTCAACCAGCCGCTCTCGCCTACGAGCATTGCGCCGGGACATGCCGCCTTCACTCTCACCGTCAACGGCACAGGCTTCGCCTCGGATGCGGTGGTGAATTGGAACGGATCCGCCAGGGCGACCACATTTGTTTCGTCGAGTTTGCTGCAAGCAGCGATTACCGCGGCCGATGTCGCGCAGCCGCTAACTGCCTCGATCACGGTCACGAACCCATCGGCTGCCGACAGCATTTCGAATGTTGTTTACTTTATGGTGAGCCAGTCGCCGGCGGCGGTGGCTTTTGCCCGCCTCGACACGCGCGTCTCCCTGCACGCAGGGGACGGTGTGTCCGGGTTTGCCGTGGCTGACTTTAATAACGATGGAAAGCTCGACATCGCCATCACTACCGGCACCTCTACCATTGAAGTGTTCCTCGGGAAAGGAGACGGCACTTTCCAGCCGCCGATCTCCACCACGTTCAACATCAACATCAACACGGGCAATCAAACTTGCGGTGGAATTAATTCTCCCGTGGTGGGAAACTTCAACGGCGATAAAAACCCGGATTTGGCATTTGGGTATTCGTGTGTTTTTATTGACAGCAGCAGCGCGTACGACGCTTTGTTTATCGCTTTGGGCACGGGAGATGGCCACTTCACCTTGGCAGGAACCGGAGCGAACGCCGGGCAACCGCTTTCCGCTGGCGACTTCAACGCCGACGGCGAACTTGATCTGATCACCACGACCGAAAAAGCACCGGGCGACTATTTTTTTGACGACTACCTGGGTCGAGGCGCGGGCACGTTTGACGGCGAGATTCGCTTCGATGGCACCTCCGCGGCAGGCATTCCAGCGGTAGGAGACTTTAATCACGACGGAAAGCTCGACTTGGCTGTGCCGGACAACTTGAACGAAGAGTCATTCGTTGACGTGGGTCTCGGCGACGGTTACGGGTCTTTTCGTACGCCGGTTATCTATACCTTACCGTTCGGCGTTCGCAGTCATTATTCTGCGGGCACAGCTGCCATCGGCGATCTGAATCGTGACGGCAATCTGGATATCGTTGCGGGCGGCCTATCCGTTCTACTCGGCAACGGCGATGGCACTTTCGCCACCGGAGCCGGGTCTGAGCTGTATTCAGAGACCGGCAATATACGACTCGCAGACTTTAACAACGACAACAACCTGGACGCCGTTTTACTAACGAATACAGTGTATTGGCCTCTGCAATTCGCCACGTTATTGCTCGGCAATGGGGACGGCACTTTTCAGACTCCTCAATACTGGAATGCGCCTAACTACGTCAACTCTCTTGTCGTCGGGGATTTCGACGGCGATGGAATGCTCGATCTGCTCACGGTGGGGACCGACACAGCGGGTACCTCGACTATCTCGCTCTTCCGGCGGACTACGCTGAGCATTTCTCCGTCATACCTGAATTTCCAAAACGTGCAGGCAGGATCAACCACCACGCTCACCTCTACGCTGACAAATATCGGGCAAGCAACCGAGTCCATCGATTCGATTGAACTGGAGAATCCAGGTGGACACTTTACCGAAAGCAATAACTGCGGGGCCTCGCTTGCTCCCGGGGCAAGCTGCACGGTCACCGTCACATTCTTCGCGACCATTGGCGAACCCGTCGTCGCATTCGTGAATGTCGCATACGGAGGAGCGATCGGAAGTCCGCAATCAATCGTATTGACCGGTACTTACTAGAGCGTCGATTTACCTTTTCGCGCTTGCTCGCAGGAAACCAATGGTCGTACCATAGCGCCGTCCGTCATTCGTGCAGGCCGGAGGGCTCATGCTCGATCGCCGTCACTTTCTCACCAGCGCAACTGCCGGAGTCGCCGCTTCCCTTGCCTTCCGCGGCAATTTGTTCGCGCAGCTCGAAAAGATTCCAGCGCTGCCTGACCCCTCCCTGCTCGATCAGGGTAAGAACGACAAGAACGAAGACGCTTACTGGGCTGAGATTCGCAAGCAATTTCTGATTCCCGCCGACGAGATTTACCTGAACAACGGCACCGTTGGCTCCAGCCCTGCGCCCGTGCTGCGCGCCGTTTTCGATGGCTACACCACCACCGAGAGAATGGATCAGCAGGATCCTGAAGACTACCCCATCTGGGGATACGGGGCCTGGAATGAGTTTCGCGATCC